>Ga0182030_10007386_pt1 | contig 22936 bp, 57 predicted proteins | sample 812S3MmetaG_FD_121299 | JGI IMG/M metagenome (GOLD analysis project Ga0182030, IMG submission 121299) | Permafrost microbial communities from Stordalen Mire, Sweden - 812S3M metaG (Illumina Assembly) | ecosystem: Environmental > Terrestrial > Soil > Wetlands > Permafrost | place: Sweden...
CGCATCATGACTTTGGATGCTGTTTTGTGAGCAGCACTTCCACCATTGTCATAATTCTTAACAACTTGCTTCTGACCCATGCCTTTATCAGTTACATCGGCACATTTCTTTGCTTTCATGGCTTTCATAATTTATCCCCTTACGCGTGTTTGCTATGTTTCATTTTGCGTTCTTTGCGCTCTTTGATATTAGCCTTGCGACCGCCTTCCTTTTCATGTTTCTTTGCTTCCTTTGCTTTTTCTTTGTGGTGACGGGCTTTTTCCATGTGTTTCGCTGCCATTTCCATGTGCTTGGCATGCTTGCTATCATGTTTCATGTGTTTCTCCGGTTGGTTGGTTAGAATCTACTGCCATTTGGGTCATATCTTTCATATGATCCAAAATATCGTTCGCATGCTGGTGCTCTTGGTCGTTGGACTTGAGCGTCAGCTCTGCTGCCTTATGAATATTCTCTGATTTCATCTTTTCATTTTGGACATGCGCATTTGCCAAGCTGGTTCTTGCCGACTCAATCACACGTGCTTTGTCAATATTCAATTGCTGCTGCGTTAATTTGTTTTTCTCAAGATCGATGTGATAATTCTGAGCATTTTTAACGGTATCTTGAGCAATTCGCTCTCTTTCAATTTGTTGCTCAGACTCAATCTTAGCTTGTTGTAATTTCTGTTGAGATTGAATCTTCATCGTTTCTAATTGAGCAGGATTTGGCCCTTGCTGACCTTGATTCTGCTTCTGTTGCTCCTGCGCTTTTTGCACAAGCATCTTAAGCTGATCGGTTCCACGAATATTCAAGTTATCCACAACTATTCCTAAGCCAGGACCATTAATAATCTGAGCCAATCCAGGCAATGCTTCTGCCATTTGCATGAGCATGTTAAGCGATTGATTCTTTTGGATCTCGTAGTTCATTCCGGCTTTGATATTAACCTTCAAATCTGACGGCTTATAGTTAAGCATGATTGGCGTCTTTGAATTCTTGTTATTCACCTGAACATAGGACTTTCTGCCATCTTTCATGGTGATAGGAAGCGATCTTGGTTTCATATGAATCTTTGGAATCAGATCAACAATGATTTGTCCCGCTCTCGTAAGTGCTGCCAAGTAGTTATTCATATATGGCATAGCAGCAGCATTATTTTGAGTAGCCGACTCAACAATTGCGCGTCCTGATACCTGTGAGTTCGTTAGCTCGCTGTACATTGGATCAAAATTGCCCAGAATAGCTTGTATAGTTGAATCCATGCCCTGGAATGTCATTGTTACTTCTGGCGGCATAGGAACACGCTGAACAGCTTGAGGAATAGGTAATTGAGTACCGTCAACCTTCATACCGTTATAGACTAATACGCCCATCTTTTGAGGATTAGTCCACGAATCAACATAATTTTCAGGGATTGCTTCTTTAGCAATCATAAACTTGCTCGTGTACATATTTTCAATTTCATTAGCTATAGTTTGGAATGCTAAATTCTTTACTTTTTGCGCGTCAATGGCGTTGAAGATATAGGGCTTTGTGAACTGGTGCATCCCGCGATTTGCCCCAATTGAGGGATCAGAAATAAGAGCAGAATTACCGTCAACAAAAACCAACGGAAGATAAGAGAAGTCTGTTTCCCGATATTCGAGAACTTCATTCTCAATAAAACGGTAAAAGCATATAATAGTAATTTCAGATGTTCGGGAGTGAATAATAATGGGCTGTTGCGCGATGCTTTCGTTCTCTTCATACCATAAACTGATTTGCTTTTGCTCATCGTCCGTTACATCCATTTTGTTTAACTTCGGATTATTTGTTTGAGGAGTAAAAGCTAAATTATGAACACGTATTTTCTTTTTCTTTTTCTCGTAATAGTCACATATCAAAACAATGTCCTTGCGCCCAGTGGTGTAAGACCAACTAAAGCCGCCTATTGTACGAGTGTATGAGAACTGTTTCGTATTAACATTGGAATACATATTCTCAAATGCCGTACGCTCCATCGGATAAAGCTCAAAACAATATGCGCCATCACCCTTATGAGGCAATCTAGCCATTGGGTCAAACCCAACCATGGTTGAATCGTACGACTTACCTAAAATTATGTCTTGGTCAAATGAAAGAGGCGTTGACCATTCAGTCGATACCTTCATTACCGAAAAGCCGCCGGACATTTGTTCTTTGTGGACTTCAATTGAGAATGAATCTTTTTCAGCTTCTTGTTTTATAGCTTCTAAATAGCCATTTAAAAATTCCACAGTCGTTGGCAATATTCCTGGGATATCTGCTTTCTCATGGACATCAAACGAAGGAGTTTGTTTTGAGAATTCACCTTGTTGGCGAGAGATATATGCATCTAAACAGTTGGCTTCTACTACCGGTTTATTCAAATCGTTGAGTGTAGATCTATCCTGAACACCTAAGTTCGATTCATAAATGAATTTTCGCGTGCTATGAAACCTGTCATAGTTGTCGTGAAAATATGCGTACGCCTCTTCAACATTTTCTTTAATATTCTTGAGTTTAGATTGATATTTCTGCGCTACTTTTGCCATAAAGACCTTTTGAGGCTAGCCTGACGGGTAAAATGTTGGTTCATCTTACTTAATATTGCATCTTCTGTCTCTATTCTTTCATACGGCGCAATTATTGTTTTGTCAATAAGAGAAAGTTGAACAGCATCTGCTAATGTATCTGCAATATCATCAGAGCGATGCGAATTGTTTCCGGCAATCTTTTTTAAATGCGTAATGCACATTTCATTATGCCTTCCATATTTTGGAAATGTCACATGCTTTGATGCAACGTATGGTTGCGTAGAATAAAACCTATCGATTTTATTTAATGTGCGATCCAATTGTATTATTTGTAATCCTTGTCGCTGACTTAAAACTGATCCAAGAGTAGTGCCTGTTGATTTCTTTTCAATTGCTGCAATTTTTGGCTTAATTTTATAGCGCATGCACTCACTGTAAAACTGAATGAAGTTTGATTCGAGAGCGTGAGGCTCGCATCTCAATTCCCAACAATCCAACCAATGAATACCCCACAAGTCCGTTTCAATTTGGTAATCCACAATCTTATAAATACCCCAAAAACTAAAAACAGTTGCATCGTTATAGGTCTTTTCAGTTTCAGCACCATCAACCGTAAAGAACGTAGCTATAACTTCTGGCTCATCATCCAAAGTAGTAAACCACTCACCTTTAAAGATACCACCGCCCGCTGGTTGAGGGTTTTGCTGGAATTGGGAAGCAAAGACATACGGAGAATGCTTTTCCATTATAAGGAGTTGTTCTTTAGATATGATCGCAGGACAAAGCGCATTCCCTGCCTCATCAATAGCCTGGAGGTTTACAACCGTCCACTCATCCCCGTCATATCCATTGATAAGATTAGCCGGTACATCATCTTCATGCAGCCTTTGACCAATACATATAATAGGAACCGTATCGCTTCTACACCGTGGCTTAATAGTCTGCTTATAGTTGTTCTTGATGGCTTCACGAATAGTGTCACTATGCACCTCACTTGGCTTATGAATATCGTCAATGATAGTGCAACCGCTGAATCTATCGATGTATGGGAGACCGGAATCACGACCCGTAATAGACCCAGCAGAGCCATAGGCAACGACATTACCGCGCTCTGTAGTCTTGAAATCGTCTTTAGCGCGTGAGTTCTGGTCTATATGTACGCCAAAGGTTTCAGAATAGAGAGGAAGAGACATTATCTGCTTAATGATACCGGTCTTTTCAGCAGCAAGATCCCCCGAGAAGCTGATATATAGGAAGTTACAATCAGGATAATGCGCATAACACCACGCAACAAAGAATGTAGCCAAGGTGCTTTTACCAAATCCAGGGGGGACAGTTATTAACAAACGCCTCGTATCACCCCTAAATACCTTGGTGAGCGCCTTAGCGATCGTCATGTAATGAGATTCCCGCCCATCAACGGGAGGTATTTTGAATTCTCGCCCTGTTAACTCTTCGTAAAAGCATTGAGTAAAGAGTATGAATGAGCCCAGTAGTTTTTCGCGTTCTTCATTTATCATTATCCATTATAGTATCACTTCGCGTTTATTCTGTTAAACCATATCATCTGGTGTTCTCTACAGGAACAACCAATGTGCATCCGATTGCGTTCGTCGATCTCTGCCGATCTCTTTAGCCTTTCCTCCACAAATTCTCGTATGTCGAAACCTTTCCATCTCTGCGCCTCTACAGCCTTGAATACCCACAGTGGGAAACGATTCTGTCGACAATATCTCAAAAACTCAACTTTTGACAAGGTAAAGTCCCTTCGACCCTCTGCCCACATCTTGATATGAAAATTAATTGAGGCTTTGGATTTATATAAATTTTTCAACAGGTACGGCTCATTAGTGGAAAATATTTGACCATTAGAATCAAATATGAAAAATGACTCTTTTGCATTTACGCCATTTTCGTCAAAAACAATAAGATTATCTCCTTTTTTATTTGTAAAGTTATCGCGACCACAAAATTCAAATCTATTTATGATTGATTCAATATAATTTGAAAAATAAAGAAGGTGGGGATATTTTGAAACTAGCATGGCGGTAAGTAGTTTATTAAGTGCATTATAAGAACACCACCTGGAATAGAATCTATAATCCCGTTCAAATGCTTTGCTATATTTCATCTATCATTCTCCATTATAGCACCATGTCTTATCCGATAGCAGCCAATGCAGAACTTATAGGATATGTAAATATAAGCCATATCAAAACAAATAGAAAGGAGAAAATACAAAGAGAGAACAAAAAGTAAAATGAATACAATATTCTTCCCGGCGAATTCCTGCATTCCTTATCGGATAGCGTCATTACAATAGATATAGACATCAAAGCCGTTAACAAAGAAAGAAACAAGAGGATACAAACAAGAATTATTTTACTGAGAACAATTAGAGCGGTCATTTACACACACACCCATATCAATGACATGCAAGCAGCACATGCAATCATTGAACCTGCGACATATGCCATCCCAAGAGTTTTTTCAGATAAATCTGCATCAGACCATACTTCCTGTGCGGCCAAGCATGATCCAATGGTAAGAACAAAAAAGAATACTCCAAAGAATAATCCAGCCAATATGCCAAGACATTTAAGAAATAACATCTTCCTCCTCCAATACTACCATCACCGCATCTTCATTCGTTATCGACCATTCCCTCCCTTCATGCTTAAATTCAATCGTACCGAATCCACCAAGCATAACGATATCGCCTACTTTTATACTCAATGGAATTATTTTCCCATTTGCCAATAACTTACCATCGCCAATAGCCAATACTTTGGCGCGCATCTGCGCCTTATCGGCTGTATCAGGAATAATTAATCCGCTAGCAGTCCTAGTTTCAGGCGGTAATTTCTCTACGATAATGTGATCACGGAATGGGCGTATGTTCATTCTTTAGCCTCCAGTTTCATACCGTGATCTATGATGATAGTCTTAACTGATTTTCTCCAGCACTCCTGGTGAAGACAAATCGATGAATCAGAAGAGCGCACATAATGTTCTGATGGAAGATTACAGATAATGCAATTGTCTATATTGTCGTCTTCGTAAGACATTTATTTATCCTTAAGGTTGTCGAGCATGTCACGGAGTTTTTTCCTACCTTCACACGTTACAGCGTAATAATCTGCAACTTTTTTTATTTCTTCGATAATACTATTACGTGATAACTTCTCATCAAAATGTTTTCGACACTTCGAGCATTCACAATCGGGGCACATCAAGTACTTTGTTACGTCCAGCGGCATAACAACAGATTTAATCATAGGCGAACGCTGGTCATTATCTGCGGTCTGCTGATGCGGTCTTATAAATCCGCAACACTGAAGCTTCATTCCCCACACTCCATCACCAGAAATGGCAAGCTTATAATGGTCCTTACATGATGCCGCTGGGGAATTACTTTCCTTTTCACTATCAGCATACGCTTTTTCTAAATAACCTTCAGTAAACTTTTTATCCATCTTATCCACCTTCTCGCTAATCTCTTTCATTTCATAATCCTGACTTTCAGCCTATTGAATTGCTCTTTAAGATCTTCAACATCCCCGCAGCATGAATTATTTGCATCATCTATAAGTTCTTGCACCTCATTTATTTTTTGAATTACGGAAGGGGACAATGAACCCCTGTTAACATTTTCTGATAGCCTCAATTCTATTTCATCCATTCTCTTCATGATCTTTACATATTCTTTGTCAACGCCTTCTACAAATCTACCATTTGAGCTTCTTAAAAAGATCATATCACGATTAATTTTTTCTAGAGCAGGGCTTAATTCTTTTTGGATATATTGTTTGTCAACTTCTTGCAGATTGCGAACCATTAAATAAAGCTCATCAAGCTGTCGGCCATATTCCTTGAGCACCTCTTCTTTTACGCTGCCCAATTCACGCATATGCTTATCGTACATTTCGTCGTATATGGCTCCCGGATTGCTTTCCGGCAAATTAGTTTCATTTGTCATTAACAAGTCTCCCCAACTCTTCAATTCTCTTTTGTATACAACTAGGCGCCCAACATCCAAGACTAGCCGATGTTAATATCCACTTTGTCCAATTATCAAATCTAAAATCTCGAAGTGATACACTTTCCGGTAAGTTATTTTCCCAATACTTCTCCAATTCTATTAATTGCTTAAAGTCATTAGTCGCACTCCACAACGGAAGAAGCATTGCTGTTAGCAACAAAGCCATCACAACAAAGAACATAGCCCACAGGATATAATTCATTCATCACCTTTCACGCACAATCTAATTGAACAGCAGATAAGCCCTGATATGACCCATGATATAAACCAGCGATGATCTCTACCGAAGAATAAATAACCAGCAGCGCCAATGACTGCGCCCAATAGCAATAGCCAAATATCGGAAAATATGCGCTTAAAGCTTTTCATTACCTATAACCTCATTTCCAATATATTTAATTTTTCACAAATCATAATAAATTTCATTCTTCCCGATCGTAGACTTATTAAATTCCTCAACCAATTCAAATATAGAAATAAATAATTTACCATATTGAATCGCTTCATTTTTACCATATGGGCATACGTCCTCTAAAAAAGAAAGTTGGCTAGACCCATCCCATTTCACAAACCCCTCCAATAAAGGTGTGGCGTTTTCAAGATCGTAAACCATATCCTCACTAGACCGAGACCCAATCTCATGATAGATAGGCTGCTTACTGGGATACACGTTCCCTAAAATTTCGAAAACTTTTATATATGTATAACATCTAAGATCTTTCTCATGATACAAAACAATTGTAAAAGGAATATCGTCATAAACCTTAATGAAGTATTTTTCAGCCTTCTCTTTAACTTCTTTCATTCTTTCCAGTTCCCTTACACGAACTACACCGAATAGTCTTTTCTATAAACCGTCGATTGGTACACATCATTCCATTTGGCATTGTTTCTGATTTAAAATCTTCAACGCTAGTGGTTTTAAATACGCCTGCTCCACCACACTCTTGGCATTCATATCTATATCTTTTTTCGCAATATCCCTCTTCTTTTCCAGTCACCAATCCATCTTCGTGGTGCACAAACTTTCTTTTTACTACTCGCATTCTTTCGACATTAACAATGTGGTAGGACAAATCACAAGAGCTATCAGCAAGAATATAAGCGTCACCCACAACAATAGCTTCTTGGAGCCTATTAAATTTACCGTGCAAGTCATCCCAGCCACCTTCGGGATAATATTGCTGAACTACGAACAATAGATATTTCATTCATCCTCCGGTAATTCAGGCAATGGCATCCAGTGAGTTACTTGCTCATACTTCCATGCGGCATGGTATTTGTCGGTTTTTCCATCTGGCAATAGAAATCCAAGAACGCCTATATATCTCTGCCCAGCAATCCTAGAAGGTCGTATATATTTTATACAAACCAAATTGTTTGCGCCCGTTTCCGGTAATCTCTCGCTGCATTTAATCCATTTCATCGATGTAGTCCCATGACTGACAGCCTAAAAGCTTGTTGAGATGATATTTGAGGATTATCAGATGGCATAACAATTGCGGAAAATCCACTTAATATATCTGTGCACCGATTACAGACAGTAAAACCTTCTTGAATACTCGGACACAGAATGCTACCCAACTGCATAAATGAGGGAACATGCCCGTTTCTTTTGCATATCAATCGCTTAATCCATTTCATATATGCACCTCACATTAATCAATGTGCAAATATTATCCCACAGGATAACAATTGTCAATTACTCTTTAGCTTAAGTTTCTTAAAGTTCTTTGTTGTAAATCCCATCTCGCACTTCACACATGAAGTATGGGATTTCATTTCGTTGTCTACTTCATAGCATTGCGTAAATCTTCCACCGTGCAATCCACATCTATAACAATCTTCACCAAGTTCACCTGCATGCGTCCAATTTGTTTCTAGTTGGTCAACAAGTCTGTCAATGCTTACATGACGCAGATAAGGGCTTAGGTTATCAGTTGTAGGAATAGAGCATTTCCCGACAGCATCAGTTAATCCGCATTTATTGCATGGAACGCTTATTTTGCAAAATTCCTCAAGGCTCATTCCCTTTGGAACCGAAACCAGATGAGACCAAGTTGGAGGCCACTCCATTTCCCCATCAATTATCCATAACACATCCTGATTATCAGTTTTTAAATCAGGATTTCCATAGAAATGCGTATAGATTAAATCGAATTCTTTATTTGCTGATTCGCTAAACATGCGCCACTTATAAAGGCTCTTTCCTGCTTTAAAATCATCCATCTCTTCGGGATATAAGCCATCGCCCCGATCATAGAAATTAATTGGCAAGAACAAATCTTTCGTATATTTATCCCAGTTATCTCTAAAGTATTGCTTCGCCTCTTCTTCTGTATCAGCAATAGTTCTGACAGAGGGAATTCGATTGTTGCCTTTGAAATGAACCAAATCCCATGTTGGCCTTCGCCCATCTTCTTCACTTGACTTACCAGACGAGACAAAAGTATAGGGATGGAATTCGTTATCGGTCATTTAATAACCTTAAATCTTTTGTCCGTCTTTCCTAACCTACCTTTTTTTGATTTACGCACTGACTCACATACCCGTATCTTTGAACGAGCCTTAATGAATGATTTCAAATCAGATTCAGATATTTTAAATCTACCATCAACAACTTTAGCCCTTAACTTTTTATCATGGATCAACTGCCTGATACGGCAAACAGTAAACCCTAATTTATTTGCTGCTTCTCTAACTGTTAACATTTATTGCATCACCCATAAATTTAAAAGTCCAATACCCATAACAATAACCAATAAGACCATATAGATTAACGCCTTCAATGGTTGTGATTGCCGATCATGCCAATCACTTATCGAATTAGTCCGCTTATTAACTCGTTTCATCTAGTCTTCGCCCATTGAATACGACAATATCAGCCAGCCTATCAATGCTTCGTATCACATCCATGTCATCATAAGCAGGAGAATCATTAAAGCATTCCAGGTGACCAGGGAGGCCTTTAAGAGCATCTCTAATTTCGGCTACCGTCATTTTAAATATCCAAATCAACTTTGTTTTGTTCTAATAAGCTATAAAACATATTATAAATAGCCTCTATTGTTTCAGCACACGTCTCAACAGTTTTACCATTTAATACCGGCAATTGGTCATATTTCCGCATGTTCCTGAACATTAACTTAAGTTCACCGACCACCAAGTAAAGATTGCCGGACTGCTTAATAATGTCGTAATCATCCTGACATTCAGGCAAGGGAATTGATATGTTAACAACCATACCGCGCATCTCTTCCTTAGTTTCAAACATCTATAATTCTCCCATACTGGATCTAACTGTTCCTTTACCAACTTCTCTCGCATCATATCCAAGCATGTGTATTAATGATTCCCAATCATCAACAAATTTATCTTCATCCGGAATCTTGCCCTCTTGGAACATATAACAAATTTGTTCATTTAATCGCTCTACTTGTGAATATATTTTATGTAAGTCAGCTTTAATCATACCCAACTTTTCCTAACGGAATTGAAGCACCCTGACGCGCATCCCCCTCTAAATGATAACCCATCCTATGGGCTTCGGATTGGTAAAAAGATATCTGTTCATCATTTCCTTGATTTTTCATATAATCATTCAATAAATGAGAAACATACCATTCAGCCATTCCCACATATCCATTTTTATCATTAATGCCTTCAATCTGTTTTGCGCTTAACATTTGGCATGCCTGGCATAACATCCACTCAACCCATTCGTAATGGGAAATACTTGGTTTATCAACATGGCATGGCATTTATATACCCCCATAAATTTTCTTTCCCATTTCTCTACCCCGAAGAATAGAAGCTTCAACAGGATCTATTAATATGCCGTTCCTTTTCTCTAATAACACAATTCTGCTTGTCAATTCAGATATAATATTTTGATAAAAAGCATAATTTTCCATCATGGAATCTTTTGCACGAGAACTAACCCTTTCCACCTCTTTAAACCTTAACTCATACGCATTACAAACTTTCATGATTCCACTTATTAATCTATCCTCAACATTAATTCTTTTTTCCCACACTTCTTTCAGACGAATGCAAATTTCTTCCACCAGCTCGGTGAGACTAAGAACAGTTGAAGCATCCTCTTTTGTTACACAAATCTGTATATTGTCCAAATCCTTAAGCAGCTCATCTTTCAATTCCTTATTTGCCTTCCTTAAAGATTTCAATTCATCATTTTCTTCGTTCATTACGTATCCTAAATTGTGGGCAATGAGAGGGAGTCGAACCCTCAATTTCTGACCTCCGAAGAGCCATCAGACGTTTTCCCGATTAAACTACCACGGCCATAAAAAGTGGAAACAGGAACGGCTTTACGTTCTCCGAATGTCATAAGCGTGGCAACGTGGCACCCTTATGATTTCTACTTTTCCGCAGACGGCTGTTTCCGTAAATCAATGCGCCACTTCATTCATCTTATCCAATCTCGTAGCTTCAAGTATTGGTAGATTGGCTTCTGTTGGCACGTAAATAACTTGATTCTTTTCATTCTGCAAATTGTTAATCCACAAATAACGCAAGTATGCTTCATTATCTTTTAATGAATTACCAATAATACTATTAGCTTGCGCAACGCCTTTAGCCCTCTCAACTTCTGCTTGAGCCAACATTACTGCCGAATCTCGCTTAGCCATGGCTTCTCGCACTGCAATCTGTCTCGACCATTCAGCTTGATTTAATTCTGCTTTACCAGCCATACCAGCAGACCAAACGCTGTATTCACTCCAAATAGATCCTATCCCAAACAAAGAACCAATGAAAACAGCTAATCCAAGACCAACAATAATTACAATAGAGCCAAGACCTGCTCTTTCTTTTTCATCACTCATAATATCTCCAAATTAAATGTTAGCATTATATTATTCTATTGGATAGTAATTGTCAAACGTAATCTTTGTCATTTTGGAAAGGACGCCCAAGTGGCTCCCATCCTTTCTTAATATTTTCTTCAATTTCTATCCCCCAATTAATGTAAACTCTTCTCTTTTTCATGATTATTAATTACCTCATCTTTTATTGCTGAAAAAAGGTTATTAATAATCTTTAGCTTCATCTCTTCGTCCTCGACTCCTGCGCCAGCGAATAACATACCGAGAATTTCTCTACTGAATACCGTAAGAACAGTCGAGATAAGATCGCATACATCCTGCTCAGGATTATTAGCAGAAAAATCAAGAATTGCCGATCCAGCTGTTACTACCAATGCGCGAATCAATTCACCCTTAAACTTCTTCTGGGCGTCGTTAAAGAAATTATCTTTCATTTTGTTCCCTCATACGTTGGCCTGAATACAACAATCATTGACGGAAATGGCGCAGAATTCTTGCTACTACTGAATCTCAACCGACCCTTTATGAATCTAATCTCCCGATTAGACTTATAGATATACTCATGAAACCACTTGGTATCGGTTCTTGCAGGAAGCAATAACACACTAGTTAAATCGCTTGAAATACTCTCCCACGCCGCTTTCTTAACCCACTCTTTTATATTTCCATACGGAGGATTGCACCAGACAACGTGCGACATATTTGATGGATGATGCCAACTCAAGTCCAATCCATCAATAAACCTATCTCTATGCTTACCATAATATAGCCTACACTTTGTATTTTCATATGTAGCTGCCGCATCAAGCGTAAAGCTAAATTCATCATTGAGCTCATCGAATAGTGATTGAGGAGTAACCCACTCATCTGATTTTGAACTGAACAAAACATCTTGGCCTTTCATCCTGCTTTCGTCCTTTGTTGAGTTCGTATAATCCCATGTAATTCTCCAATAAAATTTTCCAATCTGTGCATCCCTGTCACATAACATGCAGGAACCAGATCAAAATACTTCTTTGCTTCTTTTAATTGATCCTGCGCCTCAATAAGTAAGGCGTGCATATAATGCGCTTGCCCCAGATTATGCTCCTTCAACTGATTCTTCATAATGGCTCCGGCGTATCGTCTTCGTTAAAGTAAATACAATCACTTGGGGTTGTCTCGATAACAACATTTCCGTCGCCCTCCGCCAATCCAAAAGTAGCTAACGGGATATCTTTACAACCAATCCATAAGATATCCTGCTGATTACATTTCAAAAGCTCACGCACCATATGGCCGACTAGCATTTAATTTCCTCACGCATATAAATATCCCAAGCAAAATCCCATAGCCAAATACCAATACCAACCTGCATCAAAGCAAGCAAGATAGAAGCCAAGGGATAATCCGAATACCAAAAAAGAAATCTGACGAGAACCAATATTCACAATATCTCCTTTAGTTGTGGCGAGAAGGAGAATATGCGCATTCTCCACCCAGCTCTCACCACAATGCAAATACTATCCGATAAGATAGTATTTGTCAACAAGATCTGTTGCTACATGGTCGAGATAAATTTTCCAGCTCTTCCAATATCACAGACAAGCCAGCAGTAGGATTTTCTAATTCGAGCCCAAATATTTTATATGACTCAGAGGGATTGTAAGCGATATAGTTACTTGAATAGATTTTATCTTTCAGCCAACCCCTGAACCCGATGAAGCCGAAAGGAGAAGTATTCTTAATGATATAGGAGTCACGGCGGAATTCACAAATACTAGAAATAATAATATGAACTGCATTTCCATAAAATCTATGCCAAGGAGAACGCTTTATTCGTAACTTCAATTCCATCAGACGCACCCAAGCATTCATTACTGCCAGTCGGTTGATATCACTCATCACTCACCTCAAAGTAAATATCCTCTATCGGCAAGTTGGTAACGCGCATCGCTCTCATCAACGCAATAAATAGATGAGCACTTACATTTCCTTTGGATACCCTCGATCGCAAATCAGATACGCCCATCTTTACGTCAAACATAGCGAGTCCTTCACATACTTCTTCAAATGTCATAAATCGTTTAGCCATTTCAGCTTTAATGATCTTGTATACAGCTCTCTTCCAATGTTTTCTAGATTGTGTCATAAATTATCCCTTCACACAGACTATTTGTTTAAGCGTGTGAACAATATCAACCAAATCAGATTGAGCCGCCATTACTGCTTCAATTGACTTATAAGCCGATGGAGTTTCATCAAGGACATCCGCGTCCTTTCTGCACTCTACTCCTTTAGTTGCCAATTCATGATCGGCCAATGTGAATTGTTTTTTTGCCTGATTCCTCGACATAATCCTTCCAGCACCATGAGAACATGACTGAAAACTCTCAGGATTTCCTTTACCTTTAACAATAAAACTTTTTGCGCCCATCGAACCAGGAATAATCCCATAGTCAGTCACTCGTGCTCTAACAGCTCCTTTACGCGTCACAAGAACGTTACTATCAAAATGATTTTCACGCTCAATGTAATTATGGTGACAGTTAATAGCCATTAAATCATAGGAAAAGAATATTCCAAGCGAACCAGTCATAGCATTTATTACATTGGTCATCATCAATTCCCTATTTAGTTTTGCATAGTTTTGTGCCCAATCAACAGCAAAACAATAGTCATCATATAAATCAGTTTTTTCAACTAGATATGCTAAATCTATATCCGGGATATATTTATCAATATAATAACGCCGCATTTCTTCTTTTGCTTTCTCGATAAAATACGTACCAATTTTATTGCCTATGCCTCTACTTCCTGAATGAAGCATAACCCATACTGAATTAGATTCATCCAGGCATAGTTCGATAAAGTGATTACCTGTTCCCAATGTTCCCAAATGATGGGCAGGAATTTTTTGAGGTTCTATTTTCGGATGCTTTAAAAGTATTTTGTGATAACCAGTCATGATAGATTCAAATATTCTTATATTCTGTAGTGGCAAAGCGCACCATGCGCCTCTATCATTTTTACCACCATTATCAGTGCGCCCATGGGGAACCGCAGCCTCAATAGCGCATCGCAAATCAAATAGATTTTCCGGCAATTGGGACGCCGTCAATGAAGTCTTTACGGCCATCATTCCACATCCAATGTCGACGCCCACAGAAGCAGGGATTATTGCGCCGCGCGTAGCAATAACACTTCCTATCGTTGCGCCCATACCCCAATGGACATCTGGCATAATTGCAACGCCCGTAACAAACGGCATAGATGCAACGTTCTTAACTTGCTTCAATGCCTCTTCTTCAATAGGAACACCATCAGTCCATAGCTTAATAAGCACATGTGCACTGTTTTTAATAACCTGCATAATTTAACAGTCCTCTTAATTTGGTTAGAACGGTAGGATTCGAACCTACGACCCACTGGTTCCAGGCCAGTTACGCTACCAGGCTGCGCTACGCTCTGATTTATCTATATATCGCCTCTAATTCCACCTTTAGCATCTCTCTAATGTCTTCCACCCTCCCGCAATTCGGTGCCATCCCTTCGCATATCAAGAGGGAAACGATCGCGCATAGATATTGAAAGTCTTGCGTATATTCCATTGGATCCGCTCGATGATATTTGTCATCCCATAGCGAATCATCATGAGATTTAAACCACATAAAATATTTTATGCAAGATAGGAAATCAGCGCATGCGTCAATAATTAGCCGAATTTTAAAAAGCCTATTCCTGTAATATTCCCCAATTGCCAGCTTTGCCCTTATGAGACGATGAAAAGACTTATTAACCGCTGATGTAGACTTTTCAATACTTAGCGCTAAATGCAATTGTCTTTTCTGTCCCTTATCTATCTTCGTTTGCCATCCATCATCTTTTCCACCAAGCGATAACAGCTTAAGTATCACAAGCAAGTCTAATGGTAATCGTAAGCTCATGGAATTAGCTTTCATTCTTTTTCTTCTTCTGTTTCAATGCTACAACTTCTGTACGCTCACCTATTATCCTTACATCCAATAATACGCATAAGGCATCAATGGCCTGCCTTAATGTTATCTCTGGCTTACCTTCAATAGTTGTGACACCATCCGTAATCCCACGAAGCAATTGCTGATAGTTAAGCTCCTGCTTCAAATCTTTTATCTCTTCTTTTAATGCATCAGATCTACGCTCGAAATCTTGCACAGCGTTTCGCCAGTAACGACCATAATCCTCTGTTTCTTTCTCGATATCTTCTATCCTACATGAGAGAGAATAATAGAAGATGCCGCCCATAACCATAAAAACAACAGCTATAAATATAGCTAACGGTATAAGCATCACTCCATCCCCAATATTCTAAACAACTCTTTTGCGCTGCATGTCTCCTGAAATTTCGCCCTATCTTTGTGGCGCTTCTTATCTTGGATCCATCGCTTAACTGATTTCTCATCTATCATCCATCCCCAACCTACTTTCTTTGCCTTAATCTTCTCATCCGCAATCATCATGCGTACGTACCGGGGAGATACGCGCAATAACTTTGCTGCTTCAGTAACGGTTATCATTCTATTTCCCTTATCATGGCTTGTGACAAACCAGCAGATGTCTTGTTAATAGAGAACGATATTCCACCCAAAGGCTGCCATCCTTGACGAATTCCATCCTCAACTTTATTGATAAGCCAAGTATGTACTTCATTAAATTTATCAACGGGCTTAACTATAGCCAAAATGTTGTATTCAATTCGTTTCATTTCTCACTCCTTATTTCTTGCGCACATGCTTTGGCGCTAACCATTCTAATGTCACGCTCCTCCTTAATTTTCTTATCAACTATCTGATCTTCTGTAAGAGGCGGTTCAGGTGATGGCTGATATATATTTCCAATAACCTCATAATATTTCGTAGGATTATTCATTTTATCGTCGTAAATTAACCAATGAGCAACAAAAATCTCATCCACGGTATACCTGCGTCCACAACCATATCCGCCAAATACGATGTCATCATAATAAATATCTTTGCCATTCTTATCCTTAAGACCAGTGAATTGCATTAGCTCAATTTCATTAATTTCATAAGTATCAATTAAATCAGATGGACCCTCAGGAAAATTTCCCTCTTCTATTTGTTCGTGGCTTGTTACATATCCATCTATCAAACTAATGTTTGTGACAGTAAGCATCTTTCTAGCTGTTTTATGCCAAGCTCTAAACTTAATCGGTCTCATTGTCGATCTCCAATTGCCATGCAGCCTCTTTCATTTCGGCACCTCGAATTTCTCATTTTCCAATTGCAGCGCATCCAAGGAACTTTTTAAAAACTGCAATCTCTCTATAAACTCATCATGCGGCCAATCCTGATCATGCAACTTTTGAACGTTATACTTAACGTTATGGAGAGCCTGCTTGATTTCTCCAATAATCCCAAAAATTCCCAGTTCCTCTAACTTGGTATTTCTTAATAGCATACGAATGCCATAATCCCTACGATCTGGCCACTCATCTTTTGGATAAAGAAAATAATCAAGATATACTGCGTCTTCTACTCTATCTTCTGCAATCAGCTTTCGGAGGTATTCTAGTTTTGATAAACCTTCATTGTCTTTCATTTGATATCTCCTTTCTTTGCCTCTTTCCAATCCAGGAACTCAAAGTGCTCTTCGATGGTCAGTGGTGGCCGATAGCTTGGCATATGCACAAGGGGGGACGGGATACGACGATTTTGAAGCTCTGTTTCTAGGCCTCCAAGATGCCCCAAGCATTCTATATAAAGATCATATACGATAGATATTCTTTCGGAAATTTCTTCTTTACTCCATCCGCCACGAAGCTCCATCTTCTTGTGGGGCGGCAAACTATCTAAGTCAAATATCATTTGCTATCTCCTTCTCTCAAATTAGCGATCATGCCCATGTACATTAGGTTATTTCTGATTATGATTAAATTACAGGCACTCAACTCCTCTTCGCCATGCACAGCTTCTAAAAGCAACACGCATTCATGAGCAAGTTTATTTATAAGTCCGAGCCAGTCATCTGTTTGCATAGCCTCGCAGATACCATGCACGTAATTAAATTCATTCTTCCATTCCTCCCTAACATTCTTCCCTTCCATTGCTGCGCGTAATTGATTAAGTATGTCTCTCATGAATTTTCTCCTTCTCCTGAATTTCTCAAAATCCTATCTTTATCTTTTGTTATCTCACGCTTGAAACATTGTAATGAATTGAAAATTGCTTCTAGGCGTCCTATGGTGTGCATAACTTCTAAGGATATGGCATCCAATTCGTTTTGACAAAAACTTAAGTCATCCCATTGATCATTCATTGTCATGGTCCATCTCCCTAGCCAAATTAAACATCATGTAGATATACTACCAAGGTCGGAACTACTTGTCAAGTACTTCTTTGCAATCATCGCAAATATTATCTGTAACTGAATCGTGTGGACAACTGAGGGGCGAAAATCTAGGAGGGATATAAAATGTAACTGTGTCGACCATACGCAAAGGATTAACAGGCATTGTATAATGATGAGACAACATACTGGCTAATTGTCTGCTGCATTCTATATTCCATAATTGCATCTTTCTAATGCGTGGATCGCTAGATAGCAAATCCTTTCCGCAACATTTGCAAGTTTCCAATCCGTGATGCTTGTCAAATAAACACTTAAGCTTGTTCAATAGTTTTTTCATCTTCTACCCTAAAATATGGAGAGGAAGCGTGTGGTATTAGCACAGCCATTTAACTGATATCCATGTGAAACCCGGTTTAATCGCGAACATGGCCGTCAGACTTCCCCATTTACTTTAGCCCTTCATTCCATTTCTTTGTTATGTCTTCAACTTTATCAACCAATTTTGATATCACTTCCATTATCTCTGTCTGATTCTTGGCAAGTGACTCAAGTCTATTCTCTATAGCGTCCAATCTAGGCCATAAGTCCCTACTCTTTTGATCTGTCATAGTCTCATATCCCCCTCCTTTTCGTCCCAGCAGCCAACCTCTCTTTAAAGCTCTGCCTTTCACAAAGCTCTTTATAATCCTTTGGATCCAATGCCTTAAATTCGCCACGTAAAAGCTCATACAGCCGCTTTATTTCCGCTTGGTTATATTGTGCATACTCAGCCTTTTCATACGTTCCTAGGTGCTCCCTAATCCATAATGTATTGCATAGCATTAGCCTTAACTCTTCCCTGATCTCCTTTTCTTCTTCTACATTCATGGCTAGCCAATCGAGGAGCATGCGCTCTCTTTCCTTAGCTCCCCTTGTCTCTGTATTAATACCCTTTCCGTGCATTAGATTTCCCATTAGTTCGTGGATGGATTTATCGTTCATTCGCTAATCCTCATACTGAACCATTAGCCCTAATACTTTCGTATCCCTATCGCTACACGTACTTAATAACTCATCGAATCCGTCAGCCTTCATCTTCTCTGCCTGGGCGTATATCGCCTCAATGGAGTCTTCCTTAAACACGCAGTAGTCAGTGATTTTCCTCATTGAATTAAGAAGGTAATCCTGCACCCATTCATCATGTGCTTTCTGAATCGCATCCCTATAACCCATCACGCATCCCTCTCATATTTCTTCACTAGCTCAGGCAGTCTTACGCTCACTTCTGTCTTGCTCTCATTGTCATCTTTGTAGAAATTACCCATCTTGTTTAATAGATCTGTAGCGCCGATAACAGCCTGCGGGTGAAACTTATCATCGGGGTATATTTCTTTATCTCTTTCCGCTAAGCACTTGTCCTGTAGCTTCTTTAGCACCTTAACGTTATCCTCAAAGGTGACTCCGGCTTCCTTCATTCGCCTTTCTAATCGCCGCTCAATTTCAGCTCGTATTTCAGGCTTTTGAAGCGTTTCTGATACTACTGAGTGTGCACTTGCTGGGCTATATCCTGACGCTATACCTCTATCGCGATGATTTTTATGGTTGCCGTGTATAACCTCAGAAATGAGTTTTTTCTCTTTTATGGTAAATTTATCGTAAGTTCGCATGTATGATTTTCCGTTTAATAAAGTCCATCCTACTTAAACTTGTTGATGATGAGTTTGACGATCAAGATAAAAGAGATTAGCGCAAATAGGATAGCAATTGAGGTAATCATCGTTTATCTATCTTCCTTTCTAAATCGTTGAGCAATGTAACGATAGCCCATATTCCAATTATTCCAGCGATTAGCCACATACTAACCTCCTTTTATACGGTTTTTATTTCATTAAATCGATGGGATGAAAATATAGATCCTTTGCCTCCTACTTCCTTTTCCTGTATTTTTAATTGTTTGTCCATCTCAATGTTAATCTTTGATAGATAGTTCTGTGCCCTGGCTTTCTCTGCCTGTAATTCCATGATCTTGGAGGCATTATTTAGCCTTCCATATTGTGGATCATTTACCATGTGTATTTGGACTTGTGCCATTGTCATCTTTTTTCTCCTCTTTCTTTCCACTGCTTAATTTATAAAAATCGTCGAGTATCTGTCTTTTCTGCCCTACTATTCTTTCTGTCACTGTCTTTGATTGCGCAGGCTTTATTATCATTCTTTTCTCCATGCAAGATATGTAAGCCCTGATGTTACTCCTGCAAATCCTTGAGCAATGGTAGCCGCAACTCCTATCGCACCTTTCTCAATATCTTTTGATACAAAAAAGCCTAATCCCATACTGGTAAATTGCGCAATACTTGTCACACCTATTCCATATTTCGTAAATGTCGCAAGACGTGATTCTTGTCTTTGTTGTGCGTCTTCTTCAATATCTATTTCTTGATTTCTGTTCACACAAATCATTCTTGATGCCATAAGTTCAATCGCTGCTAAATCAGATGCGTACCTTAAAGCCTCTGTAAGCCATAACATTAAGGTTGAATATGAACCATCACCCTCCTCAATGTTTTTATAAATATCTAATCCCATCGCTATGATGTTAATGATGATGCCGAAACAATTTTGCATTTAGTCACTCCAAAGCTCATCTTCTGTTAAGCCAGTATCAGCTTTAGCACCATACCAATGATTATCATTTTCATCATCAAATTCAAAATATTCAATTTCCATTTTTTTAGGCTTTTTTCTTTTCTTATACAATTCCTTATAATCAGCTCCTATTAAAGAATGAAGTTCGGCAATAGATTTATTCTTAGAGCGCTCATCCGAAACATTTTCGCCATCTAAAGAATAACTCACTGTATATTCAATCATTACTTATACTTACTCACGGCCTTACTCTTCTTTGCTTTAGTTACATCACTTCGCTTAATTACTTTTCCTGCTTTATCTGCATTTTGCATAATGTGCGTCACTAATCCCCATGGTAATTTCTTCTCACTCATGGTACCGCTTTCTTTTGCTACTATCTGTCTTGCACGTATCCAATTCTTCTTTTGATCCTTTCCTTTCGGTATTTTACTTGTCGTTTTATCTTGCATCATTTCCGGTACTTTTCTTTTTGGCTTCGCCTTGTGCATCACGTTCTTGACATGAATAGTCTTTGGCGCTGAATGGTTGGATGCCATTGTCATTTACTTGCCCCAATTCTTGAAGTTGTCAGGCTCTTTCTTCTTTGCTGGCGTTGGTTTGTTAGGATGCAATTTATCATGTATTTTGCATGCTTCTGGCTGTATCTGCTTTCTGTCCACTGGTGGCTTAGGACTCATAACCATGTTCATCTACTCCTTACGTTTAAGTTTACGCGGTGGTCTAACACTTGCAGCTTGAACACTCTTATCAGTTTTTTCTTTTACCTCTGCTTCTGCACTCTTCTCTACTTCTTCTAGCTTTTTATCCAACTCAACTTGAGTGGTCTTAATCAAGTATCCCAAACCATCACATGTTTCACAATCAGGTGTAGTAATACCCCCCATACCCATTACTTTTCTCGATCCTTTACAGGCCGGACAAACTGTTCTGTTACTCGCCATTAAATGTCTCTCCAAAGTTAGATTCACTGTTACAAGCCCATATCGTTAATGCCACTAATACCTTTTCATAATCTGGATCAGTTTTCGGGATGCGCAATTCATTTTTACCATCATTAAATTGAACAGTAAAAGTAGAACCTTCTAACCCCGCATATCCCACCGTAGATAAGTCCAAGAATAAATCATCACTAATTTTTGTCAGCATTCCTCACCTCTATTAAATTTGAGCCCTTATCTATCGTGGAGCGTCAACCGCAATGGTTAAAGTTCTAAGGACTCAAAACTGTTTATTTCTTGTTCATTTTTCCTAATGTTTCAGCTAAGCGTGCTCTTTGCCCTAACTTTCCGCCTTTCTTTTCTGCTGCCTTCAATTTCTTAGCAGGTATTTTCTTTCCAGGCTTTGCACCTAATTCTTTACGTAATGCGCCTGGTTTCTTGATAGCTCCAGCGATCCAATTCTTTGCCATGACACTTTTCCTCATATAGTTGGGTCAAATTTCCCTGCAATTATATTGGCCTTTATCTCTGTAAAAGCATCAAACATGCAGTCAGCCACAATATACAACATCGAAGCATGATCTGTCGCTCTCGCCATTATGTTATTTTCCTGCTGTATATAGCCCGTTAATGCCCTTAGGAATGCTTTCTTGTCAATGTATGGGATCACTGCCATTCTTAATTCTCCTAATCTCTATGCCACTCCACGGGATACATTCAATATAATCACACCTGTTTCTTATCGGCATGGCTTCTAAAAACTCTCTAAATTGTTCCTCTGTCACGTGAACTGTCGTGATGCCTGGAGACATCTTTTTAATCATATTTATCTTCTCAAATAATGGCTTTGTCTTTCTGGTGTACTTCACTGGCGAATACATTAAAATCCTTAACCCTCAAATAAGTAGATACTCCCGCTATAAATGACTCTAAGCTATTAACAACAATAAATGAATATTCTGTAGAATTCTTTGCCTCAAATTCTTTTTGATTTTTAGTAAGCTTTCCTTCTTGCGATTTCACTTCAATAAATAAACCGGATCGATGATCATGCATAACCGTAAAAGTCGGTATCATTAAAAACAAATCCCATACGCCCGCTTTGACGCCCATCTTCTTGAGCTTAACCGCTTCAACTTTATTTCTTAATCCACCGTTAGGAATGTGAAACAAATAATCTCCTACCGTGTTGTCAGAAGAGGGAAATCCTCTGTTTACTGCCTTCCATTTATTCGCATATTCAATAATACTGCATTGTATTTGATATTCTGTTGGGTTTGTTGAACGCAACATTCTTGTCATTCTTTCACCTTAAACTGTATCGTCCAACGCTCATCCAAAGGAATGCCTTTATCTGCTAACCATTCCTCCACTCTATGCCAATTTACGTCCTTTCTTATCTTTTCATCATAACAATCATCAGGGATCTGATCTTCTGTTATCCCGTATTGTTCCTTTAACCATGATCTACCCAATGGCGCACGCTTAATCATGCTGCATACATTCTCATTCTCAAACTTAAGTTCACCTGTCTTTTGATGACGTGCCAATAATTCATTTCTGCCAGTTTGAATAAGGTCTTTTATCTTTTCCTCTACCGTCCCTATAGCATATAAATAACTCAATAAATCTTCTGTC
>Ga0182030_10007388_pt1 | contig 22933 bp, 21 predicted proteins | sample 812S3MmetaG_FD_121299 | JGI IMG/M metagenome (GOLD analysis project Ga0182030, IMG submission 121299) | Permafrost microbial communities from Stordalen Mire, Sweden - 812S3M metaG (Illumina Assembly) | ecosystem: Environmental > Terrestrial > Soil > Wetlands > Permafrost | place: Sweden...
GGGGTTAATCGGTTCTGACATTACATCTGTATGAGCAAGAAGTTGCATGCATATTGACCAAAGAAAATTTTCTGCATTCCTCTTCTCCGAGGAACTAAAATCTAAATGGAACGAGATGCAGGCGGACCACGCTTTATTTCGACAAAATCGATCAAATGGTCTACCATCATAGAGCACACCCACAGTCTTTCCACACCCCAGAATTCCCGATACCCATAGAAAAGAGCCGGAGCCGTCCATCTAAGCTTTAAATTCTGGTGTTTTTGTAATCCATTCACATGTTGAAACTCATCGTGCGACACTAGCCTGGTTATGGTTCGACGAAGTATTGGGTGCTGAAGGCCAAAAAATGATCTCTTGTCAGAGTCCGAGGTGCTCATTTGTAGACGCTTCCTTTGTAAAGTTTGAGATAATCTGATCAACAGCCAATAGAACGTTTATTTGATCAAAAGCCATTGCAAGACCCATGGTAGGCTTTTATTGTTCAAGCTTTGTGAGCGTGCGAGTAACATCTTCTTGCTCGAATGGCCACTTTAAATTTCGGCAGAAGCTGTCCTTCAATCCCGACGCCTCTTTAAGGCCTTTAAGACTGGATTTTCTTCCGAATTCCAACTTGAATTTCAGCCCATGCAAGTCTTCCCAACAATGCTGGAACAAATTGTTTTTCTGTAGCATCATCGGAAGAGCACGAAGCCGTGTTGAATGGGGCTCCTCTTTCTCAGCGGCATCTCTGATCTGCTCAGGTACAATTTTCAGAGATTCTAGACCCTGCTGAATACTGTCGACGGATATGCTAGCAGATTCGACCTCAGAGATATATTTATGGCATGAGGACAGGATCGCGGTGCTGATCCGGAGGACCTCTTACCGATTTGCTAGGGGATCGAAGATTCTCTCCGTGTGATCTGGGGTAGATTGAAGTTGCAGAAAACAGAAACCATAGATTGTCTAAGTTATCTCCTTGTCGATCTTCAAGGTGAGTACATTTGGGAAACTGTCCAAATACATGCCTTTTTCAGGCGAATGTTTCCAGATGAGTAATTGTAAATAATCCACAGCTAGCTAAAGGTTTATCCGGATTTGGTGAAAGTAGGTACACTTACATGATTAAGTATTCAGTAGATCTCGAGTCAGAAATTTGTTGGAGGGTAGTAGTGAGGGTAGATACGAAGACGATGGCGACAATAGTGAAAGGGATAGCAGGAATGTTATCTAGGAGATTCATCAAAATCAGAATACCCGGAAACCCAGCGAGATTAGATTAAACCACTTGGCCATTTCTCAATGAAGATGCTGAGCTTCCATCCCTCCACTCATTCTCCATAAACTTCGTCCAATCCTCGTAGATGAGTCAGGTTTGAGAATCCGGTCGCTGTTGTTGGCTCTTGGCCTTACGCTTCGGAAAGATTCAAGGTTGATAAAAAAGCAGTGGCTGAAAAATGCTCAAGAGAAGTGCTGAGTCAAGTATAGAAAGTATATTCGCAATTATTCCCCACTTTCTTCCTCCTCATTGTTCAACGCAAACGTAGACAATCAAAAATCTATTCAGGTTTATCGTCTTCATTGCTCACCATCATTCTACCTAACTAGCCAGACCTCGGTTTCTTTTCGATCCAATGATCCGTTCCGTTGCCTGGTGATATGTCGCTTATTGTCCTGTTATTTGAATGCTAGACCTTGTCGACCTCAGGCTGGGGTCAGCGAGGATTGGCTTTTGGCACTGTAAGACGGGAAGTTCTGCTCCCAGAAGCGCACTTTTTTAACGCCCTGTTATTCTTGCATTTGATAACTACATCTGTTGGATTCCTTGATAGAAACTTCGGGTGCCAAGCCGGTGTCAAATTTCATAGGTCATAGAAAGATCAAAGTTGGGTCATAAGATCGTAACACTATTTTCTCTAATACACTCCCAATATATCTATGCGCCAATATAAGAGGACTATTCAAGAGGGAACGAAAATGAAACACTGGGCTATTGCCGTAGAAATGATTGAAAGCATTATTACACACTCGAGGCTTATCATTAGAGACCCGGAGGAAGATCCTTCTAGCAGATCCTAGTGGTTGGATTTCATGCCAACGAGCTTGCAGAAGAATGCTCGAAACGGAACTAGGAATTCAAATAGATATCGAAGACAAAAGAAACGAGCGGAAGAGCTCCCAAAAACACATTTGAATAAGCCAATGAAAGCGCACCTGCACACGCACAATAGCTATTGCGTAGACCGCGAATACCAGGAAGAAAATGAGATTCGTCAACGATCGTGACTGTCGTAAGTCGGAAGCATCGTAAAGCCCGATCAAATCCGAAAAGAGATATGTGAAGACAAGCCGAGTGACAGTATGTCGTGGAATGGCAGGTTACAGGCGAGCGGCTCGAAATAGGGGCATTCGCGGATTGTGCGACAGATGCAAAGCGGTTCGAAGTTGATATTCAGGGAGCGGCGCATAATAGGTCATTATTGGCGACGACGAGAGCGAGGAGTATGCTTTCCCTCCTGCAGGTGTTGCTGCAGTTGTCCCATAGTTGAGAAACCATACTGAACGTTCTCGAAATGTCTCCGTGAGCAGCAGTCGAAGGTGCAGGAGAAAGGACCATGCCATCTAGCTTCATGCTCATTATTTTTGTCGGGCCTATTGAGCTTCGATCGCCTTCTACCACTACAAAAAGGCTTTCGACAATGATTCTGCGGTCCGTGTATATCGTTTCGATGGCGAATAAGATCCCCTTCGTTGCTGAAGGGGAGCTCCTGAGGGCCTCCTTGCCGGCGTCGACAGTCAGAGACCGTACACCAGAACTGCCTTTGATGCTTTAGGTGAACATGCTTGATATGTGCAATCCAGCCAGTGTGAGTTTCGAACACCTTTTTTATATTTGTGCACCCTTCCCACGGACAAAGAGTCCCCTGCCATTGCTCCTTAGGGCAAGGATGCGTTGTCCAAGCATGAAAAAGCCAAAGAGCATAGTTGTCATAGATCGTGTGCCTGTCAGAGCATCCGAAGCACACACTTGGCCAGGTCGGGGCGCCAGTGCTGCCCATGGAGAGAGGCTCGATTTCGTGCCGATATGAGGTGTAATCAATCTCGCGAATTGCTTCATGGAATGTTGTGGTCGTGGAGTCCTCTATAGCTCCTTCCGCCACAGTAGGAGAGCCAGGCCACTCATTTTGAAGGTAATCTTCCCAACTCAACCCAGGATTGATGCCAGGTTGTGCGAGCATATGCGCTCGGTGCCGGTCAAAGTCATGCTGCTCTGGGGACATCCGATCAAGAGCGGGAGAAAATGCCCCTGTCGATGGAAAAGACTTCCCAAAGGTTGAATACTGCTCCGATACTGAGGATAAATCGAGGAGACCTCGTTCTGAGTGATGGGAGTTACTGATCATTGGCGCGTAAGGATGCTCCATCATTTGCTGGGAGCTCTCGAAATCTGTCCCTGCTGCTGTTAATCTGTAATAGGTAGATACAACAGTTTCCGATGAAGGACTTGAGAGGTTACTGTAGGATTCATTGGTAGGCTGGCTCTGAAATGATTGCGGCGAGTAGAAGGACTGGTCATCGGCGGAAAGCCCGGGAGGTGTGCCGGAGTCGAAAGCACAATTAGAAAGCACACTGCTAGAAATTCGATTGAAAGAATCATCCATCTTATCGAGCGTTGAAGGGCCGAGGCCTCCGTGAAATTGATACTGGCTGATAGTGACTTTCTTGCTCTAAGGGCGTACGTTTTCTCTCGTAGATAGGGGATCGACTGAAGCTGCTAATATATTGAACCTTTGTCGTGTTTTCGAAATTTAAGTGTCGTGAAAGCTGCGTGCTGCGTGGTTTTGATCGTCTGGATTTTACCATCGAAGGTAATCCTCCGCTTTGTATCTGAAGTGAGGAAGTGTCGGTGGTGGGCCGATGCTTCTAAAGAGATCATCAAAACCAAATAATATCAACTCGTACGAGAATTGAACTTACTGAAATGTTTAGATTATGCTGGTGTTCATGTTGTGCTATGCGTTGGTGGTTTGCATTTTTTGAACTCAAAAGAGGGAGTTCCTGCGAGCATAAAAAGGCGCAAAGAGGGCAACGAAGCTACTGAAAGATAGCGGCAGCAGCAAAAGCCAAAGGTCACCGTTGGAAATACTTTTGTATGGTGCGATATATCGACAAGATTGGATTCGAAGTAGGGCGGGCCGTTAGACGCAATATAGACTCTTGTCTTCCTGATAGAGGAAAGTTGAGTGGTGATATGAATGCCTCCCAATTGATTTTTTTAATATTTTATTTTATTAAAAATACGCCAAACCATATACGTCTGTCCAAAGTATTGCACCGAAACAGTTCCCCAGAATCTAACGCCTACAACGGTTGTTGGCAAGATAAGGTACGTGCGGTCGTGGCTCAAAGGGGGCGATCAGACTAGTAAGCGCATCCATATATTGAAGGTGGGACATTCAAGTAATAGGAACCTGATCGCATCTGATAGCTCGCACGCCATTGGGTAGGATAGGCTATGGAATCATCTGGTCAGTGTATTTAGGACTAATAATACTCCAAGAATTTGAGCCACGAATGGGAGAGAGAACCTGCAAAGGGACCGAGACTACGTCCCTCAAGATTAAGCACCGATCGCTCTGAAGACAGTAAAGAGTGCGTCGGCTCTTCATCACAAGGATGACTGAGATCTTTCGGAAGGGGAAGCCTTATGGATCCTGAGCATGGTGATGCCCTTAGTGATATGACTTCCGGAGAAGGCTCTAGGGTTCCGATTCGTCTGGGCCAAAACAAAAATCCGCCAAATCAAGGCTACTGGGATGTGAAATGCCCTTGAGCAATTGGCCTCGTGTAGCGGGCATACTGGAAGGCAGATTAGGATCCATAGACGCGACTTGTGTCAGGACGTCGAAATGATGGTAGAAGTGAAGAACAATGCAATTCTGGGGTGCGACTTCCTTTAACAACTTGTGTCTTCTTAACCGCGCTGCTGAGCCATCTCTCTTCTCAATTGAGCCATGGCCGACAGAAATTCTCAATACATCTTCTCAATTGAGTAGATGGTGTGGGTAACTGGGTCATGCTATTGGTTGGGCCAAAAAAAAGCGGCTGAAATGTGTGCCTGGGCCCGCATGGGATGAACGCAAACCGTGCATTATGAATGGAATGCAAACTCCGCTGAGAGTTGCTGCGAAAAGCTCAAGAACTTTCAAGATCTATTCGAAGGGTCTCGTTTGGAGAAAGAGGGACGTCTATATATCTCATATCAGATCCATATCTTCAAGGCATCGTGAACTAGGGGTTGAAAACTGAGGTAGGCATGCAAAACATTTGAAAAGGGTCGACTTTTGGGGCGAGTCTGCCACCCTCGCGGGTGTGCCCACCACCCTACCATTGCCTTGTTTGCACAGCGTCCCCCTACTTCACAAAAAGAATCACTTTCCCAACTACAAGAGTTCTTCCAAGGGCGGGCGGGTTGAAAAGTACAATACAGTGGATGAGGTTGCATTTGAATTTGAATCCTTCAGCGGAGGCGGGTTTCAAAATGCAACTTTATCACGTGTCTATTTCAGACTAGGTAAACGTTGGAAGCTTCGTGGAGCTCATGCATACCAGGAAATAAGATTGAACTTTGATTGATTAAGATCCTCCAAATAGTGATAGATTTGCAAATTTGAATATTCTATTTCAAAATATGATAGCGAAGTTATCGCCTCAGAACAACAAGTGTCCAACGTATATTTTAGCACCGTCCATCAAAGCTATTCCTCTGGATGCACAGTGTGCAGTCGAGTATCTCTTTGATTCCTGTAATATGATCCGCCTGCACAGACCAATCTCGGTTTCTTTTGGCTGTGTCTCTGACTTTGAGGACGAGCTCCCATTCCATCCCATGATCTAGCTGCAAGTGCTCCATCAACTCGATCTCCGAGAACTGCGACACCGAGGTTTTACATGTAATGAGGCCGCATTCATACTCACCATGGCTCTTCCCAATATGCTTGGCGGTGCTATCGGAAGGATTCAACGGGATGGTTTTTCGAGTGCTACAATGATCGTAAGGACAAGGGTCGGTATCGTGGCACAGTCTCAAGTGATTCATCCATCGGTCCTTACGAGAGAATGATTTTGCTTCACAAGAACGATACGGACATGGAAATTTGCGCCTCTCGGCGTGGGCGGCTGCTATATGGCGTCGGAGATCGTGGTTCGCTCGAAATGGTGTTCTTCGATGACAACCATCTACTGTACATTTGAGAGGATTGATGTGAATGTTGTTGAGATGACTATCGAAGAGCTTGATACTTGGAAAGTGTGCTTTGGAAGGACAACCTGGCCAAGTGCAACTACCTCCTGGTTTCCAAGCATCACAAACTTCTTGAGCATGGATTTTGAGATGTCTTTTATGATCTTGTATCTTCGAAAATCCCATGGAGCAACCGAGCCAGTCGCAACGAAGCTCTCTTGAGGGATGATTGTGTTTCTTTCGAGCTTGCCAAGAAGTGGTATCTGAAGAGACAGATGACGAACTATGATTAGGTTGAGGTAAAATGCTAGATCGTGCATGAGAGAAGCACGAACTATCAGAGCCTTCGCTCTGATTCGAACAGGGCACTATATCGTTCGAATAGCACTCTTCACTGTCCAAGCTAATGTAGCTGACTGGGTTTGTCGAAAGCCAAGAGTCGTAACCTGGGAGTTCGGGCGTCAGGCTGCCCAAGCCTAGGAAGTCTATACCACGGTCAGGAAGTGTTGGCTCAATCAGACTGTCGAAATTGTAGTTCGAATTGACCAGACTCCAATCAAGGTAGGGGTTCGAAGCTTCGGCTTGCCTAGCGCCATCGCCCTGTTAGCAAGCGACCTCCCCTTTTTTTTTAACTAACCCAAATGATGACCATTCAACATATTCCGGAGAGTCAATAGCCAATGAAGATTCCCAAATTTGAGGGACAATAAAACTATCCCGTGTAGAGAATAGGTCGCAATCTGACGATGCGTAGGTCTCATGCCTATCGAAGAGGAGGGAACCGTCCTGTTGAGGCTCTTCAGAGCCCGAGGAGAGCATAGCGAGTGCAGAATTCAAATTTTGCAGACTTGGGAATCATTGCCTCCATATATACAGAGAGATAACGCTAGGTTCATCCATCCTACACATCTTTTTCCAAACTGGAGTTGCGCCATGCAAGGTAGCGCGTAAGCCTCCTTCGCGGCCCGAGTGATCCTTTTTGATCAATCAATACACACTACCTAGCGAGCTGGCCATAAATTATGGTCTGAAAGCCTTTCTCTTCCTCGAAAAGCACTCCATGCTGCCCTCTTCAACGGAAGCCCAGAATACGGCTCCTCAAGCCCTGTTCACATGTTAATTTTTCCTTATCTGTTTTATAAGATAGATGAATACCTCAGATGGAAGGAGCCTACCTTATAGTTTGCTATTTCCTTCATACCACTCGTAATCTCAAAAGCTCTCGTTGCTCTTCACTTTAAGGTCGTAAAGGCCCCTACCCCCTCTCCTAATAAGTCAACGGCTTCAGTCATATATTCGATCAGGCTTCACCGACAAGTGTTCAGTGTTCTTTTCATGCAGGTCAAGGGATGGTGCATTTTACCAAAGCATGCAACAACAACTGTACCTCATAATATCAGCTTGAGTCTTGTTTCGCGTAGTTGGCTTTCCCAAGACGGGGACTTGGGCATCAAGATTTCGATATTCCCAGATTCAAAATGTTCTACGAATTTTTACACTTTCAACGAAACGGATATAATAGGTTCATTCATAATAACCTCAGCATGTCATAATATTTAGCAGGATAACATTTCCTGTTTGCTTCTCATCCAAGATGACAAAACCATCCTAGTCATCGCACCTCAGTCATTTCTTGATTCGATTATCTCGCTCCTTCATCTCTTCACGTCTCATAATCTGTAAAATCTTCGTCAAAGGCAAAAGGGTCCGTCAGTTCAGACATGAATGACACACAAAAGCCACGACAAGAAACGAAACTTCCTCTAGTAAACTGGAAGGACGACTGGCAGTCACCTGTAGACTATATCTTTAAGCCAATACAGCCTCCGAGTATGATATGACACCGCTCCATGTATCTTACTCGGGCCCGGTACCACTACTATGTAATAGCAAGCTAATCCTCAATATATATAATAACGGTTGTAGAGGTTGTACATTTATTGATATCATTTGCTCCTCGCAAGCCTATTGATGGAAGAGAAACACAGAGTTCCTAGAACTTTATGGTAGCAGTGAACTATCAAGTGTAGATAGACGAAGCAATTTTGTTGCATATCGCAATTTGGAAGAAACGGTCGACCGACCGATTTTCTGACCGAGTCTACCTGACCAATTGAATCCTACTTGACGAAGGAAGGACCAAAGGTCTTAGAATTCGGTCGTTAGGATCAAGGTTATTTAGTCGGTAGGACTGAAGGCATCGGTATTCCGTTGGTGGGACCAAGGGTATCTTCGGTGAGAGGTGCAACAAAAAAGTTACACCAGCCAGCGATATTCACCTATTATTTGGCCTGTGATTTATGCCCGCAACATCTTTGAATGTCTCAAACCTTTGGGATATTGAAGAGCGATAATCTAGCGTCCTGGTCCCCAGATCCAGACTTCCGGTGCTCATATTGGAGGATGGTGAGCTTACTGAGGCGGGTCTAGGATTATGATGAGGATTTGATATCAGAAGAGGGGCAATTATGGGATAAATGAAAATCAATGTGAAGAATTTCAAAGGCGTATGACCAAGAAAAAGAGGAGGTATCTTGGAGAGGAGAGAGTGTTACGCTAAATATGATCCATTGAGGAGGACGTTGCCGCAATCATACTTTCTGATTATTCCCACTTACAGAATAGTATCTGCCGGCCCAATACCTAATCGAAGCTGGTACTACCACTAAGCTTAGGATGAGCATCGAAGCATTCTGTACCTTGTTCTGAACCACCAAAAAGGAGGATGGGTCTCATGTTTGAATAGAGTTTTGATTTCATACTTCATTGGTATCTGCTATCTAAACGCCATTGAAGTCAGCGCCAAACCAGTGTAAAATCCATCGAACTCCTAATTCCCAACTTAATCCCCTGTGAGCCTCGTATTTATATAGGCAATATGATTTATAGCTTTGGTGAGATCTGGGAGCGAGCGACAGTGACTTGGATGAGCCCGTTAGGACCTGATTGAGGTGCATAAACTTCCGCGTCCTTGCCAGTGTTCTTGAGTCCTTTGTGCCAGCTGAGGTCTGTGACGCATTAGCTTCAAACTCATAATAGACGCATATTATAGAACCTACCAATTTCAAAGTAATGCTTGTTGGGCAACGAGTAATCCACGTTCTCAACCTCCGGCACAGCCTCCATGATAGAAGTGCACATCTTGTACATAGTATTTTGCACAGACGGGCTATCCTCCTCCGCGAAAGTCTTCATAGTAATAGCCCTAGCATCCGTCCATGCCTTGTCAAATTTGGGGATTGAAGCTTGCACAGCGCTCAATCCTGGGAATGTCTTCCATGACCACCCACAATCGACATCGGTAGAAAGGATTCTGTCCCAGACCTCTGGCAACGTTGTGTATTCGTCCCGGACAAAGCCATGGAATTGCGAGCCGGTGCTTTTCAACACAAGTAGCCCAACAATTCCACTGCGGATGTCGATTCCCTTTTCCTTTCGCACTACAGCCTCGACGTTGCGCGTTTCCGCCCCGTCGCGGTAGAATGAGTGTGGATGAGGCTTGCCATCAATTGTCATTCGTGTCCATCTGTGTGTTACGACCTTGATATTGGCGGTAGTAATATGTGGGTAGGTTTCGACGAAGTGAGTTCCGAGGATGCTGGCGAAAAGCTCGGGAGGTGTGACTGGATGTTCCTTTGCCTTGATGTAAACAGTGTTTTTCATCGAGTCGGTAGCCACAACTACGCTGTTGTCGGCCTTGGTGTACCTGCGATCGTCAGACTAGATTACTAAACCGGGGAAATAACGTACGATACGTCGATTGCACCCTCCAACAGAACGCAGACCGTCATTTCGGTAACTGTTTGAACGCCGGTTGTCTCATCTCTCTCGACCTTGTAGACGCGGACATTGTCCTTGCCATAGCGTGCTGAAGCAATTGTTGCCATTGCAGATCTTTGATATTGACGTTGCTCTTGGTAAGAGAGTATAGTAAGTTATCGAGAATTAGATGAGTCGCCTGTTCTGTGAATGTCTTGGGTTAGGTAGTGAGTAGGTTGGGATGAGGGCAGATGGGAGGGTTTATATGTAAGGGAAAGACGCAATTCTTATCGGTGAGGATAGAACGGCACGTTAAGTTCTATCACTTCTAGGCCAGCCCCCAGAAAAAAAAGAATTTCTGAAGAGGCAGATAATGAAACGCGAGGACCTTGGAAGCTGATTTGTTGCTTGATGCGGAGAGGAGTTGAGCGAAGGCGGACGAGACGGAGGGCTCCGGGCGGTGATATCTCTATGGCAATGTTGATGGTTTTCATTCATGGCATTGTGACTTATCAAAACAATGCAAGGCAAACTCATCTGAAAGAAAAGTCTTATGGCTAGTTATGTTCTTGAAGTCGTTCAAAGCGTTCAACAGGAAAGAGATCTTCTGATTCCATTGAAGGATGGGAAGGCTGTCCTCGAGGCTGCAAGGGAAGATTTTCAGCCTCGTTTCGTCGTACGATCCCGGGATCAGGCCAGGTATACTAAGTACGCCCCAATATAGATAGTTGGAAAGTTCCGATTTAGAACAATTAGGAATGTCCAATAGATCAAAGAGGATTAAGCCTCTCTTATTTGGGCTTAATGGCTCTTAAATACCTAAGGCCGTTGAATAGGCCATTTTGCAATGTCCGTTTTCCCAGCCATCCGCTTTTATCAAGATGTGCTTGTCCAGAACCTTGCTATAATTCCAGTTGCATTGTCTATGAATAGAACGATAAAAGAACATTATAAAGATTACCCAATAGATTAGCAAATATTTTGTGAGAGAGTTGAGAAAGAAGCGTTTCAAGAAGGTCAAGCATCCGCCATGGTTTAGCGACGTCAGGGGCCCGTGTCCTGAGAGAACAGCAATTCAAATCAACGACAATGATGATATCCAAGCTATGACAACCCATCACAACGAGGACAAATAGATCTTTTTGAGAATTTCTGCCACCAATCCACCAGCTTTTCCACGCAGAATTGCACAACTACGAGCTTTGGTGTTGGAAAACAGCCAGATTGCTGTGATATTGCCTCAGCCTACAACTCGCGTTCATTGAGTGTCTGCGGCGTACGAATCGCCTCTGAGAGGCGCGCAAACGTATTCAATTGCTTATTTGGATGATCTAGACATTTTTCCTGGATCGCGAGACATATGCCACCTCCGAACGAGCCACGTTGACCCCTCCCGTCGATGGACAGATGGTTGGACCACCGAGCATTCTGAGCTCGTCAGCGACGCCGACTCAGAAAACATTATACGCCCAGTCATCTGTGCCCTACAATACTACTACTTCCAGAACAAGCTTCGATCGAGATGGCTTGGCCCCCGACAACGCGCCCCGGAAGATGTCGAACTCGACTTTCGCTCCTCGTGGCTCTTCCCTAGCACCCTCACCTGCACCAGGAAGCTTCAGCTCAAACATGCGCGGGCAGCTCGGACCTAGGCAAGGGTCCGGACAAGATGTAAATGCTTCACTGAGGGATCTGGAGAGGATGGAGGAGGATGATAGTAGGATATCGGAGCAGATGCTTTCGGCATTACGAGAATCCCTGAATCGAGAAATGAAGATTAAGGAGGGGAGCGAAAATATGTTAGAAGCCTTGAATACGAAGAAGGCAAAACAAACGAAGGAACAACGGCAGAGGGTGGAGGCGGAGCTTAATTCATCAAATCAGAAGATTAGGGAATTGAGAAATCAGATTACAGAGCTGCAGAGACCGAAGATTCCCTTCACCCCAACTAGGAGTCGAATGGAAGGGCTTTTTCAGAGTAGCAGCGGCTTACGATCTCCACAGAGCGCATCTAAAAGTATAGAAGGTTCAGATTTTGAGGAACCTGCGGAATCGCCTACATATGCTCTCGCCGAGTTACTCCAAGCTCTTGAAGTTGAAGGCCTTACTCCAGACTACTATGTCGGACATGCCAATGATTTGGTGGAGCTTTTTAAAAGGCATCCTACGTTGAAGCATGACTTGGTGTGGTCAATATTCGGTTTGCGGATGCAGGTTATGCTTCTCAGTGAAAGTAGAGAGGTTGTGGCAGCTGGATATCGCATGACCAGATATGCAATATCTGATATTACTTCTTTGCAAAAGATTCGAGCGCTGAATACAGATTATCTAGTTGTGCTGTAAGTCTAGCATATCTTGATCATATATAAAAACTAACGCTTTGGTAGATCTCTCATTAAGGAAAGAAAAGCGGATGTCGAACGAGAACAAGCGCTGAAGTTCGTTCGTGCCTTTCTGGAAGTCAAAGATGGAGTTTCAGAAATATCCAGAGCTGTTGTCAGAACTATTGCTTCAGTCGCTGAACATATTGAGGATCGACTACGACCCATTTGCATCGAGACACTTGCTGAGATCATGGTTCGTGATCCTGCTTTGGTCGTTGCATCTGGAGGCCTCCGCCCTTTGACAGACGCCCTCGGAGAAGGGACTTATGAAGCTTCCGAAAGTTTGACTGCGGCTTTCCTTTTTCTGCTCGATGCCCCACAGAGAAGGAAATACCTTCGTTCAGGATATGAACTTGAGGCTCTCTTTGTGGCCTTCACAGATTCTCTTTTCGCCAAGGAGAGCATTCTGAAGCAAAACTCCAAGGCTATCTCCTATGCTCTGAAGTCCTGGTCTGGTCTGATGTCTCTCTCCATGTATAATTTTCGAGCTATCCGATCTTTAGTGTCTTGTTTGATGCTTCCGAATCCTATAATACGAGAAACGGTGATTGAGTTACTCTATGGACTTCTCCGCATAAAATCACCATTTTGGGCAACTTCTTTCTTGGCTGGACGGCGGCTCACTACATATGGACGAGTTGCAACTCTCAAATCGGCTACACCAAAGGCCGCGGCTCAGCCGAACGAAGAGGAATCCGGAGATAGAAACTTTGTCGATCATTATACAGCACTTTTGTTAGCCGTCTTGATATCATCAGACATGATGCCAGGACTCCTACAAGTAACCAGGGATGCGGATAACCCAATGCTAAAGCGAAAAACAACGCTACTGATTGGAGAAGTTCTCAAGCTGGCAAGTAGATTACTACCTTCAAGCTGGAGTGGCGATTTGCAACTTCTTCCAGAATTGTTTGCTGCCGCTTCACATTTCGGGGACGAAGAGCGTTTTGAAGCTACAGGTACTGTCTATCAGATCAGCAGTGTGAGTCGAACGTTGTATCGTTCTGCCCCTTCTGGCAGTACTACCCTAGCAAATTCGATCAACAGTAGTCATGATAATCTCGTCAGTTTGGATGATACACCTAAGCCCCACCTCAATCTTGCCCTGGATGAAACGACCTTCCGAGCACTTTTGGTTGAAACTCTGGTATTGTCCAGCACGAACTGTCTGAAATGGAAATGGGACATCATCTTAAAAATTGTCGAGGGGCCTTTGCTGAACGGAAAGCGTCTTGATGAAGCGATCAAAGCCTCGAAGTTTATCAAGAGAATTATGAGTTTCTACCGACCTTTCAAGTACAAGTTTTCCGAGCTCAGACGGACACGGGCTACCGAGAAGTATGTGAAAGTCGGATGCGCTCTTATGCACACTCTTCTCCAGACCCCAGAAGGGGTGAGGTATCTAGCGGACAATAAGCTGCTACGTCAGATTGCAGAATGCCTGGCGCAATGTGATCCGGTAGGCTTCCCTGATATGTATCATATTCTGATGACGATGCTAATATTCCATAGGCAAGTGGGCTGACTGCTCCATCACCGATGTTTTCGAAGGAGAGACTCTCCGAGACATTATGCTATGGATATTTTGCCATGCTCGGAACGTTGAGCGGCGACAAAAGAGGCTTACAGCTGCTTGACCGATGGCGAATGATTAATATGATGTATCATATCATCGATCTGAAGCAGCGACCAGATCTCATTAAGCTGATGCTCACTCATTTCGACTACAGTTTACAAGGGCATCCAAGAGTACTCCTTTCGAAGGCACTCACTGCAGGCTCGAAGGAAATTCGCATTCATGCTACGACTGTTCTGAGAAGATACTCGAGCCGATCCAGAGCAAATGGATCTCCAAATCAAGGGATGGATGACTCAAAATGGGCGATTCAACTGCTAGTTACTCAACTGTATGACCCAGAGGTTGAGGTCTGTGCCACAGCGATTAAGATTCTTGAGGAAGCATGCAATCGCAAAAACTACCTCGAATATATCGTAGAGTGTCGCCCAGCCCTAGATCATCTCGGCGAGATTGGGGCGCCATTGCTTTTAAGATTTCTTTCCACCTCTATTGGGTACCACTATCTTGATGGATTGGACTATATCAGCAACGAAATGGACGATTGGTTTTTGGGCCGCAATGATGCTTACGTTGGAGTGATTGAAGCAAGCTTGGCACGATCCTTCGTCGAGATCCCAGAGGAGACGGCAAGCAGACTTAGTATGGATGAGGAAACATTTGAATTGGAAGTCGATAACGATGCTCATGTGCCTCCTCACTTTTATCGGGAATTGGCAAGGACCAAAGAAGGTTGCAAATTATTGCGAGACAAGGGACATTTTGAGGAATTCGCAAACACGATTCGGGACTATGGCATGCTCTGTGACGATGCGGAGCTGATACTCAAGGTCAAAGGATGCTTATGGGCAGTTGGAAATGTTGGCTCAATGGAGTTTGGAGCACCATTCTTGGAGGAATCAGACGTTGTTGACAATATTGTCAAAATGGCCGAGTCTCACGAGATTATGAGTCTACGGGGAACAGCCTTCTTTGTCCTAGGCCTCATTTCTCGAAGTGTCCACGGGCTAGAGATACTATTGGAGCATGGGTGGGATAGTGTTACCGCGACGATGGGCAATTCTCTGGGTCTTTGCATACCACAAGATTTGGGAAAGCTTTTCTCATACCAACCATGGAAGCATGAAAAAGTCTCCGACATCAAGGTGGACGAGTACCATAAAACAGCTATTGCAGCTGCTCAGAACGACGGCGACGAAATCAATGCACGCATTCTGGAACTCGTTATGGACCTCGGCAACACAGTCCTGAAGAACAGGGCAATGACCGAATTAATGCATATAAAGACAAAAAAAGCCCCAGGATTCAAACAACCGGCTCTGTTCAAGAAGATCATGACATTATTAGAATGTCACCAATTCCGCCTCAACATCCGACGATTTGCAATTGATCTTTTTGACAAAAGCGTGATGAGGCAAATTGTACTGGACGAGGAGAGCAGTGATGAGAATATGAGTGATGATAGTGCAAGTGAAGGTAGAACGGAGCGGCAACGCAGTTTCAGCGATGCTTCCGCTACGGGACCTTCATGAATTGGGGAAGGGGAGTTCAGGATTGGATAACAGGATATTGTACGACTATGAGGCGCAATTACTTTGGCATAGGGAGGCAAGATTTCACGGCGTTTCTTGGAAAAATCTATGGCATTGGGGATGGCGGCATTGGGAGGCCAGGTGGACTGACTCTACTTTGAGCGATATTCGGTGGAAATGAGAATAAACTTCAGGATTAACATCAATCGGCCCTTGCTTGTGAAAGGTGTTACACAAGGAGGTATAAGCAAGCGGCTCTAATAATCGCTTATGACCTCAAACCAACTATAGGGGTTGGAAACCATGGCTTTCCATGAGCTGATAGCGGCTTGAAAGCACGATCAAGTGATTGTAGAAGGCTAAACCCCGCAAGTCGAGCTGAAGGCGGCGCTCTCAATGTGTCTAGTACCAATTCAACAACCAGATTTTACTTTTTTTTCACTTCAATTTTATCGATCAGTTTTTCGAATCAGATTGCGCATGCGACATAGGCCGCCATAGACCAAGTGAGTTGGAACGCCTCACTAAACACCCGTGGTACAGTTAATATGCTCTAGAGTTGTATAAGCGTCCTCATTGTCTGCACTTACGCCGCTGTACGCCCCAAAATTTCTAGCCCTGATAAAAGCAACGCCGAGTGGTGCGAATTCCCAGCTATATCAGCAACAGCACGCCTTACCAATAGGTTTTGTGCAGGCGTCAAGGCAAAGCTCGTTGACCAGAAGTTTCGTCTCGAGACCCAGTTCTTTGACCTACCTCCCTGCATTCCTTTTAATATGTTGATAAAGGCACTGAGTTAAATCTCTTGATCATAGACTAATTCTTTGAGTTTTGCCCAAAACTTAAGCAGGACGCATATATTAGAACGTATAGGTGACAAGCCCAAGTGTTGCATTCCGGCCAACTACGTATTAGACTTAGCATGCAGAAACTAGATTGGCATCCACTATACAAAACGGGTGCCTTTCGAATAGCACCATCGGCAAAGTTCGGAGAATTTTTGTTATGTCGAAGTGCAGGTGCTTCTCCGCCGAAAAGCACCAACTTCAGCCATACCTCTTAGAAGCTCCCGAGCTACCTAGGTAGAAATATTGAAGGAGCAGTGCATCAATACATGATTTCCTAAAACTTTGTGCCAGAATCCTCAGTCATTGATTCTAGGACTGCCTCTCTTGACCATCACTACTTGTCTGGCGACGTTAATCTCATTTCATCCTTGTCTCGAGAAGCTACAAGGGCAGTCGCAACTCGTCCATTATGTCTCGGGGTCTTTCGGAGTCAGATCCCACATGCCTGATGAGTATCTGAAGCACAGAACATTCTTGAGGGTGCAAATTCAATATTTATGTGCGCTAGGAAGTAAGCGCGGCAACCCGAGCGTGGGATCAACAAGCGGCAAAGGTAAGGATGTGGAGTTCTATCGACTAGAGAAATCAATTTTAGAGAGAAAAAAAAAGTTCTGTATTATGTCGCTTCTCAAGGCGCGGGAGAATTGTTCTCCATGTATTATGCAGTCTACCTTGTTTCACTTTCCTCATTCCACAGCGCTAAGGATTCAAAAGCATCAGTGATCCCTTTTAGATCGCTTAAAGCTTCAGAGGGAACTTCTCCCGCAACCACCCGCCGTACTTGTAAAAGAGAATCGGTACGGGCACAAATGCAAGAGTGATAAATCCCAAGATACTATTCCCCCAACCCAAGCCAAATCTCTTATAAAGCGGTTCCGCCGCCAGGACCAGGAACGCGCCCGAGGCATTACGCACAAGTGTAGTAGCCGCTAGCGCCGACGCCGCACCTTCCGGGCCGAACATGTCCATCATATAGAGCTGCGCCGAGGTAGTGACAACCAGTATACCAAGGCCGATGAAGACGGTGCCGATGAGGGGCACGATCCATTGCACGTGATATTCGGCCGTCCAGCCGTACCAGAAGATACCGATCGGCACGGTAGGGCCGCCAACCCAAATCATCAACAGCAGGCGGCGCTCTGGCCCGCCGTCCTTCTTCAGCAACTTGTCGCTCAGTGAGGCAGACACTGCTAGGCCAATAGCGCAGCCGATACCGAGGCCCAGGTACGCTAGCCCCGAAACACCTGTGCTCCAGTCATAGGTCTGCTGGAAAACGCTCGGAAAGGTCGCGAAGAGGAGGTAGCCCATGCCGAAGGTGATCGCCATGTACATTGCGATGAGAAAGACGATGGGGGAGAATAGCAGAATGCGCACCGGCCGGACTAGTGCGCGTTCAACAAGTGTTCGCACCCGGAGATGCTTTACACGCGCGGGCCACAGGCCGGGGTTACCAGTCTCTTTGCGGAGGCGGGCGGCTTTGGCAGCGAGGATCATGTTGCCGCTAGTCTCGCGCATCACGAGCGTAGCGATTGCTGTGACGACACCGGCCTGCATAGCAAATATATCGTTTAGTCTTAGGCGCTCAACGTGAGGGAGTCAAAGAGAGAGGGAGAAAAAGAGGAAGAGCTATATTTACCAAGATAAGCACCAAGTAAAATGTCCACCGCCAACCTAACGCCTGCGTTACAAACCCGCCGACTATAGGACCTATAACAGGACCAATAAGCGGTCCAGCACTGAACATGGCGGTCGCACCGCCACGCTCTTCCTTAGGCAGTAAGTCGGCGATGGTGCCGCCGCCGACGGTCATGAAAGACGCTGCGCAGGCGCCACAAAAAAAGCGAAACACCAAGAACATGGCCGCGTTGGTGCTCAATGCGCAGCCGACGGTGCAGCCCATGTACAGAATAGCGCTGGTCCAGTAGATGTGTACGCGACCGACGACCTCAGAAAGCGGTGCCAGCAGCAGTGGGCCCATGGAGGCGCCCAGGGAGGGGATTGTCACCGTCAGCGCCTGGACGAAACTGCTAGTTATGCCGAACTCGGCAGCTAGTTTCAATTCACCTGGGGCAAACATGGTTGTGGCGATATTCCTGTATTGCGGTAGGGCCTGCGTCAGTCTCTAGTTTTCCCATCCCGTTCGATCCCATCATACGATAAGTCGGTCATAAACAAAGGAGAATGGGTTGGTCTATACGTACGAGTAAAGCACCGAGAGGCTCACCAGCACAACATTCTGCATCTTCTTGTTCTTGGACCAGTTGCGCGGGTTTTCAGGGTCATCGGGACCGTCCCAGTCCACGATATTTGGGTCGGCGACAGCATCATCGACAGGAGGATCCTTTTTGCCAGCAGAGTCCTTCTCGCTGGCTGGCGGACTGCGTCTCGCCTCTTCGACATTGGTGGTTTTGTGACCATTGACTTGCACCGTTCCACTCTCGTTCTCGGTCCCACTCATCTTCGCTAGACGGTATGGTAAGTAGGGTTGCGTAAATATTTTGTCAATCCTTCCAGGCTGCTTGGTGATGAAAGATGAGGGAGCTGCAGTAGTGCAATTTCAGGCTTTTCTTTCTGCGGCGTAAGACGGGAAGTCTGTACGGGAAAGGAATGCAGTTCATGGCTAGGTTTTAAGGTGCGTGAAATGCGGACGTTTGGCGGAGTGATAAAGTGGATGGGGTGAGGTGAAATTTGAGGCTGAGGCCTGGCTATTTTGCCCCTTGTACCCCCGGATTTGCTCCGTCAGCCCCATTTGGCACGTGACAGGGACTGGGGAAGGGATCCTTACACTTGCAGGGTACTCAAATTAGCTCCGTCGAGTGCCCCGTTGACTGCTCCGTCAACTCATCCGCCTTCACAATACCTGGGCTACCTTACTACTAGTATGCACGTGATACAATGGGTATGATATCGCCTCACAGGACTCCGAACCTCCAATCCTCCTGCTTCACGCCCCAACTCAAGCCTGGTAACGCATTAAGTCAGGGGTTCCCTAAGCCTCTTCTGGCTTACTGCAGGAGCAACGATGTTCCGCTCCGGAGGAAATCTTACCTCTTCATCACCTTTGTATTTTGTATGTTATCATTCCACCTTCGCTGGACTTATATGAAATACAAATATCTGTATTCTCTATTTTTAATATATATACGTTCATATTTTAGATCTTAGTTCATGTAGCAAAGCAAGCCAATGGACCAGCCGTCAGCGTTCGACCAGGCACTTGGTTATACACCAACACAGTCTGACAACGCTCCAGAATCAGTTCATCAACGAGACCGTCGTCGCGAAAAACAGCAGTTGTCATGTACCTTCTGTAGGAGTCGCAAGTAAATCGCTCATGATCACCCTTTATCGCGAACTGCACACATTACGCCATGGCCTTTTGTGAGAAAGCCTACACTGACTGACTCGGCATCCACAGGGTACGATGTGATCGTCAGCTTCCGTGCAAGACCTGCGCAACCAAGGGAATCGGCCTCTCCTGTGCCTACACGCCGGGCCCGCAGCGAAAGAGCACATTTAGCGTTGGCGAGCGCATCCAGGAGCTCGAGGCTCTGGTGCGCTCCCTGGTGCAGCAGCAGCAGCAGCAGCAACAGACCCCACAAACGCCCGCCAAACCTCCAGACGGCCTATCCACAGACTCCCCGACGCATTCGTTCCGAGGTACGCCAGGTGAAACGCCGCAAAGCGTATTCATAGGCTCCGGAGGATTCGCCCCACTGGCTTCCACCGACGAAGACAAAGGGTATGTCCTATTTTGCGTTTTTCCTCAAGGTAATGCAGGAGCCGAGCTCTGGGAACTTGTTTTGAGAGCTGGCCTGAGAATGTTTCTGAACACTTTAGACATTGAGGGATCGGCTCATTTACTCTTAAAACATCTATCAGAAGTCATACTAATTTACCAATAGACAGAAAGCTGTGCCCCTGCCTCACAGTAAGGACTGCGCCACCTCTCCTGTACCCTCGGAACATGGGAGCATGCGCCTGCACTCGCATGGATCGAATTATGTCGGCAGCGTTCATTGGGCTGCCGTCCTTGACAGCATATCTGAGCTGAAGGATCACTACGAGAAGGAAGAGGAAGTGAGAATGCTAGCTACTAGCGACTATGAGCCGCGTGACAGCCCTGGCCCTCGCCTATTGTATGAACCTGTTCAGGCGACCAAAGCCGATATTCTGGCCTCGATCCCAACCCGGCCCGTGGTGGACCGTATGGTTGCACGATACTTTAATTCGCAAGGCACAGTGCCAGGTACATGCTTAATTCCTTTACTTGGGAAAACATATCGAATAAACCCCATTTAGAAAGCTGACTTTTGGATAGCCGTTCTTTACAGTAACAAGTTTCTACGAGAGGTACGATTGCGCCTCCATCCTAGGCATTTGTGTCCCCAAATTACCCTACTGGCTGACATTTTCCTACTTCAGTACGAGAGCTTCTGGCAGGATCCAGCTGCCACGTCATTTGCCTGGATCGGCCTTTTGTTTAGCATGATGTGCCTCTCCACGCAATACCCGCAGCAGACTGAGGAACCAACAGACCCTGACACTGTAATGCGCCTCCACATGTTCCGCGAGCGAACTGTTCACTGTCTTTTCCTGGCCCAGTTCACCAAGGGGGGGCCACATGTGCTAGAGACCATGATCATTTATTTTGCCAGCGAGGGTCTTATGTGTAAGGACGCGGATATTGGGCTCTGGCTTCTGCTAGGCATGCTCGTGCAACTCGCCTTAAGTCTGGGCTACCATCGAGACCCGCGGAACTTCTCGCACATCTCGCCATTTGACGGTGAGATGCGGCGTCGTGTGTGGGCTGCCATCGTGCAGATGGACTTACGGCTTTCGAGCCAGATGGGACTGCCGCGCCTACTTAAGTCGCAACAGTATGACACGGAGGAACCGCGCAACCTACTGGACTCGGACTTCGACGAGGCGACCGTCGAGCTACCACCGTCGCGGCCCGAGACCGAGGTCACGCCGATTCTCTACGGACTGGCCAAGAACAGGATCGACAGTATCAGCGGGCTGATCAGTGATCTCGTCGCCGACACCCGGGAGCATCCGCACTTGGAAATCATGGAACTGGACCAGAAGTTGCATGAGGCAGAGGCCTCGCTGCCGCCGATCTTCCGATGGCAGCCCCTCAGCCAGTCGTTTATGGTGCCGCCGCAGATCGTCTTGCACCGCGTGATACTTCAGCTTGCTGTGCAGCGTCTGGTGATCTGGCTTCATCGAAAGTACCTTGCCCCGTCTCACGCGCAAGAGCGCGACGAATATTCGCGAAATGCCTGTGTGCAGGCTGCAGTCAAGATCCTCGAGTTCCAGCAGCTGGTCAACGAGGAGACGCAACCCGATGGGCTGCTGCATCCCGTACGTTGGATGACGTCCTCGCTAATGCAGTCGATCTTCCTGCTAGGCATGAGCATCCTCAGCTACTACGTGCAGCTAGTGAAAACCACTTCATATGTGCCGCTAGATAAGGACTTCGTCGCTAGGATCCTCGACTTGCTGCGAAATACATATCCGATGTGGCTACGCTTGAGCATCGTATCCCAGGACGCCCGGAAGGCGGTTGAGCATCTGAGTCTCCTGCTGGGGCTGCGTGGTAAACAAGAAGGCGTAGCACTCGCAGAGGACGCGGCCCATCTTGTCACACCCCAGAACACCGCAACCTCGCTCGACCAGGTCACTTGGGATGCTTATCAAGGTAATTATGATATCTGATCATCCCTGCTCCTGTTGGATGTCTTGGGAGCAAATTTCGCCGGGTGAGAGGCTGACCTGTCCAGATTGCATCGCCAATTTCCCTGCAGCATTTGATACCGACTTCATGGCTGTCGATGCGCCTGGGCTGTCTTCCACGGCGAGCGTCTCTATGACGGATCCGCTACTAGTAAACATGGTTGAGCTAGACGAGTGGATCACGGTAAAATCTCTCTTCGAGATTTAAAATCCAATTTGAGAATTAGCTGACTCGTTGCGAACAGGGTGAAGTCGGTCCAGATTTCCCTTGAATAACAATATATGATAAGAGTTGAATAATAGATAAAAGTTGTATTAAATTACCAAGTCATTTATCGATTAATTTTTCTCAATTTTGTTATTATTTATTTGTTAGCATAATTATTAAATCATATAATGAAATCATTTATAACTTTCTAGCTCCTCCCCCAGATTACGTGCTACGCTCTATACTAGTAGAGCGCCACCGTTAATAAGGTTGGTCGATGAAGGGATATACCTTTTTGGATTCACGAAGAAGATCGACGTTGTTGCGAAGATACGTTTTGTTTAAGTGTATTTGTTGAGGTTTAATGCGACATTGAAATTGTCGAATTGATATTGAATGCGAAGGTATTTAATCCTTAGGTCCAAATCTTACCAAGAGTCTTAAATTCACTTCCTCTGCAGTACAATCGATAGCCTTACCATTATCTACCTTATTTCAGGGACTATAGTATGCATTCAAGTGAATCCTGCCTCGTAAAATTCGGCTACGAGCTCTTTCTTGCAAATCCCAAACTAATACTGACTATTTCGAATCTCACCCTGACTCCTTTCTTTACTTTTGATACCGGTCAGGCTTTTTCCATTTCAAATATCCAAAACCA
>Ga0182030_10007389_pt1 | contig 22932 bp, 27 predicted proteins | sample 812S3MmetaG_FD_121299 | JGI IMG/M metagenome (GOLD analysis project Ga0182030, IMG submission 121299) | Permafrost microbial communities from Stordalen Mire, Sweden - 812S3M metaG (Illumina Assembly) | ecosystem: Environmental > Terrestrial > Soil > Wetlands > Permafrost | place: Sweden...
CGGTTTATCGTCGGTCTTCGCATCGGCCGGTTTATCGTCGGTCTTCGCATCGGCCGGTTTATCGTCGGTCTTCGCATCGGCCGGTTTATCGTCGGTCTTCGCATCGGCCGGTTTATCGTCGGTTTTCGCGTCAGCCGGCTTATCGTCGGGCTTCGCGTCAGCCGGCTTGTCGTCGGTTTTCGCGTCGGCCGGCTTGTCGTCGGTTTTCGCGTCAGCCGACTTGTCGTCGGTTTTCGCGTCAGCCGGCTTATCGTCGGGCTTCGCGTCAGCCGGCTTGTCGTCGGTTTTCGCGTCAGCCGGCTTGTCGTCGGTTTTCGCGTCAGCCGACTTGTCGTCGGTTTTCGCGTCAGCCGGCTTGTCGTCGGGTTTCGCGTCAGCCGGCTTGTCGTCGGGCTTCGCGTCCGCAGGCTTGTCGTTCGGTGCGACCTCACCTTTTGGGTTGGTGCCATCGACGGGCTTATCGTGGGTGTTCGACGTGGGCCAGTACTCGATCTTCGTCTCGGTCTTGACCTCAGTTTTGGATTCGGTCCTGGACTCGGGCTGATATTCGGTCGTGGTTTCGGTTTTCGTCTCAGTCGTGGTCTTTGATTCGGGGATGTCCGCATTCGATTTCACGGTGACGATCCTTAGTGGCGTAGCTTGAATTGATGGTCGACCTGCAACAAGGTCAAGGTTGTTTGATTGCCGTGGGCGAGAGTGTGCACGACGCCGCGCTCACTTTCGGCAATCCGAATGCCGGTGTTTGGTAGCCATCGGCCTAACTGAGACGAGAATTTCAAAGGGCATCTCGAACATGGAGATGTTATGCACGACCAATGCACGAGTCGACCCGAGATCATCGATGCTATGGCGGCCGTGCGCGAAGCACGACGGTCGCGAGGGTCACGAGATGCCGAAGCGGTCGGAGCGCGAGCTCCCATGTGTCATCAGGCTTGCGCAGCGTCGTCGTGACGATTCTCGCATGTGCGCCGGCGCCGGAAGCCGCGGCTAAGAGAGCTCCGGCGGGCACGGCCGAATCATGGGCCACGACTGCGCGCGCGCTGGCCGCGTGCATTTCGGCCATCAAGACGCCTGGTACGCGGTGCAGTGCCTGGATGACCAGCGTAAGGGATGGGGCGGAACCGCCTCCGTCGATCTGCAACGTCGTGCGAGTTAGCAGATCGGTGCGGCGGGCGGGTGTCGCAGTGACGCTCATGACGCCGGCCCCCCGAGCTTCCCGTTCACTTCGATCCCGCAATTCGCGATGTGGGAAGGGCGAGCAGTAAGGGCAACCGTTTTGCGTTTGCTTCGCTCTGCGGGCACTTCGGAGACATCAGGCTTCCCGATCGCCAATCGGCGGACGGTCTATCGAAACGCATTGCCGACAGCGACCTCCTCCCAAAAGTCGACGACCGACGTACATGGGTCCGTAACGTTGCAGTCCGGGCCGCATCGAACGTGACTAATACGTGGTCGCGAGAGACGCGATCTTGACTGGGCACGTCCGCGACAGCTGTGCACAGGTCGACCCATAATCGCTGGATGAAGGGAAAACTCAGACTAATTTGGGGACGTCGCACCTTGGGGAAGCGGCTGCGTATTGGGATGGCGGCAGGCCGGTAACCATGCAACCGTCCGATCGAGGCGCTGGCGACCAGTAGCACGACGATAACGACGATGAATGGAGCGAGGAGATCGGTGATTGCGAGCATTGACGACCTCACGTTGAACTCAACTGCAAAACGCCTCGTCCTCGCGACTAAGAAGGCGAGCGCGTAGCGCAACGGGAGCCGCCGCGTGGTGGCGGACTTAGAGTTTATCTCGTCTGGCGCGCCGCAGGTATCGTGATTTTCATGGACACTTTGGAATGCGCGGGAACTATGGCGCCAAGGGGCGGGCATCCGAGCGCCTGGCCGGAGTGCTGGTCGCCTCTTGGAACTCGTGGGCGATATGGAAAGAGCATGCGGACTACTGCACCGCTGTACCACCGCAGTGGCTCGCCGCTCCGGAGATCTCTCCCCGTACCACGATGAGGTCGCGCTGATGCGCCAAGCGCTGCCTCCTCAAAGTGGTAGCTCGTTGAGCGCGCTAGGCGGATTCCCGAGGCCATGCTCCATGTATTTCACGATACCGGCTCCAGTCCGTTTGCGATAGAGTTTAGTCAGTGCTATATAGGGTGGAACTCGCTCGGCGCAGCGGAGTCGCAACCAGGCATTCGTGCTTGCCGAGCGCGCTGCGGAGGCACGACGCGTATTAGGGCGCTTGATGCCACTTCGCATCGCTTGCTAGAGACGGGTATGGGGGAGCCACGTTCAAATGACATCAACGAAGCCGCTCGTCGCGGCGAACTGGAAGATGCACAAGACCGCCCGCGAGGCGATTGACTTTGTTCGCGATTTGCTCGCCCTTCAGCCGGACTGCGCGCATGTCGATGCCGTCATTTGCCCGCCATTCACGGCGCTCGCAGCCGTGCACGACGCGCTGGATAAGAGCCCGGTTGAGCTCGGTGCGCAGACGATGTGGTACGCTGATAGTGGCGCGTTCACCGGCGAGACCTCGCCACGTATGCTGCTTGAGAGCGGAGTGCGCTGGGTCGTCTTGGGGCACTCGGAGCGCCGTCAATATTGTGGCGAGCTCGACGAAACGATCAACCGGAAAGTTCGTGCGGCCCTCGCACACGGAATCACGCCAATTGTGTGCGTCGGCGATACCCCTGCTGAGCACGCAGCCGGCCTGACGCTTGAGCGCGTGATCGCGCAGACCCGTGCAGCGTTCAGCGGGATGAACCTCGACGACGTAGCCCGTTGCGTCGTGGCCTACGAACCGATCTGGGCTATTGGGAGCGGAGAAAGCGACAGCCCTGAAGACGCAAACGCGGTGATGGGCGAGATTCGCGGAGCCGTCGCGGGACTCGATCGAACGCGTATCCTGTACGGGGGAAGCGTCGAGGCGGCGACCATCCGGTGCCTTGTTGCCCAACCGCACATCGATGGCGCGCTCGTCGGAGGCGCGAGCCTCGAAGCGGGCTCCTTTGTCGCGCTGCTCGATGAGGCGCGAGGCAGAGCGTTGAGCGGTCAAGCGTCGACGTGACGCCGATATTCCAGTCAGCCAAGGCCACCCTGCGCTGCGGATGTTCCCGCGTCGGTTGGCTTGCCTTTGAGGATCCATTCAAAACCGACGGCGATCGCGGCGCCGATTATCGGGCCGGCAATGTAGACCCAAGTGGTGCTCATATCGCCGCGGATCAGATCGGGAGCAAATGAGCGCGCGGGATTCATTGAAGCACCGCTAATCGGTGCCGCCCAAAGACCCGCGAGGGCAATATAACCGCCGATTGCGAGCGCGCCGTTGGAGCCGATGTTTCGCGCGCCGGAGGCCGTGCCGAGAATCGTGCTGACCAAGCCCGTCGTTAACAACACCTCAAAGATGAATGCCTTGACGTCGCTGATGCCGGGGCCCGGCATCGTGGCACCAAGGTGTCCGATGCTGCCGAACATCGCCCTCAGGAAGCCTGCTGCGGCGATGCCCCCGAGAAGCTGCGCCACGATGTAGCCCGGCACGCGATTCCATGGAAAATTACGGCGTGCTGCAAACGCCAGGGTAACGGCCGGATTGAGATGCGCCCCACCGACAGCACCCATGAAGTAGATAACGGCCATGACCATCATGCCCGGTGCTACGACCTGCATGCCTAGCGTTATCGCTCCGCCGCTCAGGGTACCAACGACTCCGGCTCCCGCAGCGACAAGGACGAGCAAGAACGTACCCCAGGCTTCCGAGAACAGCCGCCTCCATTCGTGTCTCGCTTCCAGAAAGTCGGGCACCGCGGAGGCCTGCAGCATTCGCTGCTCTTGCGTCGACTTGCTTGAAAGAAGGGTCATCGTCGGTGAAGCTTTACCGGTGGACGCCGTGCGGGAAAAAAACGTTTACGCCAATGGTTAAAGAGAGAAGGCCCGCAATTGCGAGTATCGCGACGGCTGCGAGAACGCCATGCCAGATTTTCACCTTCGCGAATAGCCAGCGTTGGCGACATTGATCATGCTTAACGACCAACGCGCGAAGTGAGATTCGCGATCAACCTGGTGTCCGATCGGGGCCCGTTGGTGCCGCGATGTCCTCATCGTCAGGTCACGCGGTCTCGCGCCGCTGGTCTCCAAAAAAGAGTCGGCGCTCGAGAGCGACAAACAAACCGGGAACAATGGCCCAGGACCTTGCTCGTCTTGAACTCACGATTGACTCAGTGCAACACTCGGTAAGTTGGCGGGCAATGTGACGCGTGCTGCCGCGATAACGTGGTCTGCAGCGCCGTAATAGACGTCGAGTGCGCCGTCGGCACGCAGATCGGTTGCCGACGGAAAGACGACTTCGTTGACCAGTCCGTTACGCTCGTACGCTTCCTGCGGCTCGAGGATCGGTGATGGCGAGCGATAGAGGACACGCGACGGTCGCTCCCCGTCGAGGACCGCGGCGCCCATGCAATAACGGGGATGTCCGTCGGGCGCCGAGACGGCATGGTAGGTCAAAACCCATCCGTAGTTCAGCCGCACGGGTGGCGCACCAGGCCCGACCTTCTTCGTTTCCCACGGCTGCTCGGGCGCCATGACTCGCTCGTGCCGTCGCACGGCCGTCAAGTTTGCGATATCCGCGAGCACGGCTTTAACGGGCATGTACGAAATCCAGATGTTCTCCTGCGTTTCGTCGCCGCTCGGTGGCGGAACCACCTTCATTCCGTCATGATGACGACGAAAGTGCAAGCGCGTCGTCGGCCGATGCAGAATCGCAAACGACGGCACTCCTTCGGGGTCGGAGACGACGTCGGCGAAGAGCGCCGCATCTTTATTGCCGCAGGCATTGAGGTCACGACCATCGGCCATGGTTTCAAATTTCAGAACACCTAGCCGCTGCCACGTTACCAGGTCCGAGGAGACGGCGATAGCGACGCGGGGTTCGTACGGAACGAAGGCCGTGTATGTCATGACGTAGCGCTTGAGCAGTGGCACGTACACGACGCGTGGATCTTCGACGCCGCCGCCGCCCGAGTTGACTTCGTAGGATTCGTGCGGTTCGAGGGCGACTCCGAGGCGCTCTACACCCACCGGTGTCTCACCGTCGAAGTACACACGCGCGTGGCCGATTCGCGAATAGTTGCCTTCAGCGATAAGGCGTGGAAACAGCTGCATCGCTCCATCCGCAGAACGAGCGCCGCCGGGACTGAGGACGCCCCACGCTTCGTGCGGCTGACCCGGCTCGGGGCTCATAATCACGCCTAGCCGAGTCGCTATAAAATCGAGGCCTAAGGCTACTGTCGGCATGATGCTGACCAGCATATCGCGGCTCGGCCGAACGCGGTATCGTGAAATACATGGATTGAGCGCGCTCCAGGGAGTCGGCGGATAGGCCATGTTCCATGTAATTCACGATACCCGCTCTAGGCGTGCCGCGATAGAATTAGCTGTGCCGAGTGGCCGGCTCGATGTCGATTGCAGGCGGCCGGTCGCTTCAATGAAAACGGACGTGAAACGTGAAGATTTTCGATCATGATGAGCTGTTGGTAAAACCGGGCTGCGATGTCGGTCTGGCTAATTTCGATTCCGGGTCGACTGGAACATTTCACACACAAGACCATGCGCAGGCGAGGCTTCAGAAGGATATCAAACGTCTTGCGGAGCTTCAGGAAGTGTTCTACGCCTCCGGGAAATATGCGCTGCTCATCGTTCTAACAGGCATGGATGCAGCCGGCAAGGATGGGGCAATCAAGCACGTGATGACGGGCGTGAATCCCCAAGGCGTGGACGTCAATAGCTTCAAGGAGCCGTCGGCGGTGGAGCTGGAGCACGATTACCTCTGGCGTGAGGCAAAAGTACTGCCTCCGCGTGGACGGATCGGCATCTTCAATCGGTCCTACTACGAGGAGCTCCTGGTCGCTCGGGTCCATTCGTCGGTCCTCGAACATGAGGACCTACCACCGGGCAGTATTGCATCGCCGGATCTCTGGAAAGATCGTTACGAAGACATCAATGCCTTCGAACGTCATCTGTCGCGCAATGGCACGGTGATCTTGAAGTTCTTTCTGCATTTATCAAACGACGAGCAGCGCAAGCGCTTGCTCAAGCGGATCGACACGCCCGACAAGAATTGGAAGCTCTCCGCGAGCGACGTTCACGAGCGGAAGTTCTGGAACAACTACCAACGCGCGTACGAGGAACTGCTCGAGCACACCAGCACCACGTGGGCGCCCTGGTATGTCGTCCCCGCCGACCACAAGTGGTTCGCGCGCGTAGCCGTTGCCAGCATTATCGTTACGAAGCTTGAGGAGCTCGGCCTCACGTATCCGCAAGTGAGCGACGAACAGCGAGCGCATCTCGCGGCATTAGGTGAGCAACTCGCGAATAAAGAGGACCAAGGCCAAAATCAGGAGCCGGAACTCACATCTGTGTGAAACGCATCCTGAGCATCGATCGCGGATCTTCGTCGATCAAGTTTGCGGTATACGAAATAGGACCCACGCACGAGCAACGGCTGCTGGAAGGCGGCGTTCAGCCGCTTGGCGCGGCCGATGCTACGCTGCGGATCCGCGACGAAGGCGGTGCTCATGCGCGCGAAACGCATCGACCCCTTGGAGACGCAAAGCCGGTTGCGGCATTGCTGAGCTTCGTGCACGAGCACGGCGTGAGCCTCGATGCGGTCGGGCACCGGCTGGTCTACGGAGGCTTGGCGCATGAGGCGCCGGCCCGCGTCACCGCCGAACTGCTGACGAGTTTGGCTACGCTCGTGCCCTTCGATCCACTGCATATGCCCGATGCCCTCGCCACGATCCGCGAGATCGAGAAGGCGTTGCCCGGGTTCCCTCAAGCCGTTTGTTTCGACACCGCATTCCATCGCCGCATGCCTGCGGTCGCGCAGCGGTTACCCGTGCCACGTGAGCTGTGGTCGGAGGGCGTCCGGCGGTACGGATTCCACGGTCTCTCGTACGAGTCGATCGTTCGCGGACTCGGTGAGGTTGGTGCGCGCGGCCGAATGATCGTCGCTCACCTCGGTAACGGCGCGAGCCTTGCCGCGATGCAGGACGGCAGAGCCGTGGACACCACCATGGGATTGAGCCCCCTGGGAGGCATCATGATGGGCACGCGCCCGGGCGATCTCGATCCCGGTGTGCTGCTTTATCTCTTACGCGAAGGTCGCTACGCGCCGGCGGAATTGGATGAGGTCCTCACGCAGCGTAGCGGCCTGCTGGGCGTTTCACAAATCAGCGCAGACCTGCGGACGCTGCTCGCTCGGCGCGCCGACGACGCGGCCGCTGCCGAGGCGGTCGAGCTCTTTGTCTATCTGGCGAAGAAGGGCATCGGCGCACTAGCCGCCGTGCTAGGGGGACTCGACACCCTCGTCTTCACCGGCGGGATCGGCGAACATGCCGTGGCGATACGTTGGGAGATCTCTGACGGCCTCGCCCACCTCGGCATCAAATTAGATGTCGAGCGCAACGCCGCTGGAGCGGCGATCATCTCGGCCGAGGACGCCGGCGTGGTCGTGCGCGTGATCGCGACGAACGAGACCCTTATGGTCGCCCGCCATACATGGGCCGTCCTATTTCCCTCGTCGGACAATGAGGCGGCAGACTTAGCCGGTAGAGCCGTCGCCACCGCGCCTTTTGGAACCAGCATCGATCCGACGGCGCATGTCGCGCAGCGCCGCGGACGGGTCGTCGGCTTTGAAGATACTTGATCCCGCGACCAGCATCGTCGCTCCGGCCGCGACGGCTTGCTCAATATTTTTCTGACCGATCCCGCCGTCGACTTCGATGTCGCAGCCAGGATTGCGCGCATCGATCATCTGGCGAACCTGGCTAACTTTCACAAGTGCCTGCTCGATGAAATCTTGTCCGCCAAAACCCGGTTCGACGCTCATGACCACGACTTGATCGCAGTCGCCGATCAGGTCGACGAGCATGGCGGTAGGCGTCTGAGGGTTGATTGCGATCCCGGCGCGCGCGCCGATTCCACGCAGGTGCTGCAATAACCAGTGCGCGCGCCGTGTGGCCTCGTAATGGAACGTGATGATGTCCGCACCGGCATCGCGAAACGCGTCGACATAACGTTCCGGTTCCGCGATCATTAAGTGGCAGTCGAATCGCAAGGGCGTGAGTTTCCGCAAGTCAGCAACGATCTTCGGACCCCACGTGAGATTCGGCACAAACCGGCCGTCCATTGAGTCGAGATGTAGCGCATCGGCTCCGGCAAGCTCCACCATCCGGATGTCCGCGGCAATATCGGAAAAGTCAGCGGCCAGGAGCGACGGCAGAATCTGAACGCGTGACGTCAGATCAGATGAGCTCACATACTGCGCTTACCCAACAAACAGCCCGATCGTTCCCGAATCCCTGTATTTCACGATAGCCTGGCAGCGGCTCGATGCGATACCATGAACTTGGCTCTAACATCCATGGAGAACGACCTGTGGCACGAACAAGACTTGACCCAGTAGATTGTGCTCGCATGATCGTGCTCGGATGTTTGGAACGTGACTTCTGCAAAGCAAGCAAATCAGACAGCGATATTTGCGTCAACACGATCCTACGCTTCGGGCGCTACAGCGAAAGCGTGCGGGTTGATGCGCCAAGTCGGGGAATGCCGCAACCGATCAAAAGAGAAGGTGCAGCGCCTGAGCGATCGGTAACCCCGAGATTTGTCACCGTGACGATCTTTTCCATTCTCTCCTGCGTCACAGTCGGTATATGGTACTTCGCTCTATTGGCAACGCACGCGTAGTTGTGCTCGACTCGTTAGGTTCATAACAATGCCGGAAGTGACCGCTGCGGCGATGTATCCGTGGCAACTCGAGCCGAAATTGACGCCCGCGGTTTGGGGCGGCCGCGAGCTGGTAGCTACGTATGGCAAGAACGGTGACCCGAATGCAACCCTGGGCGAGTCGTGGGAATGCTGGGATGCCGACGCCGTGACCAACGGGGCCTTGAAGGGCTCGACCGTTGCAATGCTGCGTGAGCGGCTCGGGCCGGCGTTGCTCGGCAACCTCGATCCGGCGCGCATCTTTCCGATCCTCACGAAGATCATCACCGCGCACGATTGGCTCTCGGTGCAGGTGCACCCGGACGATGCGTACGCCCAGCACGTCGAACATCAGCCCGTTGGCAAGACCGAGTGCTGGAACGTAATTGCCGCCGAACCCGACGCCCAATTGGTCGTCGGGTGGACTCGCGATACCTCGCGTGAGGAGTACGAACGCCGAGTCGGCGACGGAACGCTGGGTGAGGTCCTGCGTAAGGTTCGGGTGAAGGCCGGCGATACGGTATACGTACCGGCGGGTTTGGTCCACGCGATCGGTCCCGGCGTCACGGTTTTCGAAACGCAGCAAGCCAGCGATCTCACGTATCGTTTGTTCGATTGGAATCGCATGGGACTTGACGGCAAACCGCGGGAGCTGCACGTGCGCAAGGCGGCCGACGTGTTGAATTATCGTGCCGGGCACGAATCCACCCTCGCGCAAGTCGATTACCGGTATGAAGGTCTGGACCGGACGGCGTTGATCGCCGATCCGCGGTTCACCGTCGAGCGCATCGTAGCGGTTCCGGTGGCCGGCTCGATCGCAACTAACGGCCGTCCGCTTATCGTGATGTCGCTGGAACATGCGATGGAGGTCCGGTGCTCGGGCTCGACGATCGCGCTGCAAAAGTACCAGACTGCCATGATCCCCGCAGCGGCAGGTTGCTGCTCGGTTCGCACGAGCGAAACGAGCGCCCCTTTTCTTCTTGTAACGCCACCTAAGTCGCCTGACCAACTTGAAGCCCGACTGCTCGCGGCGGGGGTTCCTGAGCTGAGGGTCGCTGCGTTTACCCAGCAGTTCTCCGCGCTCCAAACTAGCGTCGGCTAGGCCTGTTCCTGGTATTTCACGATACCGGCTCGTGTCGGCTTCCGATATAGTGAGAACGCAACGCTGTCGGCGTATGCAGAGGACAAACATATGAAATTTCGTAATGTCGCCGCTCTCGCAGGCTTTGCAGCGGCAAGCCAGTTGCTCCAAGCTACGCCGGCACTTGCTTCGATCTCCACAGACCGTCACTCGACGGACCTCGTAGCGCGGCTACTGGGGGACGCAAAATTAGCGCGCCTTGCGCTGATAAGCAACGACACGGCAAAGGCAACAAAGGACATCGATTCTGCTGTCGCGGCACGCGCTAAGCTCGTCCAGATTGCGCACGCAAACGGCAAGTCGATGACCGTCCAAATCTATACCGAGATCGACAATAATGCCGAGCTTTCAGACGACTTCATGATACCTGAACGTGTTCCAAACGAAACAAGAGCGGGACACATTCGGTCTCTTGAAACGACGTATTTCGCGATCAATCTGGACAAAGCAAAAACTCGGCTCGACGCTGCGCAGCATGCCGTCGGCAACGGCGATCGTCAATCGGCAGAGAATGCGCTTGCCGCGATCCGTAGCGACCTCATTCACGGAAATGATGCGGTTGATGTCCCATTACTCGCGGCCCGGCGCGAACTTGCCCTAGCGCAAGGAGCTATCGGCTCCAACCAGCTTGGAGCTGCCTCCGCCGACCTTCGGAAAGCCTCGAACTCACTTAAGAGTTATTCGAGTGTGGGACACAGCGCAGCGGCGCATCAGCTCGCCGCCGACATCCAGTCGTCGATACGGTTCAATACCCAAAGCGCCTCGTCCGTATCGATGAAGATCGACGATTGGTGGGCCTCGGTCAAAACCTGGTTCTCTCACGCATAGCCGATTTTCGGTCCTACCGCCCCCACGAATGGGAGGACAAATGACGACGCAACAGCCGCCGATGGAGCCGGATCCGACCGACAACGACCTCCTAATACTTCATAACCGGGCTCCCTGGATCAACGTTATGTCCGGCTTTCTGGTATTCGCTTCACGATGGGTAATACACCCGACGTCATTGGCCGCGAGTTGGAATCTCTTTTTTACAGAACTCGCTATCGCTGCGGTCGCGATGATAGCTGCCGGGGCACACGGCAACGTGCGCCGCAATGTTTGGTCGGCGGTCAACATCGCCGGTGGCATCTGGCTCATCGTTTCGGTATCCCTGATTCCGAACGCGCCAGCGATGTTCTGGCCGCAGATATGCCTCGGTATAATAATCATCACCACGGCGTTTACATCGTTGTCGAACGAGCGTCTCTTTACTAAACGATTCCTCCTCGAACACCAGGCTGCGGTCGCGAAGCAAGCGCACGTTGAACGAGGGCCCGCGTAACGTTTCTCATCGTCATCGTGTTGGGCAGTCGTGTTCGCAGGCGCCGGGCACTTTTACAATGGCGGCACGTACCGTACCGGCGGTTTCGGTATTGCCGGCCTACTCATCGTCGTACTAGTGATTCTGCTGCTGTCCGGGGTTCCGCACGCCTGAAACCCTAACTAACCGATTTTGCAAGACGATGTGGTCGGGTGGGCCTGCTTGTACTCAATCCACGTCAGGCTCGGCTCTGCCATTGACGTCGCGTAGCGGAAGCGGATCGAGGCCGCGCGGAGCGGGGCCCCGCGATGTGGGTGCCGATGTTCGTGAACTCCGAGCCATGGCAGGGGCAGATGAAGTTATTCTGAGCCTCAATCCACGAATAGCGACAACAACCGAGGTGCGTGCGGACAAATTGGGCAGAAGATCGCGTAAAGCCCAAAGTGACGAATAGATACGACAACATCTTGGCACGATATTAGTGGTCGCGCCTCGGTCAATCCAAACGGCTGGGGTTCTATGCGAAGCCGAACTTGCAAAGTGCCGCCGGCGAAGGTCGAATATCGTCACCCCGGTAGCGAGCTCTTGCGCTTGGTTTCGATCAGTCAGGCTTGAACGGTCGAACTTCGGCTAAAGCGTCATTACGATCGTGGCTTAGCGGAAGGTCTCGCTAATATAGGTGGCAACGTCCCGAACCTGCACGGCCGAGAGGGTGGCCGGATACAGTTTCGGCATGACCGTTCCTGAGGGGCTCTCGATGAAGGCGATGGTCTGTGCCAACGATTTGCGCTGAGCGATCTGTTTGAGACTAGGACCGACACCGCCCTCGCCGCTGGCTCCGTGGCAGGCCGCGCAGTTCGCTGCGTAAATCGGCTTTCCGGCAGCGATGAGCGGCGTCATTGCGGCGGTTGCCGCGATCGTCTGCGTGCCGCGATGTTGTAGCCAGGGGCCGGCGTATAGGACTTGATAGCTCATCACCGGTCGCGCTCCGACGCTCGAAACATTCTCGAGCGTAACGACGAGATTCGGCCGAATGCTAAACGCGATGTCGCCGATGAAGTTATTTTGAATCGTGCCCAGTCCGTCGTTTGTGCGTTCGTAGCGCGCATCGAGGTGGAGCCACGGTAGCGGCCCGACAATCCCCTCGAAGGACCAGCCGTTGCTGCCTGATGCCGCCGAGGCACCGTCGTTGGGATTGTTGTCGTGCCCGATGAGCGCCATCGCGAGAACGTCAAATTTCGGAGATACCGAATACGAGGCCAGCGCCATCGTGCGAGTGTAGTTGTCCGTCGCTCCGGACGGCAGCGGGAAGCCGCCGTCCAAGAATGCGATTCCCCCGGTGAAATGGGAATTGAGAGCCATCTGCTGCAGAGAGGCAACGAAAGCTTGCCCCTCGGCTCCTGCCGTCGTGTTGTTGATATTGCTATTGTACGCGGTCTCCAGCGTACCGGTATTCGTCATGTACGCAACGTTGCCGATCAGCCCGTTGCGCCCGATCTGCGTGTACGATGAACCCCAGCGATTGTCGCCGATGCCGACGGTGTTCAATCCAACGGGCATCGCTGCAAGCGAGTAGCCCGCTAAGGATAGTGATTGACTCAACCATGGAGCGAACACGGGCGTCGGAAATTTTCCGAATTGCAAGCTTCCGTTACCGTGGGAGAAGCCGTTATAGGCCCCCCAAAGTTGATCGACCGCTTGAGCGGGGAAGCCGTCTTCAACGATGGGGACCGATGCGTAATAGGTCACGTCTTGGCCAAGATACCCGGCGGAGTTGAGCTGGAGGAGGCCGAGGAACGTTTTTGGCAGGGTCGGATCGGGAGTGTTCGAGCCGTTTCCCGCGACCACGAGCGAAATGGGATCTTTCTGGTTATCGCGCATCTGCGCATGAGCATCGAGGACCTTGGAAAAGTTCGTCGCCATGATGTAGCGGCCGTACGCGTTGAGGTTCGGTGGGGCATTGTGGCATTGTTCGCAGCTGACGCTCTGACCGTTCGCAAAAACCGGGATCGACTCTGCGGGTTTGGGCGCAGCAATGCCCGCCCACGTCAGTAGTAAGACGCCAAACCACACATAGCGCGAGAAGCGATTGCCCATTTTCGACTGTTCCCCCGACGTCAATCTTAGGCAAAGCCGAGTACGCCGAAAGAACGCCCCGAGAGCCCGAACCTCACTCTATCGCAACTCAACCGGGCGCGGTATCGTGAAAATCATGGATCGGAAGATGCTCCGAACGCAATGCGGGTCAGTGGGCGATCGCGATCGGTGAACCTTTTGAGCTCAGGCTTGCGAAGCGCGGCGTCGATTCCCAGCCCAGAACACGGGCGATTAGTTCGCTGCGGTTGCTACTCTGGGTCTTGTCAAGCATGCTCTTGATGTGGTCTTGCACGGTCGATGAGGTGATGTGCAGCTGCTCGGCTATTTGGTCAAGGTGGTTTCCGTCGAGAAGCAGCGCAAGTACCTGGACTTCGCGCGGGCTGATGTGAAACCGACCTGCGGCGGCGGTCAGCGAATTTGGCTCTCGAAAACGATCGATACGCACGCCGATCAAGAAGCCCGCCGGGCCGGACATCGGCTGCGTTCGGACCACGAGAAACGGAACAGGACGGCTGATACCGGGTTGGTTCACCGAGTCGCTGGACCAGTCGGCGGTAAGAACGCGCACCGTCTCCTCGAGCACGGAAGGAAGACGCTCCGCGATTCGGGTGTGGATGCCCGTCACGGCGATGCGACGCTGGTCTTCGGCGTTCCAGGCCAAAACGATCTGGAAGTCAGAGTCCAGCACGTAGAACGCCCCGTCGGACTGCTCCGCGAGAAAGTCCGTCGGTTGCCGGCGCGGCTTTTCGGCGATCTGCGGCAGCGGTTGCAGGCGCAGAGAAGAGAAGCGTTCAGAGGCGGCGTCGAGGGCAAACGTTAGCATGCCGAGTTCGCTCGACGTAAACGGTCCCATTTCGGCCGTTCGCAACAACGTTAGAATGCCGAAATTCGCGCGGGCGTCCGCGAACAGCAAGGTTATACCGCTCGCGAAGTCACCGAGCGATCCTAGCGTGGCGGCGATTCGAGACCCCGTTGGAGCCTTTTTGCGCTGGCACGCGAACTCCGCAGTCAGCTCTGCCAGTCGCCGGCCGTTCGCATACGAACCGAGAACCAAGGCGAGGTTGCCGTCGGGTCCAACGTGCGCGAACGTCCAACGCGAGGCGGGCACGATGTGCAGAATCGACGAGACAATCGGAAACGCCGGGTCCGACTCGGGCATCACATCAGCCAGCGAAGGATTGGAGCCGTTCCTCATCTCCGCATCGCTTGCTTTGGCTACGTGCTGCGCATGAACTCGCTTCTTGCGCTGTGCCACTTCCACGCTGCCGTCCCATTTTCTGATCGTTTAGCTTAGCAAGAAGCCTTCGCTATATTTGACCTCGTACCCGGAAAGAGACGGTCCGAACATACACATTCAATGGCAAGCCATCGCTTACCGTTGTTGGCATGCAAACAATCAGGCCACCAAGCGGGGATCCGTATAACAGCCGCTACGCAGCGCCCAGCGGAGTCCTTTGGACAGCTGCCGTTCATCCGATCCCTTGGACAGCAGGCAATTGGAGCCCGCGAGATGACACGCGACGACCCACGTGCGCTCAGTGATGCTGGTGTAAACCGCGATCAGGCATTCCGGCAGTACGAAGCGGATCTGGCGCAGCAGCTCAAGCGAGTCTGTCTCGCTGGCGTCGATGTCGCAGACGAGGACGTCGGGGAGAAGTCTGCCCAACTCGGGCACGTCGAGCCGGGCCAGTCTCGCCAGGGGCAACTCTCCGGCCGCTTTGAAGACGGCGCTGAACATCGGCACCGTCGCCTCGTCTATGCCGGCCAAACAACAAATCCGGGCCATACGGGAAAAACGCTTTCAACAGTTCCGCGAATCGCGGCCGGTACGTCGACTGCCGTTAGTTTAGCACCATGCAGTAGGAACGTGTATCGTGAAAACGATGGATCAAATGGCAGCGAGGAAGGACAAGGCGAACGGGAGATACTGGATCATTCATCGGAGCTAATCAAAACATGACCAGCGGACTCTTGCTCGATGACGTCGGGACGTACGCTTCAGCGGGGTCATCATCCGCCGATCCTAGCGAAAGCCGGCGAAGAGCCGTGCATCATGCCCAATCACGGCTTTCCACTCGGCGTGGACATCGATCTGCCGGATCGCATCAAGGAGCAGAAGTTACCTACGAATCCGGCTCCCTGCTGGTCTTATACACCGACGGTCTGATCGAATACAGCCACGACGCCCAAGACGGCGAGGCCCGGCTGCTACGAGCTGCACGCGACGCCGTCACGACAAAGGCTCAACATCCAGCAAAGTTTATCGTCGAGAGCGTCTTGCAAGAAGAAGCACGATATCCCGATGATGTCGCGGTCTTGACGATCTTCTTCGAATAGCAGGTCAGGATGAAGCTGGGTCGGCAACGGACGTTAGAAAGAGAGATGTTGGGCGACGCTCTTCGCACCCTCTCCCGGTGAGCTGGTTGCCAAGAGCTCACGGTGTGACGGCATTCGTGGATGTGCCTGTCATCCAATTGGCAGTTGCCGCGAGCATGCGCAACGGCTTCTCGAAAGCTACAGGTCGAGTCGGGAACTCTATGACCTTGCCGCCCATTGCGTCACGGAAAACGTGCGAATACGAGGCCGCAACGTTCGACCACCGCATTTCGTGACCATAGCGGTACGCACACCGCTCCATCGCGTGGCGCCGCTGCGGATGATCGAGCAAGGTTGTGACGCCTGCTGCGATTGAAGCCGGATCGCGGAAATTGCAGAACAGGCCCCGGTTGTCCGCGAGGACTTCTTTTGCATACAAATAGGGTGTAGAGACAATGGCTTTGCCACAACCGAGCGCATAGGCGAGCGTGCCGCTCACGATCTGGTCGGCATTGAGATACGGCGTAAGGTAGATATCGCTTGCGGACAGATACGCTACTAAGTCCTCGAAGGACAGATAGCGGCTGACAAAGTCGACATTATGCTGCAAACCGTGTGCCGTGACGAGAGCGCGAAGCGTTTCGCGATATGACTCGCCCTCCTTCTGGCGGACGAGCGGATGCGTCTGACCTAGAACGAGGTACAGCGCGTCGGGATGACGGGCGACGATCGTGCTCATCGCTCCTATCGCGTCTTCGAGCCCTTTCCCGCGCGAAAGCAGGCCGAAGGTCGAAATAACCTTTCGGTGGCCGAGCCCAAGCTTGAGCTTTGCATGGGCCGTCGAGAGGAATGGGACGTCGGGTACGCCGTGCGGAATGATGTGGATCGCCGTTTCGTTTACGGCGTACACCCAATTCAAGATATCCTTGCCCGTTTGGGAGAGAACAACGATGGCATCTGCGCCTGCACAGAGGCGTTGCGTTGCCGCGCGATGATGCGCGCTTGGCGCAGTCAAGATCGTGTGCAGTGCGACCACAACCGGTTTGCGTACGGCGTCGAGCAAAGCGAGAAACGCATCCCCATCTTCACCACCGAAGAGGCCGTACTCGTGTTGTACCAGCAAAACGCTCGCGGGATGAGCATTGATGAATGCCGCGGTCGACTCATACGAAGAAGGATCGTCGCGTTTGAGACTCGCCACAACCTGTGGCCCATACATACGCCCATCGCTACTGGGCTCGTCGATCGCCACCACGTCGCACGGTACGCCGAGAGCGGCGAGGCTATCCACCACGTCTTTCGTAAAGGTCGCAATGCCGCACTCACGGGGCGGGAAAGAGCCGAGTACAAGGACGCGCATCGAAAGTGGACGGCCTTTGGGGAACCGCTCAGGGCTCTCGCCAGCTCGTAGTCCCGACTCAGCGTTGTCTGCGCAGAGAACCCCATGTCCCCGAATAGCCCGGCCAGTATTTTGCTGCATTGCTTTCCTCTCAGGCGTCGACGTGCTCCACTGCCGCTCTGAGGTTGCGTTGTTGCACGCAGTGGTGGGGTAACGCAGACGGTCGAGCGACATTAGATTCATCCTATCGCAGCCGATCCGGACCCGGTATCGTTAAATACATGGAATGCAAACCTATTACCAGGAGGACTTCTGCGAGCCACGTCTTTGCAAAGATGATCGCGTTTGGCAAGCGGTGCCTCGGCCCCACTTCTATCGTTTGCACGGGTGGCGCAAAAAAACTAGGTCGGGCGCGGGGAACACCGGTGATCGGCGAAAAGTGCTATGCGGTAGCGGAGCTGGTGTCGGGGTGAGGTCGCTGGGTTAGAGGCGGGCGCCTCGTCCGGTCAAGAGGTTGTAGACCAAAAGAATAACCGCGATGACCAATAAGAGGTGAATGAGACCGCCACCGAAGTGAATGGCAAACCCGGCTATCCAAAGCACGACCAATACGACGATGATGATCCAAAGTAAGCCTGACATGCTCTCCCCTTTGCGACGCCGAATTTCGCGTACGCCTGTAGCGGCTATACCCACGTAGTCGACCTTGCAGTCGACGTCTGCCATGCGAGAGCGGTAGCGAACCTCGATCTGAGTAGGGGTTAAACGAGCACTCGTGCGTTGAGCCGCCACTTCGCAGGTCGGGTGGGAGCGGACTAGCCGGTTTTAGAGCGGTCCCACACCATGTCCGCGCCACTTGGTGGCCGCTTGCACATAGCCACGGAAGACCGTGAGGGTGCGGTGGCGGCTATGCCCCATCATATTGGCTCCTTGCGGCCGGCGTCGGCCGAGGTACTGATCCAGCCGGAGCGCAGCGAGTGCGCTCCAAACCGCTTAGGGTTGAGTTGCGCCGTCTGCGCAAACGCTTTGGTAACCGTTGCCGCGACCACAGGTTGGATGCGGCCGAGCACGCGCCCGTACCGGTCGATCGGTCGAAAGAGCGTGCCCCGGCGTCGACGGAGGTCAGGAAGCCCGACCGTAGCGAGTGCGCTGCGAACTGGGTCGGACCGAGCCCAGGCGCAGGGCGGTCCGCTGCACGATCTTCGCGATCGCGTCGGCGCTGATCGGGGCGATCATCCTATCCGCCCGCAGGTGACCCACGACGCGGTCTTTCCGGTCGACCGGATAGAAAATCGGGGTGCCCTCGGGCAGGGTGTGGTTGGGCTCTCCAGCGCGCGTCGAGCAACCGCGCGCGCTCGACCCAGCGCCAGATGCACTGTACGGGACAGGTCGTCGTGAACGTCGCCGGGATGACGACGACGAAGTCTCCGCGCTCTCCTGATCGGTTTTCGAGCGGCGTACGCGCACCACAGGGTCCAGCTTGCGATCGTGACTCACAATCCATGAAATCCCCGATACTGAGTGGCGTCAAATCGGCGTACCCTTAGGCAGACACACCTTTATGGGGGCCATCGATGACCGCGTCAGTCAGGAGTCACCTCTCCAGCCTCTTGCTGAGCACCTGGGATGAAGGGGCCGACGTTGTTATCGTCGGCTACGGCTTCACCGGCAGCGCGCCGGGTGATCGCCGCACACGACGCCGGAGCCACGGTGTTGTTGCTGGAGAAAGGTCTGAACAATACCAAAGACCGCAACAGCCGTGCGAACGCGCAGATCGTGTTTCGGCCGAATGACTTTGATAAGGCCAGAACTTACTTCGAGGCCCTCGACGGGGCATACCGTCGTCCGGGATGACGTGACGGCGGAGCGTTCGCTTTCAATACTGCGAACGCTTTTCGGGCCGCGCTTCGCCCGCAATTTCGCGATCGATTTCTGGGACGGGACGCGCGTCGAAGCGCTCGAGTCGCCGCGTTTCACGTTGAAGGTCAACGCGCCGTTCGCGTTGCGCGCCGCGTTCGCGCTGCCGCTCGATCTGAGCCCGGGACGCGCGTTCGTCGAGAAGTGGATCGACATCGACGGCGACATCGAAGAGTCCATCGATCTGATGGAAGGGGTGATCGCGTCGTTCCCGCGTTTGCTCGTCCCGCAGATGGTCGCACAATTGCTCAGACTTCCCAAGGCACCGGCGGCGGGCGACGAGGGCGCGGAACTGCGCGGGAAACGGCATTCGAAAATGCGCGACGCCGAAGCGATCGGGTTCCACTACGATCAGCCGATCGCGTTCTATCGCAATTTTCTCGATTCGCGCATGGTGTATTCGTGCGGGTACTGGGACGACGGCGTGCAGACGCTCGACGAAGCGCAGGTCGCCAAGATCGACCACACGCTGCGCAAAGTGCGGTTGCGCCCGGGCGAACAGCTGCTTGACATCGGCTGCGGGTGGGGCGCGCTGGTCATTCGTGCCGCCCAGCAATTCGGCGCGCACGCCCTCGGTATCACGCTCAGCCGCGGGCAGCACGAGGAAGCGCAGCGGCGCATCGCCGAGGCCGGCGTTGCCGACAAGGTCCGGGTCGAGCTGCGCGACTACCGCGACTTGCGCGGCGAGACGTTCGACAAGATCGTCAGCGTCGGGATGGTCGAGCACGTCGGTCGCGAGTGCCTGCGGACGTACTTCCGCACCGCCTACGATGCGCTCCGCGACGGCGGGCTATTTCTCAGTCACGGCATTACCCAGCAAAGCCGGGACGGTACGGGCTATCGCGCGAGCGGCTTCATCGATCGCTACGTGTTTCCAGACGGTGATCTGGTCAGCATCGACACGACGCTGCGTGGCGCCGAATCGGTCGGCTTTGAAGTGCGCGACGTCGAGAACCTGCGCGAACACTATGCGCGCACGCTGCGTTCGTGGTATGCGAATCTTGAGGCGCGGCGCGACGAGATCATCGCCGCTACCGACGAGCGGACGTACCGTATTTGGAAGATCTACTTGGCCGGCAGCGCGCGCGGTTTCTGGAAGGGCCAGATGACCCTCATCCAAACGCTGTTGGCGAAGACGGAGCGCGGCGGACCCGCGAACATTCCGGCCACGCGCCGCGATCTCTACGCGTAACGGTTCCGCACCCGAGCGGTCTGAAATTCGACGAGACGCGGGACCGCAGCACCGGCGCGCCAAACCACGGCTGACGGCTTCGGTGGTGGACGCCGATGCGTGCCAACCGAGAAGAACTTGGAGGTAATGCCGTGAGCGACGCTTACGAATCCGAGATGAACCCGGACGACGAACCGGGCGAGCGCTTACAAGAAGCCTTGCGCGGCGCCGATGCGGACGACCATGACGCGGATGGTGAACTAGCGCGCGAGGGCGCTGCCGAACGTTTGCGGCTGGAACGTTTGCGCCAGGAACGAGAAGGGTAGCGGCAAGCCTGGCCTACCCTGCCGCAATGGACTGGCTGCCACGCCGGCGCGGGGGCCGAAGCTTTGCCTTCGCATCGCCTGTCGGCAGCACCGGTGATTCCGGTCGCGGCACGATAGAACGGCGGACATTGCCTCAGACGGCTTGGGGTTAAACTCCGACACCAACATCAGAAAAGCGAAGAATAACGCGGCGAGCGTAACGCCGGCGAATATTCGCGGCCCCGGAGACTCCTCGGTTCGGTGGTTCCCGGGCCGCGTTCCGGCCTGAATTTCACTTCCAACCCCGCAAGCGGAGCCTCCCTGCTCCAGCGTATGCAAGCGCACTATAGGGTATCGTTGATTGGCAAGCCAGGAACGCTGCTGACTTTGGAATTCGGTCCTGGATCAGCGCTCAGGTACCGTCGTTGAGCAAATATTCACCGTAGTTCATCTCGGCGTGAATCTTCAACCCATGGCCCACAATGTCGATTGCATCGTGTTTCGGAAGAAGGTACCGGCCGACGTCTTGCGTTTCAATCGTCGACGAGATCGTCCAACCGCTGCGTAACAACCAGCGCGCATCGATCGGGGCTGTCGGGTCACCCGAGAGGATGGAGATTTGCTCGACATCCATTGGCCGGCGTGGCACTCCGCTGACACGATATATGACGCTTCCGGTTGACGGAACGCTGCCTTCGAGTTCGAGATCGTATGCGACCGGCCATGTCCGCGCCGTTCCAAGGTCGCCAAACACATCGGTATAGCGCTGCGGTACTGACACGAGAGACACCCTCAGCGTGTCAGGTTCCTCGAAGCGAATCACCCCATGTCGTCGAAAACTAAACGAAAAGAAGAACTTACGTATGGTAACATCGATCTGAACCGGAACACTATAAGAAAGAAGATCCGGCTCGGCGGCAATTTCGCCGAATAATGGTACCGATGCGATCGGGCCAATAGCCCCGGACAACGCTGACCCCGCAGCATCAGGAACGGTTGGGGCGCTCGATGCCTGCGCGGCCGGTCCGGGTTCTGCTTCCACCGATCTTACGGACGAAAGCACAACAAGACAAACCGCGAGGACCCTCAGAACCCGCGACACGACACCCCCTTTTCCGTCAATTCATGACCGCATCGATGTAGGCGATTTTCAAGGCCAGTGCGGAGAGCGAGTGTTCCCAAGTATAACCTGCAGCAGTCTCAGCGCCGGCCCGACGAAGCCGTTCCGACATCCCGGCATCGCCAAAGAGAGCTTGTAAATAGGTCGCGAGTTCGCGACCGTCATCCGTATCACAGACGATTGCATTTACGAAAGGGTCCGCATACTCTTCGCCGGTCGAGCCGCAGACGGCAACTCCACCCGCGGCAATCACTTCGAGTCCCGTCCACGTGCGGCGGGCAGCCGGACGGGCTCTTCTTGCGCTGCAACAACGGAAACCGCGACGCGATCAGTGCCGCCGCGGAAGTTCGAGGACAACTCTCATCTCGATTCTCTGCTGAGGGGCTGACGGAAAGGCCCGCGACCGAACCCAACGGATCTTTCGAACGGCTCGAGGCATCGACGACGACCGCGATGGTCCTACGCACGACGTGCCCGTGACGCGACAGGGTAGGTGCTGTAAAGTTAGACATGGAGAACCCCTGACAGCAGCAATATCACTAGCAAGACGATGAGTACGCCGGCAATGCCGAAACCGCCGGTACGATAGGCGCCGCCATTGTAGAAGTGGCCACCGCCGCCGAACAGGATGACCAACACGATGATGATGATAAGAAGCGTCATTGTGCATGCCTCTCACGCGTGGTTTTGCTAGGGGATAGGGAGCCATTGCAATCGTGCCGCAAGGTAAAGTTCAAACCTCCAGAGCCGTCATGGGCGCCGCGCTTTCAGCGTACCGGGCCAGCGCGGGCTTTGACGGCAATGTCTCCACTTCAATCTCGATGTCGACGAAGGAGCCCTCACTGCGCTCTGGCGTCAGCGTCGACGTCGACGTCAACCCGACGATTGGATAGGTCGAGTTGCTCGGAAGGCGGGCGTGCGCCTCGGTGCGACCCCACCGATCCTCGTTCTGGAGAAGCCACCGGGTCAACACATATGTCGAAAGCGCCGGCGCGCCAGTCTGGACGACCTGCCAGCGCCCAACCTTCTTGAGCCCGATCACGCCCATGGCTTCGCCGCCGGGGACTCGAACGCGCACGGCAGCCGTCTCATCATGAACGGCCTCGAGTCGCCGCCGCACCTCAGCCCAGGTCATGCGCGCACCTTTCGTCATAGCCCTAGCGTTCGATCAGCCCGGGAGTCATCAAGCATCGCGATCGCCCGGCGTCGAGTTCCACCCCAGCACACGGGCGATGAGGTAATGGATAGTTGTTGTGTCCCGAGTTGGTGCGGCGTCAGCGCCGCGGCTAAGCTTCGGGGTTCTTCCCGCTGACCTGTTGTTCCGCCGATAGCCAGTGGTCGAGGTCCCTGCCGTGTGGGCGGCCTTCGTTTTCCCAGATCTCGTACGCGCGTTCGCGCACGGCGTGCTCGCGACGGTCCTTCTGGAGAAACTCGTCGTCGATGCCCTGGGATTGTCCGGCC
>Ga0182030_10007390_pt1 | contig 22931 bp, 19 predicted proteins | sample 812S3MmetaG_FD_121299 | JGI IMG/M metagenome (GOLD analysis project Ga0182030, IMG submission 121299) | Permafrost microbial communities from Stordalen Mire, Sweden - 812S3M metaG (Illumina Assembly) | ecosystem: Environmental > Terrestrial > Soil > Wetlands > Permafrost | place: Sweden...
ACAGCGAAGAGCCTATGGCTTCCGCTCCGTCTCCAACTACCGCTTGCGTGTCATCGCCCAATGCGGATAACCCATAACCTCGTCCGTCTACGATCCCTGTCCCCACTTCATGGTGGAGAGCCACTTCATGGTGGAGAGCCACATCCATCATGTCTTCCAACATCTTTTTCCTAGACCCAGGTTCCATCTAGATGGCGCCCTCAAGGAGAATCGAACTCCTGTTTAGACCTTGAGAGGGTCCCGTCCTAGCCGCTAGACGATGAGGGCATCTCGCGGAACGAAGAACGCTCCAAATTTGGGGCTCAGCGTCAAGCAGCGAGTAGGATCATTTTGCGCTTTCAGGGGTTTTGGTCTTCCTATGGTATCCCCCCCGTGCGGGACAACTTCAGGACGATTCTCGGGGTGAGGTTCTATGTCGCCGATCTCGAGGGCCTCCTCGGGCTTGTCCCCGGGGGCGGCCTGTTCGTGGTGCCCTCGGCCCCGGTGATGGTCCGACTTGCGGACGACCCCGCGCACCGCGCGGCGATGGAGGGGGCGGATTTCGCCATCACCGACAGCGGGTTCATGGTGCTGCTTTGGCTGCTCCGGACCGGCGAGCGGATCCGCAGGATTTCGGGTCTTCGCCTGTTGCGGGGGCTGGTGGCGGGCAAGGACTTCCGGAGCAGCGGGGACACCTTTTGGATCATGCCGTCGGCGGGCGATTGCGAGGCCAACCTGGCGTGGCTGCGCAGCCGGGGCTTTGGCGTCACCGATGCCGACGCCTATGTCGCTCCGCTCTATACCAAGGAAGGCCCGTTGTCCGACGGCCGGCTCCTGGAGGTCATCAACGCCCGCAGGCCGAAGCTGATCGCCATCGGGCTTAGCGGGGGGGTGCAGGAGCGGCTCGGCTGGGACCTGCGCCAGCGGCTTACCTACAGGCCGGCGATCCTCTGCATCGGCGGCGCCATCGCCTTCCTTTCGGGCCGGCAGGCCCGGATCCCTGTCTGGGCCGACCGGCTGGCGCTTGGCTGGCTGATCCGGTTCCTGCATTCCCCCCGTGCATTCTTTGACAAGGTGAAGGGCGTCGGCCGGCTGGCGCCCCTCCTCTGGAGGTACGGCTCGCAGAGCGTGTCCGGCGGATAGGCCGGCGGCTGCCCAGGACGGGGCAACCCATGGTTGAACTGGGCGCGGTTTCCGTATCAAGTGATCGTTTGACGATGATTCTTGGACTCACCGGTGGCTTTGGCTGCGGGAAATCGACGGCGGCGAAGCTTTTCGCCGAGTGGGGGTTCCGTCACATCGACTCCGACATCATCGTCAGGGAGAGGGTGCTTCCCTCGGAACCGGTGACCACCGCCATCAGGGCCCGTTACGGCGACAAAGTCTTCCAGCCGACGGGCCTTGTGGACCGGCCGTCGCTCGCCAGAATCGTGTTTGCGGATGATTCGGAAAGGCTTTGGCTCGAGAATCTTACGCACCCGGGGTTCTTTGCTATCGCCCGTGGGCTGTTTCGCGAGAACCCGGGCCTGGACTGGATCGTGGAGGTGCCGCTCCTCTTCGAGATTTCCCTCGAGAATTGGTTTGATTTCACGGTCTGCGTGGCGTGTGATGGCGCTTCTCAACTCGCTCGATTGGAGCAGCGCGGTTTGGACCGCGCGCTCGCCGAGCAACGCATATCCAAGCAATTGCCGCTGGCTCGGAAGATCGAGCTGTCCGATTTCGTCCTTTGGAATGATGGTTCAACCGGATTTCTCAAGTCACAGGTCGACCGCATCGTGGCCGTCCTAAACCGATCCAAGGCAGGAGCTCCCCTCACAGAAAACACTGATGTCCCTACCTCCCAAGTCCGACGAGGCTTCCGCGCCTGACGAAGGCACCAAGCTTGCCAAGCCGCGCGGAAGGCCGCGCGGCCGCAAGCCGGCCGCGGAGCCGGTGAGGGAGGAGGCAAAGCCGGCCATCTTTGTTCCGGAGCAGAGGCCCGAGCCCGAGGCGCCGCGCGCGCCTGCACCCGCGCCGCAGGAGGCACCGCAGCCCGCGGCTGCAAACGAGAGCCGTGATGTCGGGGGTAGCCGCGATGTCGGAGGTAGCCGCGATGTCGGGGGAGAGCCCGCAGGCGGAGGAGAGGAACGGTACGGCCAGGGAGGCGGCCAGGGTGGTGGGCAGGGCGGGGGCCGCGGAGAGTGGCAGGACCGCAACTCCTGGAAGCGCAACAAGAGGAAGCGCGGCCGGCACGGCGGCCAGTGGCAGCCGAGCCCCGGGGGCGGGCAGCCGCGCTATCCCCAGCAGCCCCCGCCGCCGGCCCCGCCGCCGGTCTACGGCGACCTGCCGGACCCGGCCCGCTTCGCGGACCTAGCCGCACTGGACGCCCTGGCCAAGGAGAGCTCGTCGGGCAGGGGGGAGCCGCTCTACCTCGACCACCTCTACTCGCTCAACCTGGCGGACCTGACCGCCTTCGCGCGCGGCATGAACGTGGCGTTCGAGGGAGCCCCCAACCGGCTCCAGCTCTTGTCACAGATCTTCGTCAAGGCGACCGAGGAGAAGCGCGCCCTCGCCGACCGCGGCTACGTCGACCTGACGGACCGGGGCGCGTTCATAGTCCACGAGTTCGTGAACTACCGGCTCTATCCGGAGGACCCGTTCCTGCCGGAGAGCCTCATTCGGCGCTACGGGCTCAAGCGCGGCCACCAGGTCGAGGTGTTGATCCAGCCCCCCCGCGAGGGCGAGCGCTGCCCGTCGGTCATCCGGATCGACAGGGTGATGGGGCATGATCCCGACGAGATTTCCAAGGTTACCCCGTTCGAGGAGCTCGTCCCCTATTATCCTCTGAAGCGGATCTTGCTCGAGGACGCCGACATCCAGAAGGACGTGTCGATGCGCGCGGTCGACATCCTGACCCCTATCGGGTTCGGCCAGCGCGGCCTGATCGTCGCGCCGCCGAGGACGGGCAAGACGATCCTCCTGCAGAACATCGCCAACTCGGTCTCCGCGAACAGCCCCTTCGCGAAGCTGATCCTGCTCCTGGTCGACGAGCGCCCCGAGGAGGTCACCGACTTCAGGCGCCACACGAAGGGCGAGGTCGTGTCGTCGACCTTCGACGAGGCGCCGGAGAGCCACGTCCACTGCGCCGAGATGGTCGGCGAGAAGGCCCGCCGCCTCGTGGAGCAGGGCGAGCACGTCGTCATCCTGCTCGACTCGATCACGAGGCTCGCGCGCGCCTACAACGCCCTCGCCTCGAGCTCGGGCAAGATCATGTCGGGCGGCCTCGAGTCGAACGCGCTGCAGAAGCCGAAGCGCTTCTTCGGAGCCGCCCGCAATATCGAGGGGGCGGGCAGCCTGACGATCATCGCGACGGCGCTCGTCGACACCGGCAGCAGGGCCGACGAGATCATCTTCGAGGAGTTCAAGGGCACCGGCAACATGGAGCTCCACCTCGACCGGGGCTTGGTCGAGCGCAGGATCTTCCCCGCCATCAACATCGACCGCTCGGGCACCCGCAAGGAGGAGCTGATCTACCACCCGGAGGAGCTCCAGCGCATCTACGGCCTGAGGCGGGCGATGCAGGGCTTGGGGCCCATCGAATCGATGGAAATGTTGATTCAGCGCTTGAAGAAGACCAAATCCAACGCTGAATTCCTGCTGAGCCTCAGCCGGCAGTAGGCGCTGACCCAAGGCACCATGAGCTACGAGATGAACGAACTGCTCGAACTCGTCTTCGAGCAAAACGCTTCCGACCTCCACCTGCAGGTCGGCCAACCCCCCACGCTCAGGCTCTCCGGCAGCATGACGCCGATCGACGGCCCGCCGCTGACGGCGCTCGACACGGAGAAGCTGATGCTCTCGATCACGCCGGACGTGCACATCCAGAGCACGAAGCTCAACGGCGGCGCGGACTTCGGGTTCGCGTACATGGACAGGGCCCGTTTCCGCGTGTCGGTGCTCAAGTCGAAGGGCAACTACGGCATGGTGCTGCGCCAGATCCCGAACCGGATGTTCGGCCTGAGGGACATCGGCATGCCCGACAAGATCCGCGAGCTGCTCTACCGGCCGCGCGGTCTCATCCTCGTCACGGGCCCCACGGGCTCCGGCAAGTCGACGACCCTGGCGTCGATGATCAACTACGTAAACGAGAACCGGGACGGTCACATCATCACGATCGAGGACCCGATCGAGTACTACCACCCCCACAAGCGCTGCGTTGTGACCCAGCGCGAGGTCCACGTGGACGTCCCGAGCTTCTCCGAGGCAATACGGCGGGCGCTGCGCCAGGACCCCGACATCATCCTCGTCGGCGAAATGCGCGACCTTGAGACGATCGAGGCGGCGATCAGCGCGGCCGAGACGGGCCACCTGGTCTTCGGGACCCTCCACACGAACAGCGCCGCCAAGACGGTCGACCGGATCGTGGACGCGTTCCCGGCGAACATGAAGGACATGATCCGCACCCAGCTCGCTTCGTCGCTCGTGGCCGTCATCTCGCAGGTCCTCTGCAAGAAGATCGGCGGAGGGCGCATCGCCGGCTACGAGATCATGGTCAACACGAGCTCCATCGCGTCCCTCATCCGCGAGAACAAGACCTTCCGGATCAACTCCGACATCCAGACCGGCGCGAACCTGGGGATGATCACGATGGACACGCACCTCATGAACTTGGTCAACCGCGAGCTCGTCTCGCCGGACGAGGTCCTTGAGAAGGCTCAGGACCCCGTGCTGATGCGGGAGAAGCTTATCGCGATGGGCGCCCGCCTGCGGGAGCTCTGAGCGTCCGGCCGGGGTCAGTCCTGGAGCCGCTTAAGGAGGAGCGGGGCGTCGAGCCCGAGGATTCTCTCCGTGAACTCCTCGCCGGGCGGGGCGTTGCGCAGCGCCCGCTGCACCATCCCCATCCTGGCGTCGAGGTTGTCGACCATCGACACGAACACCGCCTCCGGAGTCGCGGCCATTGCGGCCGCGCCCCATTCGAGCTTACCCTGGTGGCTGAGGATGATGTGCTCGAGGCGCTCGGTGCGCTCGGGGTCGAGCTTGGCCTTGAGCGCCGCCTTGCGGACCAGCTGGTAGCCGAGCACGACATGGCCCTGGAGGATGCCGCGGCGGCCCCGCCTGGCCGCCAGGGGCCCCTCGTACTCGATCGTCTTGCCGCTGTCGTGCAGGAGGATACCCGCCATCGCCAGGTCGGGGTCGACGTCGCCGTAGAGGGGAAGCAGCGCCCGTGCCGCACGGGCCATGTGGACGGTGTGCTCGAGAAGCCCGTGCCGGTAGGCGTGGTGCATCATCGTGGCGGCGGGCGCCGTCCGGAACGCCTCGCCCACCTCGTCGACGACGTTGCGCACCGTCGCACGGAGCTCGGTGTGCGCCACGGAGTCGACGAACTGGCCGAACTCCCCCCAGAGGGCGTCGGCGTCCTCGGGGGCCGTCTCGACCAGGTTGGCGATCACCTCGGGCGACTGCAGTTCGTCCTCCGGGACCACCGAGGCGCGAGCGAGTTTCGGCGAGAGGCGCCCCTGGTAGGTCTCCGCCTTGCCCTCGACCCGGAGCACCGCGCCCTCTTCGGCGCCACGCACCGTCTCGAAGGCGGGGCTGTCGGAGAAGACCGTGCAGTTGAACGATCCCGTGCGGTCGCCGAGCTCGACGCTCAGGTACGGGTTGCCGTTTGCCGCCGTCTTTACCGAGAGCTTCCTGAGCACGAGGACGCTCGCGAACGCTCGCCCGGGGGAGGCGTCCGACGCCTTGAGGTCGCGCACGGACAGCAGGGGAGGGTGTGAATCAGCCATAAGTCTTAACCAGCTCGGTGTAGCCCCTGAAGAAGGGGTGCGCCGCCCCGCCGAGGAGCGAATAGAACACCGTCTCAGAGGGCAGGAGCTGCGCGCCCGAGCGAGCAAGCGCGTCGAGGCAGGCCCGGGCGTCGGCCTCCCGCCGGGCGCCGACGCAGTCGGTGAGCACCGTGACCGCGAGGCCCAGCTTGAGCGCGTCCACCGCCGTCTGGTAGACGCAGACGGGCGTCTCGACGCCGCAGATGAGGAGGCGCCCGAGGCTTCGCCCCTCGGTGAGGGCGCGGCTCACCGGGCTTCCGGCGGCGAGGGCCGAGAACGTGTCCTTCGGGTGCACCTCGGGGGTGACCGCGAGGCCGAGGAGCGACGGATCGGTCCCGCCGAGCTTGGCCGGCACCTGCTCGGTGAAGGCGACCGGGATCCCGAGCCCGCGGGCCGAGGCCACCGCAAACGCGCACCGGCGGAGGACGCGTTCGCCGTTGCCGACGGCGCGAAGGAGCACGGGCTGCAGGTCCAGGCAGAGAAGAAGGGGGGATTGGGATGGGAGGGTCGCGCTCACGGGAAATAGCGCTGGCGCGCCTTCACCTGCACGGTGCGGCGTTCGGGCAGGATGTAGGCCGTCAGGTAGCCTCCCAGGACGCAGCCCGTGTCGATGCCGATGGACCACTTGAGCTTGTAGATCTCCGGCCTGGGCGTATGGCCGTAGACCACGAACGGCGGCCCGCCCCAGAGGTCGGCCCAGGGCGGCGCGTCGGGCTCGTCCGCCCGCTTCCTCGCGCGGCCCTCCTTGTCGACGACCTGGATCCGCGTCACGACCTCGGCCGGCTGCTTCTGCCAGGGCTCGCTCGGCAGGAACCCCCCGTGCACAAAGACCGTGTTCAGGTCGGCCTCCTGATAGGTGAGCGGCATGGACTCGAGGTAGGCCCAGTCGTCCGGCCTCAGGGCGTCGAACGTCTCAAGGTCATGCTCCTTCATGTACTTGCGGTCGCCCGTCTTCCTGAACTTGAGGAGCCGCAGCTCGTGGTTTCCGAGCAGGCTAAGGCAGCCCGACGCCCGCGCAAGGTCGATCACCTTGGTGCTGTCGGGGCCTCGGTTCACGATGTCGCCCAGGAGCACGACGCGGTCGCCGCCCTTCAGCTCGAGGAGCTGCAGCAGGTCGGAGAATTCGTGGTGACAGCCGTGGATGTCACCGACGGCGATGAGGCGGCCGGTCATGGGTGTTGGCGCAAGTGGCGTTGCGGCGCAAATTTGCTAGCGTCCACACGCGGTGGAAGTAAACAAGAAAGGTTCAAATCATGGAATTGAATCTCCAGCCCCGGGCGCCCGCGTGTTTTGTCTCCGGAAAGCCCTTCAGCGAGGGCGACCGGGTCGCGAGCCTCCTGGCGATGACCGATTCCGGGGCGGTGCTCCGCTACGACGCCCTGGAGGCGAACGCGGACCAGCTGGCCCCCGAGGGCTTTGTCGCGTGCCGCTGGGTGCAGGTCTACAAGGCGCAGCCGAAGGAGGGGAACGCGGAGCGGGCGCTGAAACTCACCGCGGAAAGCCTCTTCCTGACGCTCGCCGACCCCTCGACCGAGGCGACGCCGGAGACGGACCGCCTGGTGCGCTTCTTGGCGCTCCTGCTCGAACGAAAGCGGCTCCTGCGGCCGAAAGGGCGCTCCCCAGGGGGGGACAAGGACCTCTACGAGCACGCCCGCACCAAGCAGGTGTTCACGGTGCCGGCCATCGAGCTCAGCCCGGAGTTCTTCGTGGCCGTGCGCGAGCAGCTTTCCGTCCTTGTCGGCGAGCCGAAGCCGTCCCAGGCGCCCCCGGCGACGCAGGCGCAGCCCGCGTCGTCCTGACGGGCCCGCGTCGCCGCAGCAGCCCCTTTCCGCTCCGTTGGCCGCGCTCAGGCGCTCTCCAATGCCTGCTGCAGGTCCCAGATGAGGTCCTCCGCGTTCTCTATTCCGATGGAAAGGCGCACTAGGTCGTCGCTGATGCCGCCCATCTTCTTGTCCTCGGGAGAAAGGCCTGAATGCGTCATCGTGGCGGGATGCTGCGCCAGCGACTCGGTGGAGCCGAGCGAGACCGCGAGCCGGAAGACCTTGAGATGGTCGAGGAACTGGAACGCCTCCCGCTCACCTCCGCGGATGTAGAACGAGATCAGGGAACCGGGCCCCGTGTGCTGCTTGCGGTAGATCGCGTATTCGGGGTCGTCCGGCGCCAGCAGCCCGATGTAAAGGACCTTGCGCACCTTTGCGTGCGAGGTGAGGAACGCGGCCACCTGCACGGCGTTGCGCTGCTGCTGCTCGGCGCGGATCTTGAGGGTCTCGAGCGAGCGCGTGAGCAGCCAGGCCGTGTAGGGATTGGGCATCCCGCCGAGCAGCGCGCGGTGCTGCGCGATGGCGGTGAGCAGGGTCTCGTCATTGGCGAGCGCCACCCCGCCAACCACGTCCGAGTGGCCCCCGATGAATTTCGTGGCCGAATACAGCACGATGTCCGCGCCGACCTTTGCGGGCTGGGCGAAAACCGGACCCGCCATCGTGTTGTCGACGATGACAAGGATGCGCCCCGCGCCCCGCCCGGCTTGGGCCGGCCCGTGGCGCAGCGCCAGCTCCTTCATGCGGCCGATGTCAGTCAGCCGGTTGTTGGGATTCGCCGGGCTTTCGATGTAGATCGAGCGGGTGCGCGCCGTCACGAGCGGCTCGGCCAGCGCCGGCGCGTCGACGCCCGCCGGCACGAAGTGCGCCGCGATGCCAAAGCGCTTCAGAAAATGGTGGATGAGCGAATCCGTGCCGCCATAGACCGGCGCGCAGACGATCATCTCGTCGCCTGGCTGATGGGTGGCCAGCAGGGTCGTGGCGATTGCGGCCATTCCGCTCGAGAAGCTGCAGGCGTCCTTCATGCCTTCCCAGAGTGCGACGCGGTCCTCGAAGATCTCGAGGTTGGGGTTGTTGATTCGGGAGTAGATAAGGCCCATCTCGCGGCGTGGCGGCGGCGTTCCCTCACCGTGGGCCCACGCGAAGAACTGCTTGCCGTCGGCGGCGTGCTTGAAGACGAAGGTGGAGGTTAGGAACACGGGCGGCTTCACCGCGCCCTCGCTCAGCCATGGGTCGAAGCCGTAGCTCAGCGCAAGCGTCTCGGGGTGCATCCGGGCGATTTCGGAATCGGATAATTTGCTCATGGGTGGGTCGGGTATGCCCTTAGGTTAACCGACTGGGAGACTCTTGTCTGCCCTCTTTTGGCGCCTTGCGCCAGGGGTGGGGCGGTAGCAGAGCCGAGACATCAGAAGTATTAGGCGTGATTGACGGCCCAAATCTGGCATTGGTTCACTAATCCCATGGACCTGTTCCGGACCAAGCCGATTGCCGCGTTCAATGCCGAAGCCGCCACCTCCCACGAGCTGAACAAGAGTCTGACTCCCCTCAATCTCGTGAGCCTTGGGATCGGCGCGGTCATCGGCGCCGGCATTTTTGTCATCACCGGAAACGCTGCGGCGAGCTACGCCGGACCGGCGATCGTCATCTCGTTCATGATCTCAGGGCTCGGCTGCCTGTTCGCCGGGCTTTGCTACGCCGAGTTTGCCGCCATGCTGCCCATTGCCGGAAGCGCCTACACCTACGCGTACGCGACCCTCGGCGAGTTTGTCGCTTGGATCATCGGCTGGGACCTGATCCTTGAGTATCTCTTCGCTTCGTCGACGGTCGCGGTCGGCTGGTCGGGCCACACTCAGGATTTTCTCTCGGAATTCGGCGTGCACCTGCCGGCCGCCCTGAGCCAGGCGCCGATCAGATACGTCGCCGCCAGCGGCTTCGAGGCGACGGGGGCACTCTTCGACCTGCCGGCGGCCGCGATCGTGGTCGCCCTGTCCTGCCTCCTCGTGATCGGGATCAAGCAATCGGCCGCATTCAACAATGTCATCGTGACCGTGAAGGTGACGGTCCTGCTGGCCGTCATCGGCTTCGGCGCGTGGTTCATGTTCAACCATGCCGCCCTGGCGAAGGCCAATCTGACCCCCTTCATCCCGGCGAACACCGGGCGTTTTGGCGAGTTCGGCTGGAGCGGCATCTTCAAGGGGGCCGCGGTCATCTTCTTCGCCTACATCGGCTTCGACGCCGTGTCCACGACGGCGCAGGAGGCGCGCCACCCGCAGCGCGACATGCCGATCGGGATTCTCGGCTCCCTGGCGATCTGCACCCTGATCTTCGTGGGCGTCTCGTTTGTCCTCTGCGGCATGGCCCGCTATACGGAATTGAACAACCCGGCGCCGGTCGTGTACGCCCTGCAGCACATCGGGGCCCCGCCCGCCCTGCGCGTCTGCGTCGAAGTGGCCGCCATTGCGGGCCTGAGTTCGGTCGTGTTGGTCATGCTGATGGGCCAGCCGCGCATCTTCTTCTCGATGGCCAAGGACGGTCTCCTCCCGCCGTCGTTTGCCCGGGTGCATCCCCGGTTCCGCACGCCGCACGTCACGACGATCGCGACCGGGGCGGTGGCGACGGTCGCCGCCGCGCTCCTGCCGCTTAGCGTCCTCGGCCAGCTTGTGTCGATCGGCACCCTGTTTGCCTTCGTCCTGGTCTGCATCGGAATCCCGGTCCTTCGCAAGCTCCGACCCGACGCTCCACGGCCGTTCCGCACGCCGTTCGTCCCGCTGGTGCCGATCCTCGGGGCGGGTATCTGCCTGGTCCAAATGGCGTCGCTGCCGGGCGATACCTGGCTGCGGCTGGTGATCTGGATGGCGATCGGCCTAGTGATCTATTTCGGTTACGGGGCTAGGCACAGCAAGCTGCGGCCCGGCGGCGAAACGGGTGCTCGTTGAAGCCCCCCACCGGGCCTCGGGGGCCGAACGGATGGCCTAGGCATCCTTCTTTGGCCCAAGAATCCGCGGCACGGGCCCCCTAGCGGGAGCGTGGCCGAGACCGGCTCTGCGCCCGCTAAATTCGCACCGGGACGTTCTGCCCGGCAAGGAACGCCTTAAGCCCCGGAATCGTCAGGGTCCCGAAATGGAAGAGGGACGCCGCGAGCGCGGCGCTCGCGCCCCCGGCCCCCAGCACGTCCGCGAAATGCTGCGGGTTGCCGGCGCCTCCGCTTGCGATCACCGGCACGGGGACCGCGTCGCTCACCTGGCGGGTGAGCTCGATGTCATAGCCCGCCTGGGTGCCGTCGCGGTCCATGCTGGTGAGCAGGATCTCGCCCGCCCCGAGCCCGACGCCCTTCCTGGCCCACTCGACCGCGTCCAGGCTGGTGGGATTGCGGCCGCCGTGCGTGTAGACGCGCCAGCGGGGCACCGGGCCCGGCTCGAGCTTCGCGTCGATCGCAAGCACGATGCACTGGGAGCCGAACCGGTCGGCCGACTCGAGGATGAGCCCGGGGTCGGCGATGGCCGAGGTGTTGAGGGAGACCTTGTCCGCCCCGGACTTGAGCATGGACTCGATGTCGGCGGCCGACCGAAGGCCGCCGCCGACCGTCAGCGGCATGAAGCAGCGCTCGGCGGTCGCCGCGACCACGTCGTGCATAATCCTGCGGCCGTCGCTCGAGGCCGTGATGTCGAGGAAGACGAGCTCGTCCGCCCCTTGGGCGTCGTACGCGGCCGCGCACTCCACCGGGTCCCCGGCGTCGCGCAGCTCCTTGAACTTGACGCCCTTCACGACCCGCCCGGCGGTGACGTCGAGGCAGGGGATGATGCGCCGCGACAGCATCGGGGCTATTCCCGGACGACGTCCGGCTCGAAGGTGACCGCCAGGCGGTAGACGTGGCCGGGCCTCATGATGAGCGGGTGGTCCCGGATGAGGTACTGCAGGTAGTGGATCTTGCCGAAGTTTGTGCGGTAGGTCGGGTCCGCGGAGACGACCTCCGTGTCCTGCCAGGTACCCTGGAAGTCGTCCTTGACCACGCTGCAGCGGTGGCCGAGCGGCCCGAGGATGGGCGAGCCCAGCACCCGGTACTTCGAGTGCGGCGCGGCGACCACGAGCACGTAGCGGAACTTGTCGAGCGTCACCTGCTGCTTGACCGTGTACGCGAACTCGCACGAGACGTTCTTGCCGGCGAAGGCCCACTGGACCTTCACGCTCGCCAGGTTCTTGACCATCTCCTCCTTGATGTTGATCAGGTCGGGCTGCTCGTAGCGGAAGTAGAAGCTGTTGCGCATCCCCAGGCCCGTGACGCAGTTCTTGCCGTAGAAGGCGGGCAGGGTGACCTGCTCGCCGAAGGTGAGCTCGGGCAGCATGACCGGCAGGTAGACGTTGTTCGGCCAGTCGAAGACGCCCGGGGAGTGGGGGAAGGCGAGGCTGTCGCTCGAGAGGGTCTTGCCGCAGCTGATCAGCGGGATCGAAAGGTGCAGGCCCGACTCGGCGTCGCGGTACATGAAGAGCCCCTGCTCCTTGCGGTTGCACTTGTCGAAGATCACGAAGCGGCCGGAGGTCTTCGGGGGCTCCGCCCACGGCGCCCCCGGGGGCATCTGGACCGTCTTCATCAGGCGCGACCACTGGCAGAGATAGCGCGCGGCGTCGAAATTGGCCATCCGCGTCGTGTGGGCCTTGTAGGCCGTCCGCTCCTCGTCGCGCAGGTCCAGGTACCCGTGCTCCTGGTCGAGGTACGTCTGGTAGAAGAACATGAACAGCCGGCGCAGGATGTCGAAGTACTTCTGCTTCTGGTCGTCGGGGATCCAGCCGTCGCGCAGCCCCTGGAGGATGAGGCTAACGCAGTGCATCTGGCCGTACGCGCCTGCCGCCCGGCCGAAGGCCCATCCGAGTCCGTCCTGGCGGACGAGATCGGGCATCATGCGGATGTACTTCTCCGCATACGTGCGCAGCGTCGGGAGCTTGCGGTCGCGCACCCCGCTGTTGGCGTGGAGCTGGAGCGCCGAGCGAATGAACACGAACGTCATGACCCCGTAGAGGCTGAAGTTTCCCCCGAGGCCCTCGACCGAGTCGTCGAAGAAGCCGGCCGAGCTTGTCTGGTTGATCCGCTCGACCATGCGCTCGATGAGCCGCGAGGTCTCGTCCTTCTTGGAGAGGCCGAAGCTGAAGCGGGCGACGGCCTTCGCCACGTTGAACGCCTGCCAGTGGTTGTCGTAGTCGCTGCGGTGGAGGAGCTGCTTGTCGATCCGGTGCTGCGTCTCCTCGACCAGCCGCTCCCAGACCGGGTTGCGCTCCTTCGAGGGCCCGAAGCACAGCAGGCCGAGGGCGGCGTAGGCCAGGCCATTCTCGGCCAGCGGCTCCGTGAACATCTGCGCCGTCACGCAGCGCGCAGCCAGGTCGATAATGTCGTAGCCCTTGAGCGTCGTCTCGCCCGTGTTGCGGTAGTATTCCCCGAGCGCGAACACGACGTGGCCCGGCTCATCCGGCCGGGACTGCTCGCCTGGGATGGGAAGAACGGTGCCGTCGGGTTGTATCGAGTCGAGATTGTGGCCCAGGATTGACCGGGCCATGTCGAGACATTGCTCGGAGAAGCTATGCATGCGTCGGGTTCAGCGGGAGGAAAAGGGGAAGGGCGAGCATGCGCGCCGCGTGCTCGCGCGGGCAAGAGTGAAGTTTGCGGATTAGCGTGCGATCAGCTTGAGAAATTCGTCGTTGGTCTTCGTTTTCGAGAGCCGGGCGATCATCGTCTCGGTCGCCTCCTCGATCTTCTGCTGCACGAGCGCGCGGCGGAAGAAGTGGATCCCCTCGAGCTTCTTGGCGTCGATCAGGAGCTCCTCCTTGCGCGTGCCCGAGGCCGCCACGTTGATGGCCGGCCACAGGCGCATCTCGGCGCACTTGCGGTCGAGGACGAGCTCCATGTTGCCGGTGCCCTTGAACTCCTGGAAGATGACGTCGTCCATCCGGCTGCCCGTCTCAACGAGCACCGAGGCGACGATCGTGAGCGAGCCGGCCTCCTCGGTGTTGCGCGCGGCGGCGAAGATCTGGCGCGGGCGCTCGAGGGCGCGCACGTCGAGGCCGCCGGAGCCCGTCCTGCCGGAGTTGCGCTGGGTGTTATGGGCGCGGGAGAGCCGCGTGATCGAGTCGACGAAGAGGACGACGTGCCGGCCCGACTCGACGAGCCGCTTCGCCCGCTCGATGCACAAGTCCGCGATCCGGATGTGGTTCTCGATCTGCTCGTCGTTGGACGAGGCCCAGATCTCCGCGGGCACGCTGCGCCGGAAGTCCGTGACCTCCTCGGGCCGCTCGTCGACGAGCAGGATCATGACGTGGCACTCCGGGTTGTTCTCGAGGATGCCGAGCGCCATGTCCCTCAGCAGGATGGTCTTGCCGGTGCGCGGGGGGGCGACGATGAGCCCGCGAGTGCCCTTGCCGATGGGGCAGAACAGGTCGACCGCGCGCGTCGTCATCCGGCCGTCCTTCATCTCCAGCTTCAGGTGCTTGTCCGGGGAGATTGTCGTCAGCGAGGCGAAGTCGAGCAGCGTGCGCCGCTCCTCGAGCGCCATCCCGTCCACCGTCTCGATGAAGCGCATCTTCGGGTTGGGGAAGCGCCCCTCCGGGGGGAAGGCGGTCCCGCCGATCATGGAGCCCGCCTTCAGCTTGAAGCGCCGGATGAGCTCCTTCGGCACGAAGGTGTCCGTCGGACGCCGCTTGCCGCTCTTCGACATGTCGAGCAGCTGGCCGTTGCCCCCCTTGGTCACGTCGATGTCGAGGATGCCCTCGACCCGGATCGTGTTGTCGACGGGCGCCGCCGCAGGCTGCGGCGCGGCCTGCGCGGCCGGGGTTTCAACCGCGTCCTTGGGGGGAGCGGCGGGCGGTTCCGCGGGGGCGGAAAGGGATTTCTTTTCCATACAAAATGAAGACAGGTCGCACCCGCGCTTGACGCTCAAAACTCAAGGGGGGATAAGTGCCGCGCTTTCGAGCGTCCTTAACCCCCAATCAGCCACAACGTGACCGACCAGACGATTACCTCTATTTCCCGAGAAACCCGGGTTGTTAGGCCTTCGGCCGAGTTCAAAGCCCAAGCCAATCTTGGGAGTGAAGCCTTGTATAAAAGGCTCTACGCGGAGTCTGTCAACACTCCGGAGAGATTCTGGGGGCGGCAGGCGCGGGAGCTCCTGTTCTGGAGGCGCCCGTTCAAGAAGGTATTGAACTGGAAGTTGCCGCATGCCAAGTGGTTCGAGAAGGGCCAGCTGAACGTATCCGAGAACTGCCTCGACCGCCATCTGACGTCGGGGCGCGCCAACAAGGCGGCCATGATCTTCGAGGGTGAGGCGGGGGATGTCCGGACGCTCACCTACCGCCAGCTCCACCAGGAGGTGTGCCGGATGGCGAACGCGCTGACGGCGCTCGGCCTCGTGCGGGGCGACCGCGCGGCGATCTACATGCCGATGGTCCCCGAGGCGGCGATCGCGATGCTCGGGTGCGCCCGGATCGGGGTCATCCATACCGTGATCTTCGGCGGGTTCTCAAGCGAGGCGATCAAGGACCGCGTCAACGACTGCCAGGCCCGCGTCATCATCACCGCCGACGGCGGCTGGCGGCGCGGCCGGATCGTGGAGCTCAAGGAGAACGTGGACCGCGCGCTTGCGGGCACGCCGACCGTCGAGCGGGTCATCGTCCTCAAGCGCACGGGGCACGAGGTCCCGATGGTCGAGGGCCGCGACCGCTGGTGGCACGACTTGGTCGCATCACAGCCGTCGTCTCACAAGGCGAAGGCCTTCGGCAGCGAGAACCCGCTTTTCATCCTCTACACGAGCGGGTCGACCGGGAAGCCGAAGGGCGTCCTGCACACGAGCGCGGGCTACCTTCTGCAGAACCACCTCGCCATGAAGTACGTCTTCGACCTGAAGGACGACGACATCTTGTTCTGCACCGCGGACGTCGGCTGGGTCACCGGGCACAGCTACATCGTCTACGGCCCGCTGTCGGCCGGCGCCACGATCCTGATGTACGAGGGGGCGCCCAACCATCCGGAGCCCGACCGGTTCTGGGCCCTGATCGACCGGCACCACGCGACCATCCTGTACACCGCGCCGACAGCCATCCGCGCCTTCATGCGCTGGGGCGACGCGTACGTGAAGCGCCACCGGCTGGACTCCCTGCGGCTCCTCGGCTCCGTCGGCGAGCCCATCAACCCCGAGGCGTGGATGTGGTACTACACGGTCGTCGGCAAGAAGCGCTGCCCCATCATCGACACCTGGTGGCAGACCGAGACCGGGGCGATCATGGTGACGCCCCTGCCGGGCGTCACACCGCTCAAGCCGGGTTCGTGCGCCATGCCGTTCTTCGGCGTCGTCCCCAAGGTCCTGGACGAGCAGGGCAACGACGTCCCCCGGGGAAGCGGCGGCAGGCTCTTCCTCGCAAAACCCTGGCCGGCCATGCTGAGGACGCTCTGGGGCGACGATGACCGCTTCAGGCGCCAGTACTGGAGCGAGCTTCCCGGCTACTATTTTGCCGGCGACGGCGCGCGCTTCGACAAGGACGGCTACCTCTGGGTCGTCGGTCGGATCGACGACGTGCTCAACGTCTCGGGTCACCGGATCGGCACGGCCGAGGTCGAGAGCGCCATCGTCTCGCACCCCTTCGTGGCGGAGGCCGCGGTCGTGGGCAGGCCGGACGAGATCAAGGGCCAGGCGCTCGTGTGCTTTGTGACGCTCAAGAACGGGATCGAGGCGACGGCGGAGTTGAAGGAGGTGATCCGCGCCCACGTGGCGAAGGAGATCGGCTCCCTGGCGCGCCCCGACGACGTGCGCTTTGCCGCGGGGCTCCCGAAGACCCGAAGCGGCAAGATCATGAGGCGCATCCTCAAGGAGATCGCGGTCGGCGGGGTGGTGAAGGGCGACACGACGACGCTCGAGGATTTCGCGGTGGTCGCCACGCTGCAGGCCGAGGAGTGACCGGCCTCGGGCGTTTCCATCATTTTTCCCCGCTGAGGGTTACGAAACAGATTTCGGCGCCCTGCACGGAACTTCGGGTAACCTCCGTGTTCTAAAACCGTCAGACTAACACATGAACACCAAGTCAATTTTGGCCATCACCACTGCAGCCGCGCTTTGCGCGGGCTGCGTCGGCACTGGGCCGAACACCCAGAACGGGGCGGTCGCGGGCGGGGCCCTCGGGGCTCTCGCCGGCGCCATCATCGGCAACAACAGCGGCGGACACAACGCCCTGGGGGGCGCGGCCATCGGCGCCGTGGCGGGCGCGATCGCCGGCGGGGCGCTCGGCAACTCGGTCGACCACCAGAACGGGACGATCTACCGCTCGGAATACGAGGCGACGACGAACGTCGCCGCTCCGTCCGTGCCCCCGGCCCCTCCGCCCCCGGCCGAGGTTCAGACGGCGCAGCCGACGCCGTCGGCACTCTGGGTCTACGGGTACTATGACTACGACGGGTACCGCTACCTGTGGGTGCCCGGGCACTGGGAGATCCCGCCCCCGAACGCGGTAGCCTTCGTGCGGCCGCACTGGAGATACCGCGGCGGCTCCTACGTCTACATCAGGGGCTACTGGCGGTGACGGCCGTGGCCCTCGGGTGGCGCAAGCTCCCTGACCGCCGCATCAAGCCCGCGCTCGTAAAGGCCGATCAGGCGGTCCCACGATGCGCCGGCCTCGTGATCGACCTGCCTGCGCGCCGGATCGGCGTCAAACCAGCGGATCGTGCGGGCGATCCCGTCGCGGTAGCGCGTGGTGGCGACGAAGCCGGGCACAAACCGCTTGATCTTGGAGTTGTCGAAGATGGCGGTGTTTGACTTGTCACCGAGAAGGGTGCCCTTCATCGAGGGCATGCAGGCGCACATGAAATCGGAGGCGATGTGGACGAGCTTCGGGGCGGCGACGCCGGCGGCCTCCGCCGTAAACCGGTAGATCTGGTCCCAGGTGAGGGCCTCGTCCGAGGTGATATGGAACGCGTGCCCGATCGAGCCGGGGTGCCCGAGAAGCCCGACGAGCCCCTTCGCGAAGTCCGTGTTGTGGGTGATCGTCCAGAGCGTCAGCCCGTCGCCCGGGACGATGAGCGGCTGGCCCTTGCGCATGCGCTCCACCGCGGTGTAGCTCTTCTGCCAGCTGTTGATCGCGAGCGGGATGATGAAGTCCCCGTACGTGAGGGACGGCCGGATGATCGTCGCCGGGAAGGCCTCCTCGCGGTACGCCCGGATCATGCGCTCCTCGCACACGATCTTGTTGCGCGAGTAGTCCCACATCGGGTTGGCGAGCGGGGTCGACTCCGTGACCAGGTAGTCCGTGAGCGGCTTCTGATAGGCGCTCGCCGAGCTGATGAAGATGTATTGGCCCACCTTGCCGCGCAGGAGCGCGAGGCGCGACTCGATGTCCGACGGCGTGTAGGCGATGAAGTCGACCACGGAGTCCCAGGCGGTGCCGGCGAGCGCCTTCGCGACCGCGGCCGTGTCGTGGATGTCGGCGACGATGGTGTCCGTGCCCGGGATCAGGGCGCGCTGCGAGCGATTGAGCAGCGTGACTTTCAGCCCGCGCGCGACCGCAAGCTCCGTGCACGCCGTGCTGATGTAGCCGGTTCCGCCGATGAAGAGGATTTTCATAACAGGGGCCGACGCTAGGATGATCGGCCCCCGGGGTACAGGCCCGAAATGTCGCCTGCAGTTCCCCCAGAATGGACCGGCGCTGTTGACCTTTTCGCCGCGGGGGCAAGGTTAATGTCACCCATGAAACCCCAACTTGCCTGCCTTGCGCTGGCCGTGATGGCCTGCGGATCCCTGGTCGCGGCTCCCGACGCCGGAGGCGGCCCCGCCTCCCTTCCGACGAAGCACATCCTCGTCTTCACGAAGTCCTCGGGCTACGAGCACTCGGTCATCAAGGACCCGACGAAGCCCTTCAAGGCGTTCCCCGGCAGCGCCGTGCCCGGCCTCGCGTTCCAGGTGCTCAGGGATATCGGGGCCAAGAACAACATCGAGTTCGTGTTCTCAAAGGACGGCAGCCTGTTCGCCCCGGCATATCTCGCGCAGTTCGACGCCTTCTTTTTCTACACCACCGGCGACCTAACGGAGGTGGGCACCGACGGGAATCCCGCCATGACCCCGCAGGGCAAGCAGGCGTTCCTGCAGGCCATCGCCGAAGGCAAGGGGTTCATCGGCACCCACAGCGCCACCGACACGTTCCACTCGCCGGGCGGCCGGGAGATCGCCGGGGCGCGCTTCGGCGGCGACGGAGAGAACGCCGACCCCTACATCAAGATGATCGGCGCGGAGTTCATCATCCATGGCAGCCAGCAGCCCTCGCGCCTTGCTGTGGCCGATGCCCGGTTCCCCGGCGCGGCCGCGGTGCCCGCCGACAACGACTTCATCGAGGAATGGTACACGCTGAAGGACTTTGCCAAGGACATGCACGTCGTGCTGGTGCAGGACACCTCCGGCATGACCGGACCCATGTACGCCCGCCCGAGCTACCCGTCGACCTGGGCCAGGATGTACGGCAAAGGGCGCGTCTTCTACACCAACATGGGCCACCGCGACGACATTTGGACGAGCGCCATGTTTCAGTCAGTCCTGCTGGGCGGGATCAACTGGGCGGTCGGCCGGGCCGACGCGGACGTCACCCCCAACCTCGACCAGGTCACCCCTCAGGCCAACGTGCTTCCGGCTTACCCGTACCCGGATTCCGGCGCCAAGAAATAGGGCGCCGCGGGCGCCCGCGACATGCGAGTCGCTGGCGATTAGGAAAATCGCCCGACTTTGAATGAAGGGAACCGTTGCCGGCCGGTGTTGTACAGACTGGCTGGCCAACGCCCTTGCCCGAGACCCTGCGCATATGACCCCCCCGGATTCGTATCCTTGCAACGGCACGTGCCGCGGGGCTGCTGTTTGTGCGCGGTTTGCAATGGGCGCGTGGGCCGCGCCGGGCGCCGACCCGCTCGGACGACTCGAGGCCGGGCACGCTCTTCGCGGGGACATAGGCAGTCGGCCCAAGCGACGATGGACCCACTATTAGGCGGCTACCGGATCCGATCAGGCGGCCTTCATCGGAATCCTTTGGCGAGACCCGCGTTGACGGCGTTTCGTCCGCTTGGGACAATCCAAAGGAATCATTTCAGTTTTCGGCCGCTTGGCGCTATAGTGTGACCGCGAAGGCCGCCCATCGACGGCAGGAACTCCAGAATTATGCAAAACCCACTCGTAAGAACAACGGCGAGGCACCTGGTGTCCGCCATGGCCATTTGCGCCGCGATGCTCCCGGCCACCGCCGGCGCGCAGGCCTCCCAGAAAACATTCACGCGCTTTCTGGGGGCCAATATCGCGGTCAATCTCGACAAGAGCTCCTACCCCGTCCGGGACGTCAGTGGCTCGGCCTGGATCGTTGAGATCAACGGCGAGAAGAAGGTGATCTCGGCAAAGCAGGGCCCGATCAACCTGAAGATCACTCCGCTCATGAGACTGACGGAGGTCTCGGCAACGATCGCTGAGTTCAAGAAGGAGGGGGCCTACTCCTTCGCCAACGATCCCTCCGTCAGGTTGACGCGCAGCCTTGGCCAGGCGGCGGAGGTCTCCGCGAGCTATCATGCGGCCGCCAACCAGGCGAGTGCCATCAATCCCGCCGTGATCAGCCCCGCATCGTCGAGCAACCCACCGTCGTCCACCTCGACAGCCGCAGGGCCTGGCGCGGGCGCCGCCGCGGCCGAGACCGCAACGGCGGGCGCGCAGGCGAGCACGGACCTCCTGGCAAGGTCGCCGGGTGAGACGGGTTACGACGCCATGAGCGTGGAGTTCGAGATCTCGTCGGCCAAGCCGCTGCAGAACCCGTACCTCGTCACGATGACGCGATTTCATCCGGCGGGCAGCGATACGGGCACGGTCCAGAGTCTGGTCTTCGCGAAGGCGCTCGATCCCATCGGCGCGGCCCCTACCCAGGTGAAGTTCACCGAGGAGGGGTTCCCTATCGACTACCAGGTGGTCGAGTTCCAGCTCCACCTTTATGACGGCGGCACGGAGGTGGCGACGAACCTCTCGGAGAAGCGCGAGGTGATGACGTTCGACCAGACGTTTGCCTATGTGAAATCGCTCTACCTTGAGTCGCACAAGGGCGAAACGATGCACGCGACGCCGGTGATGGGTGACGTTCCCGCCGACTTTGCCGCCCACCTGGTTTCGGGAAAGTACCCCGAGACGGTCTATGTCAAGGTCTCAAAGGACGGGCTTGCCGACGAGGCCTTCTCCGACAGCGCTTGCGAGAAGAGAATCGGGGACCCCTATCTCGATTCGGTCATAAAGGACATCCGGTTCAAGCCGGCGCTTGAGCAGGGCGCGCCCGTGGAGGGCATCGCTTCGCTCAAGCTTAGCCAGCTAGGAAACTAGGTCCTGGGGCGCTCCGGACCGACCGATCGGCCACTGAGGGAACGGTGGGTCCCCGCGCGCGAGCGGTCGGGATTTGGCCGATGCCAGGAAGGGGCGGCGCTGTCCGGAATTTTGCTTGCCGGTCACGTTGGGTGCCGAGCATTCTGGCCCATTCAGGATTCGCCAGGGTAGCTCAGTGGTAGAGCAGAGGACTCATAAGCCTTTGGCCGCGGGTTCGATCCCCGCCCCTGGCACCATGTTGAGGAAATGGACTCAAGGCCGTCGCCGGCGGTCGTTTCCTGCTCCGGACAGGCGGCGTCCGGCTCCTCGCGGGACGGCCGCGGCCCCTCAGTTCCCGGTCTGCGCCGAGCTGCCGAAGCCCTCGATCTCCAGGTTTCGATAGGAAACCTTCGTGTTGGCGCCGCCGTGGATCTGAAGCGCGAATTTGCCGCGCCGTGGGATTGCCGGGTCTCGCTCGGTGTAGTCGACGGTTTTAACACCATTGAGCCAGATCTGGATGTGCGCCTGCTCCGCGCGGATCCTGTAGTCGTTCCACGCGCCCGGCTTCAACGCGCGGTCCCTCACCTCGGATGGCGCAGCCGCCAGGTTTGCGTCGCGTCGGCTCTCGTCGTACAGATTGCCGTCCGTGCCCGCCCCGAGGTCGGCCTGGTAGCCCGACACCTCGAAGCCCGCGGGCACGCGCTGCGACCAGAACTGCACGCCTCCATTCACGAATCCGCCGGTTCCCTCGACCTTGTACTGCAGCCGAAGCTCAAAGTCCCCGTAGTCCGCCGTGGTCGCCAGGAACTCGTTATGGGGCTGCCGCCGGTCGAGGGCGCCCGCGACAATGGCGCCGTCCTCAACCCGCCAATTCTCCGTATTTCCCTCCCAGCCCGCAAGCGTTCTGCCGTCGAATAGCGGCCTGGCGGACTCGCCTCCGACCGTGGAGACGGTTCCGATCGGCACGGGGGTCGGCGCAAGCTGCTGGACCTCCATCCGGGTCAGCTCGGGGTCAATGATGTCAATTGCCCAGAGGTGCTCCGCGTTGACGGTCGGAAGGTGGTTGCCCTGGGTCGCGATCCCGCCCCTGTGCAGGGCCCGGTAGGCGTCGTCAATGCTAGCGACCTCAAGATTGAAATGGTCAAACGCTCCGGAGGCCCACTTGTTGAGCGGCGGGTCGAAGAAGATCAGCTCGATCAGCTCCCGGCCGGGTCCGGGAAGCCTGAACTTGACCAGGGCGGGTCGCCCGTCCGGCGCCGCGCCTCGGAACGCCTCCGCAAGCCCCAGCGTCCTCCCGTAAAACGCGATCGTGGGCTCCGCCAGCGGATAGGCCACCGCCAGTCCGACGTGCTGCAGATGCCTGCTGAACGGGGTCGACCGCCCGGTCGCGGCGGATTCGGGAGCCATCCAACGCTGGGTCACCTGGAGCAGGTTTCCGGCCGGGTCAACGAGCTGAAGGATCCGGTGCTGCGGATTCGAATCGATCCACGCCGTGGGAACGCCCCGGGCCCTCAGGTCATTTTCCAGCGCGCCCAGGTCCGGCGCCTCGAGCGTCACGTGCCGCAGGCGCCTGGCCCAAATGGCCGCGGGAACCCTCTGGAACTCGATCCACTGGCTCGCTCCGACGACGAAACGAAGGGTGTCGGGGTCTGCGGGCGCCTCGTCGAGCCCGGCACCCTGGCCGTAGAACCGCCTCAGGGGGGCAAAATCGGCCGTAAGAAAGGCGACTCCGGAAAGGCCGGATACTGGAAGGGGCGGCGCCTGGTCTGGAAGGCTGCCGCCGCGGGCTCCGGGGGATTCGAAGGAGAACAGAAACGAAGCCGCGACAAGGACGGACCTGAGAGAGTGCATGCGGTCCATGAGAGACAAGCGTCTAGATGGAACCTGAGGTGTTCTGAACAAGCATAATCAGCCTTGGGAAGGGGATGGGTTGAGCGCTGCGAAGAGGGGTGATCGTCTGCGCTTGAGCGCTTCCAGGTAGCGTGCTTCGTCGTAGG
>Ga0182030_10007392_pt1 | contig 22926 bp, 23 predicted proteins | sample 812S3MmetaG_FD_121299 | JGI IMG/M metagenome (GOLD analysis project Ga0182030, IMG submission 121299) | Permafrost microbial communities from Stordalen Mire, Sweden - 812S3M metaG (Illumina Assembly) | ecosystem: Environmental > Terrestrial > Soil > Wetlands > Permafrost | place: Sweden...
ATGATTCAGGGTATCTTCACACCGTTTGCGACTACCCGAATTGCGATCTCCAAATCAACCCAAAGTGGTCTGGGGCATTCCTCGAAACGTGGCGAACCGGTTACGGAGAGAATCTGGAACTAGCGGAGCGGTTGGTCGCCGTTCGCATGAAAGGTGAACTCGCCGTCATACAGAACGACCGCAGCGATTACTGGAGAGACATGTGCGATCTGGTCGACTTTACGAATGCGTCTTTCGTGGCCGGACAACTCGACTCTCTCTGCCAGGGCTTGACCAACCCAACGGGCCGCCAAGTGGCATGTTCCGCGTACTCGGAGCAGTTGAAAAATTTCAGGTAATGTCACTCTCACGCCGGAATGCTCGCCAATCGCCGTTCTCGGTCCGCGGCAAAAGCGAGGCAGGCCCGGATGTCTTCTTGGGTGAGGTCAGGAAAGTCGTGCAAGATCTCGTCTTCAGACATCCCGGAGGCCAAATAGTCCAGGACGTCGTAGACTGTGATTCGCATTCCGCGGACGCAGGGCTTCCCGCTCATCCTGTCGGAATCGATTGTGATGATCTTGCGGTAATCCATGGGCCTCGCTCTAAGGTTCCGTCTTCAACAATAACAAAAACTGGGTTCATCGGCGCTTCGCAGTTCCTGGATCGAGCGACCATCGGCCTAGGCTGGCAGTTCGACCTCAATTTCCCGAACGGTTAGTCCGGGGAGCGATCCGTGTTTAAGACCTCCCAGTAGACTTGGATGGCTTCCTTGGCTCGGGCAGTCAGGTCCTCTATCGAGTTTCCCGTGACCACAATGGTGGGAAGTTCGGGCACGTAAGCGCTATAGCCGGCACCGTCACCTTCGATGATTAGAGAGTATGTCCGGGTCACTTAATCAGCCTCCTTGATACCAGTTTGCCTCAAAACGGCCCGGTATGTGCCGGTTCAAACGTCGTCGCCAAGTCTCCCTGACACAACGGTAATTCGGCCATCGGTGTTCCGAAACACTCGATGGTCGCCGGAGGTTCGCACGTGGCGCCAGCCTGCATTTTCCAGAGTCTTGATCAAATCGCGAACCTTGACGGCCCCGAATTCATGGTACGCCTTTCGATTGGCTCGCCGCCGGCCTCGTCGAATGGCAACACACCTGCTCCACTTAAGGCGCCTTACCATAGGAGGGCGAATGAAATCACTTCGATCCCGGCGCGCTAACGTGTCGCCTCGCCACAGGAACGGGTCAATACGACTGGTATGGCTGGGCTGTCTCTTGGCAATCGCCTGTCTCTCTCCGGCTCACGCCCAACCGCAGGCGGGCAGCATCACCACCTATCCCCTTCCGCTGCCTCATGGACCTTCGGCCGTAGACGCCGCGGGCAATGTTTATTCGACGACGAGTTTGATGCCTCCGGCGACCATCACGCCTGGCGCCGCGCAGACGCAAGCCGGCGGGGGACCTGATTCCTGCTACATCGTCACGCCTCCGGGCGGGTCTCCAGCGCCCTGCTATAACGCTTACATCACCAAGAGCGATAGTTCCGGCAACACGGTCTTCGCCACCTGGTTGGGCGGCGCCAGCGATAGCAACGGACAGGCGATCGCCGTAGACACTGCGGGAAACATCTACGTGGCGGGCACCACCGGGAGTTCCTTTCCCACCACGGCGAATGCGCCAGTCCAGACGGACCCCGCGCCACCGGCGGCTTACGGCGACGCCAACGCGGCCTTCGCAGCGAAACTGAGCCCCGACGGAAGCAAGTTCCTCTATGTCACTTTTCTGCCCGCCAGCATGGCAACTGTGAACGGCATCGCGGTGGATGCGCAGGGCAACCTGTACGTCGCGGGCGCGACCTCCACCACGAACCCTCCTCCCATGCACCCCGCCGTCGTGAAGCTGAGCGCGGATGGATCGACGGTGGTTTACAGCAGGGTTTTCGCCGGATCGAGTCGCGATTCGGCGAATTCGGTTGCGGTTGATACGGCGGGCAATGCGTACGTGACCGGTTTGACCAGTTCGCCCGATTTTCCGGTGACCGCGGGTGCCATCCAGTCGCAACTCGCCGGGGTGCAGAATGCCTTTGTCACCAAGCTGGACCTGGCCGGGAACATCGCCTTTTCGACCTACCTGGGCGGGTCAGGGAAAGATAGCGGAGGAGCGGTACAGGTGGACGGCAGCGGCAACATCTATGTGGCCGGATCGACTACTTCGCTGGACTTTCCCACCACCGCAGGGTCGGTGGAACCGGCCGCATTGATTCCGGCGTGGCGGATCACGCCCGAAGGATTCTTGACGAAGATTACGCCGCAGGCCACGCTTGGATACTCCACGTATTTCGCTTCCCCGGGAATGCTAGCCTTGGGCGCGTCGGGCGACCTGTATGTGGCGGGGGGCTCCGGTACGGGCGATCTTGCGGTCACTCCGTCCGCGCCCCTTCCCTGCGTTCCGGGAAGCTTCAATTCCATGGGCGGCGACTACGTGGCGCACCTGGACGACAAGGGAGCTATCTTGGATGCCACGCACGTGAAGCTGGAGAGCCTGTCGGGTTTCGGCGTGCTGGATAGCGGGGTAATCGTCATCGTGTCAGACGTCAGCGGTTTGGCGCGGATTATTTTCGGCGGCCCAGGCTGGACGGCGGGGCCTTGTATGACACTCTCGGCCCTGAGCGCCGCCACACTGAGCCCCACCTATATCGTGCCAGGCGAGTTTCTCACCTTTCTGGGATTGGGTATCGGTCCGCAGACCGGCGTGAGCGCGACCGCCAGCGCGCAGGGAACGCCAACCTCTTTGGGAGGAGTACAGGTGCTGTTCGACGGCACTCAGGCGCCAGTGCTTTATGCGCAATCGAGCCAGGTGAACGCGCAGGCACCGGTGGAATTAAGCGGCCAGACCTCCACGACGATCCTGCTGAAATATGGCGGCAATACGTTCGGCCCGGTGACGGTGCCTCTGCAATTCGCGCAGCCGGCGCTGTTCCGGCTGCAAATGGGAGTGACGACGCTGGCGCTGGCTGAGAATCAGGACGGCTCGCTGAACGGCCCGTCGAACCCGGCGGCGGCCGGATCTTATGTGACGCTATGGGGCACCGGCTTCCCGCCGTTGCTATCCCCGTGTGCGACGGGCGGCTTAAACCCAGACGGCCCGGATTATCTGCCTGCCACCTATAGCGTCAACATGGTGGCCGGAGGAACGGTGCAGTATGCGGGCGGGGCGCCGTTGCTGGCCTGCGGACTGGCGCAGATCAATATGCAAGTGCCCGCCGGCGCGGCGAGCGGTCCCCTGCTGTTGACGCCGCAAGTCTGTATCGATCGCGGCTTCAGTTGTACTTCAGAAGGGACCGGATCGACAATCTACGTGAAATAGCCGCGCCAAGAGCGGATCCAGCGCAGCTTAGCCACGCGGATCGCTCGACAAATGTTGTCCGCGTGCTAGCATCCAAGTATTGGATTCATCAACTCTCGCCAGCGCCATCCCAGCACTTTCCGTCCCGTCCACCGCTAGCACGACGGCGGCAATCGCGCGTCCCGAGAAGTCCGGGCTTCTGCCGGCGCTGACCGGCCTGCGCTTCTTCCTGGCACTGTGGGTGATCGTCAACCACCTGGTCGGGGTCGGCACCACGCATGTTTATGAGCCGGTCGCGCTGGCGCTGCCCGGCCCGCTAGCAGCCATCATGCGCGGCGGCTACCGGGCGGTGCCCACGTTCTTCGCACTGTCCGGGTTCGTCCTGGCGAGGACGTACGCTTCGACGCGGTGGAATCCGCGGAATCTGTGGAAGTACCTGGTGGGCCGCTTCGCTCGCGTCTATCCGGTCTACATGCTCAGTCTGCTGATTGTGCTGCCGTTCATCGTGAAGGCAAAAGACCAGCCGAAGGGCTGGCTGGTGGCGATGCACCTGACGCTGATGCAGGGATGGTTTGCGGGCCACTACACCGCCGGCTGGAACACGCCCGCGTGGACGCTCTCCTGCGAGATGTTCTTTTACCTGATGTTCCCGCTATTGATCATCCCGATGAGAGATTGCGGCTGGCGGCGGACTCTCGGCGCGGCGCTGCTGGCTTGCGCGCTGACGCCAGCGATGGCGGCCTTGGGAATCTCGGATCAACTCAAACCGCTTTTTCATCTTCCGGATTTCCTGGTGGGCATCGCGGTGTCCCGCGCGTTTGATCTGCTCACGCGGAGGAGAGAAGCGCCTGCGGGAAAGTGGCTGTATGGGATTGGGTTTCTCGGTTCGGCAGCCATCATCGGGTATGCGCAATACCTGCCGAAGTGGATCGGTCTGGGTACGCTGTTGCAGCCCCTGAATGCCGTACTGCTGCTCGGTTTGGGACTGGGCGGCGGCTGGATCGCGCGCTGCCTCTCAACCCGCCCCATAGTTTATCTGGGGAAGGCCAGCTACGCGATGTACATCCTGCACATCCCGATTCTGTGGTGGGCCGTCAGTTGGCCGGGCTTCGCCGTCCGCTATCTTTACGTGCTGACGGTGGTGGTGACGTCCTGCGTCGTATACGCGGTGCTTGAGGAGCCGGCGAATCGCTACATCCGTTCGCTTGTGGAGAAACCGAACGCGACCGGCGAAAGGCGCGAGAGCTAGGCGTACGCGATCGGGTGTTTCTCCAGCCAGTGTTGGTCGCGGACCGCGCCGAAATTCTTGGCGGCCCGGCGGGCGACCGCCGAAGTAGCTTTGCGCGAGCCCCAGGCAACACCGCCGCCGAAGCCTAAGATGCCTCCAACCAAACCGCCCACCAGAGCGCCTCGGCCAGACTTGCTCTTCGTTGCCAGGCACACGCCCAGAATGCCGGCCGCAACCCCGACCGCTGCCGGCGCCCAGGCGGTGCGGGCGGCGCGAGCAAACTGCGGTGCCAGCGTTTCATTTCGCGGACTGTCGCTGGCAGCATTCAGACCGGCTTCGAACAGCTTCCGGGAGTAGGTAAATTCGGACTTGAGTGACGCTGGGATTCTCATAGATCCTCTCCAATACCATCATATAAGATATTGAGATCATGTTCATACCAACAATCGGCGGGATTCACAAAACCCAATAGATCCGAGGAGGACAAAGAACTCGACAGTTGAAATCACGCACCGCCCGGATCGTCGGTTACCCTTGCTTGCCCACACGCGCGTGCACACCAAGTGAGCGGATGGGCCAGGCGCCGGAGAGTGATTCCCGCCACCACGAGAACGCGTTAGAATATGCCGAACGTCCTGCGATCGGAGAAAGAGCGTATGAAACGGTTCGTAAAAGGTGCAATCCTGCTCGGCGCGCTGGGCGCTGCATTCCTGCTTGGACAGAGCACCAGTAACTTCGATAAATGGTGGACACCGGAGAGTGACGCTCTCGTCGCGGCGCCCCAGCATCACAAGGTTCTCTTTGAAAACGATGAGGTGCGAGTGCTGGAGGTGACCGTTCCGCCCGGCGTTCGCGAACCGCTCCATGCCCACCGGTATCCGAGTGTCCTCTACTACGTCTCCGCGGCCCATCTGAAGGAATACTCGCCGGGAATACCCGCGGTGGATCGGGGCCACAAAGAGGATGGGGAAGTCATCTTTCTTCCCGTCGGCCCCCCACATCAGATGGAGAACCTGGAGAGCAGCAAACCCCTGAGAGCCATCCGGGTGGAATTGAAAAAAGCTCGCTGAGCCCTGATGGGCCGAGGCCGGGAGGCAGTATAACGGCTGCAGGCTGGTGATCTGGAGGATATCCGGCATCTCCTTTGAGGTGGTGTCAGGAGCAATTTGCGTCTGGATCGCCGGAAACTGGTACGGCGCCTCGCGCGGGCAAGGCCCGTCCGATTAGCGCGTGACTCGCCCGAAGCCATCAATCGCAAGCGGAAAACGTCTCGTAGGCAATGCGCGACCAGGCAGGAGTTGAGGCTGCTATCTTCGTGGGCGCTGTTTTTCGGATACCGATCGAATGATGAGCTTACCAGCGCCCGACTTAGGAAACGGCAGTTCGGATTGTGCCACCGCGGCCGCGAGCAGGTCCCGCACCTCCGGCTTGCTTAGTGTCGCCACGCCCTCCAACCGCACAAACCGGTTCTGGCCACCAGTTCCTTGCAAAATCCTGTGCGGGTCGCGGAGCGTCGCCCCGAACAAGAAGTTGAGATTGACGCCTTTAGAATTGGCGGCTAGCGATGCTACGCAATCAGAGGGGCGTTCAGTGGGCCCATAACCGATCACGAAAAAGTTGTAGTTGTCGTACACCAATTCGTTCGCAGCGGGGAAACGCTTGCGTAGTGCCGACCTGCATTCGCGAATCAACTCCGCCATCGCTGGATCGAACTTGCCGAGGAAGCGGTTCAGTTGAGCCGACGCATCTTCAGGCATACTCCAAAAAAGTACCACATTCCGTGGCGCCTGCCCCGAATCAAGCGGCGCCCAACACTCGACCAGATCTTCAACCTTCAGCTCCGCCCGACCCTCCATGCCGCCGGGTTTCCGGCTGCCGAGAGATACCAGTAGGACTTCATCCAGTCGATGTACTCCTTGAATTTGACGCCGGCAATCTCCGTGTCATCAAGCGGATTTCAGTGTTTTGCAAATGGGCGGCACTCTTGAGCAGGCCACGGGTTATGGCAAGAAGCACCCGGCCATTGCGTAACGTAACCAATCGCCCACTTTTTTCGCCGTTACACCCTACATCACAAATGCCATATAATACCCGGATTGCCTTATGAAGAAACTACTATTTAGCACGTTTCTTGTGTTGTCGGTATCGGCCATAGCAGAGGTTCCCTCCGCAGTGGCCATCCGCAACGCAAAAATTGTGACCGTGAGCGGACCCGTGATCGCCAAGGGCACAGTGGTCCTGCGCAACGGCCTCATTGAAGCGGTCGGCGAAAATGTAACCGTGCCGGCGGATGCCTGGGTGGTGGACGGCGAAGGAATCACCGTCTATCCAGGCTTGATTGATGGCTTGAGCACCGTCGGAACTGGCGGAGGCGCACCGGCCGCTGCAGGCGGCGGCGGGCGTGGCGGCCGCGGCGCAGCGACGGCAGCGACGGCGGGCCAGGCAGCTGCAGCGGAAAGATCATGGGGACCGGAGGACCGGCCGCAGACCACCAGCTGGGTTCTGGCCGCGGATGAGATTGTGGCGGGCGACGGCCGAGTGAACACGGTTCGCGGCGCTGGATTTACGACTACAGTGACGTTCCCCACCCGCGGCATCTTCGGCGGACAAGGCTCCATCATTGACCTGGTATCGGGCGAGAAGCCGGCGGAAATGATCCTGGTTCCGGAAGCGGGCCAGTATATTGCGCTGGGTCGCGCAGGTGGTGGCGGCGGTGGTGGTGGCGGAGGCGGCGGCTTTCCCAGTTCGCTGATGGGCATCATTTCGTATGTCCGCCAGATTTATCTGGACGCCGACCATTATCAAAAGGTGAAGGAAGCCTACGCGAAGGATCCCCGCGGCATGCAGCGTCCGGAGTATGACCGGGCGCTCGAAGGCGTGCTGGCTTCCAAGCGGATTCTGCTGCCGGCCAATCGCCTGGTGGAAATCGACCGCATGCTGCGTTTCGGCGCTGAACTGAAACAGCCCATGATTCTTTATGGCGCGCGCGATTCCTATCTTCCCGAAGCGGCCAGCCTCTTGAAGAAGGCCAATGCCACCGTGCTGCTGAGCTTGAAATGGCCCACGCCTCCGGCGCGCCAACCGGATGGCGAGGAGCCTACCGACACCCTGCGTGCCCTGGAACAACGCGACAAAGCGCCCACGGCGCCCGCCGTGCTGCAAAAGGCAGGCGTCAAGTTCGCCCTGTATTCGGACGGGCTGGACGCGCCTCGCGATTTCCAGCGTGCCGTCAAGAAGGCCCTGGACAACGGCCTGTCCCGCGAGGATGCATTACGCGCGCTGACGCTCTCGCCGGCTGAAATCTATGGTGTGGCGGATCGCGTGGGCAGCATTGAGAAGGGCAAGATCGCCAATCTGGTCTTGACCAAGGGAGATATTTTCGAGGACCGTACCACCGTCGTGATGGTCTTTGTGGACGGCAAGAAATACACACCGGCTGAAACCGCGGCGCCTGGCGGCCGCGGCGGCCCGGCAACTGATGAACCGGGTAATCCGGGAGGGAACCGATGAAAAAGACACTACTGGCAGTCCTCGTAGCGCTGGTTCCGCTGTGCGCGGAAACCATCGTGATACAGAACGCCACCGTGATGACGGTGGGCAGCAAAGGCACCTTCAAGGGTTCCGTGGTGGTGAAGGATGGCAAGATCGCCGAGCTCGGCGAAAAAGTGATGGTGCCAGCGGGCGCCACCGTAATTGATGCGGGCGGGCAGTACCTGATCCCCGGCATCATCGATTGCCACTCACACATCGCGGGTGACGGCGGCATCAACGAAGGCAGCGTGTCGGTTTCCTCGATGGTGAACATCAAGGACATCATCAATCCTGACGACATTGCCATCTACCGCGCGCTGGCTGGAGGCGTAACCACTGCCAATATCCTGCACGGATCGGCCAATTCCATCGGCGGGCAAACGCTGCCGTTGAAGATGCGGTGGGGCAAGAGTGCGGAAGAACTGATCTTCGTTGGAGCCACGCCGGGCATCAAGTTCGCGCTGGGCGAAAATCCGAAACGCGCCGGCAATCCGGTTGGCGGACGCGGCGCGGCAACACCCGTGGCCGCGCGGTATCCCGCCACGCGTATGGGCGTGGAAGACGTGATTCGCGAGGCCTTCAACGACGCCCACACTTACAAGGCCGAATGGGACGCGTACGACGCCAAAGTGGCGCACGGTGAACATCCGATTGCTCCGCGCGTCGACCTGAAGCTGCAGGCGCTGAAGGAAGTGCTGGAAAACAAGCGCTATGTGCATGTGCATTGTTATCGCGCCGACGAAATCCTGATGATGATCCGCGCGGCGGAGGACTCCGGATTCAAGGTCCGCGTGTTCCAACACGTTCTGGAAGGCTACAAAGTGGCCAAGGAGATTGCGGCTCACGGCGCCGGCGCGTCCACCTTCAGCGACTGGTGGGCATACAAGATCGAAGCCATCGACGCCATTCCCTTCAATGCCACGCTGATGATGAAGAAGGGCATTGTGGTCAGCCTGAACAGCGACGATGCCGAACTGATGCGGCATTTGAACACCGAAGCCGGCAAGGCCATCAAGTACGGGGGCGCCACGGAAACGGAAGCGCTCGCCATGGTCACGCTGAATCCGGCCAAACAGTTGGGAATCGATAAGACTGTGGGCTCCATCGAAGTCGGCAAGGATGCCGACATGGTGCTGTATGACAGCTTCCCGCTATCCGATTTCGCGAAAGTGGAGAAGGTGCTGATCGATGGCACGGTCTATTTCGACCGTGACAAAGAACTGGTGGCGCAGACCGCCAAAGAAGCTGAGAAGAAGAGGCTCCTTGAGAAAGAAAAGGCGGCCCAGCAAAAATCGACGCCTGCAAGGAGGCCGAACCAATGAAGATTCTGGGACTTTTGATTGCAAGCGCCGTTGCCGCTTTTGCGGCCGGTGAAATTACGTTTATCCAGAACGCCGATGTCTATCCCATCAGCAGCGCGCCCATCAAGGGCGTTTCTCTCCTGATCCAGGACGGCAAGATCCTCGACATGGGAACCAAACTGGTGGCGCCCAAAGGCGCCATGGTGCTGGATGTGAAGGGCCTGCGCGTGTATCCGGGGATGATTGATTCGGCCACCGATTTGGGGCTCGAAGAGATTGAATCCATCCGCGAAAGCATCGACACCCAGGAGATCGGCGACTTCATGCCGCAGCTCAAAGCTCTCTCTGCCGTCAACCCGGATAGCGAGCACTTCGGCGTGGTCCGCGTGAACGGCATCACGGGAGCCGTGACGTTCCCCTCCATGGGCGGCGGACGCGGCGGTGGCGGCGCCCAGTTGATTTCGGGCCAGGCGGCGCTGATCCACACCGACGGCTGGACCTGGGAAGAAATGGAAATCAACCGCGGCGTTGCCATGTGCCTGAACTTTCCGAGTGCGGCGGGTCGCGGACGCGGCGGCGCCGGTGGAATGCCCGCGGACGTGCAAGATATGTTGGGCGCGCCCGGCGCGGCGGGCGGCAACGCGCAGCGCGCCATCCTGGACCAGATTGCCAAACTGAATGGCTTCTTCGACGATGCGCGCAAATACCAGAAGGCGAAAGCAGCCCACCTGCCCGATTTTCATACCGATCTGAAGTTCGAAGCCATGATCCCGGTATTGGAAGGCAAGATGCCGCTGACCATCTCGGCGCCGCGCGCTTCCACCATTCACGACGCCATCGCCTGGGCAGATAAACAGAACGTCAAGATTGTCTTCCTGCAGCCGCGCGAAATCACCAAGGCCGGCCCGGAGCTCAAAGCCAAGAACATCCCTATCATTCTGGGACGCACACTAGCCTTGCCGGAGAACGAAGACGCCGAATACGACCAGGCATTCACACAACCGCTGGAAGCCTATAAGGCCGGCGTGAAATTTGCATTGGGAACTTTCACGACGGAGTTTGTCCGCGATTTGCCGTACCAGGCCGCTACCGCGGTGGCGTACGGCCTGCCGCACGACGAAGCCATGAAGGCCATCACCATCAACCCCGCCGAGATTTGGGGCGCGGGAGACAAGTTAGGGTCGGTTGAAAAAGGCAAGTACGCCGATTTGCTGATTACCGATGGCGATCCAATGGACGTACGGACGCAAATCCGGCACCTGTTCATCAAAGGAAAGGAAGTCACCCTTTCCAATAAGCAGATCCGGTTATTTGAGAGGTATAGCGGCCGTCAGTAAGTCTGCCAAGGGTGGAAATAGACAAAACCGCGCGCTGACAGTTCCTTCAGCGCGCGGTTTTGCTTTTGAAGTCATCCGAATCAAGCAGAATCGTCACCGGGCCATCATTTACCAGTTGAACCGCCATGCTGGCCTGGAAGACACCGGCTTCCACGGGAATCGACCTCTTTCGCGCGGATTCCACAAAATAGTCATATAGGGCCTGCGCCTGTTCGGGTGGTGCAGCCTGGTCAAAGCTGGGGCGCCGTCCCTTGCGGCAATCGCCATACAGCGTGAATTGGGAGACAATCAGAAGCGCTCCCCCGGACACAACGACATTCCGGTTCATTTTCCCGGCGTCGTCCTGGAAAATGCGTAAGGCGAGGAGCTTGTCCAGCAGCCGGTCGGCCTCCTCCGTGCTGTCGGTACGCGAGACACCCAGCAGGACCAGTAATCCGCTCCCAATCGTTCCAACAATCCGCTTGTCGACGGTTACACTAGCTTGAGTGACTCGTTGGATTACCAGCCTCATAGAATCTACAGTTCGGCCCGCTAACTATTATTAAGATGGAACTACCAGGGTCAGTCCCCAATCATGTTATATTATCCCGCGGAGAGGAAGCCATGGCACAAGGAATAACGATGGACCGGATGACTTTACAAATGGCGCTGGTTGGCTATGAGATTCAACGGAAACAGGTTGAAGAGAAGATCGGCGAAATCAGAGCCCGATTGAATGGAAAAAAGGCGCCCGGAGGCGCCGTGAAAACTGAAAAGGCGACGCCGAAACGCAAGATGAGCGCCGCCGCGCGGGCACGCATCGCTTCGGCGCAAAAAAAGCGATGGGCGGAATTTCATAAACGGGCCGCCGAAAACAAAGGCTAAGTCTTCTAAGGCGGCTTGATCCCGCTCCGGACCGGCTCGAGGAGCAATGCCTCACTGATGCCCGGTGTCAAGTCCATGGCGCACCTACCGGGCCATCCGGATTCCCGGCATTCGGGCAGCCGCCGGCTTCGGCCGGTGATACCATGTGTACGGCATGAGTGAATTGAGCCGAATCGGCGTGGCTATCGATACGCGTCTGCTGGAGAAATTTGACCGCCTCATCGGACAGCGCGGCTATACGAACCGGTCGGAGGCCTTTCGCGATTTGATTCGCGAAGAGCTGGTGGAGCAGACCTGGGAATCACCGGAGAGCCAGGTAGTAGGGACCGTGACCCTGGTTTACGATCATCACGTACGGCGCCTGAATGAGAAGCTGGTTTCGATCCAGCATGACTTTCACGGCGCGATTCTTTCCACGCTCCACGTTCATCTGGACCACGACAATTGCCTGGAGGTGCTGGTTGTGAGAGGCAAATCGGCGGACTTGCGGAAAGTGGCGGACATGCTGATCAGCGCGAAGGGGGTGAAGCACGGACACCTGACTATCACCACTTCGGGAGCGGAGTTGAAATGATCATCGGTACGGGAGTGGACCTGTGCGAGGTCCCGCGGATTCGGGAATCTGTCGCCCGATTCGGCGCCCGCTTTATCGACCGCATTTTCACACCGGCTGAGATTGCCTACGTGGAGCGGAAGGCCAATAAGTTCGAGCGCTATGCGGCGCGTTTTGCGGCTAAAGAAGCCGGCATGAAAGCCATTGGAACCGGCTGGCGCCACGGCGTGCGCTGGCAGGATTTCGAAGTGGCGAATCTGCCTTCGGGCAAACCGACCTTGCGGTTTCACGGCGTGGCTGAGGCAGTAGCGGCAACACTGCACGTTCGGAATGTAGCGCTCTCCATGACCCACACGGCCGAGTTGGGAATGGCGCACGTAATCCTGGAAGACTAGGAAGAAGCGGGGAGTAAAGAAGTCAGAAGCCGGAGTTCAGAAAAGCCGCGCGCAGCACGGGATTCCGTCTCCCGCCTCCTGTCTTTTGGCTTCTTCCGGGTTTACTGCCGTCCCAGATACTTCTCGTACAGTTCCTTCTGCCGCGTATCCAGGCTCACCAGTTTGCCATCGATGAAGACCAAATTGACATTGGTCCGGACGTCCATGGGATTACCGTCCGCCACAATCAAGTCGGCGGTCTTGCCTTCTTCAATGGAGCCGAGCCGGTTCCCGACGCCGAAGATCTGTGCGACGTTGAGTGAGACGGCTTTGTACGCCTCATCCATCGGCAAGCCGTAAGGAACCGCCGCCGCGGCTTCAAACGGTAGATTGCGCGACGACCGCGAGCTGAATGTGGCGATGCAGAATTTCACACCGGCATTGTACAGGTCACCGGGAGTGGTGTACGACCGGTCGTAGGGGTCGTCGACATCCAGCGGTAGCGTATGGGTGGGGCCGAGCACCACCGGCGTGTTGCTGGACTTCAGGAGCGGTAGCACCTTATATGCCTCGTAGGCGTCGGCCAGGATGATCTTAATCTTTTCCTTCTTGGCGAATTGGATGGCTTCGCGAATGGCGCGCTCGCGCACGGCGGTGACGAACATCGGAATCTTGCCATCGAGCACCGGAAGCAAGGCTTCGTATTTCAGATTCGCCGGTGTCGAAGGCTTTCCGGAGCGAGCCTGACGATAGCGGCGCGCATCCTCGAAGAACTGATTGAGGGTGCGCATCTTCTCGTCATAGTCGCGTTTCGCGTCGGCATACGGAATGGGCTCGATCTCTTTGTTGGGGTCCTCATCCTCTTCGTCGGTTTCATGGGGACGAAGCGGCACCGTGGCGATCGCCGGGAAGCGCAGGTGAATGGCCGTGATGGGAACCACAGTCATGGCGTCATTCGACGACCCATCCAGATGCACGATGGACATTTGTCCGGAAATCAAATCGCCTTCCGGCATTTCAATGGCGGAAGTGACGCCGTTAGCGCGGGCCGCGGGAATTAGTTCGCTGGATGGATTCACGGCGGTGGCGGCGCGCAGTTGTGGGTTCAACAAACCCGCTTCCCCCGCGTCGGAGGCTTCTTGGTTCGAAGTCTTTTCCAGCCCGATCATGGATGCGCCATCGATCATGCCGGGATAGATGTGCTCGCCGTGAATGTCCAGCACTTTGAAGCCTTCGGGGGCTGAGAGATTCTTGCCCACGCCGATAATCTTGCCGTTGCGAACCAGCACTGAGCCGTTCTCAATCACCGGGCCGGAAATGGTATGGACCGTTCCCCCGCGCAGCAGGTAGCCGGTATCGGCGGTTTGAGTTTTACCGGCGGGCGCAGTTTGCCCCAGCGCGATTGCGATGGCCAGGGGAATGACGGCAATGATCTTGCGGAGCAATGATGACATTCTATCCCGAACGGGAAATGAGTGGGAAATTGGCAGGCCGCCGCCATCACTGCGGCTGGGCGACGTCCAGTTTCTCGCATTCCTGCCAGGTATACATCATTCGGTGCACCACAGTCAGATTAGAAAGCACGGCCAGCACCCAGAGCGTGGCGGCCATGCGGTCAAACAGTGCGCCGATGATAATCAGGACCACGCGCTCCGGCCGTTCCAGAAAACCAACCTTGCACTTGGGAATGACATTCTCGGCGCGCGCGCGGGTGTAGCTTATCATCACGGAACCCGTCATCACGATGGCCGTGAGAATAATGTAAAAGTAGCGGTTGATGGAGGCGTAATAAACCAGCAGGCCCATGTAGAGGGCCAAATCGGAATAGCGGTCGATCACGGAATCGAAGAAGCCGCCAAAACGAGTCACCTGCTTGGTGGCGCGCGCCACGCGGCCGTCCACCATATCAAACAAGCCCGCGCCAATTACCACCGCGCCAGCGGCCTTGAGGCTGCCCTTGGAGAAAAGCCAAGCCGCCCAAATATTGATCACCAGCCCCAGAAAGGTGAGGACGTTCGGGTGGATTTTCGAAAGCGCCAGCCAGCGCACAATGCGATCGATGATGGCGCCACAGATCACCCCGATCCCACGGGTAAAGGTCATAACTTATTCAACTGGTGCGTCATGTATGGTGGTGAGTTTCAGAATTTCCAGTTCCTTCAAGCCGCCCGGGCTTTGCACCCGGACCATGTCGCCGGGTTCCTTGCCCAACAGGGCGCGGCCAATCGGAGAAGTCGTCGACACCTTTCCGCTCGCAAAATCGGCTTCTTCCACCGTCACCAGATTGTAAGTGATCTCTTCGTCGTGCGTCACGTCGAGCACCACTACGATGGAGCCGAGGCCCACCCGGTCGTGCGGAATCTTGGTGAAATCGATCATGGAAATTTCGGCCAGCCGGCGCTTCAACTGGTTCAGGCGGGCGTTGACCATGCCCTGGCGTTCCTTCGCGGCATGATACTCGGCGTTCTCTTTTAGATCCCCATGGGCCCGCGCTTTCAGGATTTCCTTCGGCAACTCGACCTTCAATTCGTGGTCGAGGACCGTGATTTCATCCTGCAGCTTTTTCTTGATATCCATCATCGAACGGGAATTTCTCCCAGCGCTCATTATAGCGAAGCAGGCGGGTGGCCCACAGCGAGCGACCGCCGCAACTACTTCACCGGCAGGACGATGGTAACCCCGTTGGCTGCTGCGGGCGAAGTCTGGCCGCCCACACTGATGCTGATCGGTTGCGCGCCCGGGCTAAGGCCCGGCGGTACCTGGATGTCGATCTGGTACAACCCGACGAACCCCGGCGCCAGGAACGCTGTCCCACCGTACACTGTGGCCTGCTTGCCGCCGATGGTGACCGTGACCGCGCTGGTGGTCAGGGAGAGAGGCGACGCGGGGGCCGGTTCGCCGCTCGCCATTGGATTAGTCACGGGGCCTAGGCCATTGGCGAACAGCGCCAGGATCTCACCGGCCGCCGCCGGGTTGGCCGTGGTAATCAGGGCTCCCGTAGTATTGTCGCGCGCATCAGCCACAGCCCCGCCATTCAGGAAGAATGCCGGAGCCGTGTTGGCCAGGGGCACGGTAAAGAGGGCGCTCTGCAGATCGGTGGTATTGCCACCCACCGTCACCTTGACGGTGGCGGACTGCTGATTCTGGAATTCCCAAGGCACCTGCACGTTGATCTGGCCGGCGCTCACGAAGTGCAAATGCCCCGGCAAGCTGAGACCCGGGCCATCGAAACTCACGCTCACCGTGGAAAGTGATACGGGCAGGTAGGGCGTCGAGAACACCTGCGTGGCGTCCGAGAGATCCGTGCCCTTGATCGTAATGTACGAGCCGGGCGCCAGTCCGTAATCGGTATGGAAAGAGGCGGCGTCCATCACACCATTGGCGGCAATCGCCGGCGCGCGCCGCGCGTAGCCGTTAAACGTCACGGTGAGGTTGGCGGCGGTGGCGTCGAAGACCTCCAAGCCTTGGTTCGGGCTAAGATCCACCAGGGCGTTGGCAACGCCGTAACGAAAAGTGTGAGTGTCAGGGTTGTTGGAGATTGGGTCGAACGTCCCACCGCCGGAGACGGCGTTAAACTGCACCGGGCCGGAGACCGGCACGCCGTATGCGTCGATCAGGCGCAAACCAATCTGCCAGGCGTTGTTTCCGGAATCTCCCACCGCTCCCAGAAACTGGCCGTCCACAGTCGGAAAGATATCGGCCGGCGTGCCGCTCCCTACCAGAAACTGGTAAGGCACCCGCAAGGTAGCGCTCCCCGACGGCCCGGTAAGCACGATGAAGCCCTCATAGGAGCCCGCAGCCGGCACCGTCGCCGGCGGCTTCACCGTCAGCGTGCCACTGGCGCCGGCCGCAAGCGCCAGCGAGGCCGGTGATACTGTAACGCTGGTGTTGCCTTTCAGCGCCTGCACAGTAACCGTAACGGTGGCTGCGGCGTTGGTAACGTTGGTGACGCTCAGGGTAATGGCCGGCGTTCCGGGGGCGATTACTCCGAATGCCACCGTAGCCGGGTTCACCGTGGCCGCCACATTCACCGCATCGGAGGCGCTCAGCAGGCCCGCGCCCACGGCGTTGCGGTCGGCTGCTGTGACGCCGTCGGTATCAGTGACGCCCTGCGCCGCGGTGTTGACCACGGCGGATTTCAGCTGCGCCGGAGACCACCCCGGGTGCAGCTGTTTCACCAGAGCCACCGCTCCGGCCACCAACGGCACCGCGTAGCTGGTGCCCGTGACGCCCGTGTACCCGCTAGCGTTATAGACTTCGCCGTTGGGGTCGAGCGTTTGCGTCGCGGTATAGATGCCGGAGCCGGTCGCGACCAGTTCCGGCTTGATGACGAACGTCTGGTAGGGGCTTTCCGTGAAACTGCCGATGGATGGCCCACGCGAAGAGGCCGGCCACATGGTGTTCGATTGCGTGGTGGCCGCTGTGAAGGTCTGGTCGAACAGCGCCGTGACACCGGAATTGGTGTCGATAGAATTCTTCAGATTCACGCCATCGCTGTAACCGATCATCACCGCCGGAATGCCGGTGTTCTGCGCACCCAGGCTGTTGTAAATGGTGTTGATGCCGGTCGATTGATACAGAATCACGCCCACGGCGCCGGCCTGCTCCGCATAGTTAATCTTGTCGGCGAAGACACACTGGCCGCGCTGAATCAGCGCCACCGCGCCAGTCAGCGAGCCCGCCTGCAGCGCCGTGCAGGCCAGACCGTTATTGCCCAGCATCGCTACGTCAATCACCGGAGCGACCACCGGCGTGACGTGCGGCCCGTCGCCATAGAGCGCCTGCAGGGTGTGCAGATTCGCGGGCAGCGATGCCCCGCTCAGGTGCACCGCCTGGTACAGCAGATGCGCGTTGACGGTGGCGCCCACGGTGATGGCGGACGGCGCCGTACCGGGCGTGTGAATCGTACTGAGCGTATGCGGCAGCACACCGATATCGCCGTCATTGCCGGCAGCCGCTACTACCACCACGTTCATCTTCACGGTGCTCTCCACCGCCTGCGCGTAGATATCGCAAGCCACGGCAGTCCCGTCGGAACCGCAATTCGGGTCTACGTCCAGGGGGCCCCACGACGGCATATTGCCTTCGCTCAAAGAGAGCGTCACAATATCCATGCCATCCGCAATGGCATCCTGCAGCGCCGCGTCGAAGGCATTGTAGAGCGCGTAATCGTTCACGCCGGGCGAGCCGAAAATCTTGTAATTGCCCAGGAAAGCTTTGGGCGCCACGCCCTGAATGGTGGCTTGCGGGCCGGTATTCTGTACGCCCGCGGCAATCATCGCGATGGCCGTGCCGTGGCCCACGCGGTCGCGCGCAGTGGTGTCATCGGGCGTGGAATACACGGCGTCGGGGACCGGCGGCGTATCGGTATAGCTATCCAGAGCCACGTAACTGCGGGCCACAATCACTTTGTTATTGGTATACGCGCAGTTGGCCGGAACGTCGCACTTAGGAAAGTTGTGCGGCGGCGTCAGAGTGGCATCCTGAAAACCAGGGTGGTTCTGGTCGATGCCCGAATCGATGATGCCGATTTTGATTCCCGCGCCGGCGTTGGCTGCGCCACCGGGAAGCGCGTTCCAAGCGCCCGGAACGTTCACCAGTCCCAATGCCGTATTCAAGTCGCGGCGCAGCCTCGGCACGCGGACCACATGCGCCACGCCGGGAATCTGCAAAAGCGTCGCGGCAGTTCCCGGCGTGGCGCGCACAAATACGGCGTTCACCAGAACCTGGGAACTGCTTCCCACAGCTACCTTACGGCGGCGCAATTCCGTCTGGACACTGTCCTGCGCTCCACGTATGCGAGCCATCTGGGCTTGCGCGGCGGCGCCCTGCAGAGCCAGACGGCCGGCAATACTTTGAGCGACCGGGGCGTCCTCCAGCAGCAGCGCGTAATCCACCATACCGCTGCCATGCTGGGCGAATCCTGCGAAAACCACCAGAAAGACGGCTGCAATCGCACGTTTCATACCAATTCCTTAGACGCGCCTGCCGAAGTTGCGGTTAAGTTTCTTTGGTGCGAAGGATCTCATCCGCCACACTGGCCGACGCCCGCATCTCCAGTACATCATGAACGCGCACAATATGGGCGCCGCGCAGCACGGAGATGGCTACGGCGGCCGCGGTGGCATAACGCGTCTCTTCGCCGGAAGGCTGGGTGAGAAAGCTCTTGCGCGAGGGACCCGTCAGGATCGGAAGATCCAGCACCGCCAGATCCGTCAGCCGGTCCAGGATCAGCGAGTTCTGCTCCTTGCGCTTGCCGAAGCCGAAGCCCGGGTCGATCACCAGACGCGATCTGTCGATGCCCACGCCGCGCGCGCGACTGACGGCCGCGTCCAGGTCGCGGACGATGGTCGCCATCGGCTCCCGCATCGGTCCCAGTTTGGCCCACGTTTCCGGCCGGCCGCGCATGTGATTCAAGATCAGGCCCGCGTCGTGGTTGGAAACCACCCGCGCCAGTTGCGGCTCGAACGTAAGGCCGGAAGGGTCGTTGATGATTTCCGCGCCCAGTTCGATGGCGCGCTCCGCCACTTCGGCCTTATAGGTGTCCACCGAAATCGGAATGCTCAGCCGGTCGCGGAGCCGCTTCAGCACCGGAACCAGGCGCTGCAGTTCCACCGACGCCGTGATGCGGCTCGAACCCGGCTTGGTGGATTCCGCGCCGATATCGATGATGTCGGCGCCCTGTTCTTCCAACTCGATAGCGCGGGCAAAGGCGCGGTCGGGATCCGCATACTTCCCTCCGTCCGAAAAGGAATCGGGTGTGATGTTCAGCACACCCATCAGCAGGGTGCGGTCCCCCAGCATGAGTTCGCGTTGCTTGAGCTTCCAGTAATAGAGCTTTCTCACGATATTCAGAGCGCGACTTTCCGCCAGTTTTTGCCGGCGCGAATCGTCATTTCGGCGGGCGGGTCTGGCAGCACCAAGTCTCTCACCTTTTCACCATTGATCTCTACCGCCCCCGCCTTAATCTTTCGGACAGCCTCGGTCACCGATTCGAAAAGTCCCACCCGGGCCAGCATTTTGTCCACTCGCACCCCGGCCGGAACGCGCACGCCATCCGGCAGCGGCACTGTGGGAATGTCCGTGGGAATCTCGCCCCGGCGCACCACCGCGTTGAAGACTTCAGCCCCGCGTTCGGCGTCCGCGGCGGAATGGAAGTCGGTGACAATCAGCTTGCCCAGCGCGATCTTGGCCTCCATGGGATGCAATTCGCCGCCGGCAATCCGCGCCCGCATGGCAGCAATCTCAGCCAGGCTCTTGTCGGTGAGCAGTTCGTAGTAGCGGAACATCAGTTCGTCGGAGATCTGCATCACTTTGCCGAACATGATTTCGGGCGGCTCGGTGATGCCAATATAATTGCCCAACGATTTCGACATCTTGTTGACGCCGTCCAAGCCTTCCAGAATCGGCACCGTCGCCACAATCTGCGGCAGTTGGCCGAAATCCTTCTGAATCTCCCGGCCCACCAGGAGATTGAACTTCTGATCGGTCCCGCCCATTTCCACGTCGCATTCGAGCGCCACCGAATCGTAGGCCTGCGCCAGCGGATACATCAGTTCATGCAGTGAAATGGGCACCCCCTCCTTGTAGCGCTTGGCGAAATCGTCGCGCTCCAGGATGCGGGCCACCGTGTATTTCGAGAACAGCCGGATCAGGTCCATGTACTGCATCGGTTCCAGCCACTGGCTGTTGAAGCGGACCTCGGTTTTCTGTGGATCCAGAATCTTGAACACCTGGGATTTGTAGGTCTCGGCGTTCCGCTCAATGGCCTCGCGCGTCATCGGCGGGCGCGTCACGTTGCGGCCCGAGGGATCGCCAATCATGGCGGTCATGTCGCCGATCAGGAAAATCACCGTGTGGCCCAGGTCCTGAAAGTGCTTCATCTTGCGCAGCAGCACGGTGTGGCCCAGGTGAAGATCCGGCGCCGTTGGGTCGAAGCCGGCTTTGATGCGCAGCGGACGATTGGCCTTCCCCGCGGCGATGAGTCGCTCGCGCAGGTCCTCTTCGCGGATAATCTCCGCCATGCCCTTGCGGATGTACGTAAGTTGTTCGTCGATGGTCATGCGTTATGAGACAGGAATCAATTTCTTGCGCCGGCCCTGAATTCATTGAGCAAGCTTCATTGTGCCAGCTTCAGAGCCAGCTTCAAATCTTCGGAAAAGCGGCGGATCGTTTCCAGTTGCTCCCCGGTGGCGGCCTGCTCGTGGCCTCCATGCGCCGCCAAAACCGACCGGCCTTCGCTCCAAACCAGGTACGCGATGCCGTTCTCGGTCATGATGCCGGAAGCCCCAATCGAGGCGAGCCCGTCCCCGGCAGTCCGCACCAAAGCCAGGCAATTTCCCCGCACGAACAGACAATATTCCGTGGTTTGCGCCGCCAGTTCAATGTTGAGATCCGTCAGGCGCGCGGAGATTTCCGGGCTCACATCTTGTATTTGCCGAGGTCCTCGTCATTGAGGCCCTCCAGCCACCGGCGTAGTTCTTCGTTATTGACCTTGTCGGTCACCGCGGCCGCCTGCTTGGAGGATTTCAGCACAGCCTCCTCCACGTAGATGGGGCAATCCAGACGCAAGGCCAGCGCCAGCGCGTCGCTGGGGCGCGAGTCTACGCTGATCAGGTCGCCCTCGCGGTCCAGCCAGATCACCGCATAGAACGTGTCGTCCCGCAGTTCGCTCACCACAACCTTCTGAAGACTGGCATTCAGACCCACCAGCAGCGTCTTGATCAGGTCGTGGGTCATCGGCCGGGGAGTGGAGACCTTCTCGATCTCAAGCGCGATGGCGTTGGCTTCATACGCACCCACCCAGATCGGCAGCACCGAGTTGCCGCTCATGTCCTTCAGGATCACGATCGGCATATTGGTAACGGGATCGATCATGAGACCGCGAATTTTCATTTCCACTTCCATGATGCCCTCCCTGCTTCATTACACCACAGTTACGCTTTCGCCCACTAATGAGTTGGGGCCGGCGCGCGTAACACGAACCGGCAAATATGTTCCCACCAGTGATCCGCCCTCGGTATCGGGGTGGGTGAAGTTCAGCGTGCGGTTGTCGGACGTGCGGCCAATCCACTGGCCCAGCCCCTGGTGCCGCCCTTCCACATGCACCTCGCGCACCGTTCCGATGGATTCGGCGTTGCGGCGAATCTGGATGGCTCGCTGCTTTTCCTGCACAATCGCCAGCCGCCGCTGCTTCTCTTCCTCGGGCACCTGATCCGCCATATTCAGGGCCGCCGTGTTGGGCCGCGGCGAGTACTTGAAGCTGAACAGCGAATCGTACTGAACCTCGTCCAGCAGGTTCAGCGTGTGCTCGAAATCCTCTTCGGTCTCGCCGGGGAAGCCCACAATGATGTCGGTTGTCAGCGCGTAAGGCCGCTTGGCGTTCTTAATCCACTCGATCCGCCGCATGTAGTCGTCGCGCGTGTAAAGCCGGTCCATGGCAGCCAGCACTCGCGAAGATCCCGATTGCACCGGAAGGTGCACGTGGTCGCAAATCACCGGATTGGAATCCATCGCGTCGACGATCGAGCGGACGAAATCTCGCGGGTGCGAAGTGGTGTAGCGAACGCGCCGTATGCCCGGAACCTGAGCCACCCGCGCCAGCAGCGCGGCGAAATCCCAACCTTCGGGCGATGGATCGCGATAGCTGTTTACGTTCTGCCCCAGCAGTTGAATCTCGGTGTAGCCCTGTTCGGCCAGGCGGCGCGCCTCGGCCATCACGCTTTCCGCCGTGCGGCTGCGCTCCGGTCCGCGCGTGAATGGCACCACGCAATAAGCGCAGGATTTGTCGCAGCCCTCAATGATCGTGATGTAAGCGCGATGCGGATTGTCGCGCCGCGTGAAAGGCGTGTCGAAGGCCTCGGCGTTGTCCAGGCTCAGGCCCGTCACATGCCGGTTGCCCGCTTCCAGCTGTACCAGCATCTCGCCAAGCCGGGTGTAGCTGGCGGAACCGGCTACCAGGCTGACGTGCGGGGCGCGCTCGAAAATCTTCTCGCCTTCCTGTTGCGCCACGCAGCCCAGCACGCCGAAAATCCTGCCCTTGCCCGCTTCGCGTTTGAAATTCTGCAGGCGGTTGAATACCTTCTGCTCGGCTTTATCCCGGATGCTGCACGTGTTGTAGAGCACCAGGTGCGCGTCTTCGGGCGTTTCCACCTGCGAATAACCCTGCGCCATCAGCGTCCCCACGACCTTTTCGGAATCGTGTGCATTCATCTGGCAGCCGAATGTTTCGAGGTAGAAGGTTTTCCCAGACACGTTAGTTCTATTGTAGTCGAGCTGACGATTTTGGTGGCTTGTGGGCGTGCCCGCCCGCGCGCAGTCAAACCAGCAAAACGAAGCGAGCCACGCCCACTCTTATGTCGCGGACCCTCGCGGCCGGCCTTCGAGGAAGGTCGCTCTCAAGGATTGGCAAAGCAGGAACAC
>Ga0182030_10007393_pt1 | contig 22920 bp, 22 predicted proteins | sample 812S3MmetaG_FD_121299 | JGI IMG/M metagenome (GOLD analysis project Ga0182030, IMG submission 121299) | Permafrost microbial communities from Stordalen Mire, Sweden - 812S3M metaG (Illumina Assembly) | ecosystem: Environmental > Terrestrial > Soil > Wetlands > Permafrost | place: Sweden...
CGGCGTATTTCGAACGAGCCCAAGCGATTCTCTAACTCCAGAGGAGGCCGGCGTATTTCGAACGAGCCCAAGCGATTCTCTAACTCCAGAGGAGGCCGGCGTATTTCGAACGAGCCCAAGCGAGGCCGGCGGCGAGTCGCGCGGAGCGTACTTCCCGTACGCGAGCACGCTCGACGCCGGGATCGCGAAGGGATCGTCCGAAATACGCCGGCCTACGGCCAGGCGGAGCGTCGCAGGTGCAAGCTCTCCCGTGTAGCGGGACGCAACGTCGCAATGACCGATCCCTGGGTCGCCACGAACGGGATCGTGACCGTGACCGTCGTCCCTTGGCCGAGCTCGGAGTCGAGATCAATCGTGCCACCCATCGATTCGCAAGCGTCCTTGACGGCTCTCATGCCGACGCCCCCGCCGGAAGTAGCGCTGGCCTCGTCCCGAGTCGTGAACCCCTCTTCAAACAGTGCGTTCTCGAGATCGTCTCGGCTAGCGGTTGGAAGACCGATCCTGGCGGCGTTGGCTCTGACTTTCTCCCAGTCGACTCCTCGCCCGTCATCCTTGATCGTGATGACTACGTGCCCTGCGATCTCGGCTGCCGATAGCTCGATGGTGCCCGATGGGGACTTGCCATTGGCCTCGCGTTCGGCTGCGGATTCGATCCCGTGGTCGAGGCAATTCCTCACCAAATGCACGAACGCGGCCCAAAATGGTGCCCAACCGTGTCGGGGCAGGCGCACGCCATTGGGACTGATGTCGATGATCGGATTGGATCGCCCGAGGCGCATGGCGAGGCCTCGCGCCTGCTCCGCCGAACGCCTGAACCGGACCTCAATCGGCTCCCTGGTCAGTCTTTCGAGGAGTGAGAGCACCCGTGCCGAGCTCTCTCCGCGGCGAACCGCATTCAAGATCGCGTCCAGATCTTGGTATGCAACTTCGACGATTTCGGACGTCTCAGTGCCTATCAGGGGGACCACTCTCGCAGTGAAGCGGGACCACGCCTCCTGGATCTCTTTGAGCCCCTGATCAAGAACGGTCGCTCCCTCCTCAGCGACAGCCGTCTCCACTTTGTGACAGACCTCGGAAATCGACTGCACACCAAACACCGCGGAATTGCCCTTGAGCGTGTGAACGTGCCTGAGAACTGCCGCGCGGTCCTTCGACGCGCCCGTAGCGAAACCGTCCACGAGGCCAGCCGCTTCATTGAAAAACTCGATGAACCCATTGCGGTCTTTCATCAACCGCTCGAACACCCCGAGAAACTCTCGCTGGGCCGCTTCGGCGTCTAGTCGTTGCATTTCGGCCGTGGCGTCCGCAGCGATCAGGCGCTCGATGGGGCGCATCGTTCGGGACACGACCATCCATATGGTGCCCGCAACGACGAATAGGGCAAAGAAGAGCACGAGAGATCCCGCAAGACCATCTCCGGTGGATCGCAACCGCTCCTCAGCCAGGCTGCGCATGGACCGTTCAGCGAAATAGCTCGGGATCAAGATCCCTCCAGCCAGCGTCGCCGGCAGCACGCCCAGAACCAGCAACATCAGTCGGATTTTGATGCTCCGCGAAGCACTTATACGGATTGCGTTCATCGCTTGGCCGCCCTCCGCGTCCATGTTCCTACTGTCTTCGTTACGGCACCCAATCATCAACTGTTGCGAGGCAGTGGATAAACGCACCCAAGCGTACGCTGTCTCACTGCGAACCGTATAGTCGACGTTCGCGAGGGGTAAGGCGGACCCGCACTCCAGCAATCCGCGCAGCGTGGCCTAATGCTAAGGGCCACGGTTGCCGTTCATGACATTTGGGCGGGGCGGCAGGCTTCACCCGTTCCCCAATTCAGCAGCCCCCTCGCATACACATATGAGTACGACAAACCCGACGGCAGGTGCCAAGATGCCTTCTCCGGACTCAGGAATATGTGAGACTTCTAGCGCCCCTGCCGAACCCGTCGACGAGTTATCGGGAGCGCTCCATGATTCCACCGTCGAGATGCTCGAATCCTGCGGCGTGGCGGGTAAGAAGCGGGCGACCTCGGTGTCCAACGTGGAGGGGCAGAACTGCCTCGCGTCGTTTCTTGGATTCACCGGATCGCAGGTACGAGGCAGCTTGACCATCGTCGGGCCCATAGGGTTTTTCGCGCAAACCTACCCTGGGCGCGCTGTCGCAAGCAGGTTTACCGAGAGCGATGCATCGGACTGGTGTTGCGAGTTCGCCAATCAGCTGCTGGGACGGTTCAAGAACAAGCTCCTCAGACGTGGGGTCAATATCGAGCTAAGCACGCCGCAGGGAATATTGGCGGACAGACTTCGCTTGGGCTCGCACTCCGGAGGGGAGCTCCTAGTCGCGGTCTACGACGTCGACGCGTTGGAATTCGTCACGTCGTTCGATGTCACGATGGATGCCGGACTCACTTTCTCCGACTGCTCAAACGAGGACCAAGGAGCCGGAGAGGGCGACGTATTTTTGCTGTGATTCCTTTGGCCCAAACACGGTCGAACTGAGAGAACACATGGGTAAAAAGGTCATTGTGATAGACGACTCAAAAACGATCCGAGAGATGGTTCGGTTCGCTCTCGAACACGCGGGCTATTCCATCGTCGAAGCGGTCGACGGAAAGGATGGCTTCGAGAAACTAAAGAGCACGAGCGACCTTTCGATGGCGATCGTCGACGTCAATATGCCCAATATGAGCGGCATCGACATGCTCGAGGCCCTCAAGAAGGGGTCTATCGCTCAGAATGTTCCGGCAATTATGCTGACGACCGAAGGGCAAGCGGCGCTCATTCAACGCGCCAAACAGGCCGGCGCTCGCGGTTGGATGGTCAAGCCGTTCAAGCCGGACCAGCTGGTCGCAACCGTTGGCAAGCTCGCTGGCCCACCATAGCGGTCTCACCAGCACCTAGTCGGAAGGCGGGGCATGTCGCCTGAAAGATGCGAAGCAACGGACCAGCGGCGGGTCTCCATCGGTGACGGACGCCGGCCGCTCGGCCCGCTTCAGCGCTTCGCTCGACATCGCCTTCGTGGTACACGGAGCTCATGTTCGTTGATCGAGCTCATTGGGCCCTCTGTTCAAGCTTGCTCGCCGCTTTTGCCGTTGCCTGTGGCGCGACACCTCCCACGCCCGCCACTCCCGCGTCTCCTCCGGTATCTGAGGTGACGTCGGCATCGCCGCCTGCCGAACCCAGCGCTCCGCCTGCCGCTGCCGCAAAGGCTGGCGAGACGTGGAGCAACGATTGGTCCAAAGACCGGCAGATCGCCTTTATGAAGGCGAACGTCACCCCTTCCCTCGGCAAGGTCTTCAAGTCACACGACGAAGCCCAATATGCCGGTTTTAGCTGCAAGACCTGCCATGGTCCTGCCTACAAGAATCCCCACGAATTCCTCCCTAAGCTCGCTCTCAAAGACGGCAAGCTCACCGCGTTCGCGGACAAGCCGGAGGTGTCCAAATTCATGGCCGAGAGTGTCGTTCCGGCTATGGCAGCTGCGATGGGGGAGCCCGAATATGACCCAAAGACGCAGAAGGGCTTTGGCTGCGGCGGATGCCACGGGATAGAGAAGAAGAATTAGCGAGCTGAGTCGCAACGGGGGTCCTTGACGCGCCGACAAGGCGTCAATGACGCGCATATGGATCGGGGCGATCGCCCTAGTGGCTGCTGGGTGCTCGAACGCTCCGAGCCGAGAGCGGTGTGGAGCTCAGCAATCTCGTCTGATCGTGTGCACAGAAGTCCCTGAGACGCGGGGGATCGACGTCTCGAGCTATCAGGGAGAGGTCGATTGGGCCCGGGTCAAGCGTGGAGGAATCGCGTTTGCATTCGCCCGAATAAGCGACGGATCGGGAGAGCTCGACAATGAATTCGCTCACCACTGGCGAGCGATGAAGCGCGCAGGGGTCGTGCGTGGAGCATATCAATTCTTTCGTGCCGGACAGGATGCCGTCGCGCAGGCAAACTTGGCGGCGGAGCTTCTTGCACTCGCTGGCGGAATGGAGCCATCGGACCTGGGAGTTGCCATCGACATCGAAACCACCGACGGCAAAGCGAGCGAGGAGGTTAGCGCGGCAGTGGCTCGGTGGCTCGAGTCCGCAGAAAGGCTTACGGGTCGAACTCCGATCATCTACACGAACGCTGCGATGTCCGGAGTGCTCGTCGCAAGATTCGCAAAGTACCCGTTATGGGTGGCAAATTGGGATACGGGGTGCCCGACAGTACCGAGCGGGTGGTCGAAGTGGCGTTATTGGCAAACCTCGAACTCGGGCCGAGTTGACGGAATCGCCACCCCCGTCGATCTCGATGTACTCGACGGCAATCTGCCAGCCGATTTCGAGGGAAATGCCTTTGCCGGCGTCGACGCTGGATCGGCCGCCGGCGATGCTTCCTTGATCGCCGGCGAATGCGAGCCGGATCCGTGACATCCGGTATGCGGACACTCGCCAAGTTGCTAACGATACCGGCTCATTGGATTCGCTCTCGAGACCCCGCGGGACCATCGCTCGGCGTATTCTTGCGTCGTTCGCGATCACGCTCGTTGCCTACGCTGCGACGCTCGGCTGGGGCGTGATCGCGCAGCGGCGGGCGGCGACCGACAGTGTCGAGCTCGTCAGGGGCTACGTGCCCGTGGCTATGAGGCTGGCGCAGCTGCGAGCTGCTCAGACGACACTGTCGACTCTCGTCGATGGAATCCCGGATGAGCGGGAACGAGGCTCCACCAGAGCTCTGCTCGAGACGCTCTCCGGCGCTCGCCATACGATGTTCGTCGAGACTCGAATGGCTCTCACCGAAACGCTCCCGTCGGTGGGTAGCTCCTCTACGTGCGAGCTCGCCGCTCAGCTCGCCGCCGATCTCGATGCCATCGAGACCGCGCTATCTATCGATCGCGCCCTGTTCGACTCTCTTTTCTCTGCAATCGCCTCCCTAGACCGAGACGGCATCAACGGCACAATTGTGTCTCTAGGGGCCGTCGAGCACGATGCGGACAAGAGACTTCGCGCGCTCGCGAATCGGGTTTCGGCGTCGATGGACGCGCAGTCCATCGATGCGCGCCGGAGAGAGCTTCGGTCGATCGGCGCGCTGATCGCACTTGCGGCTCTGACCCTGGTGGTGGGCGTGGGAGTGTCGCTCCACGTGAGGACGCTTTTGGCCCCGCTCGCGCGATTGACAGAGCGAGCTCAGTCGGTCGCAGGCGGCGACCTCGAACCACGCCATGTTCAGGCGACTGCAGACGAGATCGGACAGCTCGAGCTCACGTTCGAAAAGATGGTCTCGGGACTGGCGCGCGCTCAGGCGCTCGCGCTTGGCAACGAGCGCCTTGCGGCGATCGGAAAGATGGCGGCCCATGTGACCCACGAGATCCGCAATCCGCTCTCTGCCATGGGTCTCAACGTGGAGCTCTTGGCTGAGGAGCTCTCGAATCGCGGAGAGGGAAGACCAGACAACGAAGCCGAGGTTGTCACCCTGCTCGCCGCGATCCAGCGAGAGGTTTCGCGACTCGAGCACTTGAGCGAGGAGTATTTGCGCGTCGCGCGATTGCCTCAGCCGGTCATGGATTCGGATGATGTCGCCGCTACCGTTCGGAGCATCGTGGAGTTCGCGCGACCAGAGCTCGAAGGAGCGGGATGCGCTGTAGAACTTCATGTGGTCGGGTCAATTCCCCCTGCGCTGTTCGATGAGAACCAGCTCCGGCAGGCGCTTCTCAACCTGCTGCGCAACGCCCGAGAGGCAATGACGGACGGAGGCCCGATCGACGTCGTGGTCGGCGCAGAGGGGATGAGCGTGATGGTCGACGTAGAGGACCGAGGAGTAGGAATTGCCGACTCCATTCGAACTCGCGTATTTGATCCTTTCTTTTCAACCAAGGGTGAAGGGACTGGACTTGGCCTGGCGATCACCCGTCACATCGTCGAAGCCCACGGCGGCACGGTCGGATGCCAGCGTCGCGAAGGCGGCGGGACAAGCTTTCGTATCGCCCTTCCGATGGCAGCGCGTTCCACGCGCTTGACGGACTAAGACGATGCTGGCCGATATCCAACCGATACCCAAGGATGGCCCGAGAAGGCCGGCATATTTCGGTCGAACCCAAGCGAGGCCAGCGCCGAGCGCAAGGAGCCTGCTTCCCGTCTAACGATCGGTTACTTATTGCGCCGCGTCGTTATCAACCAGCGGCGCCTGCCGCCGGTTCAGTACCGCGACCGTCAGGGAGCGGTCAGGACTCGATGAGTGGTGTATTGCAGAGGACGAGGAGGTTGTGCGCGACCTTTGTAAGGTTCGCGGTTGGCAGCTGCTCGCTGCTAATTCGAGAACCAATCACGGAAAGTTGGGGGGGTTGCGGCGGCCGGCGTACCCGAGATCTTAGCGCCCAGTCTCACGTCGTCGATCACCACGCAGACTAGTGGAAGCTGCAGCGCTACCATCGAACACATCTCTCGGGTCGAGACACTCCAGCACCGCGTACCTCTGGGCAATGCACTTTCACGATTGCGCCGAGCGCTACGTGATGCACCGACCCGGAGGCCGTTGGACGAACAACACCTGACCGCTCCCTGACGGTCGCGGTACTGAACCCGGCGGCGGGAGCCGCCGGGTTGATGACGACGCTGCGCAACAAATGCCCTGCCGCCAAACGTCGACGACCACGGACGAATGGGCGAGACGATGGTACCGTCTAAAATCGGGGGAGACACTCGCTGGACTGGCGAATCCAAGCACGAGCGGAGAAGGTCTGCGTATTTCGGTCGAAACCCAGCGAGGCCAGCGCCGAGCGCGCGGAGCGTACCTCCGTACGCGAGCACGATCGACGCTGGGATCGCGAAGGGATCGACCGAAATACGCCGGCCTTCTTCGTGCTATGAGGGGCGCATGCCACGACCCGATGGACGATCGCTCGACCAACTGCGGACCATCGACGTCACCGTGGGATTTCACAGGCCCTCTGAGGGATCGGTTCTCTACCGAGCCCAGGGAACTGTAGTGCTCTGTACTGCGTCCATCGACGACAAGGTGCCGGCGTTTCTCGAAGGGGGGACCAAGGGCTGGCTGACTGCGGAGTATCAGATGCATCCGCGCGCCAACCCTCGGCGCCAAGATCGCGACGGGCGCGGCAAGGGACTGAGTGGACGCAGCCAGGAGATTCAGCGCCTGATTGGGCGAGCGCTGCGTGCTGCGGTGGACCTCGACAAGATCGGGCCGCGAACGATCACGATCGACTGCGATGTCCTGGAGGCGGACGGAGGAACACGCACTGCCTCGATCACGGGCGGAATGGTCGCCCTCGCCCTCGCCCTTTCCAAGATTCGAGCGGTTGCGCTGCGGGAACTCGTGGCCGCCACCAGCGTCGGCTACGTCCACGGCGTTGGCACCGACGGCTCCCATGGGGCGGACTGCGCGCTCGATCTCTCCTACCAGGAAGACTCGCGCGCAGAAGTCGATCTCAACGTCGTCGCCACTGCGTCTGGACGCATCGTAGAGATTCAGGGAACCGCCGAGGGCGAGCCCGTCGAGCGACGAGTCATCGACACCATGGTCGACCTCGGACTCAATGGCATTGCGACACTGTCGGAAATCCAGCGGGAGACTCTCTCTCGCGCCGGCGTCGCCGTCGACGATCTTCGCGTACGGCCTTTGTAATATCATCCGGTCGACTATGACGTTTGCCGAGCCTTCCCTGCCCCGCAGACAATCGTTGGTCGTAGCGACGACCAATCGCGGGAAGCTCGCGGAGCTCGGAAAGCTGGTCTCGCATCTTGGCGTAAAGGTCCACGCGATGTCGGACGTGCTGCCGACGCCGATCCGAATCATCGAAGACGGTGAGACATTTTCTGAAAATGCTCTCATCAAGGCTCGGGCCGTAGCGGCCGAAACCGGCCTAATCACGTTGGCAGACGACTCGGGGCTCGAGGTCGACGCACTCGCCGGTCGCCCTGGCGTTCGAAGCGCTCGCTTTGCTCGAGACGGGGCGACGGACGCCGAAAACAACGCGGCGCTGATCGCGGCGCTCGACGAGGTCGACGCCTGGTCTTCCGCTCGCCCGCCGGCCGCCCGCTTCCGCTGCTCGCTAGCTCTCGTCGATCCGCTCGATCCAGATGCATCCTCTCGCACGGTCGACGGAGTCTGCGAGGGATACATCGTGCGCACCCCCCGTGGATCGAGCGGCTTCGGATACGACCCGCACTTTCTCGTCGCGGGCTCGCATCTGACGATGGCCGAGCTCCCTCTTGAGGAGAAGAACCGCATCAGTCATCGCGCCCGCGCGTGGACAGCGCTGCTTCCCCTGCTCGAGAAGATAGTCGCGGAGCGGTAGGCTCACAGCGAGGACGTCCGAGATGGTCAAGCCGATCAAAGACATGGGAACGTACGGGGGAATCGGCATCGAGCTCATTCTCGCGATTTTGCTGCTCGGTGGCCTCGGTCACTGGCTGGATGTTCACTACCTGGGAGGGGGATCCTGGGGGATGACCATCGGGTTTCTGCTCGCCATCGCGGTCGGCATTCGAAACTTCGTCCATGCGGCCAGAAACATGCAGAGGGACATCGAACGCGCGGAGCGCGAGGACCCGGAGGCGCATCGCTGGACCGTCGACGAAAACTGGCTGCATCCCGATGCCGGAGATGACCCGCCGGATAACGACGACGAACGAGGGCCGGACAAGCCCCGATGAGCCTAGAGTTTCTCACATCGGCCTTCGGAAGCCTCCCGCGACAAGTTCGGACGGTTCTTGGGTCCGTTGCCATCGCGACGGCGCTGCTTTCCCTCGGCTCGCTCGTGCCGTTCGGCGCGAAGGCGGCAGCTTCGGTGGCCATGGGCGGCTTGCTCGCCTTCACCAACCTCTGGGCGCTCGCCCGCATCGTTGCGACCCTCATGCCCGATTCCTCGCAGATTTCCGGTAGGGCAACGACGTTGACATGGTCCATCGTGGGCGCCGTCAAGGTCGCCGCGCTCGTCGCAATCCTCTACTATCTGCTCGGAGCGAGGTTCGTCTCGCCCGTCGCGCTTCTCTGCGGACTCGGTTCCTTGCCGATCGGGATTGCCATCGGCTCGATGGTGCGCGATAGAAACGAAGTCAAGGACGACTGAATCGCCATGCCCGAGCACACCTCGTTTTTCAGCTATCTCATCGCTCTCTTTCCCGCGCTTGGGGAGAACATGAGCGAGTTCGGCACGTCGCTGTTCGGCGCCCGAGTGACCGCTCACAACGCCGAGCCGCTCGTCGCGAGCTTCGTGTTGATGCTCCTACTCATCGGAATCGCGGTCGGCGTTCGCTCGCAGATCGTCGTCAACGAGGCGGCGATCGTCCCAGAAGCGCGCCTGACCTGGCGGACCTTCTTCGAGATCTACGTCGGATATTGGTACGACACGATGAAGGAGATGATGGGGCCAAAGCGCGCCAAGAGATATTTCCCACTTGTCGGAAGCCTCGCGTGTTTCATCCTGTTCGGCAACGCCATCGGCCTCGTCCCCGGCTTCATTCCGCCGACGTCATCGTGGAACCTCACGACAGCGTGCGCGCTTATCGTATTTGTCTGGTTCAACTACCACGGCCTGCGTGAAAACGGCTTCGGCTACTTCCGTCATATGGCGGGACCGTACATCGGGTGGTGGGCGCTGCCGGTGAATGCGCTGCTCTTCGTGATCGAGCTGATATCGCTTCTCATCCGGCCATTCACGCTCGGCATCCGGTTGATGCTCAACATGTCCGTCGACCACCTGCTCGTCACCGTGATCCTCGGCCTCGTCGCGCTTCTGCTGCCGGTTCCGATCATGGTGCTCGGTGCGCTCGTCATCATCATCCAAGTGATGGTCTTTTGCCTGCTGACTTGCGTGTACATCTCGCTCGCTACAGAGCACGAAGAGCACTCGCACTGACGCGCCGAGGGCAGCCGCCGTTTTGCCCGTGGCGGGACATCAAGGAGCCGACACGAATGCCGACGGCGAGGCTCGAAAGAGCCGTCGCCCGTCGAGGCGCTCTCTCGAGCCCCGCTTCATTCAATCGGCAGCGGATCTCGGCAGTTCCCCATCTATTTGTCTTCGCGCGCCACCCGCTGAGTCCGCGCGGTCGCAAGCAGTACGACGCTCGCTAGGACAAAAGCGCCGCCCACCAGCGCCAACCGACTGGGGCGCTCTCCGGTCGCAAGCAGAACCCACACGGGATTCAAGATGGGGTCGAACGTGGATGCGAGCGAGCTCTCGAGCGCCGTCAGCCGCGTGATAGCGATCCCATAAAGGATATAGCTAACCCCAGTCTGCACGGCTCCCATCGCTGCGAGGAGCACCCACGTATCCATCGGGTGCGACCGGCTGGCAAGCATCCAAGGGCTGCACACGAGCACGGTCATCGCATTGCCGACCGCAAATACGAGAGAAGGGAACACGGCGGATGCATCTCGGATCGCGATCGATGGTCGGAGGCCACGACGAATGGCGATGACGACCCACGCCGCAGCCAGGCTCGACACGAACGCAAGCGCATCTCCAGTCGAAGCGCGGACCGACGATATCGCGAGGTGCTCACCGAAAAACAAACTCATCCCGACGAGAACCCCACCGCATGCGACTCCCTCGCGCCATCCGATGCGCTCGCGCAGCAATGGCCACGACAGGACGGCAATGTGAACGATGGACGAATATTGAATGAATATCGCGTTTGCGGCCGTCGTGAGTTTCGTTGCGACGACGAACGCGATCACCATGAGGGCGTAGCTCGACGACGCCGTCCAAACCCATGGGCTGCAGATCGCCGTGCGCGCCGACTCGGGTTGCGATCTTGCACGCGCAATGGCGACAAATCCAAGGATCGGAAGGGCGAATAGTGACCTCCATCCGGCAACCGCGACGGGAAGCATCGCAGCCGTCTTGATCGCAACACCGCCAGCGCTCCAGAGGAGAGCGGCTGCGAACATCAAGCCGAGGGCGCTGCGGCGCGATAGCTGCTGGCGGTTTCCCGCCATCGGTCAACGTCCCAGCGCTTCGGAACGATTGACGATGCGCGGAGTGATGAAGATGACGAGCTCATTGCGCGAATCGCTCGCGCGCCGGCGTTGAAATAGGATTCCGAGGATCGGGATATCGCCGAAGAACGGGACCTGGTCGAGGTTTCTCCCCGTATTGCGGGTGTAAATGCCTCCGATGACGGCCGTGTGTCCGTCCATCACGAGGAGGTCGGTCTCCGCCTCACGTTTCAGAATGGTCGGGTCGCCACGAGCGCTTGTTTGGTTGAAGTCCGGTTCGTCACGATTGAGCTTCACATGCATCGATATCGAACCATCGGCCGTGACGTGAGGCCGGACCAGAAGCTGCAGCTTGGCCTCCTGGAAGGTGGTCTGCACGCCGAGAGCACTCACCTGCGAAAACGGGATGAGAGTCCCCTGATTGATGCGCGCCTCGCGATTGTCGAGGACCATGACTCGAGGTGCACTCACGATGCGCACCAATCCGCTCGACTCCGCAGCCGACAGCCGAACGGCGAGATTGAGGGTATTGTCGATCGAGCCCAGGCTGATGCCGAGCGCGCCGCCGGTTCCCGCTCCGACGGCTGCAGGCAGGTTGACCGCGAAGTTCGGCGTCGAAACCGTGCGCGAAAAGGGCGAGAGGCCCGCCGTCGGCGTGTTGTTGTCGTAGGCGCCGCCCGAGGTCGAGACGCTGGACGGAAAGGCGATTCCGGTCGGATTTCCCGTTGCTGCGCTGGCGGTGTAGTCGCCACCCCACTGAATTCCGACGTCGCGCAGGTACTTGCTCGTGGCTTCCACTATGCGAGCTTCGATGAGGACCTGCGCAGTCTGGGTATCGAGCGAACGAACGAGCTCCTCGATGTAGTTGAGATTGCCAGGGATATCCCTCGCGATGAGGACGTTCGTACGTTCGTCGACTGCAACCGATCCCCGCGGCGATAGCAGTTCCTTCGCACGAGCCTGAAGCTCATCGGCTCGCGCATAGCTCACGGGAATGAGGCGCGTCTCGAGTGCAGTGAGTTCGAACTCCTGCTTCTGAGCCGCAATCTTGAGTTCACGCTCCTTCTGAAGCTGGACCATCGGCGCGATGCGAATCAGGTTTCCCTCCCGCACCATCCCCAGGTTCTTGGCCTCCAGCACCACGCTGAGGACCTGGTCCCAAGGCACGTTCCGCATCCGGATCGTGATGTTTCCGCCGACGTCGTCCGCCGTAACGATGTTGACGTGTCCCGTATCCGCAAGGAGCCGAAGCACATTGTGGATGTCGGCGTCCTTGAGATCGATGTCGATTCGCCGCCCGCTGAAACGCGTCTGGCCGAGTAGGTCCCCGGCTCCCGACGCAAATCCGGCGACGGCGCCTGCCGCTGTCTCGACCGTCGGCTCACCGTCATGGATCGACGTGTCAATGCGAGCCATTCCGGTGAGCTCGGGCTCCCGAGCTACCGTGGCGACCCTCCGAGCGGGACCCCCGTCGGGACCCATCGTCCTCCCGTCGAGATGAACCTGCACGAGCTTGCCAGGGGCATTGCCTTGGGCCGCCGGAAACGACCAGGCGAGGGTGTCCCCCTCTACGGAAATCGTACCGGGACCATCGCCGCCGACACGCTCGATATCGATCGCTGTCGTCCCAGTCTTTCCATCGTGTGACGCGCGAATCCCATGAACGAGACCCCCGTATTCGTGGACGTCGAGAGCGCGCATGAGCGACTCGGGCAGCGACGTGTAGCGGAGCTCGAGGCGCAGTCGACCATCCGCGGTCGTCGAGAGCGAATAAGTCGGAATTGCCGACATATCGACGACAACGCGGTCGCACGCTCCCGCCGCGCAGACGGTCGACCTCGGAGCCGCGTGTTCGAAGCGAATGTCGCGAACGACCGACTGCAGAGGCATCGACGGCGACGGAGTCTTGACCCCCGCTGGCGACGCTTCAGAGGGCTCGATGACGACTTTGAGGCTCGTCGCACCCGATATCACCCGGTACTTCGATTCGCGCAGCAAGCTTATCGTAAGCCGGGCCATCCGGTTTGGGCCGGCGCCGAAACTCTGCGTGAGTACGCCGCCGACCACTCCAACCGGCGTAGTTAGAGCAGCTGGCGCGCCGGCCACGTCGGACCCGGGTAAGTCGATAAATAGGTGCGTGCCCCCGTCGGCCAGTCGACCGTTATACGTCGCCTTCGCGGATCCGACGATCTCGATCTCCACGCCACCCGCAGCGCCATCCATCGGACGCAGGATCACGTCGTGTACGACATTGACCGCGTCATCTGCCCACGCGACCGACGGCCCACAAGGTGCTGTCACGTAAGCACCTACGGACAGCGCCGCCAGTCCTCGGGCGAGAACGGCAGCACTTACAAAGGATCTCGCCCCACGCATCTTGGCTCCTCGTGTCACCTTTCGGAGGCTTCCCTTTAGACTGCAACCACAAACGTAGAACGCGGCGGCCCGACTAGACCAATTTGTAACGAGCTTGGGCCCCACAACTTCTCACATGCCCGCAAATATCTCGAGCAGCGGCGAACATGTCACGAGCAACTCTTGCGCGGCACCTCGGTCTGCAAAAAGAACCAGTGCGCCGGCAGCTGCGGCGCGGACGGTGGTCGGCGCGGGCAAGGCGCGCAGCACTTCGTGCGGAAAGAGAAAATCCCCCGCCCCAATTTTTGCGGCTCGGTTGCCATCATCGCCCTCGATCTCGAGCTCTCCTGCACCAACGACAAATAGCCCCGGAACCGGCTTACCCCGCGCTGCCAGAATTTCCTGAGGAAGCAAGACTCGAAGTTTGAGCTTGGACGTGACTTCCGCCCGGAGCACGGGATCGAGCCTCTCACCGAGTGGTCCCATGGTGAGACCCACATGAGCTTGAAGCAAATCGCCGCTGGCGCGCAGGTCGTCGTCGACCCAAGGGCATATACGGAGTGTCTCTTGTGCTGCAATTTCGCTCCAGATGGCAACCTTGCCCGTCTCGCGCACGGCGGTCAGTCGCATCGGAGTCCCTCGCCCCACGAGAGTACCCCGCGCGGAAACAACTCCGCGCTTCTCGACGCGCCGCGCGGCCGGGCGAACATGGATAGCAGAAACGTCAAAGCATCCTTCGAGGACGACGGCCAGGAGGAAATCCGAGACATCCTCGCCAGAGGGCACCGATCGGATCTGCGCAGTTCGAGCAAATCTGTCGCGTACGTCAGCAGGCATATCCGCGAAAGCGTCGATGTCGGACAGGTCGACCGGGCGTTCAAGGCGACGAGCAACGGCGACCGCTGCCCCCATTGCGCCAGGCGTATTCATCGGGGGACGCCCAGCAGAGCTAGCTACACCCGCGCTCGTCACTACGTCGTCGCTCATCCCATTCGCCCGGGAAAACTCGGTCGTCGATGACGGCGGACGCGACGATTGGCGTAAAACAGGACCCACTTCGTGGTCCGCCCAGGGATCGAGGATGCCGGCATGCTTTTCTGCCGCCGTCGGGACACTGGACATTTCGCGATCAGACGGGGGCGTCTCCGAGATGCCGAGCTCTGAGGTGACCGGTTCGTCTTCGACAAGCAGCGAGTCCGACAGGTCACGCTCGGATTCGAGATCCGCCGACACGTCGATCGCGACTTCATCGATATCGACCATCAGATCCGGAGACGTTTGCCTGGCGACGTCTCGCTCTAGCGGTCCTCGATCTCGTATGACATTCGGCTCTGGCACGGGCCGCCGCGGACGCATCGTTGGAATATCGTGCGCGCTCCAGTCTGCGAGCTCCGCAGCCTCACGCGCGAGGAGCAGCGCCCTGTCGTCGTCTTGCGCTTCAGCGGCCGACTGCGCTGCACGGCGCAACCAAACGATCGCATCGCCGTGCTCGGTACGTTTCCAGAGCGCGTCGGCAGTCTGAAGCGCCCACGCTACGTCTTCAGTGTCACTTGGGATGACGGGCGGGATCCCGGGCATCGTGCTCGCAAACGTATCACGGTCTCGCCGCAATGGCGTCTATCACTACTTCGCCAGTTCGCTCCGGCCTTGCCTCCACCCTGAGGTTTGCCGATTGGCAGCCCCGTTTCCCCTCCCCCCGAAAACTCGAAAATCGTCGTCTCAGCGCACTTTGTCTTGGCCCGCCCGGAGACGGGTTTCCGACTCGCGCGCCTCTTCGATGCCGAGCGCGTGTGCGGGTTCATCGGGCCGGCGCTCGGCGAGCCAACCGATCAAGGTCAGGCCAGCACGACGTGCATTCGCTGGTGTATTCGGCCCATTGATCACCTGGACGATCTCGCCGATCAGTTGCGCACGATTTTCCGCGTGAGATAGGCATCCGGAAGGCGGCAAAATGACGTCCACCCGAGGTTCGTCGGACGGCCGCCCATTTCCCGCGCTGGGGGCTACAGTGCTAAAAGCGCGCTCCACCACTTCGGAAACCCGAGAAAACCGGGTGCATTGTCCGTTGCCAACGGTAGGGTCACTTCTTGTCACGTGCCGCACGAGCATAATGCAGCAAACGGATTCGTCGAAGTTAACGGTTGACTTTTTTGCATTTTAGGGCGCCGCAGAGCCGATCACAGCGGAGCCACGAACACTTCCCGATCCTTGGCTCCGCTCGCGGGCCCGACCAGGCCGCGGCGCTCCATCGTTTCGACAATCCGCGCCGCCCGATTGTAGCCCAGGCTAAGCTTACGCTGCAGCCAGGAGGTCGAACACCTGCGCGTTTCCGCAACAAGCCGCACGGCCTCGTCGTAGAGGGGATCCTGCTCGGCATCGGCCGCATCGGATGGATCCGCTTCGTCTTCGCGTGGCATGAGAATCGCTTCGTCGTACACGGGCTCCCCCTGGCTCCGTAAAAAGTTCGTCACTCGCTGAACTTCCTCTTCGCTGACCCAAGGGCATTGCACGCGTTTGGTATCGCCCGTCCCGTTCATCTTGATCAACATGTCGCCCATGCCGAGCAGATGCTCCGCGCCTTGCTCGTCGAGAATCGTACGCGAGTCCACTTTCTGAGCTACCCGGTACGCAATTCGGGTCGGAAAGTTCGCTTTGATCGTGCCCGTGATGACGTCCGTGCTCGGCCTTTGCGTTGCAAGGATGACATGCATTCCGGCTGCACGCGCTTTCTGGGCAAGCCGCGCGACCGATGCCTCGACTTCTTTTCCTTGCTGCATCATCAAGTCTGCGAACTCGTCTGCAACAATGACGACCCATGGAAGCTTCTCGGGGAGCTTTACGGTCCCTTCGTCACTTCCCTCCGCGGCGGGAATCTCGTCCGAAAATCCGTTGTGGTCCTTTGCGATGACCGTTCGCGCGTTCGGGTTCTTCGCGGTGCCGCTCGCCACGCGATCGACCCAAGCGTTGTAGGTGAGAATATTCTTGGTCCCGGCATCCGCGAATAGCTGATACCGGCGCTCCATCTCGTCGACCGCCCACTTGAGGGCCGTAGACGCTTGCTTCATGTCCGTGACGACGGGGAGAAGCATGTGCGGGATACGATCAAACGGCGCAAGCTCGACAACTTTCGGATCGACCATGAGCAGCCTGAGCTGCTCTGGAGTTCTCCGGTAAAGGAGCGACAGCAGCATCACATTCAAACCGACGCTCTTGCCGGCCCCGGTCGCTCCCGCCACGATGACGTGGGGCATACTCGCTAAGTCGGCGTAGACCGGATTTCCGAGGATGTCGCGGCCGAGGACGACAGGCAGAGGGACGTCGAGGGTTTGGAATCGTCGGTCTTCGATGAGGTCCCTCAAAACGACAGGCACGCGCTTGTCATTTGGAAGCTCGAATCCAATCCGGTTCTTACCCGGGATCGGAGCAACAATGCGTACCTTGCGTGCAAGGCCGAGTGCCAGGTCGTCCGCGAGCCCTGCCACTTTGGATACCTTGGTTCCAGCGGCTGGCGACACCTCGTACGTCGTGACAGTGGGGCCCGGGAGGATGTCCTCGACCTTGCCCTGAACTCCATAGTGGGCAAGCGTTTCGACAAGTATCTGAGCGTTCGCCAGGAGCTTCTCCCGGTCGATTGCGGCACTTGGATCCGGTTTTTCGGGGACGAGGAATTCGACGCTGGGGAGGACGAACTTCGTCGCGCTCCTCGGCGCACCTTCCGGCTGCGATGGCTCTTCCTTCACAAGCGCGGCCGACGTGTCGACAATGGTCGGTGCCGCTTTTCGGGCGCGCGCGCTTTTCCGCGGTTCCGGCAACGCTGGGGATTCCTCGGAGGTCTCGGTGAGATCGAGCACCGCATCGACCGCAGTCACTGGCGATTCATCGGCGGCGGGCTCCGCGTCACCATCCAGCGAGTCTTCCACGGCGCAGGGATGCTGCTCGGGGGGAACGTCAGCTCTAGCTATAGCTTCTTCAGAGGTCTCCGACTTCGGTCGTCTCGCCCGTCGCCTGCCTGTCGCGGGAATCGGATTCAACGCCGCATCGGGTCCGGCGTCGACATCAAGAGGGATCGCGGCAACGAACGCATCGTCCTTAGGATCACAATCGATATGCGGCTCCGCGGCTCGACGTTGACTCGCGCGTCGTTCGAGCTCCAGCGCGCGCGCCTCCCTCCAGGCCTCAGAGAGCGCCCGCAGGGATTGAGTGAATGCGGTGGCCAAGCGGGTGGCCATTTGAACAGCAAGCCGAGCGAGAGCGATGAAAGAAAAAGTCGCTCTTCCTATGAGCACGAGGCCAATGCAGGCAAAACCCACCAAAAACGACCCAACCGTGGAAAACAAGGAGCGAGCGATCTCCCCAAATGTTTCGCCCACGACACCAGCGGCGGGATGGGTCCCGAACGCAACCTGGCCGGGCCAGCCCACCTGAACCATTGCTGCGCCGACGACGACAAGAAGAATGTCCCCGGCGATTCGCGATGGGGTTGCGTCGCTGCGGCGCCCGCGAACGAGGGGAATTCCGAGAAGAAGGAGCTCCAGAGGCAGAGACCACGACACGACCCCAGTGACGATGACGAGACCGCGCGCCACAGCCGCACCCACCGGACCAACCCAGTTTGCCCCACAGGATGCTGGCGTGGGCGGCATTGCTGCCGACGGATCCCCTCGATAGCTCGCAAGCGCGAGGACCAAGAACAGGGCAAGAGTCCATGCGAGAAGCGCCGCAATCTCGCGTCCTCGTCCGTAGCTCCCAGCGCCTCGACCCAGAACGGAAGGCATGCGGACGTTAGCTGGCGCCCGCAGAGTGTCGGTCGACAGTGGTCGCGGCGCGAAGACGGAGGTAGCCATCGCCTACGTTGTCTCACATCGACGCTACGACGATCGAGCCCGTCGGTCAACTTCCCGAATCGATTCCGATCATAGACGTCTCGGCGTAGCATGCAGCCCCAGGCGGGATGGCTTATGCGCGTCGCTACGGTTCGCTGGCCGAGGAGATGACGATCACGATGCGAGAAATGCGGTCAGTGATGATGGATCATCGGTGTGGTCGTGTGCTGGCAGCAGCGGTTGTCTCGCTGCTGGCGTTCAGCGCGGTGGGATGTTCAGTCACGGTTTCGGATGTCCACCGATGGGAGACAACCGAAGCAGGCCCCGAGAAGCTCTACGCGATAGTGACGCACGACAAGTACTCCTGGGCGCTGCGCGCCGAGGCGGCACTATCGCTCGTGCGGATGAGACCGCGAAATGGCCGGCGCATTGGCATCGAATATTTGGTCATTGGATATGACACACAGTTGGGCCGGACCCCGGGGGCGCTTTCGCTCCTCGACGAACCCAACCGTCGCCACCTCGTGGATGACCTAGCCCCCAAGCTCATTGCAGCGATCGCGGCACGTCGGCCGAAGGCGCCAGAGGGAGCGGTTCTGGCGGCGGACCCGAGCGTGCCCTTCAAGGATGCGGCGTACGCGCTTCTTTCCCACGATCCTCCTATCGTAAACAACGACAAGACGAAGACCGATCTTGCCGCAGCACTGAGTGACTGGGTTCAGACCGACTTTGAGCAGAGGATCGACAACAGCGCTCAGCAGTTCGGTGTTGAACAGATCATGCGATTCCTTGGGCCATCGAGCGCCCGTACGCTCCCGTCCGTCATCAACGAGACCTCTACGAAGGTCGACCGAGCCTGTTCGCTCATCTCGGACATTGGAGATGACGACACGAAGCGTCGGGCGGGGGATGCGCTCGCGACCCTCGCAAACCGTATCGATTCGCCATCATGGATGGAGCAGCAGCGTGCTCTCGTCAACGAAGCGAACTCGAAGGCAAAGCTTACCGTCAGTGCGGCGCAGGTTTCCGAGCAGCTTCGAATCTATCAAGAGCAGGAGCTTGAGAAGATATTTACCGACATGGGCCGAGTAGGCGGACGACCTGTCGTGTCCTTCTGCCTCCGGTACGCTCGAGACCCTACCAAGAGCGAGAAGATGAGAACCGACGCGCTTCTCGCGCTCGGAAACCATATCGACCGAACGTCCACGGAGGATGTAGGTTCGCTCTTCGATATCGTTCAAATTGACTCCAACCCCGATAGAGTTCGCGGGGTGGCGCTTGCGCGGCTTGGCGAGTTGCCGCGCGACATGATCGTCCCGCGACTCTACTCGCTCTTTGACAAGAAATGGCAGGTCCGACTTGACGCGGCGCGGCTGGTCCTCAAGTCGAGTACGCTTCGCGATGTGCCCGAATTCTTTCAGCATCTTCCCGCCAGTGACCGCTCCAAGATGGCGCTGACTGAAGCGCTCACTTATGGCGCTCTCATTGCCGCGATGGATTCGCACAATGGCCCGCCAGCACGCGAGGTGCTTAAATCGTATTTCACGTCCAACATGCTCGGGGCAAGGCTCGCGGCCATCGGCTCCTACTATGGATCTAAGAAGTCTGTCGCCGGCCCCCTTACGGCCCTTGAGGAGGACAAAGAGACGCTTCCGCATTGTAGCCCCGCAGACGAATGCGGCTGGCAGTGCGAGATCGCGAAGGCTCCGAACTCCCAAGAGCGGGAATTGAAGTCGGTGACGACTGTCGGAGAGTTCATTCGGTGGTGTATCGAGCCGTCGCTTCAAGGTGGCTGACAAGGTGATCCCCCGGCTGTTATGCGGTTCGAATCGTCGTCCCGCCTCGCTCCTCGGGCGGAATCTCTTCGCTTCGTTATCGCCCGCACGATGTCGGGCCTGTGCAAACCGCTCGAACGAATGTAATTTGTACGCTGAATTGGCCCGGGTTCGAACGACGCTTTCTTCGTCTACCCGTGGAGAACGATCGAGATGAGCGCGGATCCGAACAAGAAGACCGCCCGCACGTTCCAGTGCCGAGACGCCCTTTGGGAGGCGTTCGAGCAAATGGCAGGCGAATTCGAGTGCAGCGCTGATTATTTAATCAACGAGGCCATGAAGCAGTATGCGAGGCAGCGCAGTCAGGGCGCGCCTCACGCACCGCCGCGAGATCTGCCAAACGATCGAGCTCACGTCGGGCCTGCTCCAGGGACGCTCCCCTCGGCTCCTCAAGCGGCTTCGTTCAGCTCGCCCCTACCTCCACCCCCACCCGCGCGGGTGCCGGCACCTCCGGGTGGGCGTCCGTTGATGAGTACACCGCCCCCACCTGGGCAGTTTCCGCTACCGCTTCCGCCGCTTCCGCCGCCGCCGGGTAGGTCCCCGGGGGCGAATTTGCCCGGACTGCGCTCGGTTCCGCCTCCACAGAGTCGATCGCTGCCACCTCCCATTCCGTTCGGAGGCTCGGCGTCGCCTCAGGCGGCGGACCAGGCGCCGATTGATAACAGAAGGAACGCGCCGGCGCCTTCGGGGCAATCGTCTGCATTGACGCTCATTTATGATGGAACGCGTTTCCCAATCTCGAAGGATCGGTTCGTCATCGGCCGCGGAAAGCAGTCGAGCGATTTGACGCTCAAAGACCCGAACGTGTCGCGCCAACACGCAATGATAGAATTTCAGAATGGAGTCTACTTCATGGTCGACATGGGTTCGACCAACGGAGTCGAGTTCAACGGACAGCGAGTCGCGAGGAAGCAGATCGCCGAGGGCGACCGTTTTCGAATCTGCGATCACGACATCGCGTTCACCTACGCTTGACGGAGAGGGATGCGCGTCTCCGTTGTGGGCGTAGGAGCCCTTGGAACCGTGTACGCGGCACGACTGGCGTGTCGTGGCGGATGCGATGTGGAGGTCGTCAGCCGAGCACCGGGTCCTGGCGGACAGCGTCGCTTGGAGCGCGTGGAGGACGGAGAATCCATTGAATGGCAGTCGCCGTCGCGAGTGAGCCATGTGAGGCCCGATTCTGAGATCGCGCTCATATGCGTTCGCTACGAGGGCATTTCTGGGCTTGCCGATTCCCTGGTGAACTCCACCGCAACTCCTATCGTCCTCACTCCGATGATGCCGTCAGACCGCGACAGTCTGGTTCGAGCCCTCGGACGACCTATCATTGTTGGAATGCCGAGCGTCCTCGCCTATGAAACGAACGCTGGCCTCATACGGTATTGGCTGCCCAGAGTTGCGACGACTTGGGTGGAGCGACGCTCTCCTCCAGGGGCGGAACAGGATTTTGTCCGATGCCTCAATCAAGCGGGCATCACCTCGCGGAGCGACGCCGACGTGCTGGCGCGAAACGCAGCGACAACAGTGTCGTTCGTTCCACTGGCAATGGCACTTGACGTGGGCGGCAGTGTGGACGCCGTCTTTTCTGATTCTTCCCTATTGTCTCTTGCTCTCGAGGCTGCGGCCGAGGGACGGGAGCTCGGGCGCGCCCTCGGCAAGGCCGAGGCGTGGGCGTCGACATTGCTTCGATTCGCCGGCCCACTCGCTCTGCGTCTAGCGGTCAGCGTCGTTCGTTCTCGCTCCCCAGAGATGATCACGTACGTCGAGAAGCACTTCGGTCGGAAACTTCACGCTCAGAACGTCGCGATGGCCAAACGCATCGTCATGCTCGCCTCCGAGCGCGGCACCCGGCACTCGGCGCTCACAGCTCTGTCGCAGCGTTTGGGGCAATGAGTCGCCGCCGATAGAGGTCGCGAACACTGCAGTTTGAATCCGATCACGTGCCACGTAGCCGTGGATCGCTCCGCGGAGGGCGCAGGTGCATTCGAGGGTCACCCGAGCCCCGGAGCTCAGCCCTTGCGCTCGCTTTTGAATTCGGGCACCGCGATGGAGGCGCAGCCGAGAATCCCGCGCTATGTAACGCGCGACGAGGATCGATATGGTCGAAACACGCTCCAGCATGCTGCCTCTTGGAACAGTGCTCCCGCAGATGGTGCTTCCGAACGCCGTCGACGGAAAAGAGATCAGCTTGCGCGCCCTGGCCGAGGGAAAGCGGGGCACGCTTGTCATGTTCTTCTGCAACCATTGCCCCTTCGTCTTGCACATCCGTCGCGAGGTTGTGACGGTCGCCCACGAGGCGCTCGACTTGGGTCTGGCGGTGGCCGCAATCAACTCGAATGACGTCCACAACTATCCTCAGGATGGTCCAGGACCCATGGGCCGACTCGCGCGCGAAGGGGGCTGGAGGTTTCCGTTTCTCTTTGACGAAACCCAGACCACCGCACACCAGCTCCATGCGGCGTGTACTCCAGAATTCTACGTGTTCGACGCTTCGCATAACCTCGCATATCGAGGCCAGTTCGACGACAGCCGACCATCGAACGGCAAGCCCGTGACGGGGAAAGACCTGCGCGCGGCGATCCATGCTGTCGCCGAAGGTCGAGCCCCGTCGCCGGATCAGAAGCCTTCGGTCGGCTGCGGGATCAAGTGGCGGGCAGCGTCGCCTCGGGTGTGATGGTCGGCGTGGCGTAGGATCTTCTCCTTCGTCACCACGTCATCGATCTCAACTCTGTCTTAAAGGCGATAGAATCCGAGCGATGGGTACTGCCCGCGCGACAGCGACGCTCTGTGCTGGCCTACTTCTGTCCTGGTTGACGTCCGGGTGCGCAAGTAACGGATCGCAGTCTCCATCGCCTGACGGATCTCTGATGGACGGCCACCCCAATGGAAACGCCGATGCCCGCAGCGATTCGTGGGGTGGAAACGACTCCACAGTCTCGGGCGACGCGGCTAGCGTGACGCCACGACGATCGCCACAAC
>Ga0182030_10007394_pt1 | contig 22920 bp, 18 predicted proteins | sample 812S3MmetaG_FD_121299 | JGI IMG/M metagenome (GOLD analysis project Ga0182030, IMG submission 121299) | Permafrost microbial communities from Stordalen Mire, Sweden - 812S3M metaG (Illumina Assembly) | ecosystem: Environmental > Terrestrial > Soil > Wetlands > Permafrost | place: Sweden...
CATCAATATGGCGACGCCGCGACATGAGTCGAGACTGGCGAGCCGATCTCTACCGAGGCTTCTCAAACCCATGGTGCATCATCCCTAGGTAGCGACCATTGGTCTCGCCGCAGCGAACTCGTCGACTGTCAACCGATTGTTTGCCCCGGTATTCGCGCGCAGCACATCGAAGCCGTCGGTGATTGTGACAATTCTCAAGAATACACTTTGGCAGGATAGAAATCACCGCCGGACTCCCGGATACGTTAGGGCCGTCACAAACGGGAGAAGCTGTGGAGAGGCACACGGTTCGATTCAAATACCATCGTACCGCCGTCATGGTCGACCTGGTCGCCGTGAGGCTGCCAAAAGCTCCAGCCAAGCTGACTGAGCAGCAAAAATCCATACCGCAGTCTCCTAGCGCGATATATTGTCGGCAGCGGAGATGCGGGATGCCGGCCGTTACAAAGTTTGGAGCTCCAGTTGCTCGAGGAACGAATCGCAGAGCCGACGGCCACGCCGATCCTCTCTTCACAAGTGATTCGCTCCGCGTCTCTCATCTTGGATTGCGTCTTCGCCAGAATGCGCATCGAACATTGTTTTGAGGAATGATTATTTATACGTTCAAACGATTGATCATCGTACTGACGCTCGCTGCGATAGTATTTCATCTCGCCAAGCCAATCGCACTGCGATTCATGAGTAGCGAGGATTTCTCTCGGCGGCGATTCGTATGGTTTCTCTTGACCGTTGTAAGCTTCGTGAGCCCGAGCTTTTGGCTTTATGCACTTGTAGCGGTTCCAACGTTCCTTTGGGCCAATCGCAAGGATTCCAATCCGATAGCTTTATATTTGTTGATGCTGCATGTCGTGCCTCCGTTCGGCTTCAACATTCCAATATTGGGAAAGAATGGCCTATTCCCTCTCGATAATTACAGGCTGTTGGCCATCTGCGTCTTATTGCCGACCGCCATGCGCTACCGGAAGAATCGAGAAGAAGCGGCGACAGGCGGTCTCGGGACCATGGATGTGTTGTTGCTGGCATTCGGTGCTCTCCAAGTGGCTCTTTACACGTCACCGGATCTCCCAGTTCCGATCCCGGACTCTTGGAGTAACGCCTTACGTCGAGCCGTTCTATTCTGTTTTGACACCTACCTCCTGTACTTCACCGTGTCGCGGACTTGTCAATCGCGGAACAAGATCGTGGATGCCGCCGCCAGCTTTTGTCTTGCGTGCGGAGTAATGGCTTCAATCGCCATTTTCGAAAATCTGCGCCACTGGCTGCTCTACCTCGAAGTCGTAGGTAATTGGGGATTCCCACTGAGAGACGTAGACTGGCTGACCCGGGGCGTCGAACTGCGTGCGCAAGCCTCGGCGGGCCATCCTTTGTCCCTGGGTTTTCTACTAGCCATCGCGTTTGGCTTGTGGCTCTATCTTAAAACTCACGTTCAACGCGGGCCACGCCGGATCGCCTCACCGCTCTTGCTATGGGGCGGACTATTCGCCGCGTTCTCGCGTGGCCCATGGCTGGGAGCAGTAACTGCATATTTCACATTTTTCGCTGCCGGTCCACGCGCAGCATCCCGCCTCGCAAAAGGCGCTCTTCTCGCTCTCGGCGTCGGTTTATTGATTATGCTTTCGCCCATCGGTGACCGAATACTCGACGTGCTGCCCATCATGGGTAACAAGGCGGACGCAAACATCATCTATCGAGAACGCCTCTCGGAACGAGGCTGGGAGATAGTTATGCGACATCCCTTGTTCGGGGATCAATTCCCCTATCCTGAGATGGAGGATCTTCGGCAGGGTGAGGGCATCATCGATTTTGTCAATAGTTACCTTCAAGTGGCGCTTAATTATGGGTTGATCGGCCTCTCTTTATTTTTGAGCTTCATCCTCCTAGGAATTAGCAGAATTTTCGCGCGCACCCGAGCACTGATGCATTCCGACCCCGATCTCGCTTTGCTTGGCGTCAGCTTGATTGCTTGCATCGTCGCTGCGCTCGAGATGATCTACAGTGCCAGCTTTGGATTGGGCGCCCAAAAGATGTTCTACGTTCTGGCCGGCCTGGCGACTGCGTATTCGGCAATGCCCGTATCACCGCGGCACCGCCCCGCCGCGTCCAGCGCTCTGCGCCCAACGCAGGACTGACGTTACGTGGCCCTGCCAAAGGCAATCAATTTCCGGGGAGATTTGTTCGCCACTACGTTCACATTCGGCATGCAGGGACTTCTTCGGCTCTTCAGCAGCGTAATTCTCACCAGAGTCTTGCTCCCAGAAGCGTACGGAACCATTACGATCTTAATGTCGGTCGTGTATGTGATCGTCAATATATTCGATACCAACGTCTCGCTTTTCATCGTGCGTGACAAAAATGCCGAGCAACCACGCTACATCAATACTGCGTGGACGATGCGGCTCAGTCGCTCGTTGTTGAGCAGCGCAGTCTTGTTCCTGGGCGCGCCGCTCATCGCGGCGAAGGTCTATAACCTGCCTGATCTCGTCTTGCCGCTTCGTGTCTTCTCGCTCTGGTTCTTGCTCGATGGCTGCGAATCCATGGGATTTGCGTTGGCGATTCGCCGCAAGCAAGCACGCCTGCAAGTGTATTCAGAGCTGGCCGCGTCGGTGGTGAGCACCACCTTCGCGATCATATACTGCTATCGATACCATACCTTCTGGGGAATGGCGTTTGGCATCCTCCTCAATCGACTCATCATGACTGTGCTCAGTTATCAATTCTATCGGGACCTAAAACCCCGACTTCTCATCGATCTGGCCGCCGCCCGAGAAATCCTCGGGTATTCCAAGTTTACAATTCCATCCAGTTTGCTGACATTGGGCCTGAGTCAATTCGACAAGGTGGTTTTCCTTCGATTATTCGATCTACGATTGCTCGGTATCTACGGTCTAGCCGGCAACATCGCCGGCTCGATGGAAGCTTTGATAACCAAAATCAGCCAATCCGTGCTCTATCCTCGCTGCGCGCACAATTTTCGCGAGAATCCCGACACTGCCACCCAGCGTTACTATACCGATAACATCAGGCTCTTCGCTGGCATCCTCGCCATGCCGGCCGCTGTTGCCGGCGCCGCCCATTTGATCGTCGCTTTACTGTATGACACCCGCTATAGCGAAGCGGGAAGCGTCCTGCAAGCGCTTGCGATTCGTGCGGTACTCTTGTCGCTCGCGGCTCCCGCCGAGGACCTTCTCATCAGTGCCGGCAATTTCCATGTAATTTTAATTGGTAACCTACTTCGCGCGTCTTGGATCGTTCTTGCTAGTCTCGCTGGATATCACTTTTTCGGCTTCCCGGGATTCGTATACGGTCTTTCCTTGAGCGGATTGCCGCCACTCACGTACTATTTGTGGTTGCAACGATCAAAAGGCATGCTCATCGTCAAATACGAGATTTATAAGGTTGCATTTGCAGTCGCTGTTGGTGTCACGACCTACGTCGGCAGCGCCCTGTTTTTCGCAGTATTTCCTGGGTTTCGAATCAAGCTATGATCCAAAGAGACCCGCAGAGGCGGCGCGACCGCCTCGGCCGAGCGCCCCTACTTTCATTCCGTCGCCAACATTCCCTTGAAGAGTCACCTCATGAATGGCGTGCTCGACGGCGAAGGTCACATACTAGGCTTAGAGCACGCTGAAACTCGCTATGTCCAAATCTCAACAAACCGGCAGCTCGGGATCGCGGATCATGGTGGCCGCCACATTCGTCGCCGAGCCATTGGAAGCGCCGCTTCACTGGATCTTGGATGAAGTAGGCTTGCAGTGCCCGATTGGCTTCGCGCCATATAGCCAGGTGTTCCAGCAGCTTCTAACCCCCAACAGCGAACTTGCCCGCAATACCGGCGGCATCAATGTGCTGCTATTGCGCCTCGAGGATTTCATCCGGGACCAGACGGACCCAGTTTCGGCCGCGCAAGCGAGCACGCGTGTTTCCCTAGATCTGTGCGACGCCATCGAGCGGTTTGCGAAGCGGATACCAAACCCCTTGATAGTCTCAGTATTGCGCCCCGGGCCTAATGTCGATCCAGAGCTCCGTAGTACTTTGACCGAAGACGGTCGCCTGCTTTTGGCGAGGGTCGCGGGAATCACCGGAGTGCATCTCCTCGAGGAGAGCGACATTGATGGGGCGGCCGATCCCGACCGCTACGATGCGTTACGCGATCAACTCGCCCACGTGCCGTTCACGGAGAGCTTTTTCGCTGCGCTTGCCCTATCGCTGGCTAGGCGCGTCCATGCGATCCACGTGCCCGCCGCAAAAGTACTGGTGCTCGATTGCGACAACACCTTATGGCGGGGCGTCGTCGGCGAGGATGGAATCGACGGGATTGTCATTTCGGAGCCCTACGCCGCCATACAGAACTTCGCCATCCGACAGTACGAAAAAGGCGTTCTAATCTGTGTCGTCAGTAAAAACACCGAAGCCGATGTACTCGAGGTTTTCGCGAGGCGATCCGACATGCGACTGCGTATTGATCATCTCGTCTCTCATCGAATCAACTGGCTGCCGAAACCGGGTAATCTGCGATCGCTCGCACAAGAACTGAACTTAGCGACCGATGCATTCGTTTTTTTGGACGACAACCCCGTCGAATGCGCTCAGATGCGCTCCGAACTTCCCCAGGTCATAACCATCCAAGTGCCTTCGGAACGCGAAATTCCGTGCTTTCTCCAGAATCTTTGGGTTTTCGACAAGATCACGACAACCTCGGAAGACGCCAGCCGTACGCAGATGTATCGTGAAAATACGGCGCGGAAGGCGCTGGAATCATCTGTACATGACATCAACCAATTCCTCGCTGACCTGGATCTTAAGATCGACATCGACGTGCCGTCGCAAGAGGAATGGGCTCGCGTCGAGCAACTTGCGCAAAGAACCAACCAGTTCAACTTTACGACCCGTCGTCGAACAGCGGTGGAACTGAAGTCCATGATAGCGAGTGGTGCTCATGTATTTCGTGTTCGCGTCGCCGATCGATTCGGCGACTATGGGCTGGTGGGTGAGATTGCCGCACTGGTGCATGACCGCGCGCTTGTGGTGGACACACTTTTGCTCAGCTGTCGCGTGCTCGGCCGCGGTGTAGAGCACGCAATGCTGCGCAGACTTGGAAAGCTTGCCGAGTCGTTGGGCCTCGAAACGGTGGCGCTCCCCTACGTCGCTACCGCTCGCAACGTGCCGGCGCGAGCGTTTGCCGAAAACGTAGCCTCCCAATTCGCCGAGCCTCTTGCGGATGGCACGGTTTATCGAATACCCGCAACGGACGCGTCGCGGATCACGCATAGTCCAGGTCATGATCCTGTAGAAATCGTCGAGGCGCGAATTGCCGACGAAAAGAAACAGACCGTGAGCGCGTCCGCCGATATTCCTGACCGTTCCGAGCGCTATTCTCGGTTGGCGAACATATGGGTCTCGGGCGCCGCGGTGGTTAATGCCATGTCGGCCCGCGGGCGTCGATCGCGATCTATCGCTGGACCCGCTGTGAGACCTTCATCGGCCCTCGAGGCGCAACTCCTTCTGCTATGGGAAGAGGTCCTGGAGGTTGAAGGCCTGGGGGTCGAGGACGATTATTTCGCCCTCGGCGGTACATCTTTACAGTCAGTCAAGCTGTTCGCAGAAATCTCGCGTCGCTTCGGCGCACAACTGCGGCTGACCACGATTCTTGAAGCCCCCACGGTGCGATTGTTGGCTATTCATGCAGCACCATCCGCAGATCATGTGCGTAGCGGCGTTGTTTGCCTGCGGCCTGGCGGCCCCCGCAACTTCTTTCTGGTACACGATGGATTTGGCGAAACGCTGCTCTACCTCAATCTGGCGAAGCTCTTGCCGTTAGACATGTCTATTTATGGAATCGAGCCAAGGCACCTTCCGGGAATCCCACTCGCGCATGCGAGCATCGAGGAGATGGCGGCCTTCTATGTCGACCAGATCCGATCGATTCAACCGCATGGCCCTTTTTTGGTCGGTGGCATGTGCGCAGGGGGAGTCATCGCCTACGAAATGGCCGCTTGCCTGCAAAGGCTGGGAGAACGAGCTCAACTGGTCACCATACTCGATGGAGCCACGCCACAAGCCCCTAAGCGCGCGGGACGAATGACCCGTAACCGGTTATCAAGCCTGGAAGCCGCCATGGCCAGCGCTCGAGGGTCCGCCCCTTTCACACTCTCCCGTTGGACTTCGCTTGCCTCCACCGTGTCACGCAAGGTCTACAATGTGATCGCGTACGAGCTCTCGTCCGCGGCCGGGAGACTATCCGTTCGCCTGCGCTTTGCGCTCATGAGAAATCTGATCAGGCGCAACGCCGCGTGGCCCCGGAAACTACCGGAATTGAGCGTGATGGAGATTTACAACGCGCTCGAAGCTCGCTACACACCGCCCGCTATGGCAGACGTACCAGTTCTTTTGGTGCGGGCCTCCGCCGGTGATGGACCCGATACCCCATATCGTGACATCTATCGTGATGCGGATTTTGGCTGGCGCCGCGTCGCCGGTCGACTCGAAGTCGTCGATGTCATTGGAGGCCACTCGAGCATGCTTCAAGAGCGGGTGGTGGACTCCCTCGCGACGGCTCTTGTTCAACATTTGGCCGCAGATCCTGACCACCGGCAATGATGTATCTCAAGACATATCCCTGAAGAAGTATTCCTGTCGTCGACGGCACAGTTCTGGCTCCATCGCCGCATCGAACGCCCCCTGGCGGCGGGCGATCAGGTCGGCCCATGGATATTGCTGCGACTCCGCCTCCCAAAAACGAATCACGTTTTCAACCTTCGCGACGACTTGCGCCGGATTCCCGGTAACCACACTACCGGCGGGGACGCTTTTCCGAACCACGGCGCCCGCACCGATGATAGAACCCTCCCCGATCGTAGTTCCGCCCAGCACCGTCGCGCCTTCGCCGATATACACATCATGCTCAACAACGATGGGACCTATTCGATCGATGCGTACACCGTAGCGCTGATTGAGCATTTCGATCGAACCATCGTGACATATCAAGGTACAACTTCCCATGCATACTCGATCGCCGATCCACGTGTACTGGGGATCCACCACGACGGTGGACGGAATCATGCTGCAATCGGTACCAAAGTGGTAAAACCCGCCGTGACGGCGCATATACGCCGCCCATTCCTTGCCTCCCGGCCGATTGATTCGCCGATATAATGACACGGCCTTGTTGTGCTCCATTGCCAGATATCGGAGCAATTTGCGAACCATTTTTTTCAACTCCGAGTGCGAATCTGCGCCTGCGAAACCCAGGCAGGTTCAAGCTGATCGTCAGCCGATCTTGCTCTGGAGCAGTTGCATCAGATTGCCGACCGTTTGGCCGCGGCGCCCAAGCGCGCCGATCTCGGCGGCGGAGAATTTGACGTCAAACTGCTTTTCTATGGCGATAATGAGATTGATGTGTGCCATCGAATCCCATTCGTCGATGTCGGCCGCCGACGTGGCCTCCGTGACGACCAGCGAGTCATCGTCAAACACCTGCCGAAAGACCGTCTGGAGCTCAGACTGCAATTGGCTCATCGGATTCGATCTCCTTGATGAAGTGCAGGCGTACTTTCCATTGCTCATCCACTCGAAGTTCCCACTGCGTCTGTCCATCCGTCAAGCTGCCAATGCGCGCGAACCCCAATGTCGGGTAATGCTCGCGCACCAGATCGTTCTTCGCCGTCGGAAGGTAATCGCCTACTAACCGGTTCAATCCGCGCTTTTTTGCGGCTGCGAACACGCAATTCAGGAGCAACGCTTCAACGCCTCGCTTCAGTACGCGGCAACTCATCAGCCACGTGTCGATGACGAGCGAGTCCGATTCGACTCTTGCAAGCAGCACAGAAATCAATCCGTTATCGCCAAAGCGATCCTTCAACGAAACAGTCAGCGTGATCCAAGCGGGGTTGTTGGCAAATTCCAGTACGTCCGCGTTCGTATAACGCTTGGTGGTTAGGTTGAATTGATTTGATCGGTTGATGAGCTGCACCGTACGCTCGACGTTCAAGGCCCCCACGGGCTCGATCCGCGCTTGCATTTCGAGTGACCTGAGGAAGTCATCGAGGCTCTCGACCGACGATTCGAGCGCCTGCCTCTCGGAGTTTGCTCGATAGAAATCTCTTCGCTGTAGATCTTCGCGACTGATGGCCAAAGCTTCGAAGTAGCGATGCCGATCGAGCGCCCGTATTCGGTAGGAGGGATCCTCTGGCACTTCCGGAACTGCCACCTCCGGCTGCAGACGCCGGACGATGGAACGCTCGGCGGGATTATCGTCGAAAAACACCAGCGAATTGAGGCCAATATTCAGCCGTTCCGCAATACGCGCAAGATTCGCAGGCTTGTCGTCCCAATTCGCCACGAAGCAGGAGACGTCCTCGAGACGCAAGACCATTTCCGGATGCTTCTCGAAGACCTCGCGGGCGATCTTTTCGTCATTTTTGCTGCAAACGGCGAGCAGAATGCCACGGTCCGCCAACGATTTCACGTAGCCTTGAAACGCCACGAATGCTTCGCTTTCCGGTTCTCCTTGCCCCAGGCGGATTCCTCCAAGTCCGTCATCGCCGATAACGCCGCCCCACAAGGTATTGTCGAGATCGAGTACCAGACACTTTCTCCCGGCGCCCAACTGAGCCAACAGCAGCGCCGCGAGGCTATGCGAATAGTCGACCAGTTGTTCCGGCGAGCACGGCAGCTTTGCTTGATAAAAAAATCTCTCATCGCTCCATTCCCAGCGGCCAGATTCGGCAGCGAGCCGGTCTACGTCATGAATCGTGACCCCCGGGGGAGCTCTATCGACCAATGCTTGATTGACCAACGAAATGAATCGACTAAGACCGGCCGGGTGATGTGCGTCGAGGTTCCCCAGAGCTCTCCATGGAGGGGCCGCAAAATTGCTCTGAATCACTTGGCAGCGCAGATCTTCACGCGCTACTTTCCACAACTTGGACCATGACGCGACTTCGGCATCAATGCGGCGCCCGACTTCATCGCTGCCGTCTGTCAACGACGGTCTCGACTTCAGATCCCGCCAGGAGGTAAAAATCAGGATGAAGTCTGGGTGAAAGCGGCGCAAGCCCGACGTGGGATCTAGGAATTCCTGGTTGATCGTGCCGTAGTCGGCCTCGTAGAACTCGGCGTCAATCCGGCCGGATTGTAGATGGAGATCGAGAAACTCCACGAGCTGATGTGTCGTCACGCTGCCCAGAACTGCGATCTTGGGCCCTTGATTGGGACTCGAACGGGTGCCTCTGATCGACCGGAGAACGCGACATAGGGAAACGGTCGTAGTGTAATCGAGGCCCGGGACCAACAGGCGAGGCAGAACATCAGCAGCAAGATCGACGTGCCCTTCCTTGATTCGATCCTTCAACCAACGCAGAAGCTGCGTGCTGGAGCCCTTGTCGTTGGCACCGCGCGCGATAAAATTTTCGACAACGTCAATTGGCATTAGAACGCATGTAAATCGGTGGTCGCTCGAGAACGGATCCGTCGGAACGTATCATCGTGGACTATACCTTGGAGGAACGTCGCGTGGGAACCAATGGCGCTGCCGCCGCATAATACTTCGGCCATCTCCGCCGACCGCGGACGAGCATCGCGAGACAAAATTCGATTACGCGTCGACACTCATGCCCGCAGCTTCCACCAATGATCGCGCGCACTGCGCGCCAGAGAAACCAAAGAACGAGTGACCGCCACGGCGTCGTACCACTTACGATCGTTCAGGCTACTTTCGCAGCCCTTTTGGATCGACAATGCGGGGTTATAAACGAGCGCCACCACATCGGGATTGAGCCGACGGAATAGCGTGAACCCTGCGTCGATATAGAGTCTGCTACCCTCCGGATGGTGCTCGGGCAACGCGACTGCCCGCTCCAGATATGCCACGAGACGCGGCAGGGCGCGCGCATGGACAGCGTAGCAATGCGCCCAGATGAAGTCGGCGTTCGGCGGCACAAGGCCGGTTGGCTGGTCAGCCAATTCGTGGGTCAACGAGTGTCCGAAAAAGCACAGATCCCATTCACGCCCCTTTAGCGTCTCAACCAATGCTTCTTGCTCCCGGCGCATGCGCCTGCTGAAAATGGCGTCATCTTCCAGAACCCATACGGTCTGCAGACCATCCTCCAACGCCTGCCGGAGGATCCCGAGGTGGCTCAGGAAGTTGCCATAGACTCCACGTGAAGGCCACCCCTTCCAGTCGCTGGGAACGGGAGCATGAGGAATCTGCACCTTGGTCTCATCGATATCGATACCCAGGTCGCGCAATTCGGTCGATATCGACTGAAACCGATCCAGCCGATGCGGCAAATGGATTATCGCAATGCGATCAAAGTATTCATACAGAGTCATTTATCGACCTTCTTGCTGTCGATTCGCTAAACCGCGCGGGCGCATTTCAGAGCTGCCTTGCTATTCGCATTTCGGGGCGCCGGTTTTAAGGTTGGCGCTCGGCTGATCGAGCCATTCGGGTCGCGCAAATAGCTCATCGCTGACAATTTTCTCCATCGCCGCGCGAGGACCGCTCTGCGTGAAGACGTGATCACCGCTGCTGATCGTATGGATGCGGCAACGCTCGGCAAGGCGCTTGACGGAACTGCCGGCTTGCAGTTTCAATAGGCCGATCCCCGGCTCGCCGCGAGCGAACACGAAAACCACCCTGACTCCGCGCGCGATGAGCGCCTCGAGCTCGGTGCCGAGATCATTTGGCAGACGGATGTGCAAGCGTCGAGCGATGTCGCGCAATGCGGTTTGCGCCGTCAGCAAGGGACGTTGCAAGTAGATTTTGACGATGCGCAGAACGTTGACGCGACCCGTGAACATTCTTTTCCACGCATGTACCGAAAATATCCGCTCCCGGTAGACCCCCGGATTGTGCACGACCTCGGCCAGCTGCAGGTCCTTCAGAGATTCATCGGGTTTCCAAAAATAGTTCTGCGGATTGATCATGAGAATGCGATTCACCGGCAATCCTGCGACTGCTGCTCGCAGCGCGTGGTAGGCGCCGGAGCATAGGCCTGCCAAAGTGACATCACGGACGCCGTAGGTGGTGCGAAGGAACTCGATCGCAGCGCGGATATCGCCCAAAGCTTCCTGCGGAAACACGTCATCCTCCGCCCGCCCAGGACGGGTTCCGCTGTCGCCCAGGCCCGCCAGGTCCATGCGCAATACGACATAACCGTGCTGCGCCCAGCGCCGCGCCATCGATACGTACACCCGGCTGGCACCGATGTGGTGATCCGCGCCGGCATTGAGGAGAATGACCGCCCGCCGGCGGATTTCTTCGGGAGGCGGCCGCGTGACGATCCCGAACAGCAACGCATCGCTGCCGAAAAACACCGGCCTCTCCGTCCGGATGAACTGCGGAGCGGACGCATCCGCCACCAATGTCAATTCCTGGGTGGGACTGGCAGAATCGTATGCGCCGGCCCGCCGGTCGGCGGTTCGATCGGGGATACTGGCAAGGTGCCCCCCACGGTGCGAGAGCCATTCGACCGTCGCCGAAATGATCTCCTTCGGGGCCGACGCAAATTGCGGGGGGGTCATCAGCATCTCGACCAGGCCCGGCAGCGCCATGCGCGTCGTTCGCTCGTGCGCCTCGTTCGAGGCGCCCCGTCCGTCTGTGGCCGGCATCGTCGCACTATCGACGATGAGCATTTGCGGCAGCCGGGATTTGGGCGTGGAGAGATCCACCTTCGCGAGTGTTTCAAGTGTGGCTGCAGAGAACGCGAAGCCGCTCACCTCCATTCCCCCGGTGCGCGCCCCTTGCTTGTCCATCGGCGGCTCTGCGGGATCGAGCCCCAGGGAAGCCGCCATGCGCGTCGTCCTCAGCTCGCGCAGATAACGCCGCCCCGTGACGATAGGGGATATCGCAATGAGCGCACCGATGGAATCGCTCTCGCAAGCCGCCAGCGTCGCGAGCAGTGCCCCGAATCGGAATCCCAGCAGACACACCTGCCGGACGCCGCTCCATCGCCTGAGCTCGTCTGCCGCGGCCAGCACGTCGCGAGTCCAGATCTGCACCTGATCGCCATCCGGGTCGATCTCCGCAGAATCTCCGGTGCCCAAATAATCAAATCGGATCGCCGGCATGCCTGCCGCCGCGATGGCCTCCGCGAACGCACGTATACCCCGATGCGCGCAGATCGCTTCGTACCCGAAGGGACTGCAGATTACGACCCCGATGTCTGGGCCCAGCCCATTCAGCGACGGGTGCAGCCAGGCGAACAGGCGGTGTTCGCCCGAGTTGAAATAAATAGCTCGCGCAGACCGGTCAGCCGGCATAGGACTTCGCATCAACCCCGCTTCAGCAGACATGGGCCACTTACATCCTGTTGAGCAGTATCTTTGATGAATTGTACTCGACCGTCGCACCTGCGACGGCGAGTCGCCGCTCAGTTTCGCTCTTCATCGCCCTTGCCTCGTTCGCGATCGCCGGTTTGTGATGGCCGTCACCGACAGGGAGCGCGCGTCCACACGTACGAGATACATAATTTATTCAACCAAGCGCGCGCTATTATGCGCTAAAGTTTGCGCTAGGGTGCCTGTGGAGCGAGGTACCGTTATTTCAATTCGGAGCTCCCCAGCTGATCCAGGATGCGCATAATAATCCTTCGCACAATTCACCCATCCAGACCCGATGTCACTTGAGCCGCCCGAGCGCGACGCACGGCTGGAGGCAAACGCCACTGGCGACATCGGCGTCGTAGTAATCGGCCGCAACGAGGGTGAACGGCTCAGGCGCTGCCTGGATTCGATGCGGGGGCAGGCTGCCTGCATCGTTTATGTTGACTCTGGCTCGACCGACGATTCACTGGCGTTGGGCCGTACTCTGGCGGACGCGGTCGTGGAATTGGACATGGCCTCGGCGTTTACGGCAGCTCGGGCGCGAAACGAGGGCTTCCAAAAGTTGCTCGACCTGAAGGGGGAGCTGACTTATGTCTTCTTCGTCGACGGGGACTGCGAAGTAGCCGAGGGTTGGTTGGAAACGGGTTGTCGATTTCTGCATGACCATGCCGACTTTGCCGTCGTCTGGGGCCTGCGCCGCGAAAGATATCCCGAAAAGTCCATCTACAATCTGTTGTGCGATATCGAATGGCTCGAATATCCGTTGGGTGAGACCAAATTCTGCGGTGGCGATGCGGTCGCTCGAATTGAAGCCATCCGGGGCGTGAACGGATACCGGGCGGACCTCATCTGCGGCGAAGAGCCTGAGATGTGTATCCGATTGCGCCAGGCGGGTTGGCGCATTTATCACCTGGAAACCCCCATGACCCTCCATGACGCGGCGATTTACCGGTTTGGCCAGTGGTGGAGGCGAACGCTGCGGGGCGGTTACGGATTCGCGCAGGGGGCAGCGCTGCACGGAGCCCCCCCCGAGCAGTATGCCGTTTTGGAAACCCACCGCGCCTTGTTCTGGGGTCTCGGCATTCCCATCATCGCCCTGGCGTCGGCGACCGTTTTTTCATGGTGGGGATTGTTGGCGTTGATTGCCTACCCCCTGCAGGTCATTCGTCTCGCGGTGCAGGGCACCCGGCCCTCAGCCCGCGAGAACTGGTGGCGAGCGGGAGCCTTGGTTCTCGGCAAATTTGCCGAAACGTTCGGCATCGTCAAATTCCATATCGATACGATCCGACACGCGCAGTCCCGGCTGATCGAATATAAATAGCGCGTTTTTATGAAAATCGCCTATTTCATCAATCAGTATCCCAAAGTCAGCCACAGCTTCATTCGCCGAGAGATCCTGGCCCTGGAAGCCCAGGGCTTCGACGTGCTGCGCATTGCCCTCCGTGGATGGGATGAGCAGCTTCCCGATTCGGACGATCGCTCGGAACAGCTGCGAACACGGTATGTTTTGCGAAACGGGATCTTGGCACTCGTTTTGCCCACACTGCGCACCCTGCTAAGTTCGCCCGTGCGCCTCATGAAGGCTGCCTATTTGGCGGTTCGCCTGTCTCGCGAATCGGATCGGCGCCTGCTCTATCACCTCATTTGCATTGCCGAGTCCTGCCGAATCCTGTCGTGGCTCACCGATCACGGGGTGCGTCGACTCCATGCGCATTTCGGTACCAATTCCGCCGAAGTTGCCATGTTGGTGCATGCGCTCGGAGGCCCACCTTACAGCTTCACCGTCCATGGGCCGGAGGAGTTTCAGAGACCCATGGGTCTCGGCGAGAAAATCCATCGGGCCGATTTTGTGGTCGCGATCAGCTCCTTTGGACGGAGCCAACTTTACCTGCGCTCCCGCTACGCCGACTGGCGCAAGATCCAAGTCGTTCATTGTGGCCTGGAGCCATCGTTTTACGACGTGCCGGCCTCACCCCCCTCCGCGCGGCCCCGCCTGGTCTGCGTCGGACGCCTTTGCGAGGCTAAAGGGCAACTCTTGCTGATCGAGGCGGTCGCTCAACTTGCCGGCACCGGTGTGGAAATCGAGCTGGTGCTGGCGGGGGACGGTCCGGTACGCGCGGAGCTCGAAAACCTGATCGAACACCACGGTCTGGCGGCCCGCGTGCGCATCACCGGCTGGATCAGTAGCAGCGAAGTCCGCGCCGAGATTCTAGCCGCACGTGCGCTTGTCCTACCGAGTTTTGCCGAGGGCCTCCCGGTCGTCCTCATGGAAGCGATGGCATTGCGGCGGCCGATCCTCAGCACCTACGTCGCTGGCATACCGGAATTGGTCATTCCAAGCGAGAACGGATGGCTATTCGCGGCCGGCTCGGTGGGGGAGCTGGCCACGGCTATCAGAAGCTGCCTATCGAAGACGCCGGACGAGCTATCGAAAATGGGCGATGCGGGGTATGAGCGTGTACTGGCGCGGCATTCCATCGAGAAGGAGGCGGGTAAGCTTGCCGAGTTATTTCGAGCAACGAGCTCCGCCGCGTAAACCATGTTCGAGAACATCCCAGCCCTGCGCGCCCGTGAGCCCGTGAGCTTCTTGTGATTTTTCTCCGGTTTTTACTCGACGCCGCGTCCATATCAGTTCTGCTACCTGGTTTTGTGTTGTTCACGGAAATCATACTGGCCGTGAGAAGAAGGCCTGGTGCCAATCCGGTGAGGGGCGAGCGCCACCCGATTGCCGTTTTGATGCCTGCTCATGACGAGTCGGCGATGATTGCCTTTGCTCTCCGGTCCATTCGGCCGCAACTGTCAGCCGCCGACCGGCTGCTCGTCGTTGCGGACAACTGTTCCGACGACACTGCCGCCATTGCGGCCGCCGAAGGGGCCGAGGTTATCGAGCGCTGCGATACCGTTCACCGCGGTAAGGGCTACGCCTTGGATTTCGGCGTGCGCCACCTTGAATTGAATCCGCCTGATATCGTCATGATCGTCGATGCCGATTGCGAGGTATCGCCCGGATCCGTTGATCTCCTTACGCGACTCTGCTCGAAGAGCGAGCGGCCGGTCCAGGCCGCCTATCTCATGCACGCAGGCCAGGATGCCGGACTGAAAATGCGAATGGCCGAATTCGCCTGGGTGGTCAAGAACCGAGTGCGCCCAGAGGGACTGCGTCGGCTTGGCCTCCCCTGCCAGCTCATGGGCACGGGCATGGCGTTCCCTTGGCAGAGAATCAAGGCGGCAACGCTCGCGACCGGACACATCGTGGAAGATCTCAAGCTAGGCCTCGATCTTGCGAGGGCGGGTGCCCCGCCTCTGTATTGCCCGGAAGCGGTGGTGAGCAGCGCCTTCCCCACATCGATCCAGGGGGTGCAGACACAGCGCACCCGGTGGGAGCATGGTCATCTCAGCGTCATTTTGAGCGAAGCACCGCACTTGCTGCTCGATTCACTGAAGTCCGGGAACACGGATTTGCTCGCCATGACACTAGACCTTTGCGTTCCGCCGCTCGCGCTGCTGGTATTAGTGGTGGGCTGCGTTTGGACTGTCGGCGTGATCGATTATTGTCTTACCCGCGCCGTTATCCCGCTCGCCGTCTCGAGTGTCGCAGCGGTCCTGATCGCTGGCTCGATTTTGCTATCCTGGAACGCCTATGGCCGCCAAACCGTCTCGTTCGGCGATCTCTTTCTTGGCTTCCTATATCCCCTGCAGAAAATATCTCTCTATCTGAAATTTTTGGTTTCGCGCCAAATGGATTGGGTTCGCTCCAAGCGAGACGGCGATGAAGACTAGCCTAAGAAAGCCGTGCTGCCATAAACAACGTGGCGACACTAAACGGGCCGAGATCCGTCCATGAAATCGCGTACGAATGATACGTTGCAGCATTGGGATGTCGTCGTCATCGGCACCGGCGTCGGCGGCGCTACGGTTGGTCGTTCTCTCGCTCTAAGCGGCCTCAGCGTCCTGTTCCTGGAAAAGGGCAGTCGCATCGGTCCCAGCAGCGAAAGTGACGGCGGCGTCACCCCCGAATCTCGACTGGCTCAAGGCTGGTGGCCTCATCCGGTCAGCCAGCGGCAAGGCAACGGCGATCGCAAGCGCTTTTATGCGGCCGTCGGCTGTGCCGTCGGCGGCTCCTCGATTCATTACGCGGCCGCGCTGGAACGCATGGCCGCCAGCGATTTCGAGGGCCTGCAGACACCGAGCGCCACTACCCTCCCCTGGCCGGTAAGCTTCGCGGATTTCGCGCCTTATTACGAGGCGGCGGAGAAACTCTACGGCATCGGCATCGGCATCGGCATCGGCAGCGAGTCGAGCGAGGCCGCCGAACGACGCATGAGCGAATGGGACCGGGCGCTGATGGCTCAGATGCGCAAAAACGGCCTGAAACCGGATCCCCTGCATGTCGCCATTCGCTACGACAATGAGTGCCAGGAATGCATCGGACGCGTATGTCCGCGAGACTGCAAATCCGATGCGCGCGTCGCCTGCCTTGAGGAAGCCCTCCGCCAGCCGCAATGCCAGATCCTCGAACAGTGTGACGTACGCACACTGGAGGCCGACGATGCACGCGTGCGGGCTGTAAAAGCGATTCATCGGGGACGAGAGTTGGAATTGCGCGCACGCATCGTCGTGCTCGCGGCTGGTGCCCTGCATTCGCCCCATATCCTGCTGCGTTCCCGCAACGACTTCTGGCCGCAAGGGCTTGCCAACCGCTCCGATCAAGTCGGGCGGAATCTGATGTTCCATACGTCCGATATCTTTGCGCTGTGGGCGCCGCGTCGATTGTCCAGGCAGGGCCGTCAACGCAAGGCGCTTTCGGTGCGTGATTTCTACGTGCATAACGGCCGGCGCTTGGGCTACGTACAAAGTATGGGTCTGGAAGCGGGCCGCGGCGAGATTGCGGTTTACGTCAAGGACCAGTTGCGCCGGCGCGGCTTGCGGAACGAGTTGCTGCTTTCCTTCCTGGCCAAGGCTCCGTCCCATATCGGCGCGCTGATGTTCGGCGGTGCCGGCATTTTTGCCGCCATGACCGAGGATGATCCCAATCCGGACAACCGCATCGTTCTCGATGCGGATGAGCCGGATGGCGCTAGCTTTTCCTACACCATCACGGATGACCTGCGGCGGCGTGCCGATGAATTACGTCTCGTGTTTTCCCGGGCTGTACGGCCCTGGCGCATGCTCAGGATCTCTCCTGAACTCGAAATGAATTACGGCCACCCATGCGGCACCTGCAGATTCGGAAACGACCGCACCTCTAGCGTGCTCGATCATGACTGTCGGGCGCATGACCTCGAGAATCTCTACGTCGTGGATTCCTCGTTCATGCCACGCAGCGGTGCAATCAACCCCAGCCTGACGATCGCGGCAAATGCCTTGCGCGTTGCGCCCCGAATTGTCGATCGGCTGTATGATAGCCGCCAGCGCGAACCCTAGATCACTCGGCGGAATCGCCGCGCGATGATGGGCGGGGTGAGATCATTGACGACTTTGCGCACGCGCTGCCGAAAGGTCAGCTCGGTGTCCCGAGCATCCCTAGGCCGAAAAATCGTCGAATGCTGCCCCGTCACTTCCTCCGCCGGTCGGCCATTGCTGAAGTAGTAAAGCGCGAGCGATTTGCGGGTCATGCCCTCAGGGCACTGCAACGGATCCGGATGGCCGTGATAGGTGAAATCCGTGGTCCCGAAGACCATCACCCGATTGAAAAGCGGCAGCACCTTCGCCTCGCATTTCTCCATCTGGCGATCCCAGAGCTCCAGATGCCCGCCATATTCTTCCTTCCAGTCTTTGTTAAGGTACAGAAGCAGATTCAGCCGCCGGTCGAGATTGAAGGCGCGATGCTTGTTGAAGTCGGCATGCACGCCGAGCTTTCCGCCCCGCACGATTTGATGCAGTCCGCCGCCCTCGAACCGCGGATCCGATATTAAGTTGCTGATGCCGGTGACGTGACTTAGGAACTCGAGAAAGGTGATCGAGTTCAGGTGATACATGAGCAGCCGCGTGGCCGGACCGAAAGACGTTTCGGCAGCCGAAGCCAGTTTGATCTCCGCGGCATTGTCGAAGCTCTGCCAGCGGATGGCGTTTGGCTTCGGAAACTCGGCAAGCACCAAGTCGATGAGCTCGGGATTGAAAAAGTTGTCGAATACGACGTGCGGAAACGGCTTCGCCTCCAGATAGGCTGCGTGGGCCGAATCAGCCACTTGCCTCATCCGGGCAAGCGGAAGAAAAAAATCCATCTGTAAGCTCGAAATATTTTCCATGAGCGCCGATCAAAGATACCGGTTAATAACCGGCGGAGCCTATCAGACTGGAGCGATCGTTTGCAGGTCAGCAGACGCACATTGTGAACCCGGTTTGCGCTCTGCAGGCGCGGTTCCTCCGCCGGCCGAGCAGTGTCGCGAATCGCGCGCCAGACTGTCAAATATCGCCAAATCCCCTTAGGCGCGGGTGAACTGCTGGCGCGAGCCTACAGACCAAAAAACAGTATAAACAATTACTTGAGCGTTAAACCTGCAATCCTTCCCAAGAAGCATCCCCAATTTGTTTTTCGTGGCCAACCTCCATCGTCATGCAATAATTTCCTGGTAAATTTTGCAAGATCGAGGAAAATAGGTGGCGCTAGTCGCCAAACTGAGACACACGGCGCGATTGGCCCATGCATGCCGGGATAAAATTTTCAACTATTCCGGATGCGGGGATGAATGCTATGCCTGCTAAATTAGGCTAATAATTTGGACATAGACGACTACAACCTCGAGGAGGCTTTAACGCTGGTCTCCGTTTTTGGCACCGAGCATTTCGGATATTTGGTTACGCCGAACGTCGACCACGTGATCCGCCACCATGACGACAGCAATTTCCGGGCGCTCTACGATCAGGCTTCATACATCCTGCTCGATAGCCGTTTCCTTGCTCATACGGTTGGTCTGGTCAAGCGCCAGGTGCTGCGCGTCTGTTTGGGAAGCGACCTGACCACCGCGGTTTTGGAATCCGTCCTCAAACCACTGGACGTGGCGGTTCTGGTGGGCGGCAGCACCGCCCAGGCACAGCTTCTGCGCGACAGATATGGCTTGAAGGCTCTCCACCATGTCAATCCGCCGATGAATTTTATCCACAATCCGGCGGCGGTAGAGGCGTGTCTTCAGGCAATCGAATCGATCGGTCAATTCCGATTTTGCTTTCTCGCGGTCGGCTCTCCTCAACAGGAGATCATCGCGCAGAAGTTGAAGGAACGCGGCAAGGTCCGGGGGCTCGCGCTGTGCGTCGGCGCCGCGATCGATTTCCTGACGGGAAGCGAGAGAAGGGCGCCCTTGTGGATGCAGGAAGCAGGGCTCGAATGGTTTTATCGACTGTCGCAGAATCCTCGGCGGATGTGGAAACGATACATGCTTCGGGGCCCTAGATTTTTTTTCTTGCTGTGGCGATTTGAATTGAAGGTCCGCCCGCCCACGTTCCGGCCTGCCGTCATTCGAGAAGCCTTGGGCCCGTCCGCGTCCGGACAGGCCACGGTGCCGATGGCAACCAATCCCGGACAGGCTGCCTAGCGATCTCAAGGCTCGAGGAGATTATCGGCAGCCTGCGCCGGACGATAACCCACGGTCAGGAATGCTCTGGTCTCGTGGTATCCGGTGTTTCCGTTGGAAACGGAATAGGAATCGTGGTCAAAGCGTAGGCGCACCTCCAGTCCGCGCCCATGTCGCCAGGTCAGCGCAGCGCCCAGTATCCCGTTCGCATATTCGGTGCTCCCCTCCAACTGCGATGCCAAGGCAGCGCGTGGATAATCCGTTTTTCGGTAGCTTCCAAAAAACTGCGCTGTCAGGGCACGCGTTACTCTTCGCTCGACTCTGAAATCGACGCTCGGAAACGTCACGTCAAGATTTGGCAACCCCGGATAAATGTCCTTTTCCCATCGGCCGGTGATTGCCAATGTCGTCCTGTTCCGATGGAACTGCCAGCTTGCGGACGCATAGGTCACGCGGTAGCTGTCGGATGTCAAAGCAGCAGACGAGATCGAGTTGATACCTGTCAGGCCAGTCGACTGATTGCTGAAGCTGGAGCTCGCGTCCGTAAGATCCCGGCCTGCGGTGAAAATCACCTTGGCTGATGCGGATGTCATTCGGCTCAACTCGACCTTCGCCATGGGACCGCTCAGCGAGCCTGAACCGGCCGACTGATTCGCGGCGGTGATCGGCTGCGGCGCAAGGGTGACATTCGATCCAGGCACGAAATTCGATGGCACCAGGGCAAGCGCACTGGTTTGACTGACCACGGTCCCTCCCAACTCTCCGATAAAGTTCGTTCGGGTTCCATGAACTTCGTAACGCCCAAAACCACTGCTTCGCTCGAAATCGGAATTCACTTCCGTGTTATCGAACATCACCCGCTCGGTATTCGCATTGAGCGATACCGACCCACCGGCGGAAACCTCGCGCCCCAGCGCGACGCTTCCCAGAAGCCGATTGCTGTTGAACGGACTCGTTTGATATTGCGCGCGTGCATACCGGGCGCTCACGTCGATGAAATTAATGCCGCCGAAACGCACCTTCAGGTCGGGGCCCGTGGTGACGTAATTGATATTCTCCACGTTGGTTGGCGTCGTCGGGGTATAGGGATCCAGCGCGGACTGCCCGAAGTCGTCCCGCAACACCCAGATCAATCGCCCGGGAACGATGGCCGCATCCGCGTTGCCATCGAAGCGACCCAGAAGCTGATTACCATAAGCATGCTGCAAATACTCGAGATACGAAAAATTGCCGATCGCATTCACGTCAAACAGACGGCTCCGATGATCGACATTGAAATCCGCGTCAGTGATTGCGATGGTCTGGCTGACCTTGTTGGTCGGTGAGAGCGCCACGTTATCGGTCTCGCCGACCCCGGCATCGATGCCATAGGCATAGCCCTGGACACGCTCCGGGGTCGTCGCAGCATCATCGGCAAGGGGACTGTTCGATGGATTTAAGCCCCACCCTGAAACTTGCGCTTCGGCGATCTGCGCCGACAGCGCCACCGAAACAAGAGCGGTAGGAACTAGCAGGCTACCACGCCACTTAAGCCTGATCGTCATCGCTCCCGTACGACCCGTATCCGTAATATTCCTCGCGGGTGCTTCCTCTCACCTCGTTCAGCACCACCCCGCCCGCTTGCTGCACGTCGAATAATGCGACGGCAGCCTGCACGGCTTGTCGCGGCGTTCGCCCCGCACGCACGACCAGCACCACTTGGCTCGCAATTTTTATCAGCGCCGCACCCTCGTTGGTCACCAGCAGCGGCGGTGAATCGAGAAGAACGATGCGGCGCGGATTACGGACGCAGAGCGCCGCCACGATCATCCTCATCCGGTTGCTGCTCATCAATTCCGCCGTCCCCGACACTCGGTTGCCGGCGGGTAATATCGAGAAACCGCGAGTCGTCGTCGGTACGATGAGTGATTCAGGATCCACGCTCTCGTCCACCAAGGCATCGAGGAGCCCCGCGCGCCCCTCGAGCCCGAATATTTCACTCACGTGGCGTTTCGCCACGTCGGAGTCGACCAGCAAAACCGACACGTCCCGCTCCAACGCCATGCTGAACGCGAGATTGATGCTGGTAAAGGTCTTGCCGTCTCCCGGGAGAGCGCTGGTCACCATGATGACGCGGGATTCGCGCGCGGTGGAGTCCGCGGATAGCGCCTTGTCGATCAGCGGACGCTTGATGCGCCGATACTGATCTGCAAATTGGCGATCCTGATCTGGCTCAGGAAAGTAGCCGCGGGCGCGTAACGCAGCGTTGTCGATTTCGATGGGCTTGATGAGGCTGGTCGTATCTTCGAACCGCTCCTCGACGACCACACGCGCTGCTCGATGGGGCGACCGGTCGATCGGGGTGGCCGGCGCCCGGCTGGCGCCGGGTGCGTCCTTCAACTGTCCCTTCTTGAGGCGCGCAATCGTCTGTTCGACCAAGCTCATGTCTTCACCAGGGAACGAACGGCATGGATCGTGAGCCGCGCTCCTGACCAGTTCAACATGAGCACCAAGGCGAAGACAATCAACAAACCCACGGACGCCGCAGAGAAAGACCAGACATTGCGCACCGCCCTGGCACGATCGCGGGTGGGAAAAGCCTCGCTGACCACGCCCAGGACGGGGAAGCGCGTCGCCTCGTTCGCGGCGCGCACCGAGCTCACGATCGGCTTCAGCACGTGTAGGCCGTAGGCAAGACCCGCGCCTGCGACGAGTGCTGCCAGCCAAATCTCCGCCAGCAGCGTCGTGCGCTTCGGCCACACCGGCACCACCGGCGCCGTCGGTGGCAGCACGATCTCGAAGCGGACCGATCCCGCGTTGTCGGCGCGCTCGCCGAGTCGTGCCTTCTGATAGCTCTCGAGGAGCGCGGTGTACTGCGCCTTGTTGACATCGTAATCGCGGTTGAGCTTCTGATATTCCGCCTCGACCTGCGTCGCGCTGTTGACCCGCTGCTTGAGCTCCGCGACCGTACTCTGGTGCTGCGCCAATTCCTGCCTCAGCGCGGCTATTTCGACATCCACTTTGTTCAGTTCGAGCTGCATGCTCTGGTAGACGGGATTGCTTCCTGCACCGCTCGCCGCCACGGCCGATGCGTCGCCGCGGCGCA
>Ga0182030_10007395_pt1 | contig 22918 bp, 22 predicted proteins | sample 812S3MmetaG_FD_121299 | JGI IMG/M metagenome (GOLD analysis project Ga0182030, IMG submission 121299) | Permafrost microbial communities from Stordalen Mire, Sweden - 812S3M metaG (Illumina Assembly) | ecosystem: Environmental > Terrestrial > Soil > Wetlands > Permafrost | place: Sweden...
CATCCGGCCCAAGGGGGACACCGGCGGTGGCAACGAAGTGGGGGCGATCCTCGCCTCTCTCGCCACCGACATCGCGGATCCCCGCGACCGCCTGCGCGCCATCGTGGCCTCCACGAAGCGCGCGAAGGAACAGCTCCAGGGCATGTCGAGGAGCGCCCTCATGCAGTACAGCGCGCTGATGCTCGCGCCCATGTTGCTGTCGCAGATCCCGGGGGCCGCGGGACGCGTACGACCGGCGTTCAACGTGGTCATCTCCAACGTGCCCGGCTCCGACACGCCGCTCCACTTCCGCGGCTGGCGCGCCGAGGCCATCTACCCCGTGTCGATCCCGTTCCACGGCTACGGGCTCAACATCACCGTCGGCAGCTACGCCGGGGAGCTCGACTTCGGCTTCACCGGCTGCCGCGACACGGTGCCGCACCTGCAGCGCCTCGCCGTCTACGCCGGCGAGGCGGCCGCCGAGCTCGAGGCCGCGATGGCCTCGGAGACCTAGCTCCCGCAGTCGGCCTTCTTCACCGAGAACGCCGCAGGCGTCGGCGCGGGCTCCACCGTCTCGATCTTCTGCATGGCCATGACGCCGCCGAGGGGCTCGCTCACCATGTCGGAGACGACCGTCTTCGTCACGTTGTACGCGCCGGTGATCTTCACCTTGGCGCCGATGGACGGCAGCGGGTTGGGGAGCGGAAGGTTCAGGATGTCGTCGTTCACCGGCTTCGTGGGCTGCTCGCCGGGCTTGAGCTTGTTGTAGGCCTTCATCGCGTCGCAGATGACGGCGTAGTTACGCGCCCAGCCGACGACGCGAATCTTCGAGCCCTTCATGTTCCCTTTTTCGTCGGCGATCCAGAAGCTCGGCACCTCGGGGGCGCACTTGTCGGGGTCGGCCTTGCCGACCTTGTGGATGGCGCACTCGGGCGCGCGACCCACGTTCGAATCGACGATGTACCCGGTGACCGTGATGGGATTCGCGGTCACCTCCTTGCCGTGGAGGAGGCTGCGGAGCTGGTGGATGGCTCCGTACACCGTGTAGGCGTCGCCCGCCTTGATGGGCGTGGTCGCCAGGGCGGCCGGCGGGGGCAGGCTCGCCTTCTTGCCCGACCACGCGGGCTGCGGCTTGTAGGGGTTGTCCTCTCCACCACAGCCGGCGGCGGCCGCGAGGAGGGCGGCGATTCCGAACGTGCGCAGCGCGTGTCTGGCCAACGTGTACATTCGACCTCGTCTCCCTCCGCAGCCAAAATCCAGGCTTTGCACGAGTAACACGCGCGAAAGCAGCGAGACAAGGACGTCTTTCGGGCTCCCCTCCCCCGTTGGCGTCTTTGCGCCTTCGCGACCCTCCCCTATCGCCTGCGGTCACGCCGAGAGCGGATCTTTGCGGCGAGGGGCGGCGGGGAAGCCGAGCCCCAGCGCATCCACGTCGGCGGCGCGCACGACGTCGCCCGTGCACCGGGCCACCAGCCGCTGCACGATGGCCGACAGCTCCGCGTCCTCCCCCGGGAACGCATGCTCCACCAGGCGCCCGTACGCCGCATGCTCGATGCCCACCGGGTGCCCGAGGACGCGAAGACCCTCGCGGGCGAGGCGATCGGTCAGGATGGCCCGCAGGTCCTCCGGGCGGTCGCGCAGGCGCGGGAGCTCGATGGGGGCGTCGCGGGCATCGGCGAGGCGCAGCGCCAGCGCCGGATCGAGCCGGGACCCGGCCACGAGCTCGTCGGGGGCGGCCACCGCGGTCAGTGCGAGCTGCAGGTCCAGCGGGGCTGCCCGCTCCCAGGGGGCCCGCCTTTCCGCCAGGGCGCGGGCGACGAGCTGCTGCACCTCGGCGGGAAGGGCAGCCCCATCGAGCAGCACGAGCATCCCGCGATCGGCCAGCGCCAGCGGCGAGGCGCTCGGGTCGGTCCAGCGGGCCGGATCGTGCTCGCGTGCGCTCGTCGCGTCGACCAGCACCAGCGGCGCATCGCGGCGGGCCCCGGCGAGGTGGGCGCGCGCCAGGAATGGCACCGGGTCGACCCCGCTCGGGGCGAGCACGGCGATGGGGGCGCCGACCGAGGTTCGCCGCTCGAGCGCCTCGAGGGCCATCCGCGACGCGGCCGAGTACACGCCGACCGTCGCCGGACGGGCGAGGCGCGCGGCCGCCAGCGCATGCCGTCCCACGTCGAGATCGAGCTCGTGCTGCAGCCTGCCGGCCTTCTCGTCGGCCGCGTCGGCTCGCAGCATGGCGTCGTGAGTCCGTGCCAGCATGCGGGCCTGCGTGTCGCGCACGCGGCATGCGGCAGCGAGCCGATCGGCGGCGTCCTTCAGCGCGCGAAGCTCTTCGAGCGTCACCGGCTCCTCGCGCGCCACGCGCGGCAACACGAGTAGCCCTTCCGTCTCTCCCTCGCAGGCCACCACGGTCGCCAGGAGCGCGCCTCGGTCGTTCATCCACTTCGCGAGCGGGCGCAGCTCGGGGCGGCGGACCTCCAGGGCATCCAGCACGTCCGCGCGCAACGTCGCCTCCGGCTCGGCGCCCGCCACCAGCACGAGCTCCTCCGGCATCTCGGCTTCGCGCTCGCGCGCGTATCCGGCCGCATCGACCGTCGTCACCCGCGTCGGCCCGAGCGTCCACAGCTGCGGAGAGGCCGCCGCCGCGCCGCCCGGAGCGCGCAGGGCCAGGAGCGTGCTGCGGATGGCGTCCTCCGGATCGCCGCGCGCTGCCTCGACGCAAGCCTGGGCGAATGCGTCGAGCCATGCGCCTCGAGCCGGGCGCAGCGGCGACTCGAGCACCGGAGTGGCTGCGCCGATGGCGAGCACGAGCACGGCGATGACGAGCGCCGCGCCCCAGGAGCGCCCCTCCGCGGCGGTGGCGCCGAGGAGCGCGACTCCTCCCCCGACGATGGCCAGCACGACGACCCTTCGCGTGACGCGCGCGACCCGGACCGCGTCCCGCTCGAGAGCGGCAGCGCCCAGCACCACGCTCACCACGGCGACCAGCCCCCTCGCCAGCGCGTCGCCGTGGGCGCGCCCGATGAGCGCGGTCACGAGCGCCGCGGCACACGCGGTGCCGAGCAGCCCGCGCATGCCGAGCGCCCGCTCGACCACGCCGAGCTCGAGTCGCCGGCGGCGCAGCGTCCACTCCGTGACGAGGAGGAGCACGGCGACGCTCGCCACGGCCGCCCCGAGCGCCCACGCGCGTGGCGAATCCGTCATCCACGAGGTCGCCTCACGCTCGGGCGCCAGCCGGGCCGCGAGCGCGATGGACCAGACGATCCCCACCGCCACGGCGGCAGGGCGCGGCGACATCGGCGCGGCGCGGACGATGCCGCCCGCGCCCGGGATGCGCGCCACGGCCATGCAGGCCGCGATCGCGCACACCATCGCGCCGAGCGCGCCGCAGCCGTCGAGGCCCCGGCTGTCCCCGACGGCCCCGAGCGACGCCACCACCACCGCCAGCCCCCACCCCAGCGCGCGCGCCACGCGTCCCATCCAGCGGGCCGTGAAGGACGCGATCCCCAGCGCGAGCAGCGCCATCATCCACGCGCGCGGCTCGGTTCCCCCGTCCACCCAGATCGCGAGCGCCCCCACGTAGCCCACGGTCGCGAGCAGGAGCAGACGGCGACGCCACGGGACGACCGGGGTCGCGCCCGGTGGCGCGAAGGTAGCGTGGGGAGGCGGGGACATCCGGGTTCAGCTCGACCTTCAGGCTACAGGCTACAGCCGAAGAGCTTCTTGTCTGGCAGTAGCCTGATGCCTGTAGCCTGTAGCCTGAATGCGCCCGCGGACCCTCGCGCTCGGCACATGGCTCGCCGCGCGCGGAGCCATGGTCGGCGTGGGGTTCGCGCTGGCCATCGGCGGTGCCCTCGCCTCCGTCGTCGCGGCCGTCGCGGTCTCCGGCAGCGGCGCGGCGGCGGAGCTTCCCCTCCTCGAATCGAGCGCGATCGCGTGGAGCGCCGGCCTGATGCTGGCCTTCGGCGCCACGCTGGGCGCCCTCCGGCAGGATCGCGAGCAGGGCGTGGTGGCGCTGGTCCGGGCGCGCGGCGCGAGCCTGAACGGGTACGTGCGCGGGCGGGTCGGTGGGGTGGTCGTGGTGCTCGCGGTCGCCGTGGGTGGGGCCACGCTCGTGGCCGGAATCGCAGCCACATCGGCGGCACATCCTCCTCTCGCGGCGGTGCGGACGAGCGTGGCGGCGATCGTCTACGCGCTCGCCTTCGCGGCGACCCTGGGCCCCGTGACGATGGCCGCCCTCGGCTCGCACACCCGATCGGGTGGGTTTTTCACGTTGCTGGCGGTGCTCGTACTGCCGGAGCTTTTCTCTCGATGGACCGCTGCGTGGCTGCCGCGCGGCTGGCACGAGCTGACGTCGATCCCGGCTGCGCTGGCTGCCGTGCGCGCGGGCGTGGTTGCCCCCGCTGCGATGGGGGTGCCCATGGCGCGCGCGCTCGCCGGGCTCGCCGCCGTCGTCGCCCTGTCGCTCCTGGTCATCTTTGCTCGCGTTCGTCACACCGATGCGCAGGGATCGCCGTGATCACGCTCGAGGCGGTCGCCGCACGCCGTGCCCCGCTGACGCTGGCACGTCTGTCGCTCTCATGGGGTCCGGGGGTGCACTCCATCGTGGGGACGCCCGCCGACGGAGGGCCGCTCGTGCTGGAGCTGGTCGCGGGGCAGGCACGCCTTCGCACGGGCCGCGTGCGCGTGCTCGACGCCAGCCCGCGCGACGCGGCCGTGCGCAGGGAGCTCGCGCTGGTCCTGCTCGACGCGTCGCTGCCCGACGCCCTCAGCGCCGCCGAGGTGCTCGCGCTGGCGGCGAGCCTCCGCGGCGAGCCGGCGAGGGATCCCGTGGCTCGCCTCGCTACCCTGGGCGTCGAAGCGCTGGCTCCGAGGCGCGTGCGGACACTCGCGCCGGAGGAGGCACGGGCCGTCTCCTTCGCAGAGGCGCTGACGTCGACGCGCGTCCGCGTGCTGCTCCTCGAGGAGCCGCTGGCCGGCGTGGACCCTCGCGCCGCGGCACGCTTGCCCGAGGTCCTGCGCGCGCGAGGCCGCGACGGCTGCGCGGTGCTGGTCGCGACCGCGTCGTTGCGCGATGCGGGTGACCTGGCCGACGACCACGTGCTGCTCCGCGGCGGGACCGAGGCAGGGAGAGCCGGCTCGCTCGCAGAGCTGTCGGCGTTCTCGCCGGACGGAGTGCGCGTGCGTATCGTGGTGAGCGATCCCCAGGCGCTGCTGGCGGCCGTGGCGCGCGAGGGGGCCGTCGATGCGGTCGCGCGGAGAGATGGCGCCGTCGTCGCGCGCGGGCGGGACGCGGCTCTTCTGGCGGCGGCGGTGGGTCGCGCCGTCGTGGCCTCCGGCGTCGACGTGACCGAGCTACGCGTCGAGCCGCCGTCGATGGACGACGCGCGCGCCGCTTCCGCCGGCGTCTCGACGGCGACCTACGAGGCGGCCTACACCCGCACGCTCGCCGCTCTCGCGCCCCCGTCGAACGGCTCGCCATGATCGCTACCCTCGCCCGCCCCTCGCTGGCCCGCATCCTCCGCACGCCTCGCGCGCTGCTCGCGCTGGGCGCGTGGTGCGCGCTCGCCCTCGGCTTCGCCCTCGCGGTGCGCTCTCGCGGCTCCGCCAACGGCGCCGACCACGTGCTCGTCGGCGCGTACGGCGCCCTCATCCTGCCGCTGCTGGCCTACACCCTCGTCGGCGCCATCCTCGGCGCTCGGTCGCTCGTCGCCTCGATCGCGCCGCTGGTTCGCTTCGGGGCCGCGCCGACCCGTGCCGCCGCCGTGACGGTCGGCGTCGCCCTCGCCGCAGGTGTGGCCATCGGTGCGGTGCTCGCCGCGTTCGTCGCTCTTCTGGCCCACGGCTACGGCGATCCCCCGGTAGCGGGCGACGCGCTCGCCAGCGCCTACGCAGGCGCCCTGGGCGGCGCGGCGTATACGGCGTGGTTCGCCATGGGCGCGAGCTTCGGCAAGCGTGGCGGCGGCCGGACGGTGCTCCTCGTGGCCGACTGGGTGCTCGGCCTCGGACGGGGCGCCGTGGCCATCGTCACGCCGCGGGCTCACCTGCGCAACCTTCTGGGAGGGGCGTCGCCCATGGAGTGGTCCGGGCGGGCCAGCGCGGCGGCGCTCGTCGTCATCGCAGTGGTGTGCGTGGTGGTCGCCGTGCGCAGGGCAAGCAGGGCCTGAGGGGGGTCGAAGCACGCTAGCCTGGACGACATGGGCGTCGCGCGATGGCTCTTCCCTCTCCTGCTTGTCGCGTGCGTCCTGACAGTGGGCCGCACAGCCGGCGCCACGGAGACGGTCATCGACGACTTCTCCTCCGCCACGTCGCCAGCCCCCTGGGTGTTCTCGAACGGACCCGAGTTTCCCGGGGCCACGGGGTCGCTCACCGCAGGTGCGGGCGCGTCGGGCCAGGGCGCGTCCCTCGCGTACGACTTCACGGGAGGCGGCAACTACGTCGCCATGACGTTGACTCTGCCGACTCCGCTGACCGCGACGGTCATCGGCTACTCGGCCCGAGCGTCCGGCGTCCGCACCGTGCTCCGCGTTGTCGACACCGGCGGTCAGACGCTCCAGTACGACGTGAACCGCCCACTCGAAGCGGGCGGCCCGGGCGAGTGGTACCCGGAGGTCGTCGACCTCATGGCGCCTTCGAGCTACTTCGGCGGCGCGAACGACGGGGTGCTGCACCAGCCCATCACGGCCGTGAGCCTGCTCGCCGGCGACGCGCTCCAGAGTGGCCTGGCCGGCGTCGCCGGATTCGACAGCGTCGTCGCCTGGGACACGTTGCCGGCCTCCGTCGACCCCAACGCCTCGCCGGCGGCTGCCCCCGCAGGCTCCGGCGACCTCGCGAGCCGCCTCGGCGTGAACATCCACTTCACGTCCGACGACAAGGCCCTCGACATCATCGTCGCAGCCGGTTTCAGCCGCGTGCGCATGGACCTCGGATGGAGCGGCGTCGAGACCAAGAAGGGCGTCTACGACTTCTCGGCCTTCGACGGGCTCGTGTCGGCGCTCGCCTCGCGCGGGATGACGCTTCACCTCATTCTCGACTACTTCAACCCGCTCTACCCGTCCTCGGCCGACGCGGGGTACGCCGATGCAGGCTACGAGACCACCGTTCCGGCCTTCGCCGCGGTGTCGAAGGCGGCTGCCGCGCACTTCGTCGGCAAGGGCGTGACCTACGAGGTCTGGAACGAGGAGAACGGCGGCTTCTGGCCTCCGGTGGCCAACGCCGGGGAGTACTCGGAGCTCAGCGCGGCGGCGATCGCGGCAGTGCACGCGGGAGACCCCTCGGCGCTGGTGACGATGGGAGGCCTCGCGGGGTTCGACTACGGGTTCCTCGAGGCCGCGCTCGATGCGGGCGGCGCGGCCGGAGCCAACGCCATCGGCGTGCACCCGTACCGACAGGGCGGAGCCGAGAGCGCGAGCGACGATCTGGCGTACATGCGCACGATCGTCGCCTCGGCGTTTCCGACGCCGCCGCCCGTCTGGGACACCGAGTGGGGCTATAGCTCGCAGTGGTTCGGCGGCGATGCCGGTGGACATGCTCCCGCAGCGTGGGCGATGCAGGCGCAGCGGGCCTCGCGCGAGCTGCTGACGGCGTGGGCGCTCGGGTTCCCGATGGAGATCTACTATGACATCCGCGACGACGGGACAGACCCCACGAACGACGAGGACAACTTCGGCCTCATCCAGAACGACTACTCGGACAAGCCTGCCATCGTCGCGGTCCGCACCCTCACCGCGGCCGCCAGGGGACGCACCTTCACGGGTTTTCTGCCGGTAGGGTTCACGAGTCTGCACGCCATGCTCCTCGTGGGCCCGAGCGATCGGGTCGTAGCGCTCTGGAGCGACGCGACGGGAAGCGTAACGTCGGTCGCGTTGCCCGCGAACGGTACGGCGACCGACATGCTGGGCTCGCCGATCCTCCTCTCGTCGGACTCGGGCGCGACGAGCGTCACCGTCAGCGAGGTCGCCGGCCCGGTGTTCCTCACGTTCCCGAACCCCGCGGTCGCGGGGGACGGAGGCGCCGACGGGAGCGCCGGCCCGGTGGACGGTTCCCTCGGGGGCGGCGACGGGCAGGCGAATGCGCTGGACGCTTCGTCGGACGGGCCCGGCGGGGGAGGCTCGCACGCGTCGTCGGGGTGCGGCTGCTACGCGGTCGGGCACGATGCCGGTGGCATATCGCTGGTGGGGCTCGGCGGAGCGCTGTGGCTCCTGGTGGCGCGGGTGCGGCGACGGCGAGGATGATCACCCCTGCGTGAGCCGCTCGATCCGTTCGCGTGTCTCGCGCGGCAGGTCGAGCGGCCGCCCCTCCAGCACGAAGTCCCCCTCCGGCTGCTTCTTGGAGCCGTGCACCTTGACCCGCAGCCTCGCCGCCGGCTCTCCGACCAGCGTCCCCTCGATGCGCGACCCGGGCGGCGACGGCACCGTCGAGCGCAGCACGATGGCCTGCGCGTCGATGGTCACGACGCGCGCCTCCCCACCGCCCGTCCAGCGCACGTGCGCCGTCATCGCCGGGCTTGCCTCGCAACCTGGCGCGTCTCGCGCTCCGCGTCTTTCTTCGCGATGTCGGCCCGCTTGTCGAAGCTCTTCTTGCCCCGTCCGACGCCGATCTCCACCTTGACCCGCCCGTCCTTGAAGTAGAGCTTCAGCGGCACCGCGGTCGCGCCCTCGCGCGCCAGCGCCTGGTGGATCTCGTGGATCTCCCGGGCGTGAAGCAGGAGCTTCCGCGACCGCCGTGTCTCGTGCGGGAAGGCGCTCGCCTGCTCGAAGGGCGCGACGAAGAGCTGCTTCAGCCACGCCGTGCCGCGCTCGATGGCGACGTACGCGTCCGTGACGTCGACCTTGCCGGCGCGCATGGACTTCACCTCGCTGCCGACCAGGGACACGCCGGCCTCGTACCGGTCCTTGATGTCGTAGTCGAACGTCGCGCGACGGTTCTTGACGATGAGCTTCTCGGCCTCGACCTTGGCCATGGCAGGGCGCTCCTCTAGCGCATCCTCGGCTAGGATGCCGCACGAATGCCGGGCAGCGAGGTCAAGGGTGCGTGGTTCATGACCGCGCGCCGCTACATCCTGCAGGACTGCGGCGAGGAGGTCTTCACGCGCTACGTCGAGGCGGCGCCGGAGGAGTCGCGCGATGCCATGGCCGAGCCCGTCGTGTCGCGGTGGTACCCGGAGACGGTGATGCGCGACGCGCTGGAGTCGTTCTTTCGCGAGGTCACGTACCGCGACCCGGACAGGTTCACCGGCGCGATGGAGCGCTGCACGGTGCTGGGCACCCACTGGTTTCTCCAGGTGCTCGTCTCGGTGACCACGCCTCGCTATCTCCTGCGGCTGTTGCCGACGGCGCTGCGCCAGGTCCGCCGTGGGTCGGTGAGGCTGGTGCTCGACGTGCGGGAGAACGCCGCAACGCTGCGCTTCACCCATCACCCCTTCGCCGACCATCCCTGCTACCGGCTGGCCACGCCCGCCATCATGCGCTCCACGCTGAGCCTCTGCGTCGGTCAGTCGGCGCGCGCGGTCCTCACCGAGTACGACGCGACGACGCAGGTCGTCGAGCTCGGCTGGTAGCCCTCAGCCTCCGTCGGCCCGCGGCAGCTCTTCCCCCTCGTACGGCAGGTGGAACGGCGGCTCCTCGTGCTCGAGGCCCAGCTTCTTCTCCAGCGCAGAGACCCGCTCGCGCAGCATCTCGTTCTGCGCCGCCAGGGCGCGGACCATGTCGATCACCGGATCGGGGAGGTTGGCGTGGTCGAGCGCGGCGTCGAAGCGCGCGTGCGACGGCACGATGATGCGCGCCGGGACGCCGACCACCGTCGCCTCCGCCGGCACCTCCTTGACGACGACGCTCCCGGAGCCGATGCGCGCGTGATCGCCGATGTGGATGTTGCCGAGGATGCAGGCGTTCGACCCGATGACGACGTCCCTGCCGACCTGCGGGTGGCGCACTTTGCGCTCGAGGGAAGTGCCACCCAGAACGACGCCCTTGTAGAGGAGGCACCCGTCCCCCACGCTGGCTGTCTCGCCGATCACGATGCCCATGCCGTGGTCGATGACCACGCGGCGTCCCAGGTGCGCCGCGGGGTGGATCTCGATGCCGGTGACGAAGCGGTTGGTATGCGCGAGGAGGCGCGCCCCGAGCTTGACGTCGCGCTGCCACATCGCGTGCGCGGCGCGGTGCAGCCACACCGCATGCAGGCCCGGGTAGACGAGGGCAACCTCGAGGGTCGAACGGGCGGCGGGATCGTTGGCCTTGATGGACCGGATGTCCTCGGCCAGGAGCTGCGCTCCGTGCACCAGCTCTTTCGCCCAGCGGATCGGCCTCAGCATCGACTCTGTGGGCCAGCTTAGCCGGGCCCGGGCTGGTCCGCTCGGCGTTACCCCTCGCCTGCCTCGTCGTCGTCCTCGGCTAGAGCGGCGCCGGCGGCCAGCACGGTGCCGCTCGCGAGCGAGAAGGTCTCGCTGTCGTCCGGCGAAGGCTCGGCCAGCGAGTCCTCGCCGCGCAATCGCGCGAACCGGTCGACGATGGCGACACCGGAGGGGCGCGGCGCGGGCACGACGGGCTGCGACTGCATCTCGCCGGTCACCTCATCGTCGGCGTCGTCGGAGCGATCGTCGCCGAACGCCCGCGACAGGGCCGTGCGCAGGAAGGCGCGACCGTCGCCCACGCCCATGGCGAGCGCGACGCGCCGGAGGTCGTAGCCCAGCGCGGCCGCGTGCGGGTAGCGGTGCGCGGGATCGCGCTCGACGGCGCGGGTGAGGATCGCCTGGAGCGGCTGCGGAAGCTGGGGCTCGAACAGGCTCTGATGCACGACGCCGTCGCGCGCCCACACCAGCGCTTCGGCGTCGCTGACGATGCGCGGGAAGCGTGGGCCGACCATCATCTCGCGCAGCATCACGCCCAGCGAGAAGACGTCCGACCGCGCGTCGCCGAGCTGCCCGCGCGCCACCTCCGGCGCGAGCGCCCGGACCCGACGTGCCAGCGCGCGCACGCTGCGAACCGAGGACGCCGCGCGAGCCGACGCCGCGACGCCGAAGTCGCCCACCTTCACCTCGCCGTGCCAGGACAGCAGCACGTCGAAGGGCGACAGCTGTCCATGCACGATGCCGAGACGGACCCCGTCGGGCGAGCACGCGAGGCGAGCTCCGGCGAGCGCCTCGGCGACCTCCGCGCCGATGAAGAGCGCGAGGTCGAGCGGGAAGCGTTCGTCGTGTCGGGCTGCATACGCCGCGAACCGGGCGAGCGAGCGACCCTCGACCAGCTCCTCCACGGTGTAGGGCTGTGCGGGCCCGACCAGGCCGAAGTCCTCGACCCGCAGGACGTTCGGATGACGCACACAGGCCGAGCGCTGCGCCGCAGTCGCGAGCGCCGAGAGGACGGCCTCGTGCTCGTCGCTGGCGATGACGTCGAACACCTTCACCGCCACCGTGCGCGCCATGCCGAACGGCCCCTCGAGCACACCCCGGTACACCGTCGCCATGCTCCCTCGCCCGACCTGCCCTCCGATGCGCATGGAGCGCCCGGCGCCCAGCGGGATGTCTTTGCAGGGAGGGGGAATCAGGGGGGTCGGGCGGGCCATGATCTGGCTCTTTCGATCAGTCGTGACGGCGCATCCTTGGGTTGCAACCATCGAACCGTCCTCCGGCCGCTCGAGCGGTCGCGCGGTTGTCGAGCCTTTCCCGTACGTTGTCGCGGTGGCTCGGCCTCTTCGTGGATCCGTCCGGATCCACGCCTTGGGTCCTGCGCACGTGTGTGACGGCGTGCGTCGATGCTACGTTCGTGACACGCGAATGACCGCGACGGAAACGACGACCTGGCGCGACGTCGAGAGCCTGGTCGGCGAGCTGGAAGAGCAGCAGCGCCGGAAGGTCCTCGACCTGGCGCGACGCCTGCGCCCTGGGCTGACACTCGAGGATGTCGCCAACCCGCACGACTTTCCGGAGCTGGCGGATCCCGATTGGCAGTACGAGGACGGGCTCCTGGCGGGTGTGCAGAGCGTCCTCGCGGCCGTTCGGGCGCGACGGCGCGAGCAGGAGGGCTAAGGCCGTGGCCGCCAAGAAGAGCAAGGCCCGCGGACCTTTCGACGCACTGCAGGCGCTGAAGGACGAGCTGAAGAAGAAGGAGCTGGAGGCTCCGTCACGCAAGCCCGCGCCCCCACCGCCGCCGCGCACGACCCCGGCCGAGCCGGAGGACGACGCTGTGCTCCTGAACCGGCTGTTCGCCGGGGTGCAGCCGCTCGATCGCTCGCGCGGTGGCCGGGTCCCGAAGCAGAAGGTGGAGCGGACGACCTCCGTCGACGAGCAGGTCAAGCGCGTGCGCGACGTGGCGCAGGCCGAGGCCGACGCCGTGCACGAGCACCTGCGGTCGCTGGTCGAAGGGCGGGCGCGTTTCGAGGTCGCCGACGACGGGCAGCGCGTCGAGGGGCGCCGGGTCGACCTGCCGCCCGATGCGCTGCGTCGCTTGCGGCGTGGTCTGGAGCCGGTGGACGGGCGGCTCGACCTGCACGGGATGGGCGTGCCCGAGGCCCGCGCGCAACTCGAGCTCTTTCTGCGAACTATGCGCGCTCGCGGCGAGCGGTGCGTGCTCGTCATCCATGGCAAGGGGGAGCATTCGCCGCGCGGCGTCGCGGTGCTCCGCGGGGAGATCTCCGCGTGGCTCTCGCAAGGCCCGTCGAGCGAGCACGTCGCGGCCTTCGCGACGTCCAGCCTCGCCGACGGCGGTGAGGGGGCGGTGTACGTGCTTCTGCGTAGGTGACGAATCCGTTACGAAGCGGTCCCGGCCACGTCATACTCGTGGTCTGTGAGGGCTTGGGCGTTCCTGGCGTGCACGACCGCCGCAGCCTGCGGGACACCGGCAGGGTCCACGTCGAGCCCGGACGCTGGTGGCCACGAAGATGCGGGGGGCCTCCCGACCAGCAGCCGTGACAGCGGCACGCTGAACGACGCGGGAAGCACCGACCCGGGGAGCACCGACACCGGGACCGCGGACACGGCCGACGCCGGAGCGAGGACGACGAACATCGCCCACGTCGTGCTCATCGTTCAGGAAAACCACTCCTTCGATTCGTACTTCGGCGCGTACTGCACGGCCCCGTCGGGCTCCAACCCGACGTGCACGCAGGGCCCCTCGTGCTGCGAGGCCGCGCCCGCGACGGAGCCTTCGGGCGCGTCGCCCACGCCGCTCGACGACACCGAGAACGCCGCGTACGACCCGAACCACACGCAGTTCTGCGAGCTCGACGAGATCGACGACGGCAAGATGGACCGCTTCGTCACCGGCGCCTCTTGCTCGGATCCCCGAAACTTCGCAGTCGCTCCCGCGTCGGCCGTGCAGCCGTACTGGGACCTGGCCACGCAGTACGCCCTCGCCGACCGCTGGTTTCAGCCCATCGCCGGACAGTCGTCGTCGAACGACATGTACTTCGCGACCGCGCACTACGTGTTCACCGACAACGCCGTGCAGCCGGACACCGAAGGCAACGGTTGCACCCTGCCGCCCACGCCCACAGCGAAGTACTCGGGGAAGACGACCGTCGCCGATCTGCTCATTGCTTCGGGGCGGACGTTCGCCGTGTACGCCGAAGGATACGCGGCCATGGTGAGCGCGACGCTCTGCCCCGCGGCGCCGTCGGACTGCACGATGACGCCGGTGCCGCTCCCGACGCCGCCGTGCGACTACTCCCCGGGCGACGTCCCCTTCGAGTTCTATGGGCAATTCGCCGACAACCCCGTCTACATGAAAGACCTCGGCCAGCTCACCACCGACATCGCGGCCGGGCAGCTCCCGAGCCTCACGTACGTCAAGCGCATCCAGTACAAGAACGAGCACCCGGGCTACGGGACGACCATCTCCAACGGCACAGCCGCGGTGAAACAGGTCCTCGACCTCGTCGAGGGGTCGGCCTACGCCGACGACACGCTGGTGCTGCTCACGTGGGACGAGGGGGGCGGCCTCTTCGATCACGTCGCCCCGCCGCCGACGAGCGCCATCGACAGCCAGCCCTACGGGATGCGCGTCCCGCTGCTCGCCATCGGTCGGTTCGCGCGCCAGGGCGTGGTGTCCCACGTGGTGCTCGAGCACTCGTCCATCGTGAAGTTCCTCGAGCTGAACTTCCTCGGGACGACTGGTCAGCTCGGCGCGCGCGACACGCAGGTCGCGAACATCGGGAGCCTCCTCGACCCTACGCAGACGGGCATCGTCGTCCCCGAGAACTGACGACCCTACGTGAGGAGCCGAGACAGGTGCTCCTCGAGCGCCTTCCACGACGCGGGCTGGCTCCGGAAGCCGACGTAGCCGTCGGGTCGGAGGAGGTACAGGCACTCGCTGCCCGCGCCGTAGCGACGGTGCAGCGCCGCCTTCGCATCGAGCAGGACCGGCTCCTCGCCCGCGAGCTCCGTCGGGCGCGCGCGGCGTGGCACGACGATCCACGCCTTGACGTGCGCGCCCCAGCGTTCGCCGACGCGACGCGCGATGTCGGCGAGGTTGGCGTATCCCTCCGGCGTCGGCGCCGCGCCGTCGAAGAGGAGCAACGTGCTCCCGGGGTGGCGCAGCAGGGAGAACGCGGTCACCGCGTCGTCGACCGCCACGTCGGGCGCGCGGTCGCCCGGGTGCGGCGCCCCGCCGAAGCCCACCCAGTCAGCCAGCGTGGGCTGCTCGCCGACACGCTTGCCGACCGTGGCACGCGCGACCGACGCGCGGTGCTCGTCGACGATGGGGCTCGTCCTGTAGCCCACGGCGATCTCGCTCGCCTGGGCGAGGAGGCGCTTCTGCACGATCTCCAGCCCCGCCAGCATCGCGCCAAGGCGATTGCGCACCTCGCGCGCGACGGGGTTGCGGAGCGTGACCACCTTGGTCGCCAGATCCGTCCCCTGGAGGGTCGCGGCGGCAACCGGGCGACGCTCGCGACCGTACGAGTCGAGGAGCCCTTCGTGTGCCGCGCCCGACACCGCGAGGGCCAGCTTCCAGGCGAGGTTATGCGCGTCCTGCATGCCGGTGTTCATGCCCTGGCCGCCGATGGGGCTGTGGATGTGCGCCGCGTCGCCTGCGACGAAGACGCGCCTCTCGCGGTAGCGGGGGACGATGCGGCGGTGGACACGGAAAGGCGCTACCCACCCGGCGCTGCTCACCATCGCCTTCGGGCCGCCGCGCTCGCGGAGCAGGCGGGCCAGGTCGTCGACAGTGGGCGCGGGGATCGCCGCCTCGCCGACGAGCCGCCACAGTCCCTTTGGCATCGGAAGCGCGGCGATGGCGCCGTCGGGTGCGATGAACGCGTGCGTCTCGTCGTCCGGCAGGTCCCACGCGATGCGCACGTCGGCCAGCACGAACGACTCTTCATAGGGCATGCCGTCGAACGCGAGCCCGAGCGCGTGCCTCACGGTGCTGTGCGACCCGTCGCAGCCCACCAGCCACGCCACCCGATCGCTCTCGATCCGGCCGTCGGCGTGCGCCAGCGTCGCCGTCACCCCACCGTCGTCCTGCTCGAGCGCCGTGAGCTTCACCTCGCGCTCGACACGGCCACCGAGCTCCGCGAGGTGCTCGGCGAGCAGCCGCTCGGTCTCGCACTGGGGCAGAGACAGCATGTAGGTGTAGGGCGAGTCGATGTCGTCGAGGCTCACGTGGGCGAGGCGCGAGCCGTCGGCGTAGAAGTTCACGCCGTGGATCTTGCGACCCGCCGCGACGAAGCGGTCGGCGATCCCCATCGCGTCGAGCGCCTCGAGGGTGCGGGCCTGCACTCCGAGGGCCTTCGACTTGTCCGTCGGCACCGGACACGAGTCGACGATGCGCGTCTTCACGCCGCGCCGGAGGAGCTCGCAGGCCATCATGAGGCCCACGGGGCCCGCACCCACCACCAGCACACGCCCACCCGCCATGGCTTCGCTCGTCATGAGGTCTCCCTCTAGATTACGATCGTCTGTCCGATGCTAGGGCTCGAAGCGGTGATCGCGCAGCTGACACTCTTCGAGCAGCTTCGCCCCGACGAGATTGGCCGCATCGCTGCCCGTTTCCGGGTGGAGACGCTCGCGCCGGGCTCTACGCGTGTCTTCGAGGCGACCGCCGAGGGCTCACGGCTCATCGTGGCGGTGCAGGGGCACGTCTCGATCGAGGTGGAGTCGGCCGCAGCGACCCTGCGCTCCAGGCTGGAGCCGGGGGACCGGCACGGCGAGGTCGCGCTGCTCACGCGCATGCCGCACGTCGTGCGCGCCACGGCGATGGAGGGCGCGGAGGCTGTGCTCGCGACGGTCGACCGTGCGGGCCTCGACGCCATCCTCGACGAGTTCCCGGCCGCTGCGCTCCCGCTCGCCACCGAGCTCGCCAGCGAGCTGCGCTCCCGGCAAGACATCGCGCGCCAGCTGCTCGAGCTCCACGCCGAGGGGCTCCCCGACGAAGAGCTGCGCGCTGCCGTCGACGAGCGCCGCCGTGCCCTCGCCCGCCGCGGCGCCCGGGTCGTCCGGACAGGCCCGCGCGCCATGTTCCGGCGACTCGTCGTCCAGCAGGGGGCCGAGCCGCCGTTCTGGATGCTGGTCGGCTTCATCGTGTCGCTCGGGCTGGCGCGGCTCACGGTGTTTCTCATCCTGCACTTTCACCTCGAGCAGCAGCTCTTCGCGCTGGTGAAGGCCCCGAACGACCCCAACCCGATGCACGTGCACCACTTCAACTACGGCCTCGTGCTCATCGGCCTCTCGGGGCTGGCCGCGCTCGTTCCCTTCGGGCGGCGCGCGCTGCGGGTCCTCGCCCTGGCCTTCGGGTTCGGGTGTGGCCTCGTGTTCGACGAGTTCGCGCTCTTCTGGAATCTCAACCCCGAATACGCGCAGACCGCCAGCCTCGTCGCCGCCGCCGTCGCCGCCGCGGTCATGGTGCAGCTCGTGTGGTTCCGGCGCTTCTGGGGGGCGGTCATGCGACGCGCGTGGCTGACCGTCCGGGGGGCACGATGACGACGCTGACCCCCGAGGAGCTGGCGCTCGTCCACCGCGTCCCCTACCTCGCGCCGCTCGACGACGAGACGCTCCGCGACGTGGCGAACGCCGGGAGGCGAGGCCGGTGGGCCAAGGGCGAACGCATCGTGACCGAGCTCGAGTTCGGCGCCGACGTCTTCGTCCTGCTGCGCGGCGAGGCCGAGGTATCGCTCGAGGGGCAGCGCGGGGAGAAGGAGATCCTCGGTCGCCTGGGGCCGGGCGATGCGTTCGGCGAGATGTCGTCGCTGACCGGCGAGCTTCGCTCGGCCACGGTGATCGCGCTCGGCGACGTCGAGGCGCTCGTCGTGCCGGACGAGGTGTTCGACGACCTTCGCGCGCGCCGCCCCCGCGTCGCCGTCGCGCTCGTCCGCATGATGGCCGAGCGCCTGGCCGGCGCGGAGCGCGCCATCGACACGCTCCTCGTCTCGCCGCAGGACGCCGAGAAGGCCGCCGCGAAGGCCGAGGTGAAGCCTGGCCGAGGCTCGGTCGCGCGCGCGTGGCGGGAGCTCGTGGTGGGCCGCAAGAAGGACCTCTCCTTTCTCACCTTCGCGGCGTTCGTGACGACGCTCCTGCTCGTTCGCGGCGGCGTCTACCTGGCCTTCCGCTTCGACTTCGCCCCGTTCGGCATCCTGCGTACCGCGTACATGTCCGGCTTCGCGCTGCTCGGGATCAGCGCAGCGTCGGCGCTGCGCACGTTCCGACCGGCCTGGCGCCGCGCCATCGCGCTGGCGTACGGCGTCGCCGTCGCGCTCATCCTGAACGAGCTCGGCGTCACGCTCGCCTTCGACATCTTCTACAAGGACATCCACACGCCGGACCCGAACGTCCCCTTCGATATCGAAGATCTCTACAGGCGGACCGAGGGGGTGCGCGCGACGCTCATCGCTCTGGCCGTCCTGGTCCAGGCCGCGTACCTCCGTCCCTTCTGGCGACGCGCGGCGTTCGTGCTGAGGACGCGCATCCGGCGGAAGGTTTCGGGCGCGCGCGCAGCGTGAGGCGGCGGGAACCAACGGCGGCTCAGATGATCCCGTTCTTCACGAGCATTGCCCGGACCCCGCGAAAAGCCTCCCGCCTCCACACCTGAACGAGATGCCCGCCGGCCGCGCGCAGCAAGGGCGCGCCGAGATGCGCCGCCACGCGTTCGGCGTGCGCGATGGGGGTCACCTGATCGGCCTCCGCACCCACGACGAGCACGCGCTCCGGCGCCACGCGGCTCGGTCGCGCGAAGGGGCTCACCACGTGGTTCGCCGCTTCCAGGGCCGCGTGCTGCGCGGTCGCCTTGTCCCCTCCCCCGAGCCTGCCCTGATCGCGCGCGAAGTCGGCCAGCGACGACAGCGGGATGATGGGGACGGCGAATGCGAGATGGTCCTCCACGGTGGCAATGAGCGCCGTCGTATACCCGCCAAGGCTCATCCCCATGAGGCCCACGGCCGTCGCCCCGCGGTCTCGCAGCAGGGCAATGAGCACACGCAGATCGGCCACGGCCTGGCGGAACCCCTCGTTCGTGAAATGCGGGTCGGCCCCCGGAAAGGGCGGTGCGCCTCCCTCGGCTCGCGCCCGGACGCCGTGGAACGGGAGCACCGCCAGCGCCACGTCGAGCCCGCGCTGGTTGAGCCAGCGGATGGGCCACGCGCGCTCCTCGACGGCCCACTGGCCCGACATGTACCCGTGCACGAGGATCACGGCGGGGCGCGGTCCGCCCCCGACATACAAGCGCGAATGCGCGGTGCGGTTGGGGACGTGCGCGAGGTAGGCGTCGCGAACCGCCGGCGCGAACGGCTCGAAGGCGCTCTCCCACGAAGCCTCCACGCACTCGGCTCCCCACGGAAGGCGACGCACGCTACGCACACGCGGGCTCACCGCGGGAGGCGGCACGAAGAACGTGTCGGGGTGGGTCACCAGCTCCGGCGCGCCGTACGTGGCGCGGATGAGCGCGAGGCGCTCGAGGCGCTCGTCGTGGGACATGGCCTCCGCGCGCGATTGCACGCCGCGATTTCGCATCTGCATCGCCGCCACGACGGCGCGATCGACGGTGGAGGCGGCGCCGGAGAGGAGGCGGCGCGAGAGCGGGGACTTCTTCACTTCTCCGTCCATTCGCGCATCGCCGGGTGCCGCGCGAGCCTCTTCAGCGCCTTGCCCAGCAGCGTCTTGCCCGGCTCCATCTTGTGCCACGGCGACGCACCGCTCGGATGCGGAAGCGGCACCACATCGACCTCGCCCCCATGCCAACGCGCCCGTCGCATCGTGCCTATCAGCTCTGCGAGGGGCGTCTTCTCGCCCAGCACCTGCTCGATGGCCATCGTCCCCACCGGGATGACGAGCTCCGGCTGGAGGACCTCCACCTCGCGCACGAGCCACGACCTGCAGCGCTCCGTCTCCTCCGCGTCGGGCCGGCGGTCGCCGCCGCCGCTCGCCTTGCCGGGAAAGCACCGAGCCACGGCCGCGATGTAGACGTGTGCGCGGAACGTCGCCTCGTCCACGCCGAGGGCCTCCTCGAACCACCGGAACATGGTGCGTCCGGCGGTCCACGCGAACGGCCTCCCGAACGAGCCCTCGCGCGGCCCCGGGGCCTGACCGACGAGCATCACGCGGCTCACGACGGGCGGCCCGTGCACCACCGGCCCGATCATCTTCGGGCAGGCACGGCACGCGTCGAGCTCATCGTGGAGCACGCGAAGCGACTGGATTCTCGACGTCATCGACCGCAGCTTGCACCTCGTCGCGCACGCCCACTCGGACCCCCTCTCCGACGCGGACGCGGGGGAGCGGCTCACCCGGAGCCGCCGACACCCGGTACCAGACGACGCCCTCGTCGTCGACGTCGACCGCGACCCGCTCCGGATCGCGCTTGGCCAGCGCAGTGAGCATCGCGTCCGCCTCCGCCGTCCCGATCCCGAGCGCGCGCGCCGCGTCCACCGCCGTCACCGAGCCGCGGTGGGCCGCGACGGCCAGGAGCGCCTGCTCGCGCGTCGACCGCGCGGCTTCGACACCGGACGTGCGGAGCGACCGCCCGCTCCGGACGAGGGCGACCCCCACGGCGAGGACCACGACGGCGACGGGAACGGCGATGGCGAGCCCCACCGCCAGCGCGTGGACAGCGAGAGCGAGGAGCGTGACGGAGAGCGCCAGCGACCCCCCGCCGACGAGCACCATCCACCCCAGCACGCGGGCGAACGTTCCTCCGACCCTGGCGGGCCTGCCGGCCAGGTTGACCGACGGGCCGGAGAGCGGAGCCCGGAGCGCGCCGCACGCCGTGCAGTACGGGATGACGCCCCGATAGACGATGGGCGCCTCCCGGCCGCAGTGAGGGCACATCGGGGCCATGGCGGGTCCGACCCAACATGCGGCTCCCGCGGGCTGCGTCAAGCGGGCGACCCTGAGACGGCCCGCAGACGGACCGCGGCTCGGAGGAGCATGCTAGTTTTCGGGCATGCGCGCGGTCGGAGTGGGCATCGTGGCATGCTCGGTGGTAGCGGCGGCGGTCGCTTGTGGCGGCGCCTCGTCCAAGCAGGATGGCTTCGCGTCGGGCGACGGTGGCAACGGCGGGGGCAGCGGGAGCGGCGGCGGCAGCTCGGGCGCCAGCAGCAGCGGGACCTTCGGCGACGGTGGCGGCAACAGCAGCAACAGCAGCGGCGGCAGCGACTGCACGGGGCAGGCGGCCGACTACGTGTACGTCCTCTCGGCCGAGAACGATCTCTACAGCTTTGCCCCCGACAAGAAGGTCTTCACGAAGATCGGGCCGCTCGGCTGCACGACGTCGCTGTCCCCCAACTCCATGGCCGTCGATCGCAGCGCCACGGCCTACGTCAACTACGTGGCCGACGACGACTCGACGGGCCAGATCTTCCAGGTGTCCACCACGGACGCGAGCTGCACCGGCCCTTTGATGACGATGCCGAGCGGCTGGCAGCGCGTCGGGATGGGCTACTCGACGAACAACGCCGGCTCGACGGCCGAGACGCTCTACGTCGCGGGCGTGGGCGGCGGCGTGGGGCTCGGCCTCGTCGACTTCGGCATCAAGACGGTCGGGCCCATCGGGCCGTTCACGGGCTCGCTGGCGGGGCAGAACGCGGAGCTCACGGGGACGGGCGACGGACGCCTCTACGGCTTCTTCACGACCGCGCCCGTCGAGGTCGCGGAGATCACGAAGACGAACGGCTCGACGCAGACGCCCGTGCCGATGACCGGCGTGAAGGTACCGAACGACTGGGCCTTCTCGTTCTGGGGCGGCCACTTCTACCTCTACACGTCGCAAGGCCAGGGCACGGGCAACGGGAGCAACGTCACCGACTACGACCCGGTGGGCGGCACGGTGAACACGACGTTCATGACGGCGATCGGCTTCGACATCGTCGGGGCGGGCGTGTCCACGTGCGCGCCGACGACCGCGCCGCAGTGACCGGTGTTCGTCGTCGCCATCGCCGAGCTCCACGGTCCCCTCGAGGACGAGGTCGCGCCCCTCGCGGCGGACATGGGCGCCACCGCCTACGACGCGCGCCTCTTGCTCGCGGCGGGGATGCCGGCCATCGTCAAGACGACGCCGGACAGGGCGCTCGCGCTCGATCTCCTCTCCCGGCTTCGGGCTCGCGGGCACGGCGCGGTCGCCTGCGACGCCTCCGCCGTCGTCTCCTCCGAGGAGATGGTGGCGATGCGCCGCCCGCGCCTGGAAGCGGACGCGGTGACGATCGACGACCGCCCGAACGAACGCTTGCCCTATTCAGACGTCCTCGCGCTCCTCCCCGCCGTGCACCAGCGCCGCGTCGAAACGGCCACGCAGACGCGCGAGACCAAGCTCTCGATGGGGCGCGCGGTCATGACGGGCGGCATGGCCTTCACGAAGACGGTGAAGACCAGCAGCCGCAACGCCACCGAGGAGCGCGACGTCGTGCTCTACGTCTTCCGCAAGAGCGGCGAGCCACCGTGGCTCCTACGCGAGCGCGGAACGGGATGGGCCGGGCTGGGCCTCCCGCTCGCGCCGTCGGAGAGCGAGAACTACCGGCAGGCCGTCGCGGCGCTCCGCGAGCGTGCCCCAGGCGCGACGTTCGACGACCGCCTGATGACGCGAAAGGCGGCGGAGCGCTCCTCGCTGACGGGGGGCGGAGGGAATACGACGGTGAAGACGTCGTCGCAGGCGGGAGTGGACCTGCTGGCGCACGTGATGGCGCTGTGGATCGCCCGGGGGGCGTACCGCTGAGGGGTCGGCCCTTCACCGATCCAGCGGCACCACCAGGTTGTGCTTCGCGTGGGCCGGGCCGCGTCGGGGATCGTCCGGTGCGAGCTCGGCCACCGCCGTCCCGATCGCCGTGAACTCGACGATGGGCGCGCTCTGCCCCCCGCCGTACACCGACTCGCTCACCGACACGCCGACGATGCCGACAGGCGCGTCGGGAGTCCCGTCCGGGTGATGCTGGAAGAGATCCTGCTGCAGCCGGTCCATCGCCGTCTCGCGCGCGTCGAAGAAGGCCTGCGTGTACTCGGAGACCTCGGCGTCGCGGGTCCGATAGTCGCGCAGGTGACGCGGATCGAGGCCGTACACGCATGCGCCCATCGCTACCGTGACGGGCCGGTACCCTCCGCGGAGGAGCTTCACGAAGTCGGGGGCGGTGAGGTCGCTCGTGAACGGCGCCCCGCTGCTGAGGCGGAGCGACGGCGCGGCGCGCTGGTCCTGCCGCGCGTAGCCGGCGTCGAAGCCGATGGCCGTCCCCATCGCGACGAACTTCGCCACCTGGCGCGACCCGCGCCACACGTCGTGCTCGACCTGGATGCGCACCTCGACCACGCCCTCCGCGCCGAGCTCCTGGGCTTGCTGGCGCATCCGGTAGATGGCGAGACCGCGCGCCTGGCGGAGCGCGTTGCTCAGCGCCGCGACCTCGCTGGTGGAGACCATCCAGTCGAACTGATTGCCCGCCTCGTAGATGCACGAGCCGATGCAGAGGCCGTGCGGGAAGTACCCCGCACGGGAGAGCGTGATGAACTCGGTGACCGAGAGCTCGCTGAGGGCCGGGG
>Ga0182030_10007397_pt1 | contig 22910 bp, 14 predicted proteins | sample 812S3MmetaG_FD_121299 | JGI IMG/M metagenome (GOLD analysis project Ga0182030, IMG submission 121299) | Permafrost microbial communities from Stordalen Mire, Sweden - 812S3M metaG (Illumina Assembly) | ecosystem: Environmental > Terrestrial > Soil > Wetlands > Permafrost | place: Sweden...
AGTCCGAGCGCGTGAGGCCTCCGGCCACTATCACGTCGGCGTCCCAGCGCGGGGTTTGGCCGCCTTCCGCTGCGCCGGCACCCTGTCCTTCGGCGACCGCCACGTCGCCTGCCGGGAGCACCAGGACCACATGGTCGCAAGCCCGCCGAGCGGCCGAGAGCGACCAGGCCAGAACCGGTCGCCCCTGGAGGCTTTCATACTGTTTGGGGCGTCCAAAACGGGTACCGGTGCCCGCAGCGACCACGATGGCCCAGGTACCACCCAAGGCGACGTCAGCCCTGCCGTTGCTCGGGTCGGAGCCCGGCGCATACGACCTCCAGCATGAGCTGGGGAGAACAGTCGCGGATCAGCGGGTTCTCGCCGGCTGCACACGGACCCATGACCAAACCCATGAGGTCCGCCGCGCGCACGTCGCGGCGCACGGCGCCGGCCTCCTGCGCCGCGCTCAGCAGTCGGGAGGTGACGGCGATCAGCTCATTGGCCACCTCGAGCAGTTCGCCTTCGGGCGGCGCGCCGGGGTCCACCCATTTGGCCAGGGTGTCGGCCAGGTCGCGCTTGACGCGCGCCTCGTCGACCAGATGAGCCAAGAACGCAAAGAGCGCCTCACCCGCGTCGCCGTGGTCCAATTGCCGTTGTGCGTCGGCCACCAGGCGGCGCATCCGGTCGACCATGATGGCGCGGTAGAGGGCGTCTTTGGTGGGGAAATGGCGATAGAGGGTGCCGATGCCCACCCCTGCTTGCGCGGCAATGTCGTCGACGCCGACACCGGACCCTTTTTGGGCCAGCACCGTTTCCGCGGCACGCAGGATCCGCTCCCGGTTGCGCTGGGCGTCGGCCCGCAGGGGGCGGCTGTGGGCCTCAGCGGCCGAGCTCGCCTCGGCCGGAGTGGCGCCGGCCGCCCGGGGCACCTCGGTGGCGGATGTCACAGCAGATTTCTCCCCCAGAACGTTGACAAACGGAACCACAGTTCCGTATTCTCGAACCGGAGTCACGGTTCCGATTGTAGCTGCCCTGAACAACTGTGCACCAAGCAGGTGTGCAGCAGGGCGTCGGTGGAGTCGAGATTCCGTTTTTCGAAACGTAGCACTGTCCACCCGCCGAGAGAGGTTCCCCGTGCGTGGTTCTGATGTCCTTTCCCCTGCCCCGTTCGACACTGATACCCCCGATCCGCTTCGCTTCCGGGCTCTCGGGGTTATCGCTATCGCCCAGCTCATGGTGGTGCTCGACGCCTCCGTGGTGACCGTGGCCCTGCCTTCGGCCCAAGCAGGCCTCCACATCTCGGTGGCCAACCGCCAGTGGGTGGTCACTGCTTACACACTGGCCTTCGGCGGGCTGCTGCTCCTCGGAGGTCGCATCGCGGACTTCCTGGGTCGCAAGCGGATGTTCGAGATCAGCCTCCTCGGCTTCGCTGCAGCCTCCGCGCTCGGTGGCCTAGCCCAAAACTCCGCCATGCTCTTCGGGGCCCGCGCCCTCCAGGGAGCATTCGCCGCCATCATGGCCCCCGCCGCCCTGTCGCTTCTCACGGTGACCTTCACCGAAGCGAGAGAACGCGCCCGAGCCTTCGGCGTCTACGGCGGCATCTCCGGCGGTGGGGCCGCGATCGGCCTGATCCTCGGCGGCGTCCTGACGCAGTTCGCGTCGTGGCGTTGGACGCTGCTGATCAACGTGCCGATCGCCCTCATCGCCGCCGGCTTGTCGCGACGGCTGGTGCGGGAGAGCAAAGCTGAGGGGGAGGTCCACTATGACGTCTTTGGGGCACTCACGGTCACTGGAGGCCTGCTCGCACTGGTCTACGGGTTCACGAAAGCGGAGTCCGACGGGTGGGGTTCGTCCACCACGGCGGGATTCCTGCTGGTGGCCGTCGCCCTGCTCGGCGCTTTCCTGATCATCGAATCCCGGGCTTCGCATCCCCTTCTGCCCATGCGGGTGGTGGCCGAACGCAACCGGGGAGGGGCCTTCCTGGGCGGCCTGTTGTTGGGCGCAGCCATGTTCGGGACGTTCCTTTTCCTCACCTATTACCTACAGAGCACGCTGGGGTACTCGGCCTTCAAGACCGGCTTCGCCTTCCTGCCCTTCTCCGTGGGGATCATCGCCTCCGCGGCCCTAGCCAGCCAGCTGCTGCCCCGGATCGGACCACGCCTGGTGCTGACCGGCGGAATGGCGTTGGGGGCTGCCGGCTTGGTGGTCTTCACCCAGGTGGGCGTCCACACGGGATACTTCAGCCACGTGATGCCGGCTGAGCTGATGACAAGCTTCGGGCTGGGGCTGGCCTTCGTCCCGCTGACCAGCACGGCACTGGTCGGGGTGGCTCCCACCGATGCCGGGGTAGCCAGCGCGCTGGTCAACACGACCCAGCAGGTGGGCGGCTCACTGGGCACGGCGCTGCTCAACACGATCGCCGCCTCGGCCACCGCCAGCTACGTCGCCGCCCACGGCAGCGGTGTCGCCGCCCGGGCCGCCAGCTTCGTCCACGGCTACACCACGGCCTTCACCGTGAGCGCCGCGCTCCTCGCTGCGGCTGCAGTGGCCTCGCTCGTGCTGGTCCGGGCCGGTCGCGACGACATCGCCGCTGCGGACTCCGGGGAGGCGTTGTCAGCAAGCGCACAGCGGGGCGAACGTCCCACTGGCGAGCTGGCCTAACCAGGAACCGGGCAGCGCGACGCCGGCCCCGGCCCGGCCGGCTCAGGGGAGGGCGTCGTCCAGTTTCTTTTCGGCGTCCTCTTCGCTCACGCCGATGGCGAAGGTCAACTCTGACACCAGGATCTGCCGTGCTCGGTTGAGCATCCGCTTCTCGCCGGCCGACAGCCCCTTGTCCTTGTCACGGTTGGAGAGGTTCCGGACCACCTCGGCCACCTGGTAGATGTCGCCCGACTTCAGCTTCTCCACGTGGTTCTTGTAGCGCCGGGACCAGTTCGTGGGCATGCGGACGTCTTTCTTCCGCAGGACGGCGAAGACTTCTTCGACCTCCTCGTCGTTGATGACCTCTCGCAGGCCCACCTCATCGGTGTTGTCTGCCGGCACCATGAGCGTGAGATCTCCATAGGCGAGGCGGAGCACCAGGTACTCCTTGGTCTCACCAAAGACTTCTTTCATCTCTCGGCGCTCTACCACGGCCGCCCCGTGATGGGGGTAAACGACCTTGTCACCGACGTCAAACGCCATTCTTCTCCAAGGGACTGCGCAACTGGGGGTCCCTCTAGGGTACGGGGAATTAGCCATTCCGGCCAGTTGGGGGTCGAGCGGGGCCAGCTAGCCTCTGATCCGAATGGATGATGCCGTCTTGCTAGCCCGCTCCGACCTCTTCTCAGCGTTCGACGCTGCGGGCTTGGCGCGCGTGCTCACCGGAGTTCGCCACATGCGCTGCGAACGCAACCACACCCTGTTCCACGAAGGCGACGAGGCCGACGAACTTTTCGTGGTGCGCAGTGGACGCATCGCCATCGGCCGGCGCTCCCCCGACGGGCGCGAATCGCTGGTGGCGCTCATGGAAGCGGGCGACCTCTTCGGGGAGATGCCCCTTTTCGACCGGCAGAACCGCTCCGCTTCGGCCCGTGCGCTGGAACCCTCCGAACTGCTGGCTATCCCGTTCCCCTTGGTCAAAGAATGCCTCGATTCGCGCCCCGAGTTGCTGTGGAACGTGGTCGGTCTGCTGGCCAACCGCCTGCGATCCACCGACTCGGCACTGGCCGACGCGGTGTTTCTCGACGTCACCGGGCGGACGGCGAAACGCCTGCTGGAACTGGCAGGTGACGCGCCGGAGTTCGTTCTGCCCATCACCCAGGAGGAGCTTGCGGGCCTCGTCGGTGCCTCCCGGGAGCGGGTCAACAAAGCGATCGCCGCGTTCATCCGCCTGGGCTGGATCGAGCAGACCGACCGGCGCTACCGGATCATGCAGCGCGACCGGCTCTCGCAGCGGGCACGCTGACCCCACTGTGAACGCGCTGACATATCACGAAAGCGCTGCTCAGCTGTAGCGGTCGAGGATGCTCGACTCGGCCAGGCGGGCCAAGCCGTCTTTGACCGTTCGCGCCGTGGCTTTGCTCACGCCCTCCACGTTGTCGAGATCGGTCACCGTGGCCGCCAGCAACTTCTGCAGGGTTCCGTAACGGGCGACGATCTTCTCGGCCACCGATTCGGGGAGCCGGGGCAGGCGGGCCAGCAGCCGGTAGCCTCGGGGCTGAAGCCCGGTGTCGGCGTCGAGACCGCGGGGCAGTAGGCGCAGCAGTGAGGCCACGGCCTTGACGTCGAGGAGCGTCTCGTCGGGAGCCGCGCTGAGCGCTCCCAAGAAGGTGCTGACGCCCTGAGCGTCCCCGTCGGGAAGGTAGTCCCGCACGATCTGGTGGCGGTCGTCTTCGACGCCGGCCATCAGCTCTTCCAGCTGGAGGTGGACCAGCCGCCCGTCGGCACCTAGCTCGACGATGTACCCCTGTACCTCTTCCGCGATGCGCCGGACCATCTCGGCACGCTGCAAGACGCTGACCACATCGCGCACGGTGACCAGATCCTCGACCTCCAAGGCAGACAGCTCGCTGGTCACGCTGCTCAACCGGTCCCGGTAGCGCTCCAGGGTCTGCAATGCCTGGTTAGCCCGCCCCAGCAGCTGGGAAATCGACGAAAGCGGGTGTTTTACCTCACCGCAGTACAACGTGATCACGCCCATGTCCTCGGAGACGGCCACTACGGGGACGTCCACCGCCCGGGCCACCCGCTCAGCGGTGCGGTGACGGGTGCCCGTCTCGGAGGTGGGCAACGACGGGTTAGGCATTAAGTGCACGTTGGCCCGGGCGATACGGCTGGCATCGGCGGCCAGAATGATCGCCCCGTCCAGCTTCGACAACTCCGAGAGACGCTGCGGGGTGAACTCGGCATCGATCAGGAATCCCCCGGAGCACAACTCCAGCACCGATGGGCCGTCGCCCACGACCACCAGCGCACCCTTGTTGGCCTGCAGGATCCGATCGAGGCCCGTGCGCAGTGGACGCCCCGGCGCTATCGCTGCCAACGCGCCGATCAGAGGGGCGTTGAAGCGCTCGTGCACCTTGCACAGCCTAAGGCAAAGTCAAGGACGCCCTTGGCTTGGCGGGCGGCGGAGGTCCGAGCGGACGCTGCGGCCGGCGCCGAGGGTGGCGGTCACCGCTTCGTCCAGGGTGGAAACCCGGACGGCCTTCAAGCCCGCCACCTCGGTGCTCGAGGCCGGCACGATGGCGCGCCGGAACCCCAGGCGGGCCGCTTCGGCCACCCGGCGGGGGGTGTGGCTGGCCTGGCGCAGCTCACCGGCCAAGCCGACTTCTCCGATGACCACCACATCCGAGGGCACGGCGACGTCCATGGCCGCCGACGCGACGGCCAGGCATATGGCAAGATCGGCCCCCGGCTCAGCGACCCGGGCGCCTCCTGCGGCCGACGCGTAGATGTCGGTGGGGCCGACGTCCACCCTGGCCCGACGGTCCAGGACTGCGGCCAGAAGCCCCAGGCGAGCGCCGTCCACGCCGATCCCGCTGCGACGCACACCCCCGACGCCGGGAGCCACCAACGCCTGGATCTCGACCAGGACAGGGCGCACGCCCTCCACGGAGGGAAAGACCGTGGATCCCGGCTCGCCGCAGCGCCGATCACCCAGGAATAGGCCGCTGGCGTCGGCCACGCCGCGCAGACCCTCCTCGGCCATCTCGAACACGCCGAGCTCCCCGGTTGGACCGAACCGGTGCTTGACCGCTCGCAGCAGCCGCAACGCGTGATGGCGATCGCCTTCGAAGCTGAGCACGGTGTCCACCAGGTGTTCGAGGGTCCGAGGGCCGGCGAGGGCTCCGTCCTTGGTCACATGACCCACCAGCACCACCGTCACCCCCGTGCGTTTGGCCAGCATGGTCAGCGCCCCGGCGCACGACCGCACCTGGGTGACGCTGCCGGGCGCGGCTTCGTTGCCGGGATCCCACACCGTCTGGATGGAGTCGACCACCACCACCTGCGGCGCCACCTGCTCCAGCGCCGCTCCGATCCCCGGGAGGCTGGTGGCACCCACCACCCACAGGTCATCGGGACAGCCCAGGCGCTCGGCGCGCCGCCGGACCTGCTCGGGAGACTCCTCGGCCGACACCAGCAACACGCGCGTTCCGCGAGAAGCGAGGCTGGCCAGCGTCTGCAGCAGCAGCGTGGACTTGCCGATTCCCGGCTCGCCGCCGACCAGGGTCACCGAACCGGGTACGAGTCCGCCGCCCAGGACCCGGTCGAGCTCTTCGAGCCCGGTGGGCAAAGCGTCGCCGGCGCTGCGGTCGACCGAGCCCAACCGGACCGCCGGCGGATCGTTGACCAGGCCTGCCAGGAGGTCCCCTCCCGCCCCGGCGTCGCCGCTGCCGGCCAGCGCCCGCAAGCTTCCGCTGGCCGGAGGCGGCGCAGCGACGGTCTCGGCCTCCATCGTGTTCCACTCGCCGCATGTGCCGCAGCGCCCCGACCATCGCGGGGCGTCCGCTCCGCAAGCGGAACAACGGTGGACGAGCCGGGGACGGGCCATGCAGTGACCATACGACGAAGGTGTGACATCGGCCTGGCGCAAAAGGCGCACTTGAACCGGAAATTTGCCGACATACAGCTACGATTCCTGCGTGGAGGACGCTGCCGGACCGTGACCAGAAACCGCTCACGACCGGCGGCCCCCGAGGGAGGAGCCGATCGGGTCTTCGGCGAGGGCGCCCCCGCCCACGGCCCAGGCACCGGGTTCGGCACGGTATCGGCGCTCATCGGACTCATCGCGGTTGCCGCGCTCCTCGGCACCTTGGCTTGGTCCGCGGTCGCCGGCTCGGCCACGCCGGCGCGTCACCCCACGTTCTTCGGGGGAACGATCGTCCTGGCCGACAACCGGCCACTGATCACTCTGGATCTGGCCGCCGGAACGGTCGACGTTCAGCTCTCAGAGGTCTTCTCGACGGTTGGGGCCGCCTCGTACGCCCAGGTGCAGCCGGTACCCCTCGATGCAGGCACCTTGCTCGTCAACCGAACCACCGGCAACTTCAACTTTCTCGACCAGGACAACTTCGTCGTCGACACCAAGACGGGGGGGATCGGTCTCGGCGCGCTCGCCGGCAGCACCGGGGCCTGGGGGGTGGCCGACGGAGCTTCTGCATTTGTCGTGCGTTTCGCCAGCAAAAGCACTGTCTCTCTCGTCGGCCCCGACACCGTGAGCGACGCGGCGGCCAGCCCCGGCACGCAGGTCGCACCCGACGGTTTCGCGGCCCTCGATGGTTCCGTCCCCGACGACCCAGATGCCGTGGCGGCGGCCGGCGGCTCCCTCTACGTGGTCGTAGACGTCAATGGCGTCGCACAACTGGAGCGCCTCGACCGCGCGCCGGGAGCCCGTCTCCGCGCCGTCCACCTCGGGTCACTGGGTCCCTCGAGTACCCCCGCGGCCGTCGAAGCTGTCCGCAGTTCCCCGCAGGCCAGCACCGCCGATCCCGCGCCGGTGGTGGTGGCCACCCCGGGCACGCTGCGCCTGTTTTCGCCGGACGGCAACGAGCAGACCATCCAGATGCCAGCGGTCAGCGGGGCCACCTCTCTTTTGGCGGTCACCAGCGCCACGGGAAGCGCATGGTTCCTGGCACATGCCGCGGCGGGCTGGTCGGTGTTCGGCATCGACCCTCAGGGACGCACCACGGGACCCTCCCTGACCGACATCCCAGCCACCACAGCATTGGCCGAGCCGGCCGCCTCCGAAGGCAACCTCTACACCATGCCCCAGATCACCTCGACGAGCACGGCGGCCATCAGATCCCCCCAAACGGCGCCCCCGCTGTGGGTGATCAACCCAGTGACCACCGCGGTGTCCACCGTGCCCCGCTTCCCTACGTACCCTCTGGCCAAGCTGTCGGAACACGCCAGTTTCGCGTCCGCGTCCGTCGTCAGCGTCGGACCGCGCGTCGTCTACGACAACCCCGACAGCGTGCTCGGCGTGGTGGTCTTTACCGACGGGAGCCACCTCCCCGCCAGCTTCAACAAAAACAACGCGTTGACAGTCAGCCCGGTCGGGCCACCGGTGCTGCCCGCGAAAGGGCAATCACAGGCCGCCACCGTGAAACCCACCAAGCCGGGAACACCCACCACAACCACCACTGTTCCCCCCAGCCCGCCGGTGGTCAGTGCCAAAGTGAGTTGCGCGGATACGGCCCAGGCGCCGAGGACGCCCCAGATCGCGCAAACGGTACGGGCCATCCATTCAGTGCTTGTCCGTTGGAGCTATCCCCTCCTCGACGAGCAGGATTGCGAGCCGGACTCGTGGTCCGTGGCCGTGCAGGCACTGAACGCTCCCCAACCGTTGCAACCCGTTCAAACCGAACGCGGCCAGCTCCAATACCAGTTCAACGGTCTACGCCCTGCGGTCACCTACCAGGTGACGGTGACGGCCTACATCAACCAGCAGTCGACAACCTCGCAACCTTCGGTCTTTACCACGCTCCCCACCGGGGCGGATCCGCCGAGCACCGTGACCACGACAGCTGACGGCGCGGGGAACTGGCTCGTCAGTTGGACGCCGTGCGCCTCATCTAGCTGCTACGTACCGGCGACTACGTGGGTCATCACCGGCGCGGCGTGCAGCGGATTCGTATCGGCGCCTCCGGCGCAGACGGTGGACGGGTCCCAGACCTCGATAGTCGTCAATGCCAAGGAGTCCGGGCTGCTCGGTGACTCGTTGAGCTTCGAAGTGCAGGGGGTTTCGGCAGGCGGGCTGACTGGCGATCCCACTTCGGACAGCTCGTGCACCCAAGCCTGGGAGCCGCCTGATCCCACCGCCATCACCGTCACCGGTTCGGGTGTGATCAGCGGGCAGACCATCACCGCCACCGTGCAGGTGAGTGCCGCGGGTAACGCCACGGACGCGTATGGCACCCAGTCGACCATGTTCACCTACCAGGTTGGCTCCTCAACGGTCGGACCGACTACTGCCACCAGCGTCAAGATCCCGGACCTGGCGCCCGGCGTCACCTACACGCCGAGCGTGACGGTCACTCCTGTCGGGCACTCGGGCTCGGCGGTCACCGTGCTCGGGGCAACCTTCCAACAGGACCTGGCCTGGCCCACCAATCTGGCGGTCAGCGTGGCCGCCACGGTGGACACCGACGCCAACCAAGGCAGCGTCGTCGCCACCTTCACGCCGAGCGTGCCCGTAGCCCTCGAAGCCGCCGGCAGCATCGTGTGCGGGAGCAGCTCGTGGCTCATCGGCGCCCAGGCGTTGACCGACAATCAGATAACTGTGGGCCTCGATCTACGGGCAATCGGCGGTAGCTGCTCGTTGGGTGTCACTCTGTCAGAGGTGTCTCCCGCCAAAAAGTACGCGCTCCCCGATCCGAACCTGCAAGCGGCCTTCAGTATCGGGACGCCATTGGATACCTCGACGCTGAGCGCGACCTTCAGCAACGACACCACGCCCGCCCATGTCATCGTCGATGTCGTGGGTGGTCCCAGTCCTGACGCAGGCGGCAACTGGGTGATCACCGCCAGCTGGCCGGGTCCCGTTCCGCCCGGATGTAACGCCACGTTCCTGACCATCGACTCGGCGGACGGACCACCAACTTTCCCCGTTGCCCTGGATCTGGGTAACTGTGCCACGACCTTTTACCCCGGGACGAGCATTCCCGAGTCGGTGCAACCTATTACCGTCACCGCCTCCTACGAATATCTGGGCTACACGCCCCCGACGCCGGTCGTCATCGCCGGGCCGGGGACGGGCCCCACCAACACCACTACGACGACAAGTACAACTACAACAACAACAACAACTACTACTACGACGACGACGACGACGACGACGACCACGATCCCGTGTCCCACCGATTCCGGCAACTCCGGCACCGGCTCGACGTCGAGCACCGACTGCCCAACCACCACGACCTCGACCACAGCCACTTCGACCGCAGCCACCTCGGTATCGCCCAGCAACCAGTCCGCCGACGGGGGTCCCGCCCGCCTGGCGGACGCCACCGCCGAAGTCGTTCCCACCCCCAGGCGGGCCGCCCAAACTGCACTCGAACTCCTGGCCGGGGCCATCACCCTGGTCGCTGTGGCCGCCACGGTCGCCATCCGTCGCAAGTCCGCGCGGTCAAGGACCCCGGACAGGGATCCGACATGAACGTAACCTCACCCACCCCGCGCCCTACCAAAACCCGGAGCCAGCCCCATGAGCATCACCACCGCCTACCCCGAGATGGTGGGCCTCGCCCAACGCTTCGACCGGCTGGCGGCCAACATTGCCTTAGTTGTCAAAGGCAAGGATGCCGTGGTGCGTTGCGCGCTGACCTGCGTGCTGGCCGAAGGCCATCTTCTGATCGAGGACGTCCCCGGGGTGGGAAAGACATCGTTAGCTCGTGCTATAGCTGCCTCCATCGCGCTGACCTGGAACCGGATCCAGTTCACCCCCGATCTCCTGCCCACCGACATCACCGGCGTTTCGGTATTCGACCAGCAGACTTCGACCTTCGAGTTCCGCCCGGGCCCTGTCTTTGCCAACTTGGTCATCGCCGATGAGATCAACCGGGCATCGCCCAAGACCCAGTCCGCGCTCCTCGAAGTGATGGAAGAGCGGACTGTCACCACCGACGCCACTGTCTATCAAGTGCCGCGTCCGTTTATCGTTGTGGCCACCCAAAACCCCATCGACCTGGAAGGCACCTACAGCCTGCCCGAGGCCCAGTTGGACCGCTTCTTGATGCGCTTGGCCATCGGCTACCCCTCGCCCGAGGCCGAGGCGCAGGTGCTGCGATCCGAACGGGACCGACCGACAGTGATCAGCCTCGACCCGGTAACCACCGGCGAGGAGTTGTCCAGCATGATCGAGTTCGTCAAACGTGCGGTGGAGGTGGCCCCGGCCATCGAAAACTACATCGTCGCTCTGTGCACAGCCACCCGTACCGCGCCCGACGTCCGCCTCGGCGCCTCGCCCCGCGGCGGCTTGGCCCTGCTGCGGGCTGCCCGGGTTTCGGCGGCTATCGACGGTCGCCCCTTCGTTACCCCCGATGACGTCAAATCCATGGCGGAGGCAACCTTGGCCCACCGCATCATTCTGAAACCGGATGCCGACGTCGCCGGGCAACGTCCATCCGATGTCGTGGCCCGAGCCCTCCAAAGCGTGCCGGTGCCCCGCACCCTGCACCGCTGAGCGTTCGACCGCGAGATGACCCGTTTGGGCGTTGGGTCGGCCCTGCTCGGTGCGGTCCTCATCGCGCTGGGCTGGTTGGCCGACTGGCCGGCAATCGCGGCCGCCGGGCTGGGCGTCGCCATATTGGTGGTGGGCTCCGTGCTCAGCGTCGGCCGGCGGCCCCGTCTCGAGATCTCACGGCAGGTCGAACCGGCCCGTGTGCAAAAAGGCACACCGGCTGTGGCGGTGGTGTACGTACGCAATCTGGCCCTACGGGCCCAGCCTCCGCTCGTATTGGAACAGCGACTGGGGGACGTCCCCGTACGCGTCGCCATTCCCCGGATACGCCGCTTGGCGGACCATGCCGGCACCTACCGCCTCCCCACCGACCGCCGGGGATCGTTCGAGTTGGGGCCCATCGAGGTGGTACGGGCCGACCCCTTCGGTCTGTGCCGTCGGGTACAGACGCTGGGGACGACCGAACACATCGCGGTGCACCCCCGGATCGTGGCGCTCTCGCGTCCACCGGCGGGACGTTCGCGCAACCTGGAAGGCCCGTCTTCGGATCTTTCACCCCAAGGCAGCGTGGCCTTCCACCGCATTCGGGAATACGCCCCGGGCGACGACGTGCGGCGGGTGCATTGGCCCTCGACCGCACATCGGGGCCAGCTCATGGTGCGCCACCTGGTGGACACGGCTCAGGCTTTCACTGTGGTGCTCCTGGACCAACGCCCCCTGCTGTACTCCCCGGAAACCTTTGAAGAGGCGGTTGACGTTGCTGCGTCGGCGGCCGCAGCGATGTCGGGAGGCACTGCTCCCGTCCAGTTGCGCACGACCGGCGGAGAACGCTTGGGCGGTCCCAACCAGCGCGACGCCCGAACCATCGTCGACTTTCTGACGACGGTGTCACCCGACGAGAGAGGCTCGCTCACCGAACAGGCGTCGATGCTCACCCGCGACCGGGGAGGCAGCGTTTTGGTAGTGATCACCGGTCGCCTGGAGGTCGAAACGGTGCCCACCCTCATCCGTTTGCGACGCCGTTTTGATCGATTACTTCTGGCATCGCTGGTACCTGACCCCCAACCTGCGCCGCTCTATGCCGGCCTGCGCATCATGGTGGGCGCCACCGCTGACGAGATCGCCAACGCGTGGCGGAGCGAGGCCATCGGTTGGTGACCCGCCGAACGGGGCCCGACACCCGCTTTACTCCCACCGCAACCGAAGTGATGCTAGCCGCGGCAGCCGTCGCGGTGGCCGCCTGGCCTTGGCGCCAGGCCTACCACGTGCACAACTTCACCGTCGCGCTGGTGATTGCGGCGCTGGCTCCCGTAACGATCGCCTACGTCATCGCCGGCTGGAGGCGCCAACCGGCAGCCGTCTCCTATGGCGCCTCGCTGGCCGGCGCACTGATCCTGCTGAGTGTGCTGCTGGGCCCTGACTTTTCTGGCGTGGCCGAGGGGATCAGTCGCGGACCGAGCCGCCTGCTCACCGATACCCTCCCCCTGACCGGACCGTACTGGGTGGTCGTCGTGCCCCTGGTGCTGACCTGGCTCAGTGGGGCGGTGGCCGGCGAACTATTGATCAGGGAGCGCAACCCCGGACCGGGGCTGGCCGTCATTCTCGCCGCGTTCGTCCTGTCGGTCGCCGGTGCCAGTGCGGCGCCGGGTAATCCTTTGTGGATGGGGGCGGCTCTCGTCGCTCTGGTCGCCGGGGTGGCCTTGATCCGCCAATCTCCCTGGGCAGCCGCCAACCCGGCGCCCGGCGAGCGTGGCGATGTCCGCCTCGGCACCCGCCGTCTCGTGGCGGGGTCCGCCTGCGCGGCGGTGGTAGCTGCCGGCTTGTGGGCGGTGATCCCTTCCCTGCCCGGTTTACAAGCAGGAGCTTCCACGGTTACCCGGCAACCGGCGATTTCGATGACGCTGGTCGTAAGTCCCCTTGACGCCATCGCAGAACTTCGCGACGGCGACGCGAATGCTCCTCCCTCGACCCTTTTCCAGTTGACCACCGACCATCCCGCGAGTGGGTACCTGGCACTGGCTGCGTTGGACGACTACGACGGTGGCAGCTGGACCTTTGATCGCACCTATCTCCCCACGGGCGGGCGCATCCCTGCACCGCCGTTGGGAAATCCCGCTGCGGCGGGCTCTCCCCTCGAGCAGCGCTACACCATAGCCGCCGGTTTCCCCGCCTCCCTCCCCTTCATCCCCTTCGTAGATCACCCGGTCAGCGTCAGCGGCCTACCCGTTGACGCCGACGCCGTCTCGGGGACCATCGTGCCCGTTTCGGAGCCCGAAGTCGGGCAAAGCTATTCGGTGCTGTCGGAAGCGCCGGTGGCCACGTTGTCCCAGGTGCCGGCGGACGCCAAGATCAGCGCCGCGGACGGTGCCGAGGGCATCGAGTTGCCCGCCGTGGTGGCCGGCGATCTGGCCCCGACACTGACCTACCTGGCCTCATTGACCGGTGAACAACCCACGCCCACGGTAGCTTTCCTGCAGTCGATGGTGGCAGCCCTGGACCGCACCGACAAACGACTCATCCCCACGGGCACGGAGAACAGGGGCACCTCGCTGTCCGAGGTGGTCACCGCAGTGAGCGTCGAGCACGCCGCCACTCCCGAGCAGTACGCCACCCTGGTGGCGGCCGTGGCGCGGTCACTGGGGATTCCGGCCCGGGTGGTAACCGGATTCCGTCTGGTCTCCCGTACGGGAGTCGGAATACCGGCGGGTCACTTCGCGGTGACCAACCGCCAAGCGTGGACGTGGGTCGAGGTCCCGGTGGCGGGCCTGGGCTGGGTAGTGGTCGATCCCACGCCGCGCGCCACCACCACCTCCCCCATCTCGCCCGAGAAAGCCGCCCAAGCGACAGTGACCACGACCACCACCCCGGCCCAAAACGCGCTGCCGCCCGCGTCGGGCATCACCCGCGCTCTCGCCCCTCCGGTGGTCATCCGCGTTCCTCGGCACTCTCATCTGAGTTCGTGGTGGATCGTGCTGTTCGTGGTGGGCGGGGTGCTTGTGGCCATCGGCGCCGTCTTCGTCGCGTTTGCCGCATGGCGTGGGGGGCGTCGGCGGCGGCGGCGGCGGGCCGACCCGGCGGCCAGCGCGGCCGGAGCGTGGTTGGAGGTGCTCGACGCGATAGCGCGCGCGGGCGCTGAGCCGGGTACGGCCACTACCAGCAACGAGGTCGTAGAACTGGTGGGACGGAGCTTCGGGCCTGATCTGAGCGAACCGGCCCGCAGAGTGGCCGTCCTGGCTGACCGGGCCCTGTTCAGTGAACACGCTGTTCCCGACGCGGCTGCGGCGCGGGCTGGGTGGGAAACGGCCATCGTATTTGGACACCAACTGCGCGGGCGCTTGTCTCGCTACCAACGCCTGCGAGGGGCGCTTCGACTCGGAGGACGGCACCAGCAGCGCTGACGCCTCGCCGCGAGTGCGCTTCGAAAGCATGGCAGTAGACTTCCAGGTAGTGCGGCGCAGCAAAGACCACCACAATTTGGTTCCCACTTTTCCCGGTTACAGCCAGATCAGCGAGATCGGGGGCGGGGGGTTCTCGACCGTGTACCGGGCCACCGAGGCGTCCACCGGCCGTCTGGTGGCGCTGAAGGTCCTGCGGGTTTCGGGAAGCGCACCCCATGTGGTCATGGCGTTCGACCTGGAGGTCCGAGCCCTGGCCGCGCTCAGTTCGCATCCCAACATCGTCACCATGTACCAGACGCTGACCACTGCGGATGGGCGGCCAGTGCTGGTGATGGAGTTGTGTCGCGAGTCGATTGCCCACACAGTGCGTAATCAGGGCCCACTCGACGCGCGCCATGCGACCACGATCGGGATCAAGATTGGCGGTGCATTGGAGACAGCGCACCGTTCGGGTTTGCTCCACCGGGACATGAAACCCCAGAACGTCCTCATTACCCAATACAACGAGCCGGCCCTGGCCGACTTCGGAGTGGCCGCCCTACAGGCGTCGGACAAGGCAACGGAGGGGATCCTGGGCTTCACCATGCTCCACGCAGCGCCCGAAGTCCTGGAGGGACAATATTTGTCCCCGGCAACGGATGTTTACGGGCTGGCGTCCACGTTGTACCAGCTCCTGGCGGGGCAGGCCCCTTTCGCCGCTTACGACGGCGAAACGCCGGCATCGGTCATCTTGCGGATTCTGCGCGATCCGGTGACCCCGTTGCGGGCAAAAGCCGAAGTCCCCATTGCCCTGTCTGATCTGTTGAGCACTGCACTGGCCAAGGACCCCAGCCGCCGGCCGGTCTCCGCACTGGCGCTGGCCGAGGCCCTCCAGCAGATCGAAATCCTCGAAGGGTGGCCCCCCACATTTCCCGCGGTGTGGGGCCAAGCCACCGTGGCGAGACCGAGTCCGGCGCCGAGGGTCCCTCTGCCGGCGTCCCTGCTCGAAGAGACGGAGCCGCGACCGCTGCCGGCCGAAGCCATTCCGCCCCTGCCGCCCCCGCCGTTCATCGACCCCGCCGATCGGGGCCCCGCGGTAGTGACACCGCTCAACACGGGACGCCGGGTTCTGCCACCCCAAATCGTCGGGGAGGAGATCGCGCCGCCGGCCGACCTCCTACTGCCGCAGCCCGTTGAGGCGATCGCTTCGGACGAGATCCCTGCGGCGGCGTCCCACTCTGCTGACGCCTCGGCGGCCACACCGTCAAGCACCGTCCCTCGGCCGCTCTACATCGACCCGCCTCACCTGCCAGCCGCGGCCCGGGCCCTGGGGCCCGATTACGACGACACCCTCGCACCGGCTGGCCTGGCGGCTGCTATGCAGCAAACAAAAGGGGAACCACCTGCGCGCGAGCGAAAGGCCGGCCCCTCCGGCTTCCCCCGCTGGTGGCGCCGGCGGCGTTCCTGATCATCTGTCGGCGCACCGGCGGCGGGTGACCCGCCGGGCGGTACCGTCGATGAATGGAGTTGCTGCTCAGTCTCGGGGTTCCCGCCCCGGGTAAGTCTCAACCTCGATGTGATGTAAAGGTTGAACTTGATGCCCTCACGCCCGTGTGGGTGCTGCGCGATGCGCTCACGCAATGGACAGTGGGGCAAGGACGAACGGCGCCGGTCGATCCGGTGCTCGTCGCCGTCCACGACGGTCGCGGACGCGGGCTGGCGCCCGAAATCTCCGTGTTCGACGCCGGTCTAGTCTCGGGCTGCGAGCTCGACCTCGTCGCCCGGGCCGGGCTACACCGGTTCAACTCGACAGCGGAGCCACCGGACGCGGGGACCACCGCGTCGGCGGGGACAGTGGCCTTGGACGTGACGTCGGGACCTGAGGCGGGGCGCAGCTTTATCCTCGGTCCGGGCCGCCATCTCGTCGGGCGGGCCGCCGACTGCGCCGTCACCCTCGACGACGCTTCCATGTCTCGGCAGCATTTCGCGCTCGAAGTTTCGCCGTTTTCCGGTTTGGCGCAATTGGCGGTGAGCGTCGAACCCAACCCGCAAGCCACCAACGGCACCTTTCTCGACGCCCGGCGATTGGACTCTGCCACGCCTTGGCAGATGGAGGAAGCGCTCTTCGCCGGAAGCAGCCAACTGGTGCTGCGGGGCACCCGGCTCGACGCAGTCGGCGAGCGCGACCGCCTGGGACAGGTGGCCTTCAATCGCCTCCCCTACCGGCTTCCGGTGGTGCGCGCCCGAGCCTTCCCGGCCCTGCGGCCCCCTCCCGAGCAGCCGGGGCCGCGCCGCTTCCCTCTCGCGGCCCTCTTCGTGCCCCTCGTCGGCGCAGCCGCCATCACCTGGCTGACCCACACCTACGAATTCCTGTTCCTGGCTGCGCTGAGCCCGGTGATGATGGTGTCCAATCAGATCACCGAGGGTCGGTCGTCGGGACGGAACTATGCCCGGGAGAAAAAAGTTTTCGAAGCGCAGGTCGAGACCCGCCTCAACGAGGTCAACGTCGCGCTCGCCGCGGAGCGGTCCGAGCGCATGCTGGCCGCCCCCGACGTGCCGCTCCTCAACCGCCAAGCGGCAGGACGCCTCGGCCGGCTGTGGGAACGCCCGCGGGCGTCCCCCGATTTCCTCGAGCTACGGCTGGGCCTGGGGCACTCCACTACGAAAATCGTCGCACCCATCTCCGAAGGCGGGGATGCGGACCTGCGGGCCAGCGCCGAAGAAGACTTGTCCGTGTCTCGCTCTCTGGCGCTGGTCCCGGTCACCTGCAACCTGGACGCGGCGGGGGTCAGCGGGCTGTGGGGGGAAGCCGGCGCCGTCGCGGGGCTGGGCGCGTCGCTCATCACCCAGGCCGCCACCCTGCACAGCCCCGAGGATCTGGTGATCGCGGCGGCCATCGCCAGCCGCCACCTCAGCGAGTGGGGTTGGCTGAAATGGCTGCCCCACACCCACTCCGCCACTTCGCCGGTGGAAGGATCCCAACTCGTCGACGAACACGGCGCCGACGACCTCGTGCAGCGACTGCTCGACGTCGTCGCCACCCGCGCCGGCGGAGACCGATTGGCGGCGGCCCCATGGCCCCGGGTCCTGTTCGTCTGCGACGAAGGGGCGCAGTTCAACCGGGCCACGCTGGCTACCCTGCTCGACGCGGCCGGTTCGGTCGGTGTTATCACCTTGTGGTTGGGAGACGAGCACTCGCAACTACCGCGCCAATGCCAGGCCGTATTGCGCTGCGAAACACCCCTCAGAGTGTCCTCTCTTCTGCGCTACACCGATCCCGAACGCGACGACGTGGAGTTCGACGCGGAAGGCATCAACCCGGCGACCGCTACCACCATGGCCCGCACCCTGGCTCCCGTACGCGATGTGTCCGCGGCCAGCGCCACTACCGGGATCCCCCGTTCGGTCAGCCTGTTCGATCTACCCGGTTTTCCTTCCTGCGAGCCGGTGGCCCTGGCCCGGCAATGGACACGCCCTCAGCCCTACGGACTGGTGTGCGAGTTGGGCACCGGCCCCGAGGGTCCCTTCGCTCTCGACCTGGTAGCTCAAGGGCCCCACGCCCTGGTGGCCGGCACCAGCGGTGCGGGAAAGAGCGAACTGCTGCAGAGCCTGGTGCTGTCCCTGGCGGCGCGTTACTCGCCTCAGCGCTGCACGTTCCTCTTCATCGACTACAAGGGCGGTGCAGCCAGCGCCGAACTCGCTCCGCTGCCGCACACCGTGGGGTCGGTCACCAATCTCGACGAACGCCTGGCCCTACGGGCCCTGGCGTCGCTGGGCGCTGAGGTACGCCGACGCATGGCGCTTCTCGACGGGCGGGCCAAGGACCTGGCCGGGATGCTGGAGGTGGCTCCCGCCGAGGCGCCACCGAGCCTGGTAATCGTGGTCGACGAGTTTGCGACGCTGATAAAGGAAATCCCTGATTTCGTTCCCGGAATTGTCGATATTGCCCAGCGAGGACGAAGTTTGGGGATCCATTTGGTGATGGCGACACAACGCCCGACAGGGGCGATCAGCGACAACATCCTGGCCAACACCAATCTTCGTATCGCCCTTCGGGTCCTCGATGTCGCCGATTCGAGAGCCATCATCGACACCGGGGACGCCGCAGGCATCCCGGTCCCCCTGCGAGGGCGCGCCTTCGCCCGGACCGGTCCCGGTGCTCTGGAGCTGTTCCAATGCGCCTGGTCCGGTGCTCCCAACCGGCCTGAGGAGCAGGCTGCGGCCGTCGTTGTTCACGCGTATCCTTTCGCCCCGGACCGCTTCGACCGCGCCAGGCCAGACCTCTTCGGCCTCGCCGCCCCAGGGTCCGAGGTCGCTGCGCCGGCAACACAACTGGCTGCCGTGGTCGAAGCGAGCCGGGAGGCCGCACGGTTGCTGCAACTGGGCCCTCCGCGCCGACCATGGGTTGAACCTCTGCCTGATCGGGTGTCGCTCGATGAGTTGGCGGCGCTCGACCCGGCGCCAACCTCACGGGTGGCCGACCCTGGCCGCACCGTGCTGCTCGGCTTGGGCGACCTGCCTACCGAGCAGCGCCAGACGGTGGTTGAGGTCGACCTGCAGGCCGCCGGGGGGCTTCTGATCTTCGGTTCGGGAGGCGCGGGCAAAACCACCATGCTGCGAACGGTGGCCGCCGGATTGGCACGCCAAGGCACCCCGCAGGAGGTGCAACTGTTCGTCTTCGACTTCGCGGGGCGTTCTCTCACTCATCTCGAGGAGCTACCTCATGTGGTCGCCGTCGCCACCAGCGACGACCCGGAAAAGGTCACCCGCATGTTGACGGTGCTCGAAGCCGAGATCGACCGGCGCCACCATGTCCTGGGCGAAGCACACGCCGAGAGCATCTCGACCCTGCGGGCCAGGCATGCACCTATCGCGGCGTCCCTACCTCGCATAGTGGTGCTGATGGACAGCTACTCCACCTTTCACGCCACCTTCGAAACAGGTGTCCTTTATCGGTGGCTCACTGCCTTCCAACAGGTGGTCACCAACGGCCGGCAGGTCGGCGTGCATGTGGTGCTGACCAACACCCGTCAGTTGGGGATCCCGGTGGCGCTCACTTCGGCGATCAGCGCCCGAGTCGTCATGCGCATGGCGAATCCCGACGAGATGGTGGGGCTCGGGGTGAGTCGTAAAGCGGCGTCTGGCCCCGATCTGCTCGACGGGCGGTGTTTCGTCCCGACCTCGTTGGAGGTCCAGGCCGCCACGGTTGGGTCCGATCCCGGCGCACGCGCCCAGATCGGGGCCGTCACCGCCTTGGCCGCGAAGCTCCGAGCGGACGGCATGACGCCGGCGGGCCGCCTCGACGAACTCCCAGATCTGGTCGTCGCGGACGCAGCCCGCATGGAAGCCGTCGAGCCCGGAAACCTCAAAGTGGGCGTCGGCGTGGCCGACCTCACGCTCGAGGTGGTGACCGTGGACCTCGGCCGCCAGAACCTGGTGATCCTGGGTCCGCCTCTTTCTGGCCGCTCGAACGGCGTGGCGGCAGTAGCCGTCGCCCTCGCCACCCGCCGGTCAATCCCCTCCGCCTCCCTCGCCGGCCGCGGGGAGCCGCCGCTCCTGGTCGGATTGGGCGCGCTGACCAGTCCCCTGGCGGCTCTGGGCTGTTGGACCCTCGCCGGTTTCGGGCGCTCACAACACTCGCCGGCGCTCATTGAAGCCGCACGTCTGGTCGAGGGCTACGAAGGAGACGATGTCAAGTTGGTGTTGTGCATCGACAGCCTCGAGGACTTCGAAGCCCCCGAGCACGGACGCCTCCTCGAAGTGCTTGTACGTTCCGACGCGGTCCGGGTGGTGGCGAGCGGCGAGGCGGCAACCCTGGAACGGTCTTACAGCGGCTGGACCGCGGACCTCAAACGGAACCGGGCAGTGCTGGTCCTGCAACCCGAATCGGCGGCGGACGTCGAAGCCGTCTCGCGAGTGCGTCCCGCGTTGCGTCCGGGACAGCTGTTCCCGCCGGGGCGGGCCGTGCTGGTCGACCGAGGGGTCGCGACGCTGATCCAAGTCCACAGTGTGTTCAATGGTGGTGAACACTGATGGCCACCTCACCGCTGGACGGTCACCCGCCGACGTTCTCCATGCTTCTGCCCGAGGTCTGGCAACAAATCGACTTCGACCCCGACACCAGGGACGAATCGATAGAACGAATGATCCGGCGCACCGTCGGTCAGGCAGATGCGCTGGTACCGGTCCGGCGCTGGGCGGTCGACGCCTACGGCCGGTTGCTGGCAGACGCGGCATCGACGGGCATCTTCTTCGGCGCCACTTTCACTGGCGAGTTGGCGGGACGGATCCTCTCGGCGTCGGTCCTGGCCTTTGTGACCGAACTGCCCCTAGACGACGACGGGTACCCGATGGCGCCGAGGGCGCTCGCTGCCGCGCTTAGTCAGCCCGACAGGGACGACGAACAGATCGTCGAACCCCCCCGGGTGGTGGAACTGCCAGTCGGAACCTCGGTTCGCACCCGAACACGACTGCAAGTACGCCAACCGGGAGCCATCTCCGGGGTGCCCGAGGTCGAAGCAGTGCGGTTTTTCACACCGGTCAGCGAGTGGCGCCTCATGCTGATCATCACCTTCTCCACCCCCGTACTCTCTGCTGCGGGAGCGTTCGCCGAGCTGTTCGACTCGCTGGCGGCCACTGCCCGCTGGAAGGACTGAGAGCGATCAACTCTTGCGGGCGTGTGCCCGCTTGGCGCGCCGCTTGCGCCGCCATCTGCGAATAACCAACCAGAGGATGGCGCCGGCCACCACCGCGCCGCCTGCGATACTCGCCGCGGTTACCTCCTCCACGTGGGCGGTGTCGACGGTCGAGGTAACCGCCACGAGGGGGACGGTAGCGCCCAACGTCGGCGTCCACTGCAGATCGGTGCCCGCGCGCGACGCAACGTTGCCGGCCGCGTTGGTCGACTTCAATTTGCCGGGCAGGGCCACGGCCATACCGAAATGGAAGGTGGCAGCCGGGTCGGCCCCGGCGCCGCCGGGGTTTATCCCCGTGGAAGATCCCAGTGCATGTTGCAGCCCGGCGTCACCGAAGCATGACAGTCCGCAACGCAAGTCGACGTCACCTGACAGGGTCGTCGTCGTCGTCCAAAAAGTCCGGCGGCGGACGATCGACAACTGGAAAGGCCGTGACCCGGCCGGTCCGGTGCCCGCAATCTCCTGAACGATCGACGAGGCTTGGGCCCAGGTGGTGAACGGCTTCGTGGCGCTCACCACGGTGGACCCCCCGGTTTCTGTCGTTGGGCCGGTGACCGTCCACCCGGCTGCTGCAAGGTCTGAGGTTCGCAGCTCGCTCGCCACGTTGCCGATGCTGGCTGTGGCCGCCTTGTCGAGGGTCACCGTGACGGTCACCGCCCCCGTGCCGTCGGGCCGGGCGATCACGGATACCTGCGCGGTGGCACTGCACCCGCAGAGCAGGAGGAGGCTCAGGGCGAGCGCGCCCAGCCACGCCTTCATCGCGGCAAACTACCTCACCGCTCGGCGCCGTCCCGTTCACGGCCGCTGAGCTCGGTCGCCCACCTACGTGTTCCCAGAGCTTGGGCGCATCCGCGCGTCTGGGTCGCAATTACTACAACATTCCAGCAATTCTGCGCCCAGACGCGGCGCCCGCCGTGCACGCCCCACGCCGGCCCGCCGTGCCCGCCGTGCACGCCGGCCCGCCGTGCCCCCCCGCCCAGCCCCCCGGGCGCGCCACGGCCCCGGGCTGAAACCCGGGGCCGTGGCTAGTTATGGCTGCAGGTGGGCTTAGTCGCCCGAGCCGGCTCCTGCGAGCTCGACCGGCGGCGGCTCAAAGCCCTCCATGGCCCGGAAGACGACTGCTTGATCTTCGCCTTCGCCTTCGACGTCGACGATGATCGTCTCGCCGGCTCGGAACTCCTTCCACAGGATCCGCTCCGACAAGGGGTCCTCGACCAGGCGTTGGAGCGCCCGGCGAAGGGGTCGGGCACCGAGCGTCGGGTCGTAACCACGGTCCACCACGAAGTACTTCGCGGCCTGGGTGAGCTCCAGGTTGAGGCCCTGGGTCTCCAGCTGCTCCCGGAGGCGCTTGATCATCAGGTCGATGATCTCGGTGACCTCGGATTTGGTGAGTTCGTGGAAGACGATGGTGTCGTCGATCCGGTTGAGGAACTCAGGCCGGAAGTGCGCCTTGAGTGCATCGTTCACCTTGAGCTTCATCTTCTCGTAGGTGATGGCCTCGCTCGACTTGCCGAACCCGACGGTCGCCTTGCGGAGATCGGCGGTGCCCAGGTTGGAGGTCATGATGATCACGGTGTTCTTGAAGTCCACCGAGCGACCCTGCGAGTCGGTGAGCCGGCCGTCCTCCAGAATCTGGAGCAGGGCGTTGAACACGTCAGGGTGCGCCTTTTCGATCTCGTCGAAGAGGACCACCGAGAA
>Ga0182030_10007398_pt1 | contig 22903 bp, 18 predicted proteins | sample 812S3MmetaG_FD_121299 | JGI IMG/M metagenome (GOLD analysis project Ga0182030, IMG submission 121299) | Permafrost microbial communities from Stordalen Mire, Sweden - 812S3M metaG (Illumina Assembly) | ecosystem: Environmental > Terrestrial > Soil > Wetlands > Permafrost | place: Sweden...
CACTGCTACCATAGCCTTCCCTCAGCTTTTTTTGGTAGGGACGCCTCGCCGAGGCGTCCAGGGAGGCCGCGCGGCAGCGCAGCACTAGCTGATGGCGGACGGTAGCAGTGTCCAGATGCGCCCCATTACAACTCAGCTCTCCTTTTGTAAGTGACTAAACAATCCGCCTCAGATAGTCTTTTCATTAGCCCCGGGAATGTCCCGGCGTGTCCGTGCAGAATTGTGCTTATGGAACCAATGGTATATGCGATTTGTTTTTTCGTAGGACTGCTCTTCACTTTAGTGAGCGCGTTTTTCGGGCATCTTTTCGGAGGGCACGATCTGCACGTTCACACCGACCTTGGGACGGGAGGCCATGCGGAGGCGGGTTACCAGGATACCGGCTTGCCCGGCCTTTCCCCTTTCAGTCCAACAACGATTGCCTTGTTCATCACGGCGTTTGGCGGATTCGGCTTGATTTTCTCTCGTATAGAGGCAACCCGCAACGTTTGGATTAGTTTGCCCCTCTCGATTCTTGGAGGGTTGGTCATCGCCGCGGCTGTTTTATGGCTGTTCGGCATGGTTTTCCACAATACACAGGGCTCCAGCGAATCGCGCGTGGGCACATTGGTGGGCCATACGGCCACCGTCATTACCCCCATTCCGCCCTCGGGTGTGGGTGAGATAGCTTACGTGCAATTCGGCACGCGCTACACCGCGCCCGCCCGCGAGCTTAACGGCGTCGCCGTGGCCAATGGTCAGACTGTTAAAATCACCCGAATTTCCGAATCGCAATTCTTCGTGTCGGCCCTTTGACAATCGCCATCTCCAACAACTGTAGAAATCAAAAATTATGAACCCAGCCATCCTTGCTCAACTCTTGGATATTTCCAAATTCGGCACGATTATTATCGCCGCAGTCGGAATCGTCATCGTCGTCTTCCTCATCGCTGCCATTTGGGCCAGTCGCTATACCAAGGTGGGACCAAACCAGGTGATCGTTGTTTCCGGTTGGAAACGCAAGTATGTCGAACCGGATGGCACAGTGGGGACACGCGGCTTTCGCATCGTCAAGGGCGGCGGCACATTTGTCATCCCGGTGATCGAAAAAGTGGACGTCCTTTCGCTCGAGCTGCTCACCATTGATGTGCAAACGCCGGAAGTTTATACGAGCAAAGGCGTCCCGGTGAAGGTGGACGGCGTCGCCCAGATAAAAATCAAAGGTGACGATATTTCGATTGCCACCGCGGCAGAGCAAGTCTTGAGCAAATCCATCGACGACATCAAGAATGTTGCCACCCAAACCCTGGAAGGCCATCTCCGCGCCATTCTCGGCACGATGACCGTCGAGGATATTTACCAAAATCGCGATCAGTTTGCCTCCAAAGTCCAGGAAGTCGCCGCCGGCGACATGGCCAACATGGGCATGGGCATCGTCAGTTTCACCATTCGCGACATTCGCGACGGCCAGGGCTACCTCGACGCGTTGGGCAAACCCCGTATCGCCCAAGTCAAGCGCGACGCCGTCATCGCCCAGGCCGAGGCAGACCGCGACGCCATGATTCGATCCTCCCAGGCCACCCAAGCCGGGCAGGAAGCCAAATTCCTCGCCGACACCAAGATCGCGGAAGCGCAACGGGATTATCAGACGAACGTCGCCAGCTTCCAGGCTGCCGTCAATCAGAAGAAAGCTGAGGCCGACCTCGCCTACGATTTGCAGAAGTTTAAAACAGGTCAGTTGGTCAAAGCGGAGGAAATTCAGGTTAATATTGTTGACAAACAAAAGCAAATCGAATTGCAACAGCAGGAAATCCTGCGCAAACAGCGCGAATTGGAGGCCAATGTGCAAAAGCCGGCCGACGCCGAACGCTACCGCGTCGAGACTTTGGCCAACGCCACCAAATTCCAACTCGAAACCGAAGCCGCGGGTGCAGCCTCTGCCGCCAAGGCCAAGGGGTTCGCTGCCGCCGACGTCGTCAAAGCCACCGGTTTGGCCGAAGCCGACGCCAACAAGGCGCGCGGTTTGGCCGAGGCGGCCATCATCGAAGCTCAAGGTTCCGCCACCGCCGAAGCCATGAAACTCAAGGCCGAGTCCTTCAAGCAATACAATCAGGCCGCCATCATCGAAATGATCGTCCGCATCCTGCCGGAAGTGGCCGGCAAGATCAGCGAACCGCTGGCCAAGACTGAGAAAATTGTCATCATCAACAACGGCGGGCCGGGCGGCGGAGCCAGCAAAGTGACTGCCGACGTCACCCAGATCATCAGCCAATTGCCGCCTGTCATCGAAAGCTTGACCGGCATCAAATTTGAAAAATTGCTCGAACAAGTGCCCGCCCTTCGCAACGCGATGGGCGGCGCAAAAGACGAATCCAAACAACCTCCGGCATGATGCCGTGAACTTCTATGCGTTTGTTTGACGCCATTATTAACGCCAATCACAGTGCGCTCAAGGGCAACCAGAGCGCGGGTTTTCATCTGGCCGATTACGCGGACGAACTGCCCGTGGTGGCCCTAACCTGTGTCGATCCGCGGTTAAATCGCTTATTTCCCGGCGTGATGGGTCTGCCCGCGGAAAGTTTCATCTGGCTGCGCAACGCCGGAAATATCATCACCGGCTCGCTCAGCAGCACCATGCGTTCGTTGGCCCTGGCCTGTGTCGTAAAGGGCGGCCGCGAAATCGCCATCATCGGGCACACTGATTGTCATGTCAGCCGCACCACGGTTGCCGAGTTGACGGAGAAATTCAAGGAGCTGGGCATCGACCGCCATCAATTGCCCCTGAATCTCAAGGACTATTTCGGCGTCTTCGCCAGCGAACGGCAAAACGTCATCCACGGCGTTGAGTTTGTCCGCCACAGCCCCTTGATCAGTCCGAAAGTGCCGGTGCATGGTTTGATTGTAGATGTCAATACTGGAGATCTGGAATGGCTTGTCAATGGTTACGAAGTTTTGGCCCAGCCCAAAACCATTCCGATCGGAACACAACTGCCCGAACTTGGCGGAGCCATCGGCAATCTTGCCGACCGCATTGGCGCTAACTTGGGCGATATTAAATTCCCCGACACAAAAATCGGCGAAGTCGCCACTGAAATCAAACAATGGCTCGGCGAGGCAAAGTCTGCCCCCGCCATTCCGCCGCCCCAGCCCCAGCCCCCCGTCCCGCGCAGCATTCCCGTCCCCCCTCCCATCCATCTCAAGCCCGCGTCGCGCAGCAAACCCCGGTGAAGCGTTTCCGGTTCAGCCCCCGAACCGAATACCCTGCGCCAGCGGAAGCTCCGAGGAATAATTGATCGTCACTGTCTGGCGTCGCATATAATTTTTCCAGGCGTCGCTGCCGCTTTCCCTGCCCCCGCCGGTTTCCTTCTCGCCGCCAAACGCGCCTCCTATTTCAGCCCCGCTGGTGCCTATATTCACGTTCGCAATTCCGCAATCGCTGCCGCGATTGGACAGAAAGAATTCCGCCTCACGCAAGTCATTTGTAAAAATGGCCGAACTCAATCCTTGCGGCACCGCGTTGTGCCACGCCACCGCTTCCTCCAATTTCTCATAAGGGATGACGTAAAGAATCGGCGCGAAGGTTTCTTCTGCCACAATTTTAAAATGGGGTCCCGCCTTGGCCAGGCAAGGCGTGACATAGCGCCCCGCCGGGTATTTCTTTCCCGTCAACGGTTCGCCGCCGAAAAGAATTTGGCCGCCCTCCTCGCGCAATCGCCGCAAGGCCTCCTGCATCGCATCCACCGCGTCCAAATTAATCAGCGGCCCCATCAACGTCCCCGACTCCAGCGGATTCCCAATGGGCACCTGCGCGTAAGCCTTGGCCAGCCTCTCCGTCAATTCCGGTTCCACGGATTCATGGACAAAAATTCGGCGCGTGCTGGTGCAACGCTGTCCCGCCGTCCCCACCGCCCCGAATAAAATGGCGCGTGTGGCCAGGTCCAAATTCGCCGAAGGAGCCACGATGATGGCATTGTTGCCCCCCAACTCGAGCAGGACGCGCCCAAGCCGCCGTTGAACTTTTTGCGCCACATCACGGCCCATGCTGGTTGACCCGGTCGCCGAAACCAGCGGAATGCGCCCGTCCTGCACCATTTTCTCCCCCACCGCATCCCGTCCGCCGATCGTCAAACTAAAAATTGCCGGATCAACTCCGTTGGCCCTGCAAATGCGCTCCGCGATCTTGATGGTGGCAATGGCGCAAAGCGGGGTTTGGCCCGACGGCTTCCAAACCGTGGTGTCGCCGCAAACTGCCGCCAGGGCGCTGTTCCAGGCCCACACCGCCACGGGAAAATTAAATGCCGTGATGATGCCCACAATTCCCAACGGATGCCATTGCTCCATCATGCGGTGCTGCGGGCGTTCTGAAGCGATGGTCAATCCGTAAAGTTGACGGGACAAGCCCAGCGCAAAATCGCAAACATCAATCATCTCCTGCACTTCCCCTTCCCCTTCAGGCAGGATTTTACCAGCTTCCAGCGCAACCAATCTTCCGAGGTCGCTCTTCGCTGCGCGCAACGCGTTGCCCAGTTGGCGGATAATCTCCCCGCGCTTCGGCGCCGGCACTGCTTGCCAGCTTTGGAAAGCCCGGCCCGCCCGTTCCACGGCCCGCTCGTAATCCGCCGCCGTCGCTGTGCGCACTCGTCCCAGTTGTTTGCCGTCAATGGGAGAAATGCTCTTTAAAATCGGACCGCTGCCCATCCATTCGCCGCAAAAAACGCCGGCGTTGTCAGACCGCAATCCCAGTCGCTTCAACAAACTAGTAGGTGATGTTTTCATTTTAAGCCAGACGACGGCATTCGCCGTCGATGATTTCCAATGCCTCGTCAATCACTTCGCCACGCAAATCGAGCACGGGCCGGAGGCGAATGGACCGATCGCCACAGCGCAAAACCAGTAAACCCAATTCGTACGCGCCGGTCCAGAAGCGGTCGCGCATTTCGCGATTGGGCAGATCAAAAGCCATGAGTAAGCCCCGCCCCCGCACCGCGGTGATGACAGGATGTTTCGCCGCCAGCTTCTGCAATGCCGTCAGAAAATATGCGCCCTGCACGCGGGCGTTATCCACCAGTTTTTCCTTTTCTATGATCCTCAAGAAATGCGTCGACCGCACATAATCACAGAAGTTGCCGCCCCAGGTTGAATTAATGCGGCTGGACAGGCGGAACACGTTATCCTTGACTTCGTCCAACCTCGGTCCCGCCATTACTCCGCACACCTGGGCTTTTTTTCCGAAGGACATCAGATCAGGCAAAACATCAAAATGCTCACAACACCAATTCTTCCCCGTCACACCCATGCCGCATTGCACTTCGTCAAAAATGAGCAGAATATCGCTCTCATCGCAAATGCGGCGCAACGTTTTCAGCCATTCACCGCGAAAATGTCTGTCCCCGCCCTCTCCTTGCAACGGCTCAATAATGATGGCCGCAATGTCTGTGCCGCGCTCGGCAATAATCTGGCGAATCTGCGCCTCAACCTGCTTTTCCTTTTCAATGACATTTTGCAGCCGCTCCTTTTCGGGCAGGGAAAAGTCAATAAAAGGATTGCTCACCCGCGGCCAGGGAAATTTGGCGAACAAATCGATTTTGCGCGGATCGGTATTGGTCAAACTCATCGTGTAGCCGCTCCGGCCATGAAACGCGCCCACAAAATGAAGAATCTCCGTGCCCCGTTCGCCCCGGCCCGCGGCCAAATTTTTCCGCACCTTCCAATCCATGGCCGCTTTGAGTGCATTTTCCACCGCCAGTGCCCCGCCATCGATGAAGAAATATCGGTCCAGTGGAGGCATTCCCACCACCCGCGCAAATGTTTTCACGAACGTGCCGAACGCCACGGAATAAACATCCGAATTGGCAACCTTGACCTTGGCCGCTGCCAGCAAATCCGCCTGGACCTCCGGCGAGTCGAAATGCGGATGGTTAAAACCCACCGGCATCGACGCAAAGAACGAATAGAAATCAATCAGGCTGCGTCCGGACGCCGCATCGACCATTCTCGATCCGCGGCTTTTTTCCAGATCTACCACCAGCTTAAAGCCGTCAACCAGAATGTGTTTTTCCAATTCGGCAATCACCTGCGCGGGGGCCATTGCCTCCGCGCCATTCGCTCGGCGGTTGGCGGTGTCCTTGTTAGCTTGTTTTCCCGTTGTTGAATCAATCGTTTGCATAAATAGCAAGAGCCATAATCCTAAAACCCGTCCTCCTCTCCATCAAGAGAAATAGCAAAAAAAGGCCGCACAATTGTGCGGCCTTGAAAGCCAAATCGGTCAAAGTTCGAGCTACTGGCCGCTAACCACGTTGGTTTGGCCGGCTTTGATGACCTCGATTTTTGCGCCCTTTTTCAATTCATCCGCCGATGGCACCTTAATAATCTCTCCACTAACCACCGGCGTGGTTGGCGCCGCAGTGTTCGGCTGCGAAGTGGTGGGGTGAGAACCCGGGGGAGGCGCAGGCGACATCGGGGGAAGAGAAGGCGGCGCCGCTTTCACCGCTTTCAATTCCAAATCAAAAACCAGGACCGAATTGCCCGGAATTCTCGGGCCCATGCCATGCGGTCCGTAGCCCAGTGACGAAGGAATCGCCACTTGCCACTTGGAACCTACTTTCATTAGGGGCAATATCCTTTGCCATCCTTGAATAATTCTTCCCTTGATCGGAGTGGTGAAGTTGTCATTGCGGTCGAATTCCGTTCCGTCGGCAAAAGTTCCGCGATAACTGACTGTCACAGTATCGGTGTCCTTGGGCATCGCTCCGTCGCCTTCTTTGATCACTTTATATTCCAAACCGTCCGGCAGGGTTTTCGCGCCCGGGGATTTCGCGAATTGGGCCAGAAAAGCCTCCCCTTTGCTGAGGGCTTCCTGTTCCTTTAGCCTCGCCTTTCCCTGCATTGCCGCTCTGAGTTGGTTAAAGACATTGGTATATTCCGCGTCGGTCATCCGCGTCGTTTTTCCAGCGATTACATCCTTGATCGCCGCAGCCAAAGTGTCCACATCGACGTCAAGCTCCTGATGCTTGAGGCCGTTGCCAATATTCATGCCAATGGCATAGCTCAGCTTCCCTTTCTCAGGCATTTCCGCCGGCGGCATGGACGGCATCATCCTCATGTTATTGGGCGGGGGGAGAGACGGTGTTGCAGATTGCGGTTTGTTGGTCTGAGCCATGACTGCTAAAGGCAGCAGTCCCATCGCTAAAATCGCAGCGTATTTCAATTTCATTTGATTCGTCATGTTGTTAGATTTGCCGGGGCCTCGCCCGCGGGCATCCGTTCGTTTTTGTGAACGGGCCGTATGCTTATCACATCACCCCCCGTCTGTCCAGCCCCTGCATTTCGTTTTTTTCAAAACGTAGGAGGCGGCGTCCCGGCGTATTGCCCAAGCCGAAGTCGGCGGAAAAGGGGGGGACAAAGGCTGGCCCGCATAAATGAATCCAAAGGAGGCACTGAAATTTCAGGCCACTACGGACCCAGAAGCGCGGTCCGAGGACTTGAGCAACTAACGCCACAGCAGGCAATCCCGGCCCCTGTTTCCGCCAGTTCCTTGCGCCGTATCGGGATCGCACCAGAGCAAGCCCGGCATGTCATTCTGCTCCTGTTCGAACGTGTCAAATTTCAAAAACTGCGCGTGGCCGTCAAAAGCGCAGACGTTGCAACCCGTATTGTGCCGTTGGCTCGGCCCTTCCGTGTCATTCGGATAACTCGCGCCATCATTGAAGACCAGCGCCGGATCGTACGGCGGATTGTCGCTGGGCTCCCATGTCACGTACGCGGAGGGATTCATCGCGGAAAGCTTATGAGTGTTTACCCCCGGCGGCTTCTGGTAATAGCCCATAATCGCGCCATTCATTATATAGCTGGAAAGCTGTTCCAGCCGCTCCGGAAAATAAGGGGTATTAGTATAATCGACCGGGCACCAGTAAACTTTCACGATTTTAATATATGGCCAAAGCAGCCCGCCTTGATAGGCCGCTTCCGGCGGATTGGAAGGAACTGGAGGCAAACCGTTGCTGACCACGTACAGCCAGCCTTGGCCAACCGCGCCCCAATTCGGCCACGGCATGACGTCCCGGCTGTCCTGCGAGTACATCTGCAAAGCGAGGGAAATTTGTTTATTTTGGCTCAGGCACTGTAATTGCAGGGCATTTGCTTTGCTTTTGCTCAGCGCAGGCATAATCAATGCCGCCAATATTCCGATAATGGCAATAACCACCAGCAATTCGATCAGCGTGAACGCCCCGCCGCCTGCCCTATCCCTCGCCCTGCGCCGCATGGAGAGAAACTCGTTCTGTCGAGCGTTGGCAGCAGGCCCTGCTTCGAAAGACAATGGACGAATAGCACACATTCCAATGAATTTACGGTTCGACTGGCATTATCTTGCATTCCCCCGAGAGCATATCTCAACCCTTCCATTCATATATGTCCGCCCAACCCCAAAACAGGACAACCTATTTCGCCTTTTCAACCACCAGCATTTCGACCGGTTCGACGTCAGGCACCAATTCAAGCCCCAGTTGCTGGCCCAGCGCCTGTTGCAAGCTCTCAAGATTCGGATGCTGCCAGTCTGCTTGATTCCACTTGAGGTCAACGTCAAAGTGCTCAGTGCTGCCGGTTTGGTCAATGACCGGCGTGGCAAAACTATGTTCTAGCAATATAGACAAATCAGACAGCGTTTCGTTCCGGAAAGAAAAATAACCCGCCGCTGATCGGCTGGAGCTTCCCTCATGCTGGCCCGCGCGGCTGATGTCCACAACTCTTAATCCAGGCGCGGAACGGTTTTGAATTTTCAAAAGTAAAGCATTCGTCTCTATGATTTCGCGCCTTCCAACCAGGCCAAATTTTCTTTTGATTTCCCTTTGCAAAGCTTCCCTGTTTCCCGCGGGCAAGTTGGCAATGAAGTCGTATTTGTCCGACGGCGTTTGGCTCAAAAAGATCGTTCTCGCAGAACTTTGGCCGTAAGCATCGAACACGATGTCGGTCAGGGAAACTCCACGGCCCATCATCTTATAGGTTTTGTTATTCGCGCTTCCTGTGCCGCCAAAGCTGGGGACTCTGGCAGGCACAATGGCCACTTGTGGTCGCACCTTTTCCAATAGTTCGGTGCTAAAATTGCCGACCTGCCAGGGATAGGTCTGATGCGCCTGAATTTCTTTTACTGTGATCGTCGTCGTTCCCGCCGCGAACACTACGCCCGCCCCAATCGCGATCGCCATTTTCGCCTTTGTCCACGCCATAATCTTCAATGCTCCTTTCAGAAGGGTTAATGTTGAACCGCCAGCTCCTGCTCCCTTTGCCACTGCCGCCGTTACCGTCGTCGCCAATCCCGCCGGCGCGGCCCGCACCGAATTCGCCGTCAGCGCCCCGCCAATCGCCACCGCTGTCAACGTGACCCCACGTTTTGAAAATATGGCCCTCAACTTTTCCAACGCTCGCGCCACCCGCTTTTGCGCCGCCGGTTCCGCCATCCGCAAGGCCAGCCCTATCTCCCGGGCGGTTTTGTTCTCGAAAAATCGCAGCACCAATGCGCTCCGGTCCGTCTCCCCTAACGCGCCCATCGCTTCGTCCAGCAACGGAGCCAGTTGCGCCCAAGTATCGGCAGGCGGTTCATTGACGAGTGATCGCATGTATGCCTCCTGTTCGTAATGTTGGCGCCGCCGTTGGATTTTCAGGGAATCCGCCGCGACATAGCGCGTCGCGCGATACAACCACGCCGAAAGAATGGTATGCGGCCCAAGCGACCGGGCCTTGCGCGCCAGAATGATGAACACCACCTGGGTAATTTCCTGCGCCAGATGCGCATCGCCCACCTGCCGCAACGCCGCTGAATGGACGAGGTTGATGTATCGTGAAACCAGCGTTTCAAACGCCGGCTCAGATCGCCCGTCCGCAAATTCCCGCACCAACGCCATGTCGTCGCTCATCCCATATACATGGACGCTCGGGGCGGAACCGGACAATGTTTTTCAGCGAACTGCAATTTTAACTACTTCGCCTTTTCAACCACCAGCATTTCAACCGGTTCAACGTCAGACACCAGTTCAAGGCCGAGCTGCTCAGTAAGCGCCTCTTTTAGATTATCGAGATTCCCTTTATTTGCATTCCACACAAGTTCGAAATCGAAAGCCGTCGTCACGCCTGTCTGATCAATGACGGGAATTTTAAAATAGGTTACTTCCAATTGCCTGGCGAAATCGGCCATGCCTTCATTGGTGGCCATAATGGCATTGTTTGCGGTGTCCATCGTACCGAGTTTCGTCTTGCTGGGTTTTAGCCCGGGAGAACTGGGTGATTTAACTCTCAGCAAAAGGACGTTCGTTTCCATCGTCTCGAAATTTCCGGCCAGACCAAATTTTCTCCTTATTTCCTTCTGCAACGCCGCAGGCGACCCGTACCTCAAATTGGCAATGTAATCGTATTCACCTTTCGGCAAACCAGTTCGGTAGACGACCCGATTTGCATTAACCCGGAAAGCGGTTTGAATGATTGCATCCACAGGCGTTTTGATGCCGATGAATCTCGAATCTTTGCCTTCAGAAGTCGAACTCTGTGAACTAACCGTCCGTCCGACTTGGCGCACCCCCGCCCCGTCGGGAAATTTTGTGGGTAGAATTCTGACCTGCGGCGGCATCTTCAAAAACTCCTTCCATGGTAAATCCATGACCTGCCAGGGATAGGTCTGATGCGCCTGAATCTCCTTCACAGTGATCGTCGTCGTTCCCGCCGCGAACAATACGCCCACTCCAACCACGATTGCCATCCTCGCTTTTGTCCACATCATAATTTTCAATGCTCCTTTAAGCAGGGTTAAACTTGATCCGCCGGCCGCCGCACCTTTCGCCGCTGCCGCCGTCACCGTCGCCGCCAAGCCCGCGGGCGCAGCCTGCACCGAATTCGCCGCCATCGCCCCGCTCACAACCGTCGTCGTCACCGCCACTCCGCGCCTTGCAAAAAACCCCCGCAATTTTTCCAAACTGCGCGAAATGCGTTTGTGCGCCGCCTGATCATTGATCCCAAGCGCCGCCCCCACTTCGCGCAGGCTTTTGTTCTCAAAATACCGCAGCACAATCGCGTCCCGATCCTTCTCGCGCAGGTCCGACATTGCTTCATCCAGCAGCGGCGATAATTGTTCCCAAAGCGGCTCTGTTTCATTCCCTGCTATGGCAGATTCCATAAAAGCCTCCTGTTCGCGATGTCGCCGCCGCGCTTCCTGTTTCAATGCCGCACCCGCCACGTAACGGACTGTCCGAAACAGCCAACCGGGAAGAATCGTGCGCGGACTCAGCGACCCGGCCTTGCGCGACAGAATAATAAAAACCGTCTGCGCCACCTCCTCCGCCAGATGGGGGTCCCGCACCTGCCGCCACGCCGCCGAATAGACAAGATTGATGTGGCGCGACACCAGCGTGGCAAAGGCATTCTCTCCCCGGCGCTCGGCATATTGCCTTACCAACTCCATGTCATCCGTCGTCATCACCCTATAAATGCACGCCAACCCAGAAATTCGACAACAATTCGAGAGAATTATTGGGACAAAAAACGGCCAATCTTCCCCCTTTCCCTGGGGTGAGGAAGAACGTTTTATCACGCTCCGAACAACAAAACATAATTGACAGAAGAGCCCAATTTCATCGAGTTGACCGTAATCCACAGTGAGTTATTTGGGATTCAAACGAAATAAGAATTGAACCCCTCGCAGGTGATGCTACGTTATGCCCCGTTGCGTATGCCTGAACTGACCGTTGATCCGCCGAAGGACTATTCATGGGCCGAATACCTCGATTGCATGGAGGGCGGTTCCGACGTCCTGACGTTGCCTGCTGCCAAAACCGCCAAACCCCCGCCCGGATCGTCCCTCATCCAGGGTCTCGCCCTTACGCTGGTATTGACTGTAGTGGCAGTCTGGCTGAGCGAAGCTCCCGTTTGGCCGTTTACGCTGCCGGGCGGACGCCATCCCATCGAGCCCGTCATGCTGGCCATTGTCTTCGGCATGATTTTTAGCAACGTCTGGCATCTGCCAAAAACCTGCATCCCCGGCATCAAATTTTCCGTTAAAAAATTACTTCCTTTCGGCATCATCCTCCTGGGAGCGCGCCTGGATTTCAATTCAATCATCAAAGTCGGTGCGGCCAGTGTCGGGCTGAGCGTGCTGGAGACAATCGTCGCCTTTTCTCTGTTGCTCTGGCTGTCGCATCGTTTGCAGTTGCCGCGAAAGCTGGGCCTTCTCCTCGCCGTGGGCACTGCCATCTGCGGCGGAACAGCCATTGTCGCCACCGCCCCGGTAATTGAAGCGGACGAAAAAGACGTGGTCTTCGGCGTCGCCACCGTGACTTTGCTCGGTTTGATTTGGATGTTTGTGCTGCCCATTTTGGGAGATGCCCTCGGCCTGAGCGCCAAAGCCTTCGGCGTCTGGGCGGGCCTTTCGATTCATCAAACCCCCCAGGTCATTGCCGCCGGTTTTGCCTATAGCCAGGAGGCAGGCACTACCGCCACCATTGTAAAATTGGCGCGCGTCTGCCTGTTGGCCCCGGTGGTGTTTGTAGTGGGTTGGCTGCACGCCCGGCGCGAAGCCAAAAGCAATGGCGGCGCCGCCAAAATGCACATCAACTACTTCAAACTTTTCCCGATGTTTGTTTTCGGTTTTCTGGCCATGGCCCTGCTCCGCACAATGGATCTACTGCCCGCTTTGCATTTTGGCAAGTCCCACTTCTTTGCCGGAGGCGACTATCTGCTGGCCGCCACCTTCGATCAACTTTCGAAGTATTGCATCGTTATTAGCATGGCGGGCGTGGGATTGGAGACGACGCTGACCGCCATGAAGCAAACCGGCTTGAAACCATTCTTGGCCAGTCTGGCCGCAGCCCTCGTTATCACGGCGATGGTGTTATGCCTGATTAAAGCCTTGGGAATCAATTGATGATAATTCGCGCTTGTAGGTATTTGCTGGTTTTAATTGGCCTTTGCGTGGCTGGGTGCGGCACCCATTCCAACGAGGCCTTTCACGCGCCGCGCGCGGCTTCGCATGTGCGGGGTTGCTTCGGCACTTACGACGGCGAGCCCCGGCTGCCCGACGGCGGGGTTGATGTGGAAACTTTGCTGGCAGAACTGGTCGAACTGAAGGCCAACACTTATAACTGGCTCGTTTGGCATGGATCGAACGATTGGGCGGATTTAAAAGTCTTTCTGCCGTTGGCGCGCCGTGATCACATCAACGTCTGGGTCACCCTCGTGCCGCCATCCGAATCGCCTCCCAATGATTCCATCTATTCCGAGCCGTTTCGCCTGGATTACAATCGCTGGGCTGCTGAAATCGCCACCCTCAGCCGCTCGGACCCCAATCTGGTCGCCTGGAGCATCGATGATTTTTATGAAAACTGTAAATATTTTACTCCCGCCGTCCTGCGCTCGATGCAACGGTCCGCCCAACAAATCAATCCGAACTTGGCCTTCGTTCCCTGCTGTTACTATCGAGACATAACGCCTTCGTTCGCGGAAAACTACGGTGGCCTTTGTCAGGGCATTTTGTTTCCCTACCGCGCGGAATCGGACGGCACAAATATGAAGGACGCGTCAAAACTTGCTCCAGAGATACGAAATATTCGTTCGATCATGGGCCCGTCAATGCAGGTTATTGTCGACGTCTATGCCACCCCGCACGCCAGTTACCCGGACGGTGCCTCTCCGGTTTATGTGGAACAAGTCATGGACGAAGCCCGGCGTTCGGCCGACGGCGTCCTCATTTATTGTCATCAAGGCAAGAAAAGCAGTCCCGTCAAATTCGGCGTCATCGGGCGAACTTTTGCGCGTTGGTCGGGGCAGCCGTGGTAACGGCACTTATTTTTGACCCAAAACCCACTGACCCAGCGCCTTGACTTCTTCCGGCGTAAATTGCGGGAATGGCGGCATCATTACCTCGCCCCATTGGCCGGAACCGCCGTGCGTGATCTGATGGGCGACCTTGTCCATTGCGTCAGGCTTGCCCCGGTATTTGGCCGCCACGTCTTTGTAGGCCGGTCCGACAATCTTTACATCCACATTATGGCAACCCAAACACCCGCTTCTTTGCGCCAGCGCTGCGGCGTCAATCGTTCCGCTCGACGGCCCGCTGGCGGCAATCACCGGCGCGGCGGCGGGAACGCCGGTGCCGTAATTGACGGCAAAGTAGTTGGCCAGATCATTCGTTTGTTCGCTCGGGATGGGCGCGCCGTATTTGTCCTTCATTTTCTGGACCTCCGCCTGCCAAAAATCCAGGCCCTTCGGCGGTTGCATGGCCGCGTAATCAGCCGAGTGGCAGGTCAGGCACTGTCCATTGGCCCATTGCACACCCGGCCCGGTTTTGAACACCGCCGTTTCCAGCGGCAGCGTAATCTTCACCACTTCCGCGTTTAATTCGGGAAGCGCCAAAAGACTGAGCAAGAGCAATGTTTTTCTCATGGTCGGGCTTACACGGCTTTGACGCGGACGGTTTCAATCACATTGCGCATGTACCCCGGCGGGTTCCACAGAGGATCAGCCGGCTGGCTTTCTCCAATGCGATTGGTCGCGCACGATTTCAATTCATAGTTGCCCGCAGCCGGGGTGAATTGGCACTTCCATTCCCGGAGCGAATACTTGCCCAAATCCTCGCCCAGCCGTGAATCGCGCCATTGGTCCTTTCCTTCTGTAAACAATACCTTGCTGATGCCCGAGCCGCCGTCAAAAGCAATGCCGCGCACCTCGATGGTTTGGCCGGCCTTGATCGTTTGGCCGTCAGCCAGGCTGGTGATGAACGACCGGACATTGTAGCGGTTGATCGGAACCGAATTCACCATCTTGGTCCCCGGTTCCAGACATGCGCCCGGATCGTTCGGGATGCGATAGGCGGTTTTCATCCAGTAATTCTCCAGCGTGCTGTCAATGACAGTGAGTTCGTTGACATGTTTGACCCAATAAGTTCCGTAATAGCCCGGCACAACCAGGCGCAGGGGAAAGCCGTTGAGCATGGGCAGGTCCTCGCCGTTCATTTCGTAAGCCAGCATTACTTCCCCGTCGATCGCATGATCCACATCCAGCGCCTTGACGAAATCCGGCGTTGCCGGCAGCACCGGTTTGTCCAGGCCGTTGAATGTAATTTGTTTGGCCCCGGCCTTCAGACCCGCCTTGGCCAGCAGATCCTTGAGGCGAACGCCTTTCCAGCGCGCATTGCCCATCGCGCCGTTGCCGCTTTGGCCTCCGGCCACACGCGGCTGCACAAAGCCGCGGCTGTTGCCCGAACATTGCAGCACCGCGACAATCTCCACCGGCTCGAAACCCTTCAAGTCCGCCAGCGACAAACTCAACGGAGTATTGACATGCCCTTGAATACTCGTGCGAAAAGTGTCCGTGTTGATTTCCTTTGGAATATCCGCCAGATGATAGCGCACGAAAAATGCATCATTGGGCGTCAGAATGCCCTCATTGAAAACGGACCAGGGCGTTTCCAATTGCGGCGGGCGCGTGGTCAACCGGATCATCGGCCTTTTCTGCGGATACTTGACCAAGTCCCGCGTTCCGTTGGCGAAAGGCAGGGTCACAGTGCTTTGGCCGAGAACTCCGCGCGGCAACGCGCTAAGACCAGCCGCCAGCAACCCTGCTGAACGCAAAAAATCGCGGCGCCTCAAGCGACCCGAAGTGTTAATCATGGCGCGGGAAAATAATTCGAAATCGAAACAGATGCAAAGATTATTTCATGACAACTCACAAAATGATTCGCATTCCCCTTTTCTCGGTCCCCTGCCACGCGACACAGGACCGCGCTGTCTCTATTTTGTCTGTTCAATTTACCAGACGGCCTGCAACACTTTCCCCAGCAATTCATATTGTTCGGGCGAATTATACAACTGCGCCGAAATTCGCAGCAGCCGCTTCGGAACCTGCGGCCACGCCATCACCGGAACTTCAATCCCATGCTGCGCCCATAGCGTCTCCTGCAACGGATCCAGGAAATACGGCGCCATCGGCCGATCATCTTTCGAATTGTCCGGCAGCGGCACCGCCGCCATCGACCCAATACACGACTCCGGGCACGGCGGGTCGATCTGCAACGCCCGACAAAGAATCTTTTGGCCCTCGAGCGCCAAACTCCGATTTCGCGCCATTATTTTCGGCCAGCCTCCCGGCAGCAAACCCTTCATAAAACGCAACGCCTCCGGCACGGACAGGCAAGCCGTCGGGTCAATCGTCCCGGTCCACCCAAATTCCAGCAAAAAGCGCGACCGATCCGTCCGCCGCGTATTGAATCCGTGACTAATGGAAAGTGGATGAATAAATTCCTGCCGGTCCGGATGGACATGCAGAAACCCCGCCCCTTTCGGAGCGCATAACCACTTATGGCAATTGCCCGTATAGTAAGCCGCTCCTAACCCCGACAAATCCAGCGGCACCATTCCCGGCGCATGTGAGCCATCCACCAGCGTATCGACTCCGCCGGCCTTCAACTCACGCACCAGGCGTTCAATGGGCAAAACCAATGCCGTCGGGCTGGTGACATGATCAATCAGCGCCAGCCGTGTGCGCGAAGTCATCCGACCAAGAATCGATGACACGATTTGTTCTTCCGATTTCAGGGGAAACGGCAACGGGGCAACAACGACCGTTGCCCCTGCCCGGCTCGCCACAAAGTCCAAAGCATTGCGACAAGCGTTATATTCATGATCAGTGACAAGAAGCTCATCCCCTCGCGTAAAAGACAACGAGCGCAACACCGTATTAACGCCTGTCGTTGCATTAGGCGTAAAAACTAGATTCTCCGCCTTTGCCCCCACGAATTCGGCCAGCGCTTTCCGCGCCTCATCCAGCAAGCCTTCCAATTCCCGCACCAGAAATTGCACTGGCTGCCGTTCCAGCCGATCCCGCAACTCTTGCTGATACGCCAGCACCGCCCGCGGGCAACTTCCAAACGATCCATGATTCAAAAACGTGATCTTTGGGTCCAGCGGCCAATATTGATCCAACTCAGAATTCATAAGGCACCATAAAAGAGCAGCCAGAAAAATCCAATCGCAGGTTTTTCAAAAAGACGGCGACCGTGTCTCCTTCTCCACGAGGGTGCCCGGCTGGAGGGTCCCGCGGATCGTTTGGATAAAAATGGTATTGTCGGTGCTCCGCTGTTTATAATCATCAAACATGAAGCGCATTCTGTCAGCCATTATCGTTTCCTTGCTTTCTCTTGCTCAAATAAACGGCGCAACTTTGGCGAGTAATGGAAAGGCTCGGACTGTCATCGTGATTGACCCGTCAGCCACGCCTGCCGAAGCTTATGCGGCGCGGGAGTTGGCGTCGTGCCTGCAACAAATTACCGGGGCAACCTTTCAGGTTCGCACGAATGCTTCGGCACCCAGGCGCGCCATTATCGTCGGCCCCGGCAAAGCAGCCACGGCCCTTTTTCCCGACGTTCCGTTTAGCCAGTTGGAGGGCGAGGAATGGATCATCCGCACCCAGGGCGAACGCCTGCTGCTGGCTGGCGGACGGTCTCGCGGGACGCTTTACGCGGTCAGCCGGTTTTTGCAGGACCAATGCGGCGTGCGCTGGTGGACGCCCTGGGCCAGCCGCATCCCCCAACAAACCACCCTGCGCCTGCCCGACCTGAACATCCGCGCCAAGCCCGCTTTTGAATATCGCGCCCCTTTTTGGTTTGATGCTTTTGACCCCGCCTGGTCCTGGCGGAATCTTTGCAACAGTCAACATTCGCATCTGGCGGCGGAACAAGGCGGCGACATTGAATACAAAGGCTTCGTCCACACTTTTTACCCGTTGGTGCCGCCGGATAAATATTTCTCCGAACATCCGGAATGGTTCAGTCTAGTCAATGGAAAACGCACCGCCAGCGGAGCCCAACTTTGCACAACGAATCCCAAGTTGCGCGATTTCTTGGTCGAACAAGTTCGCGAAGAATTGCGCCAGTCGCCCGCCGCCGGCATCGTCAGCGTTTCGCAAAACGATTGCCTCGGCGCGTGCGAGTGCGCCAATTGCAAGGCCCTCGACGACGCGGAAGGCTCGCACGCCGGAACCATGATTGCGCTGGTCAATTATATCGCGGAGAAAATTGCGCCGGAATTTCCCAATGTCGCGGTGGATACTCTCGCCTATCAATATACCCGCAAACCGCCGCGAACGTTGCGAACAAGGGCCAACGTGATCGTCAGATTATGCAGCATCGAGTGCAATTTCCGCGAACCGTTGGACGATCCGTCAAATGCCGGTTTTGCGAGCGACATCCGCGGTTGGGCGCAGCGGGCCGACCGTCTCTACATCTGGGATTACGTAACGGATTTTTGGAACTATCTCCAGCCGCACCCGAACTGGTTTACCCTCGGCCCAAATCTGCGCTTCTTCCAAACCAACCATGTTCGCGGAGTTTTCGAGGAAGGCGCCTATCAGTCACACGGGGCGGAAATGGCTGAGTTGCGCGCCTGGGTGCTGGCGCAATTGTTATATAATCCCCAACAGGATGACCGTGCCCTGATCCGGGAGTTTCTCGACGGTTATTATGGCCCAGCCGGCCGGCCAATTGAGCGCTACCTGGAGCTGCTTCATGAAGCCTCCCGCGGCTCCAGTCTGCCTTGTGGTTCGCCCACCGACGTTCCTTTTCTCGGGTTCAAAACGCTCGCGGAAGCGGAAAAAATCTGGCAGGAAGCGGAGCAGGTGGTCGCCGGAGACGAGGAATTGCTGGCGCGCGTCCGTCTGGGCCATCTCCCTGTTCGATATATCTGGCTCGCCCGATGGGACGCGCTACGCAAGGAGTCCGCCGCTGCCGGTGCGAAATGGCCCTTGAGCGACTCGCGGCAAATAGTGGCGCAGGAATGGCGCTCAGTCGCCGACGGCGTTCCGGGCAAACCCTGGACGAAGGTCACTGTGCTTAACGAAGGCGGCACGACTCCCGCCAGTTTCCTGGCGCAGTTTGAACCGCGCAGCAAATAAATATTTGCCTATTCAAGGCGCAATATTCGCACTCACGCATCCACCCGATGATTATCATCTGTGAGCAGGCCGCGCCAACGCCACGTTGATTTGTTTTTCTTGCCCACCGCCGCCGGAATTAGAATTGAATTCAATATTTGTCCGAGTGAAAGAAATAACATCGGTTCTCCCGCTTTGCGTGATCATCAATCGCGAGGAATCACGATCACTCCGGTCGGCGCGAACCTGTAACTCAACCGGTTTTCCATTCCAAGGTTGAAGGACGGTCAAGAATTGGCATTGGAGCGCCTTTTTTCTCAAAACCATCATTGGCATCGTACCGCCATTAGCGGCTGGGCACCGGGCGGTAAACAACGAATCGTTCGTTTCGCCGAGCGACCAAACTTGCAGACCGCTTTTGCCGGAGATAAAACGGGCTTGAACAGACTCTCCAAGCAACTCCTGCTGGCGCGCATCGGTGATGAACGGATAGGAAAACTCTCCTCCTTTGCGCGTGTCCGCGGGACGGTTGGCGGTTGTCCCCGTCACAACGAGCTTCTCCCCCACTCCATGAAAGAACCAATCGTAAGCATGTTCGCGGTCGCCGCGCAGATCGTCCCATACCACCGCGTAATTGTCCGCCAGAAGAACGGCGCGAATCCATTTTGTTCCCGGAATGGCTTGCTCCGTTTCCCCGGCGGCAAGTTTTAACTGCGGCTGGTCGCAAAAGCCGATCAGATTATCGTCGCTCGTGCTGGATTGATTTTCTTGGTCCGCGGCAATCGTATTGTGCCCGCAAACCCCGGTGAAAAACTGGATGTTTGGGCTTCCATAACCGGGCGTGCCCAGTCCCGGCGCTATTGGCCGGCCATTGGCAAAAAGAGTGATGCCCATTTTATCGTAATGACCGTGACCGAGAAATGGGCCGTGGTGAAAAGTGAGAGACATTTCATGATCCACTGGCAGGTCCGAGCCTTGCCGCAAGATGGAAATGCCCAGAACGGGGAAATTGGTGGATTTGAAAATTGGCCCGGGAATCGATTCGGGCAACTTTTCCCCCCACAGAAAGAGACGGTATCGCTGGTCATACAAATCACCCGTGACCCCGCTGCGGCCCGCTTCCTCGCTCCGGCGAACGGCCCAGGCGAACTCCGGCTTCCGATAATGCCAATAAGTCATGACGTACTGGTCTTCTGGCAAAAACGCCCTATACCAGCCGTCGTTTATGGCCGGCAATTGCATGGTTGGATACGTATAGCTCAGCGGAGCTTGAAACATGGCTTCAATTCCCTTGCCCGAATTGGTCCGCCACTGAAACAAATCCTCCCCACAGTGGGATGCCGCCTCTGCCATCGATAGAAACGCATCCAGGGGATAAAAATGATAGGTATGCACCGATTCCGGCCACAGCCCGTCCCGGCCGAGTTGGTTGGCGATTTGCGATTTAAAACTATTGACTCCGTAATCGATGAAACACTGCTCTCCCGTGGCATAACCAATGACGCCGACAGCCGACAGATGCCAGGATCCCCAATTGCCGCCCAGCCCCGCCTTGGTCAATCGTTGCGCTTCCGGCCAGAAAAAGTCGCGCTCAATATGCTGTTTCTGTTGATCGCTGAGCGCGCCGGAGTCGTAAATCAAATCATAACCTTGGGCCATGGGAATGAGTGAGACGGCCTCGGCCAGCGACATTTGTTGAAAGCCAAACCTTTTTTTTCAGCGATGAAATGCGGGTAGGCATCTGCATATTTGACAAGGATTTCGGCCGCTTTGTCCGCATACTCGCCCCGATGCTCAATGCTGTGAACCAGGGCCAAATCACGCACCGCGAACGTCCGCCAGGTGTGCTCGAAATAACGCCGGGCCGCCCGGATTTTATCGCTGTCGTATCTTTTGCCCGTGGTGGGCGAGCGGCTGGGAACATCTGGATCAAATTCCTGGCAGGCTGGTAATTCCAGAAGCGCGCCGTCCGACCCGCAAAAATCGTGCCCCCACCCTCCTTGTTCCGGGATCGTAATCGAACGTTTCAACCATCGGTCGGCGTTGGCCTTGATGTCCTTTTTGAAAATCGCGCGGCGTGTGGAATTGGTCTTCAGGTCCTTGCGTAAAAACTCAAGTCGTGACTCCGTCACCAATACCCGCGGATGCGGAATGCTGTTGCAAACAGAAGTTTTCGCATCGCTCGCAAAAAGCAGCGTGGAGACCAATTGAAGGCCTGCCGCTGCTAATAATATTGCGCGCGGTCCTTGAAAATTCATCGGTCCTGCCTTCACTCGCGCACCATTCCGGCGATTGTCTTACCAATCTCCAGTGAAGCTGTCGCCGCCGGAGAAGGCGCGTTGCAAACATGGATCGCCCCCGGCTTTTCAATAATCAGGAAGTCACCCTCCAACGCGCCATTCGGGTGGAGTGCTTGCGCGCGGACGCCGGAATGGCATGGAACTACATCGTCCTCCGTAATCTCCGGCACCAACCGCTGCAACGCGCGAACAAATGCGGCGCGGCTGAATGACCGAAAAAATTCCTCGCTCCCATCGCGCCAATATTTGGCGGCCAGCTTCCAAAAACCGGGATAGACCAGCGTTTCGCCCAGATCGCGCAGATTAACAGTTGTTTTACTATATCCTTCCCGCGCGAACGCCAGCACCGCATTGGGGCCAAGATGCACCGAGCCGTCGATCATCTTTGTGCAATGAACGCCCAGAAAAGGAAACAAGGGGTTCGGCACCGGATAGATCAGCGACTTCACCAACAACGCTTTTTCTGGTTTTAGTGTGTAATACTCACCGCGGAACGGCACAATTTTCGCCGCCACATCCGCCCCTGAGGCGCGCGCGACGCGATCACTGTGCAAGCCGGCGCAATTGATCAACAGCGCCGTCTTGATCTCCCCCGCCGTCGTCTGCACCACGCCCCCGTTTGCTTTCAGGAGTCGTACTCCAAGCCTGATTTCCCCGCCCGCCGCACGCACTAATTCGGCCAGTTTCAGCACCACCGCGTTATAATCCACAATTCCCGTCGCGGGAACTTGCACCCCCGCGACTCCGGCAACGTGTGGTTCAATCTTGCTCATCTCCGCCACATTGAGCTTTCGGACTTCAAGTCCGTTTTCAATCCCGCGCTGATAAAGCTTTTCCAATTGCGGCAGATCGTCCGGTCTGGTCGCCACAATGACCTTGCCGCACAACTCATGCGCAATGCCATGCTCCTGACAAAACGCCACCATGGATTTATGGCCAGCCTTGCAGAACCGCGCCTTAAAACTGCCCGGCTTATAGTAAATGCCGGAATGAATCACGCCGCTGTTGCGTCCGGTCTGATGCGCCGCCAGACGGTCTTCCTTCTCCAGCACCAGCACATGCCGCCCCGGAAAGCGCCCCAAAAAAGCGTGAGCCGTCGCCAGACCCACGATGCCGCCGCCGATGATCACGCAATCGATCATCTGCGGACGTTTGAGACTCGTAGTTTCCAAGAATGATATCTGAACATCATCACCCCCGAATGTCCCGCAAATAGATTCACATATTATCCTTTGTCAATAAAACATACTTGACAAAACAGCCTCCGACAGCGGTTTCGGCCAATATTTACGGGCTTTTGGCATTACAAAAATTCTGCTCACCATGAGCTGTGCCATTTTCGCCGATTGAGTTAAAATCCGAAAGCAAGAGAAGAATTATGGGGCAGGAAAGTCAAATTGAAAAGGAGCGCGGTCGTCCTGACCGCGGTGATCGGCGTCCCGCCAAACAGATCCCAACGAAAATCAAAATATCCCGCCCAGCGGACCGCTCTAGCACATCTCATTCAATCCTAAGTACATCACTTAAGATTGACCCAACGCAGAGTTGTGCTGAAGATCGGATGGCGTATTTGGAATCCGTTCCCGCAGTGGGCAAGTCAAACCCTGTCAAACTGAATCAAACGTTGCGCCAGTGAAGTTGGTTGGAACGCGGGTGAGAGTCCCGCCCGTCGAATTAGGTTGTTCACGACGGAACACGACCTCAACAGCGTCGCCGCGAGG
>Ga0182030_10007399_pt1 | contig 22902 bp, 14 predicted proteins | sample 812S3MmetaG_FD_121299 | JGI IMG/M metagenome (GOLD analysis project Ga0182030, IMG submission 121299) | Permafrost microbial communities from Stordalen Mire, Sweden - 812S3M metaG (Illumina Assembly) | ecosystem: Environmental > Terrestrial > Soil > Wetlands > Permafrost | place: Sweden...
CAAGGGCGCGTGGCGCCGCCTGCCTGCCGGCGAGGGATCGAAAGGCCCGCGACTCTATGATTGGGCGCGTCTACGGCTGATGCGCCTGCAATCGCCGCCCTGGGATCATTGGTTGCTGATCCGACGCTCGATCGCCAACCCGACGGAAATGGCGTTCTACGTCACGTTCGGGCCGCATGCGACTGACCTCAAAGAACTCGCGGCCGTCGCTGGCTTGCGCTGGACGATCGAGGAGTGCTTCCAATCGGCCAAGGGCGAGACGGGGCTTGATCATTGCGAGGCGCGTTCATGGCATGGCTGGCATCGACACATGACCTTGTCGATGTTGGCGCTCGCCTTTTTGGCAGGGCTGCGCGCGCGACTGAAAGAAACCCAGATCGAGATCGCCTCCGGTAAAGCGAACAAAAGGAGCCTATCCGCAGGCGCGTAGCCGAAACCGCAACTATCGTCGCGATCAGCATCCAGGAATTACGACGCCTGATCACACATCTGCACAACGCCTACCCAGCGGACATGAGTTTCCATTGGAACTGGTCGATCTGGCGGCGACGACATCAGGCGCAGGCGAAGCGAGCGCACTATCAGAAACGAGGCCACAATCTACAACTGTAGTAGGTTGCTTGTTTCGATCCCGGCGGTCCGAAACCATGCGCCGTAAAAGGCTCGACTCGGAAGCGCAGGCGGGCCGTTTTTGGGTTTGAGAACAGGTTCTGTTCATTTCTGTGAGGCAATGTTCTGTGAGGCGGAGTCCCGGAGTTCCGCCAACCGCTCGATTTTCTGCACTAGCTCCTCTTGTTGCGTCTGGAGCAGGCGCCTCAGCTCGGCGAATCCATCATCGCCAATTTTGAACGTCATTTTATTCGAGCCCGTTCCGCGCTCACTTAAATCGAGGGACGCTTGAAGGCGCGCGATGATCTCGGCATTCATGGAACGGTTGTTAGCTTTCGACAGCTCGGCGATTTTGGCGCGCATCCCCTCAGGAAACCGGACAAGAAAACGGTCCTGCGTCTCAGAGGGATAGGGCTCTCGTTTGAAGGGCTTTCTTCGCTCAGTCATGCCTGTGCATATCAAAAAAATTCCGAGTTGGAACAGGTTCCAACTTGATATTATCCTTTGCTGCGCCTATGTTCCGAGTCGGCATCAAGGGGCCCTCGAAATGTATCCTTCCGAAGAAACGCCTTCGCCGCGCGACAGATTGCCTAGCGGATTGAAGTCTTGGATTGCGCAAGAGGCGAGGCGAAATAGCACTCCGCAAAACAGTAAGATCGTCCGCGCCCTCGCTAAATGGAGCGACCGCGTGGAGGCCGAACGCGCGCATCAGTCGTCACCCGCTCATGCTGAAAGGAGCGCGACTTATGGCCAATAAGGCGCGATCCCGCATCCGGCAGGGCGACATCGCCAAGGCGCTTAGGGCCGCGAAGGCTGCTGGCTTTGCCGTGTCCGGCTTCGAAGTCGACGAGAACGGCAAGCTGAGCGTCCAGGTCGCCAACGAGAGCCGGGTTGAGCATGGTGCGGACCCATTTGACAGGTGGAAAGCAAACCGAGATGCACGTCCGGCTTAAAGGCATCAATTCGAAACTCAAGAAGCTCGCTGATGGGCGAGTCGTTAGGTATTTTTATGCCTGGAAAGGCGGACCACGCCTCGCGGGAGAACCCGGAATGCCTGAGTTTATTGTATCGTATGAAAGGGCCTTGCGGGAACGCCACGAGCCGACGCAGAAGGTTCTGCTATCTATTATCCGGGCCTATCAAGATTCCGAAGCATTTCGCGGCTGTGCGCCTCGCACTCGGGCGGACTATATAAAGCAGTTAGAGAAAATCGAGCGCGAATTCGGGGATTTTCCGCTTTCAGCGATTGCTGATCGTCGCGCTCGTGGCGAATTCCTGGCTTGGCGCGACCGCCTCGCCCTGCGGTCGAGACGGCAAGCGGATTATACGTTTTCGGTTCTCGCGCGAGTCTTCGCATGGTCCCTAGACCGCGGCTTCATCGCGCGGAATCCTCTTGAGAAAATCGGCCGCGTTTACCGACAGAGCCGAGCGGAAAAGGTGTGGACGGACGCCGACGAGGCCGCGTTCATGCGCACGGCGTCAGAGCCGCTGCGGCTCGCGCTGCAATTGGCTCTCTGGACCGGTCAAAGGCAGGGCGACCTGCTGCGCCTCACATGGACCGCCTACGACGGCGCGACCATTCGCCTAAGCCAGGGCAAGACTGGCGCGCGAGTCATCATCCCTGTCGGAGCCCCGCTCAGGGCTGCGTTGGACGCGACAAAGCGCCAAAGCCCGGTGATCCTCGTCAATCTCGATGGCAAGCCCTGGACGCCGGATGGCTTTAGAGCGTCGTGGGGCAAAGCATGCAAAAAGGCCGGGATCACTGGCGTCACATTTCACGACCTGCGCGGCACCGCCGTCACCCGCCTGGCGCTGGCGGGAGGCACAGAGGCCGAAATCGCAACATGCACCGGACATTCGCTCCACGACATTCGCAGCATCATTGACGTCCACTATCTGGGGCGTGATCCGGCCTTGGCCGAGAGTGCAATTAGAAAGCTCGAAAGGAGAACAAAAACTCCCGACTGAGTTCCCGACTGAAAAAGAAGTTTGCATCGAGCGAAAGAGAAAACGCAATAAAACCAATGGCTGGGGTTCGTCGACGCATATAGAACCTTTTGGCTCGCCCCGACAGAAGAAATATGCGTTCTAATTCAGTATTTTAAAGACGAACACCTGTCAGCGAGCGCACCATGAACAGCCTCGCTACAAACGTGAATACCCAAAACTCGGCTTTAGCTTTCAAAACTTTCGAAAAGCCAAAAGTCCACGAAAGCCGATCATATGTAGATTATAGGCGCATATTTTCTCACTTTTTGAGAAAATATGCGTTATCAGTATTGATTCCCGCCGATAGAATGTATATTATAATTACGTATTTTCGCACTTTTCCGGAAAAATTGCACATGGGAGCAACAACTCTACCAAATTTGCCGAAAGGCCGCGCTCAGCTCCAACGCGTTCTCAGCGCGTCTGGCGACGTAATCCACATTTCTGACGTGGTGAAAGCCCTCGGCGTTTCCAGGATTGAAGCCGCAAAGCGCCTTTCACGCTGGAGTGAACAAGGCTGGGTGAGTCGGGTTGGGACGGGGGCGTATGTTTCCGCAACCATCGACACACTTGGCGCGGAACGTGTGCTCGACGATCCCTGGGTTCTCGTCCCCGCTCTATTCGCCCCGGCCTATGTCGCCGGTCGGACTGCAGCAGAACACTGGGACCTCACCGAACAAATGTTCAAAGACGTCGTCGTAATAACTGGGCAGAAGACCCGTAAAAAGACCCAGAACCGTCAAGGCTTTGAATTCACGCTGAAGCATCAGAATCCCAAAAATATTTTCGGCACTAAATCGGTGTGGCGGCACCACTCCAAAGTTTTGATTTCGGATTTGCACCGAACGATTATCGACATGCTTGACGAACCATCGCTTGGAGGCGGCATCCAGCATGTGGCCGATTGCTTGAGCACATATTTCAAACGGAACGACCGGGACGATCAAATGCTAATCGCGTATGCTGATCGTCTTGGTAACGGCGCAGTTTTTAAGCGGCTCGGGTTCCTCGCAGAAAAACGTGATGATGCTCAAGAGCTCCTAGAACAGTGCCGGGCCAGATTAACGTCTGGCAACGCTAAGATTGATCCAACACTGGATTGCAAACGACTCATTTCAAGATGGAGGTTGCTCGTCCCGACAGCTTTGGCCCGCGTAGGTGCAGAATGATCGACCGTCGTGAAATTTTAGAGCTTGCCGCGCAAACAGGGCTCAATCCGCATGTTATTGAGAAAGATTATGTTCTTGGCTGGATGCTCGCCGGCATCTATGCCCATGAGGAACTTGCCGAAAATTGGATATTTAAAGGAGGAACGTGTCTCAAGAAATGTTTTTTTGAAACGTACCGGTTCTCAGAGGACCTCGACTTCACGCTTCGCGACGAAGCACACCTCGACCCCAACTTCCTGAAGCGCGTCTTTAGTGAGATAGGCGCATGGATCTATGAAGAGACAGGTATTGAAATTCCTGCCGATCAACAGGAATTCGATGTTTACAAAAATCCCCGGGGCAAGCTCTCCTGCCAAGGCAAGGTCAGCTACAAAGGCCCTGTTTCCCCAACACGCCCATTGCCTAGGATCAAGCTCGATTTAACTGCAGACGAGCGCATCGTCTTGCCCCCCGAAACCGTCGAGATATTTCATCCGTATAGTGACGCCCCCGAGGAGGGTATCGAGGTTCTTGCTTACGATTACGTCGAAGCCTTCGCTGAAAAATTTCGAGCACTGGCTGAACGTACTCGGCCGCGGGATCTTTATGATGTCGTGAACCTCTACCGAAATGTCGATGCCCGCCCAGAGCAGCAACAGTTTATTGCCGTTCTACGCGAAAAATGTGCGTTTAAAAACATTGGACTTCCGCAATTTGTCGACATCGAACCGCAACGCGCCAATGTCGAAGCAGGTTGGAGCGGCATGCTCGCCCACCAGCTTCCAGCCCTATTGCCGGTCGCGTCTTTTTGGAGCGCGCTGCCTGAAATCTTTGGGTGGCTCCAGGGCCACAACGTCGAGCCCGTTCTCCCCTCAATGCCTCTTCTTGGTGCGAGCGAAGCAGTCATTCGGGAGCGTATTATCGAGCTTCCCACCGGATCGCGTGGTCAGTCTTTCATAGAGACCATTCGGTTTGCAGCAGCCAATCGTCTACTCGTTAACATCGACTACCGGGACCAGAAGGGCAACCGATTCACTCGTGCCATTGAGGCGTACTCACTGCGCCGTTCCAAAGCCGGCGACGTGCTCTTGATGGCCGTCCGCGCAGAGGACGGGCAACCCCGCAGCTATCGGCTTGATAGTATTCTCGGGGTTACGCTAATTCAGACAACCTTCGCTCCGCGCTATCCGATTGAGTTAACCCCTTCGGGTCCGCAATCGGTCCCGCAAAAGTCACAATCGGTTCAAGGCACGACAGTCCGGAAATTGATGCACAGACGCGCGCACACGAATGCCAGCGGGCCTATCTATGTCTTTCGATGCCCGGCTTGCAGCAAACTCTTTGAGCGTAAGAATTATGACGGCGCTCTCAGAACGCATAAGACCCGAGCTGGCTACCAATGCTACGGTACCTACGGGACATATGTTCGTACAAAATACTAAGGTTCGTAAGTTGATGGCAAAGTTTCCTGATTTCACGACCACCTTGGAAACCAAAGTTGCACAACAGCTTCGAGCGCAGCGCATCGGTTATCTCTTAGGGGCTGGTTCCTCCTATCTTGAAGGCAATGGATACCCGCTGGCATTTGAATTGTGGGACAAAATCAAGGATCGGATTGCTGATCCTGCCAGCAAGGATGCTATTCAGGCTAAGCTTGACGATGGCGCGAACGGCATTGAGCACGCTCTCGACTTACTCGATGAAGGTGGAGCGATCGATACACCGTTTAGGCATGTGGTGACCGCAGCCATTGCTGACCTGTTCATGCCTTTGCGCCCGCCTTTGGAGTCACACGTAGAATTTGTGTGTGGTCTTGCGAGGAGGGCGGACCCCAATATCAAGGTATTCAGTTTGAATTACGATCCTCTAATTGAACGTGCAGCAGCACAGGCCAGGATACGCCTAACGGATGGCTACCTAGGGGCAGAGGAGTGCTATTTTGATGCGGCGGTATTTGAAGAGCGAATTGGAAGAATTCGTGGTTCCCATAAGGGCAGGCAGTTTGACGAGACCGTCAAGCCCATTCATCTCCTAAAGCTACACGGTTCGCTAGGATGGTATGAGTCTCCGACAGATGGTGTCCGCCGCTGTCCTTTTGGTAGCTCGCCCCCTTCTTCGACGAAGCGATTGATGATTCCTCCTCAACGGAGAAAGGCTGCTGACACGATGAACCAGCCATATGCGGCCCTGTGGTCCGCGTTTAGGGGCAGCTTAGCTCAGGACCACATCCCGCTTAATCGGCTTGTGTGTATCGGATACGGATTCGGCGACGAGCACGTCAATACAGTGATTGAGGCAGCTCTCGCTCGCACGGATTTCACTGTGTTGATCTTTGCGAAAGCTCTCACTGAATCGGCGTGGAATCGCTGGAGTCCAAAGCAAAACCTGATCATTGTGACTGAGGATCGAGCGGCTATCAAAGGACTAACGGGGCCAGGTCACTCAGACCTTTGGAGTTTTGAACATTTAGCTAAAGAGGTTTGACCAATGCCGACCCCTCCGAAAACCGTAATTGGATATATCATTGATGTTCAAGGGAACTTGTTGACTGCCGCATTGGTAGAAGATGATCAAGGTCGGACACCTACCGTCACCATTGGTGACGAAGACATATTGGTGGGTCAACTCGGTTCATATGTCGCCATCCGGCAGGGCGGCGTGCATATCATCGCTATCGTCACACGGATGACCGAACAGGAGAGCCTCGCGACACCCACTATCGAAACGCCTGGCGATGACGCGGCTCGCCTTCCGTTTGCTAAGCGGATCACAAAGCTCACACCCATTGGGTCCATCGAGGGAAATGGGCAATTCCACCGTGGTGTCGGACAGTATCCCACGACGGGCGCAGAGGTTCACGCAATTGGATCGTCGGACATTGCCAAGATGTTCGAACGTTATCAGGCAATGGGTTTCTCTGTAGGCACGGTGGCCACTCATCCTTCGCTCAAAGTATGCCTGGATGCCTCCAGCTTATACGGGAGACACTTCGCCGTTTTGGGTCAAACAGGCTCGGGAAAATCATGGACAGTTGCCTCGCTGATCCAGCGGACAGTTGCCGTGATGCCTCGTGCCCACATCGTTATTCTCGACCTACACGGAGAATATTGTTGGAAGCGTGAAGATGGCACGCGTCACTACGCATTTGCGGATGCAATCGTCCGGCACGTCGACGCGCGTGAACTCGAAATTCCCTATTGGCTGATGACCTATGCTGAGTTGTGTGACCTGCTAATCGACCAAACAGATTTCAGCGCACACAATCAAACTGCGGTATTTCGGGATGTGTTGGGTTCTTTGCGGCTAGCGGAAGGAAAAAAGCTCGGCCTGGTCCGCACAACGCTAGACACGCCAGTGCACTTCGATCTCATGGCCTTGCGAACTGGTATTGAAGCGAAAAATGGCTTGGTGCCAAGCGAGAGCACTGGAAAAATGGTTAGAGGGACTCTTACAGGGGCTTTCGACAATTTTCTGATGAGGCTCGATACAAAGCTCAACGATGTGCGTTATGACTTTTTGCTTAAGCCAAAAGTCCGAAAGGACTCTGCGTCGCTTGCGTCGCTGCTCCGTGATTTTGTTGGCCTAGGCGAAAAGAAATCCGCTGTCACTGTCGTCGATCTTAGTTCGGTTCCATTTGACGTTAGACCAACTGTAGCTGCGCAAATCGGTCGGCTAGCGTTCGAGTTCAACTATTGGAACCCAAAGTATCGTGAATTTCCAATTCTCCTAGTGTGTGAGGAGGCGCACGCTTATATTCCGCGTGCAAGTGAGAGCCAGTTTGCAGGCTCTCGGAAGTCCATGGAACGCATCGCAAAGGAGGGAAGAAAATACGGGGTTGGCCTTGGTGTCGTCAGTCAGAGGCCGCACGAAGTCTCTGAAACTGTGCTCTCGCAATGTGGCACGTTCATATGTTTGCGGATCACGAATCCAGATGACCAAGGTTACGTTCGTAGTCTGGTGCCGGAAAGTGAGGGTGACCTGGTGAGCATCTTAGCGGGGCTAGGGCGCGGAGAGGCTCTCGTGCTTGGAGAAGCCGTGCCCCTTCCTACGCGGCTGCGATTCGACAGACCGTCTCCTACCCCAAACAGTGACGACATCAAATTCTATGAGCAATGGAAGGATGGTCCGGTCGATTTGGATGTTGATGCGATTGTTACGCGTTGGCGCACCCAAGAGCGTTGAATTTCCCCTGAAGATGGGAAGGGATGCGTCACTACCGGTCTGCAGCTATTCGTCGCTAACCTCTACTGAATTATGATCGCACCACATCCTCAAGGCTTTTTCCTCGGCTTTCGCCTCGAAAGCATACTATTGATCGAGCGCCCCCCTTCGATGCAACAAATCCTTGAATCTGGCGTAGGCACCCCTGCCGCTGAAAAACTGCCAAACGTGGTCGAAGTCGTCTGGCAGGAATTCACGGGTGAAGTCCAACGCCAGCGGCTTCCCGAGGTCAAGCTCTCTCTTGTCAGGTATTGGGAGGAATTTCTCGGTATCGTCAATGTCATCCGGCAATACGTCCAAGTCGTCACAAAGCTCGGAATGCCAATAGAGCTTGCCCGATTGCTTGCACAAAAAAACTTGGTGCTCGTCACCGCCGCCACCAGCGCTGACGAATTCGAAAGCTTCCCGTATGTCATTCAAGCTGACAGACATGGTCAATCTTTCACGCGATCAACGTGGCGCCACGCGTTCAACTCGGCCACTGGTCACGAACACTAACAGGCCTTCCCTCCCACCGGTTGCGGCAAGATAGTCGCGCACCTGCTTCCGGTAAAGATCTACCACTGCCGCAGCCGGTTCAACGTCGCTCTTCCAATCGACGACCACATCGACATTGTTGCCGGCGTCAAACACCAAAGAATCCGCGACACCGCCAATAAAGATTGTCCCCTGCGCCCCGGACTCCGCGGACAATACCGTCATTTCGGGTTGCAAACGGGGCCTTAGCGCTACGACTTCCGGGATGCCGAGAGCACGTGTCACAGACGCCGCGAGCTCCGGCGCATACGGGCCGTCTTCGGCTCGCACGGCTTCAGTGACACCAAGTTCGTAAAGCAGGGTTCTTGCTCGCAATTCAAGAGTGCTCAAATCCTCTTCCATCTCGCCCGTTAGCACCTCCTCCAGCAGTTTGTGCACCACAAGCCCACGCTCACGGCCGCCCTTGACCGCAATGCGCTCGTCTTCACGTTGCGTCTCCGTTGGGATACTCTCGCTCAACGCGCCTTCGCCTACAAACACGCCCTCATCTGACAGCCCCGGCGCTTCGTCGGTTGACCCATCGTGACGGCTTGGACTCTGCCATACAATCGAGCGGCGGCTTGCCGCGATCACGGCAGCTTCCGCTTCCCAGGTCGCCTGATCCTGGCTGTTGGTTATCTCTTCCACTGAAGCTGTTGCCGGCCTCGCATGTGCCGCAGTATCGAACGTGGGGAGTTGGGTCAGATCCGCATTCAAGAGGCTGAACCAGTCGTTTTGAAGACGATCACTCTGGCGCGGCAACAGTAGCAAGTCACATGCACGCGTGAGTGCAACATACCAAAGCCGAACGCGTTCCCTTTGCAACTGACCCTTCTCATCGGCTTTGACAACATCATAGTCCGGCCCGGCGGACCCCATGAGCTTAAAGTGAACCGTGTTATCGGAACGCCGAAGCAAAAAATCCATCGTCTCATCGAGTTCGGTCGGAGAATTGATCGGAATCACGATCGGCCATTCGAGTCCCTTGGCCGAATGCATCGTCACAATCGACACGGCTTCTGCATCAGCGTCGGGACGACCCTCAGTGTGCTTCTGCGTGTTGTCCCAATTGGCTCGGAGCGCATCCGCAAAAGCGACAAGGCCGCGGGTTTCGTAGGCGCGCGCCATTTCCAGGACCATCTCGACGTTCGCTAGCGCGCGCTCCGCATTCTTGCGGTAGCGGGCTCTCAGAATCGGGCGAACGTTCAACTCCTCGATCGCCTCGGCCATCAAGTGATAGGGCGTTGTCTGGCGCGCCTTTCGTGCGAGATTTTGCAGCACTTCAAGGGCGCGCTTTAGGATCGGATTGGTGATGACCTGGCAATCGGTCCAAAGGTCAAGACGCGGAGTTTGGCTTTCCTCAACGGGAGGCAGCCCGATGATGACATCGGCGATTTCCTCTTCCGTTAGTCCAACTAGCGGACCGCGAAGCAAGGCCCCGAGCGCCAGCGTATCGCGTCGATCGGCTATTGCGCGGGCAACCGCTATCATGTCCTGGACTTCTTGGCGTGTGTAGAAGCTCTTTCCAGCTTGTGAGGCTATCGATATTTCGCGCTGCTCCAACGCGCGCTCGTAAATCCACAGACTGGTGCCCGTGGGAGCTAGAAGCGCAATGTCGCCTGCCCGGCAAGGCCGCATGACCTTCGATCGCTTGTCCCAGACCTGATATCTACCAATCAAGCCGCTCACAAGATCAGCGACGACACCTGCTTCCTCGCGCCGCACGCGATCAACCACGATCTTGCCCTTGTCGGTCTTGTGGTTATCGCCAATCGTCACGTCGAAACAAGCGACTGCTGCCCGTTCATCCCGCGACAGCCTCGTCGGCTGCAACGCCGTGAAGCCGGGTTGCCCGTTTTCCGGGGAAAGCAGTCCTTGGAACTGATCATTTGCGAAGTCGATGATCTCCTTCAGTGATCGGAAGTTGGCGACAATTTCCAGCACGGCGTCGGGAGTTTGTGAAAGAATCGCGTGCTTGGCTTCAAGGTAGGTGTCAACGTCGCCACCGCGAAAACGATAGATTGCCTGCTTCGGATCACCGACGACAAACAGACTGCCAGCCCGCAGCTTGCGCTCTGTCCATGGCGCTCCTTGGCGGCCCTCTCCGCAAAGCTGCCACAGAATTTCGGCCTGCAGCGGATCGGTGTCCTGGAATTCATCGACGAGAATGCGCGGATAACGCCGCGCCAGCGCCTGTCGCACATGTTCATTGCCGGCCAGGAGATCGCGCGCGTGATAAAGAAGGTCGTCGAAGTCTAGAAGTGCTGCCTGCCGCTTATAGTCGGCATACAATTTTGCTAGGGGTTCGAATTCGGCGACGAATTGCGCAAAGGCACTTGCCGCAACCGCGGCGACGAAGGCTGTGTAGGCGGCGCTGCACCGATCGTAATGCGCTTGCGCCGCGTTGGAGAGCAGCGCTCCGTGTGGTTTGCCGAAGCCCTTTGCTGTCGCCGCGCTTTCCCATTTCCCTTTCTTCCTCCAAGCGACGAAACGAGCTTCTGTCCCATGCTTGCAATTGGGGGGAACGTGGAGGAGGAGCTTCGCCACACTCCGTCCGGTTAGTGGGCCTTTGCTCGCTTCATCGATGAGCCCCTTGAATTGCCGGAGGTCGTCGATGAGGTTCGCGGTTTCCTCTTCCTCGACGCCACACTGTGCATACCATCCAGCCAATGCTTCGATTTCGCCTGAGAGCTCGTCGAGGATGCCAGGGCCAATTGCCGCCAATGGGGCCGTGGCCGTTCGAGTCTTCCGAAGAAATGCAGCAGTCTCTTGAATGCGTTTTATGACCTGGTCTGGCTCGCCCACCAAGAGTTCTGCGAAGAAGTCCTGCTCGCCGAGTGCTGGCAAAGCAGGCAGCCGACCGAGGCCTTCTGCACCCCGATCGCGACCGAAGCGGGCCGACAACCAGGCTTGCACTAAGTCCTGATAGGCAAGGTCAGCGGCTTCCGGGTCAATGATCGTGGCCCCCGGGTCGATACCCGCTTCGACAGGGTAGGGTTTGACAAGCTGCTGACAGAACCCGTGAATCGTCGTGCAGGTCAACTCATCCAGCGTTTCAGCGGCGGCGGCTATTGCCGCGAGCTGCCCGGCAGAAAGTCCGTCGGGCTGTGCGACCCGCAATTCATCCGGGATGTCTGCCCGCGCCAAGCAGTTAACGAATCGCTCGATGCGCTCGTGCAGCTCCGATGCGGCGGCCTCGGTGAAGGTAATTGCAACGATCTCGCGGGTCGGGGTGCCGGCGGCAAGAAGAAGCGCCACGCGCCCCGCCATAAGCGCCGTCTTACCGCTTCCGGCACCAGCCTCCACCAGTAGCGTCGTGCCATGATCGAGTAGTGCGCGACGCCGCGCGGGCAGATCGGGGAGAACAGCGGCGTTAAACATCACTCGATCTCCCACAAAGGTGACAGATCGGCGAGACGTTCAGCGATAAGGGTGCTCTTGAGCTCGAAGTAGCTTTCCTTCGCGCCGCCGGGCAGCGCAAAGGCGAGATCATTGTTATCATCCTGCGCTCCCGCCCCGGGCAGCATATTCCCAGCCTTTGCGTAATCCTGCACGGCAATGACAAACTCTGCCAGACGGGCAAGCACTGCCGCCGGCTCCGCGAGCGGATAGAGTCCGTCCTTTTCCGCCCGTGGAAACAGAAGCCGTGTCTCAACGTCTTTGACAGCTGGGACGAGCGTGCGAACCGCATAGGCGTAGAGACAGCGCTGCAGTTCGGCTCCGCCCTTGAGCACCGGCTGCTTTTTGCCAGGCGACTTTCCCGACTTGTAGTCGGTCACACGCGCAATTCTCCCTGCACCATCAAGGTCGAGCCGATCAATCGACCCACCGATCGCAACCGTCGTTCCGGGAATCACGACTGGCTTCGCCGGATCCCACGGCAACAAGGCACGGCGCTCGTCGGTCAAATCCTCCACACTTCTGTCGCCTCCAAACGGTATTTCGGCCCAGCTTCGCTGCCCCGCCAGTGACTGCTCTCGGTATTGCAAAGCGGCAACTGCAAGCATGCGAATATCCTGCAACTTGCGTTCCCATATCACCGGTGGTGGCACCGGCCGCGTGCGCTCCCATTCTCGCGCGACAGAATCGAGGGCCTTGCCAACAGCCGCCGCTATCGAAGCGTCGTCAGCGGTGCCAAATCTCCCCGGCTTCGCTACCTCAAGAGCCGATACAGCGCGCTCCAGCGTCGCATGGAGAATGCTTCCAATAGCCAATGGATCAAGTTGCAAGGGCTCCTCTGTCTCATCGGGCTCCTGCCATCGAAACCCGTAGCTCCAAAGATATCCGAGCGGGTCGCGCAAGAGCTTTGTCAGTGACGTAGCGGACTGCCGTCGATTGAGTGAGGCAACAATGAGGGGGTGATTGGCTTTTATCAGGCCGTCATGAGCCGTCAGTCGCTCGGTGTGCCAATCGATCCAACAGGAGCGCGCAGAACGAGCCGCCGGCAGGTCCTCGAACTCCGCCGGTCGCGCGAACAAACGATCCGTCCACCCGGCTGCGTGCTCCGGAATGCGAGCGCGTTGTCGATATATCTCCCCCGGCACTCTCGGATACAGCGGCGAAACGCCATTGATGCGCCCTTGCGTGTCGCGCCGCGCCCGCGAGCAGACAACGAGTCGGGCTGTGGTCTTGAGGATCGTGTCAAAATCCCGCCGATCAGCTTGATGCACCGGCAGAGGATCAAGCAGAGATGAAGGCACTATATGGTTTGGCAGAAGCGCATCCTCGGCCTGGCGACGTGGCCAGGCGCGTGAGGTGAGTCCAATGAGCCACACCCACGGCCGCGGATCGGCCGCGAGCGACGCCGCCGGTGCCCAGATGATATTTGCTTCCTGAGCCACTTGGTCAGGTAATGCGAGAGATGCAAGCGTCACATCAAGAGCCTCGGGGGGGCCCTCAGTCAGTGCCCGCTCCCAAATCGCAAGGCTGCGGCCACGCAAGAGAATGCCGCCGACCTCCCCTGCGCGCCTTAGTCCAAACGCCAGGGTTTCAGTCAGGTTGGCAAGAACGCGAATTACCGATTCAGAATTTGCGTCCGCCGGGTTTGATATTGCTGGCAGAACACTGCGCCATGAGGCGGCGTCAAGAAGTGGCGCGTCCTCCGGAAGATTGCGCCACCAATTCCCGGGGACGATCTTAAAATCGGGATTCTGTGAGCGCAGTAACGCGATCAAGCGCGTCATGCGCGCTTGGCTGAAGCCCCGCAGGAGCACCTCGGCAAGCGCGGCCGCGAGCTGGCCTTCCGGCGTCGATAATGCTTTGCGGCCATGAACGAAGTGCAAATCGATGCCGGCCATCTCACTTAGTGCCTGAAAGTGATCGTCCCACTCCGCCGGCGATGCGGCTGCGATCGCGATCTCCTCTGGTTTGGCTCGCTCACTGGCAAGAAGAGCCCGCGCCCAACGCATTGCTTCCAGGGCTTCGTGGCGTGGGCTTGCGCAGGATTCGCTCTGAATTTCGGGATGCTCGGGTGCCGTCTCAATGACAGCAATCCCAAGCTCTCGCGCCCAGGCAGGCACTTGGCGCGGACCCGCCACCCACCGAACTTCCGTCACGTCCTTCAGCGCCGCGAGGAATGGTCGCCATACGGGCGACATTTCTGTTCTGCCGAGCACGCGGATCGCCCCGAACAGAGTCTTCGCATGCGAAAGGCGCGGGAGCGCAAGATCAACTAAGTCCGCAGGCCGACGCATTGACGTAGGTAACCGCTTCAACACCTCAGCTTCAAGTCGGGTCACGGCGTCAATGCGCAACCGAACGAGGGCGTCTGACGTTTTGGCCAGTTCGGTGAATTTGAGGCCTGCGGCCCAAGCCTTCTGAAGCGTTGCTGCCGCCGCTCGTGGAAAGCCGGGAAGCGTTTTGATGTCGTTGAATTCGCCCAGGTCCATGGCGATGGCTTCGCCAATTGCCACTTTGAGCGAGTCGGAATCGATAGGCTGGAGAAATCCGCCTGCTAACCGTGCCGCCAGGTGCTCGATCGCAAGTGCTTTCAATCCATGCTGGCGTTCGATCGCTGCCACTCCGCGAACCTGACGCCAGGAGAGGCGCGAATGTATTACAAGCGTCTCGCGCACGAGCATTGCCCATTGAGATAATGATGAATCAGTCTAGCATGGCAGAATCATACCCACATGTTAAAGTATAGCATTGAGCTAGCGACGGTTGAGTCGATTTCGTCCCGAGCCAGGCTCTCGGAAACGGAGATGCAGGGGCGTCTCCGGCCGGGCGGGTTTCGATCCCTGGCGTGCCCTATCGACGATCATTCCGCGCCGATGCACGAGATTATCAGATCCCCGTCCTTCGTCTCTTCGTTCGGGCAGGACGACTGATCCTTTCGACGGCTTTGCCCCTCTAGGCTGCGACCTTTCGCAGCTCGCGATGGAGGCTCATGAAAAGTACGGTACGCTCCCGATCACCGAGAGAAAGCGAGACCTCATCGCCCGGTAGGGCGTCAGATAACGCTTTAGCCAGGGGCGATGCAAGGGACAGCAGCCCATTGAGCTGGTCGTTAGCTTGGTCTGTCAGGATGTAACATTCCTGTCGCGAGCGTGGATCGTCGAGATATCGAATGACGATCCGGTCACCGACTAACAAGCCTGCACCCGCGTCGGGTTCAACGCCGTCAGCGACATTTGCTTCTAGGTTGTCCACAACGCCCGCTGCGCCGCCTTCCTGGCCAGAACCCGCCTCTTCACCCGATGCTCGAATGACCCGATGCTGCGTATACTCGGCGCTGGAGCCAACCATTCCCACCGGCGTAATCCCCATGCGATCCAGCGTCTGGAACAAGTCGTCCAAGACTCCATCTCTGTCCAACGTATAATTCGAGCCGAAGCAACGCCAAAAGGTCCAGCCTACTCGCTCCAATATCCGCTGACGTCGTATATCGTCGGCCCACTTTTCGGGACCATGGTAGCGGTCTCCATCACATTCGATAGCGAGCCGGCGTCCTGAATCGCCTTCCACCACCATGTCGATTGAGAATCCTTCCGATCCCACTTGCGGCACAACACAATAGCCCCTTTCAGCCAGCACCTCGAAAAGATCGCGTTCAAAACCAGACTGACAAAAATCAATCAGCTCAGCACTTGGATTCCCGCGAGCGGGCATTGGCTCGTCAAAATGGCGAATAATCTTCGCCTTGAGGTCCTTTGGATTGAGGTCGCTCTCAGAAACGGACCGCACAAGGATCATCCGGTCACGCGCGCGTGAAAGGGCAACGTTGAAACGCTGCTCATATTGCAGCGCCGTTTGCGCTTGTTTACGTTTGCGATCCGCAATCATTGACAAGAAAACGATGTCGCGCTCGTCACCCTGAAAGGTTGCGCTATCGCCGCAGATAATGCGATGACGCACCATGGCCGCCTCCCCAACGCGATCCATCAATCGCTTCTGGATAAAAGCCGCCTGGTCCGATCCGATCAGGGAAATGACGCCGATCGATCGCGGTTTCCTTTCGTCCCCACCAATCACCGAAAGCATGGGGTCTTCGATGATCCGCTCGATTTCAGCGATGATGACCTCAGCTTCCCTCGGATTCACTTTCGACTTCCCGCGCCGCTCCCCATCTTCGACCAGAATGTCGATGAGAGGCGGCACGAGGCGTTCGTGACCCTTCGGAACGCGCAACGGGATGAGAGGCTCGTCATAGAACTGCATCGAGAAGCGAATAATCGGCTCCACACAGCGGAAATGCTCTTTCAACATCACGAATTTGTCGGGAAACATCACGCGCGCGAGATCATAGAGCGACGCGCCGGGTTCAACCTGTCCCCCGTACGGAAATTCACCGAGGTAATTCGCGCGGAGCCGCTGAATGTTTGCGATGGATAGAAAGGCCGCGCTTGGGCTGACTTGGCGATCATCACCGACCACCAGAACCTTCTTGCCCCTCAGCAAAGCCGGCAACTCGCGCACATCCGACTGCGAGGCTTCGTCGAGAATGACGAGATCGAAGGTCCCAAGCGCCGCAGGAAGTTGCTCAGACACCCGCCAGGTCGGCATGATCCAGCACGGAACGGCATCGTAGCAACCCTCCATAGCTAGCCGTGCGTCGTGACGATGAAGCACCGCACCTTTGCCTGTCCCCTTACCGATCCTACGAATAAGTTGGGCAAATGCATTAAGCGCGGCTTTCGCCGTTCCCTTCATCGAAGCCGCGAGGTTGAAGAATGTCCGTTCCTTGACGAGCTTGGCGAAACTGCTCCTGAGTTCCTCTTCAGTCGCCAGCCGTTCCCGATGCAGCTCTGAGAGATCATTGCAAGCGCCGATATGATCCAGGTAGGCGAGCAGGGCGGCCCAATCCCAGGCAGCCTTCCAATCAGCAGGAATACAGGGATCGCCTTCCTGACTTGCCGGCTCAGTCTTCAACCGCTCCGACCACCCACGCGCTCCGGCCCCAGCCAGGGTCGTGCTCGTTTCGATAATCTCTCGGAACGCACCTTCCATGTTGCGCAAACTTGCAAGCTTGGCGCGCAGGGTCGTCCAAACACTCTCAATTTGCTCAGGAGGGTATTGCGGATTCCCGATGACGTCCGACAGAATCTGAATCGCACCGGCCGCCAGAGGGCAATCGCTAGACCGGAATTGATCAGCCGCCACCCTGATTTTTTCTTTCACCGCGCTGAGACGCTTTGCCGACACAAAAGACGCAAGCTGGTTCCCGAACTCAGCGGTCGAAGAGTGATGAGCAAGAATGGCTGCCGCTTCATCTCGGCTTCCGAGAGCGCTGGCCAGCTGATTGGCGATTTCTCTGCATGCGCAAGGGTGATCGACGAACGCGACCCGAAGTCCGTCGGCAACGGCATCAAGCGCAGAAGGATTCTCAAGCCCGAAGTGGATTTCGTTGGAAACGAGAAGTTCCTCGCGCAAGCTCGCCCATCGCGAGGAGAGACTGATCAGCTTCTCGTGGAACTTGACATAAGTCCTTACATGCTCCCAGGCAGAGGCACCGTCCGGGGGCAATCCCGCCACCCGTATCTGGCCGATCGTTTCCTTGTAGGGTTTCAAACCGATTGCAAGCAGGCCGAATGGGTTCTTGCCCTGCGCCAAGGCATTGAAAATCGTGTCGCGGTGAGAAAAAGGAGGCAGTTGTGACGGCAATGATACCGGTCTCGCGACGAAAACCGTGCGCTCAGCAACCAGCTCGTTAGCCTCAGAAATAAACGCCAGCGCAGTTGAGCGAAGCCTGTCGATCGTCGTAGGGTCCGTCGCCTGACGCTCGATGAGTCCCCACACCCACAGCTCATTCATTAATGCCGAAATCCGACAGACATGCTCCTTAAGCATCATGGCCAGGGTTTCGGCCCCCTCCAAACCGAGAGATGTCACGACGCGACGCAACAGGGGCTCGGAAGCTGTGATCGATTCATTCAGCGATCCTGCCGCGATCAGGTCCCGGTGCCATTCCAGAAGCGCATGAGCATCAGGAAGGTTCGCAGGACTTGGTAAGCGCTCATCGATGAATTTGAGATCAGCGCCGACCCGTTTGCGAGCTTCGGAAAGCCGCACAACTTTTCCTTCGTCAATTCCGGATTCGACAAAGACACGGTTGGGACGATCCGTAAACCACTCATGAAGCGCGCGATCTTCGACCACGCGCTTCGCAATTTGGTAAGGCGTTTCCGTTCCACCAGGAACCGCAGAAAGGTGCCTTGCGGCGATCGTCGCTATTCGTTCGTCAATCTCGGCCAAGCGTTTCCGGCTCTTGACGATTTTGGCTTCAAGGTCACGGATCAGGTTTCGCTGACGCTGATGATTGCTGTCGATAAGATTGACGATCCCCAGCATCAGGTTGATCGCCTTTTCAACCTGCTTCAAACCTTCGCGGTCCGAACCAGCTACGCTGATCGTGAGATCGCGAACGCCTTCAGGCAACTGGTCACGAATAACCCTAAGCGCCGTCTCGCCATGCGACACGACGAGGACTCGGCGTCCAGTCGCCAGCATATGACTTATGATATTCGCAATCGTATGGGTCTTGCCGGTTCCAGGGGGCCCCTGAACAACGAGCCCGTCTGACTTTTCAAGGCGTCGAATAATCTGGACCTGATCGTCGTTAAACGGCTTGGGGAAAAACAGGTCGCCGTGTTCTGGGTCGATCGTCTCCACCTCGTCCCCGAATCCTGCCGGGTCGGCTGCCCCGATCTTGTCTCCGAGTGGCTGATAGACAACGCCAATGCCTTCAGCCGGCCCCATGACGAGCGTCCTCGACGCGCCTTCAAGCACGGGCGGCGTGCCGTCACTTGGCGCAAGAACCGCTTTGAACCGCTCAATATCCTGCAAAACGGCATTCGCCGTGCGTCGGCGGGCGAACAGCACATAGCGGTCCGCCACAGTCAAAACCCCGCCTTCCGCAGGTGGCAGCGGTTCGGCGTCCGGCAATACGCGTTGATCCGGCAGGTAACGGCCTTCCGGGTCAAGCTGACTGCCGCAGATTTTCAGGATCGGTTCGAACGTCTCTCTCTTAAACGGAGACACGCCGTCGTTATCGGTCGATTCAATCGCGCGCAGGCAACGGCGCGCGGCATCTTCAGCCATGACGAGGCGATCCGCAGCGAGCTTCTCGAAGGGTCGCAGTTCGACATGTGCAGAAGTCGATCGCGGACGGATCGTGATTGCAGCGTCAACTTGATCAGCAATTTCGATCTCGACGGCCCGCTCGATCATCGGAATATCGATTGCCTCTTCAGGGCGGCTCCAACGCGCAATACCTATGCCCAATATAAGCTCGACCGACTCCGTTCCCCCCGCCTGTAGCAGACGCTGGGCCATTTCAAAGAGCCGTTGATAGACTGCGATCGAGCGACGACGTGGCTTTTCGCGTTCCGACCATTCAACCCAGGGGCCCGAGCAATATGCTTCAAGACCCTCCAAAACCGTCGGGCGATCTTCGAGCCGCAGGGCTACGTCGAAATACGCCGCCGGCGGCTCATCTTTCTGGGCCGGCCTTAGCGAGGAAACGCAATCGTCGGGGCGCGCTTCGCCGCTCTCGACCAAGCGCTTCTTCTCCTTTTCTAAAACGCACACATGCCGAACTTCGCGAAGAGTGGGCGTCTTGAATGGATCGCCAGGAATTTCAATCCAGTCGCAGCACTCTTCGCCGATTTCGGGCGGATTTGTGCGCTGTAATCTTTCGATACGCAGCCAGATCGGACCGTCCACGTCGTCGACATCCAAGGCAACGCCGGGCAGTCCCGCCAATTCGTGCTGATGCAGGATAAATTGCGATCCATCCGCGAGCTTGTGTTGCTCAAGGCGGGTCGCCGGACGCTCATCGAGCTTCACAAGCTGCTCGACATACCCAAGCAAGTCTCCCAGCCGCTTGGCAGCGACATCGCCTTCAGCTTTCAGTTCGGACGACACGAGTGGCTCTTCTCATTTCGGCGTTGATGATCAGTTGCGGTCATTCTGCTCGGACACGCGAAGATTGAAAAGGCCTTCTTTCGGAGGCAACTTCTTAAAAACCATCGCCATACCCCGGCACCCTCTTATGGCCTGTTACCATATCTATCCGTCTCTTTAGACGGCAATTTAGCCATCCTTAGGTCAGAGCGTGATGATCAGAGATCACTCCAATCAAAAGAAAAGCTGACCGCCTTCAGCTGACTTCTTTCTCTTTTCTTTCCTGCAGGCGCTGCGGCCCCTGGCCGTCAAGGCCAAGGCAGGGGCCGACGGGCTTGTCCCGGGCCTTCCTCTCTTGGTTCGTGCACAACGGGTGATCCCGCTAGCCCGTCGTCGGGCTTAGATGCCCAAACCCGTTCATTGCCGCGTGGCTTTTAGGATTTCCTGCTGCTCGGTGACCGATTCGGGGGCGCGTGGTTGTATGCGAACGTCTCCGCCGTCCTTTTTTCACGCTTCCCCTGCCGTTGCGGTCCGCGGCATGGCCTCCCATGTGGGGACGTTGACCGGTCCCGCCTCGCGATCAACGCGGCTCGCTTCCGCGCTGCGCTTGTGCAGCTCCGCCCCGCCTTGCGGCGCGCCCCCTTTTTGAAAGATGGCGGGCGCGGCGTTTGATCGCTCGTCTCAATGGTCCCGGTCCCCTTGCCCCCACGAGGCCGCAATCGCGCGGCCCACGAAACAAGGGGGACCGCCATGAAAAACGAACGCTTCGACATTCACCAGCACATCACCGACCAGATCATTGCCGCGATCGAAAAGGGCGCGGGAGAATTCCGGCTTCCCTGGCGTCGTTCGTCTGGCAACATCATGCGCCCGGTCAACATTGCCTCGAAGAACGCCTATCGCGGCGTCAACATTCTGACGCTTTGGGCGACGGCCGACGACAAGGGGTTCACCTCCGGTACCTGGGGCACCTACAAGCAGTGGGGCGAGGCCGGCGCGCAGGTCCGCAAGGGCGAGAAGGCCGCCTATGTCGTGTTCTACAAACAAGTCACTGTCGACGACGAGGAGAGTAACGAGGCCGAAACTCGCCTCTTCGCCCGAGCCACGCCGGTCTTCGCCGCCGAACAGGTCGAAGGGTTTGTCGCTCCCGTCATCGAAACGCCCACGACAATCATCCCGCCGATCGAGCAGGCCGAAACTTTCGTCGTCCGCACAGGCGCGAGCGTGAGCCACGGCGGCAGCCGCGCTTTCTACCGTCCCTCAACCGACAGCATCCAATTACCGCCTCGCGAGGCGTTCGTCGGCAGCGCGACCAGCAACCCGGCCGAGAGCTACTATTCGACCCTGTTGCACGAGCTGACGCATTGGACGAGCGCCGAGGCGCGTTGCAACCGCCAGCTCGGCAGACGCTTCGGCGATGCTGCCTACGCCATGGAAGAGCTGGTCGCGGAACTTGGCGCAGCGTTCCTGTGCGCCGATCTTGGCATCACCGACGTGCCACGCCCCGACCATGCGCAATATCTCGACTGCTGGCTGACCGTGATGAAGGCCGACAAGAAGGCCATCTTCACCGCCGCATCGAAGGCGTCTGAAGCCGTGACGTTTCTCGCAAGTCTGCAGGGCGCATGAGCGCCTGCGTCATCGTGGCGAGATAGGCGCGAAACCCAACCGGACGCGCCAATTGCGCTACACTGATAGGCGCGCTAACAGCCTAATCCCTTGCTGTAATTGTCAAGCAAGTGGTCCTCGATAATCGCGGGAGGATCGATCAGCTTCGTGGCCAGGCTGCTTTCCCTTCGCCACTTCAGTATGGGCGAGTCGGTCTCGATTACATCGTTCCAATCGATAAATTGCAATTCCCCAGCCGACGCATAGCTCGGCAACCCTTTTTCCGTCCGCTCACGCACTTCATCCAGCAAATTCTCGAAACTCGAGACGGTGTCCCAAGGAACGTCGGATGGCGTCACATGCGGAATGACGCTGCGCAACTTGTCGACCAGGCTCACCCAGGTGCCTGTTTCCGGCGGCAAGTGCGGCACGATATCGTCTTGATATTCGACACGCCAAACTTCATTGAGCGTCGCATTGAACCTTGCGGCGAAATCCGTGTCTCCGACGCGCGGAGACGCAAACGTGTACACGCCGGATGGCGCTACACCCAACTTCGCTAAGGCCCGGTAAGCCCCAAGATATGAAAGCCCACCGCCCTTGCTGTGACCGGTGATGAACAGCGGCTTTCCGGAGACTTTAAGATCGGCGAGCCATCCCTCAATATCCGGCCAAAGGTTATTCAGCGACCCCAAAAACCCCCGATGCACCTTGCCGGGAAGATAGTCCCCCGAGACCAGGGGTACGCGGGCATCATTGAGCCAGTCCGACAACACCTTGAAGAACAGCTTTGAGCTTCGTGTGCACCAGGTGGGGGGTAGCGTTCCCTGGAATGCGAGAATGGCCGCGGTGTCGCTCGTAACAAAATAGCAGGCGTCCACGTCGGTCTGATCGTTGCCGATCCCCTTATATCTGAGCGATGCTGGATCGAAGCCGATAGCGCCTATCGCTTGCGTTATTTGGGCTGTCTGCGCTACGCCCGGAGTGTAATCGATGTCATAAGCCAGACTGCTAGCTTTAAGCAGCGAACAAGCCAATGTCTTGACGAACGGCATTGTGTTTCCTCGCGAATTATGTGCGTTCCTGAAACAAGATCCGCCTAACGGATCTCCTGAACTTCAAATTGCTCGCGTAAGCCCGCGACGCCGATTAACATGACTCGTAGCTTCGCTTCTGACAAGCCCGCCGGACTTCACCTCCGTCTCCACGCCGAAATGATTGTCATTTCCGCTTCGATCGATATCACTACACACACAACCTATTAGATTGATGCCGCATCCTGCCCTGTAGGACGAGGCTCTAGCCAATCCCCGCTGGAGTCTTTCCCGCCGCAACCTTGCAGCTGTCCGGTGCGAGGCGTTCGCTACGATGGGTTGCCGTCCTGTCCTTTGGGGTTCCGCCGCCAAGGGCCTCGAATTGACGCGGGTTCTACGGCCATCCCCGCCGCTAAGGCGTCAACTACCTTCCA
>Ga0182030_10007400_pt1 | contig 22901 bp, 31 predicted proteins | sample 812S3MmetaG_FD_121299 | JGI IMG/M metagenome (GOLD analysis project Ga0182030, IMG submission 121299) | Permafrost microbial communities from Stordalen Mire, Sweden - 812S3M metaG (Illumina Assembly) | ecosystem: Environmental > Terrestrial > Soil > Wetlands > Permafrost | place: Sweden...
GAAGATGTGTAGCTGTTGTGGCGAAGAACTCACAAAGCTGTATTTGGGAGATAAAGAGATTCGCGGTTTTCGGCGATGTGATTCCATCGTTTGTCAACGAAAATTGGTGAGTCGAGACTCCAATGCGGCAAAAAATATTCGGGATTGTTATCTCGAACGACCAAATTGTTTACGAAGGAATTGGAAAATTTCCGATACCTTAGAGAGTCTTGAAAAGGGGATTTACGGTAAATGCCCCATCGAGTCTCCAGTTAAGAGTCGGCTCTAACCGACTATATTTGATTAGCTAGACCTATTGTCTAGCTAATTAAATTTTTATACTATAAAGATTGTCTACTAAGAAAATTAAAGTATGTCGAAAGTTTATATTTTAAAAGACGGTGTGGTCAACACTGGTCGGGAGAATGGAACCGTCGTTGCCTACATCGTTGAAAGAAAAAAAGAAGATGAAATAATTGTTGATCTGGTCGACACCCCTTCTGGAGAGCCTCTTTTCGATGTTATCAAGCTTGTCCTCGAGGACAAGGGAGTTCCAGATGACATCGAGATCATTTCAGACAACATCTACGTGGTAAAGACAATGACGATCTACGCACCGAAGTGGGAAAAGACGGGCTATACCACAACAAAAGGAGGTCCAGTAAGAGATGAGGCAATTATCAAGGAACTTATGGGCCTTCCCCAACCCCGCTACAAGTATATGGATCGGAAACTCTGGCCAAAAGGTCTAGACGGTGTGGAAGATCTCATAAGAGAAGAAGGAGAATCACAGGCAGAGATTCGTCGTCAAAAAGAAAAGCCGAAAGCTCTCAAAATAAGAGGAAGGTCTGAAACTACGTCTAGAGAGGTTTCCGAAAGATCGCGCACTGAATCAACAACCGGAAGCTCATCACGGGAGAGTTCTCGCACTGAATCAACAGCCGGAAGCTCATCACGGGGAAGAAATTATTCCCGCAGATAACGATGACACAGTTTTCTTTACAGAGAATTTTCTGTAAAAATAAATTATAGTTACTCTGTCTCATAGTGAAAAATTGCAACACTCTTTCCATTAGGGAGTCTTTCAGCCTGAATCCCTAGTAGTTCGGAGAACTCACAAAACTTACCCTCTTCGAGAAGAGCCCCAATCTTTAATCCAGAGACTAAATCTCCACATTCAAAACATATGACGCTACTTGTCTCGATTCTTGAGACCACGTCAATCAAATCGTTTCCATCTGGACAGTCAGTAAAGAAGTGAAGCAAACCCCCACCGTTGACTCTTTCAGAATCGTAGACGAGAATCCCACCCCTGTTTGCAAAACGCTGATCTTGACTAAGTTCGTTGTCCGGAACATCACTCTCACCACAGGGCCACCCATTCAACATTCTAGAGATATCTTCTTTCCTCTCCGTGTCGAACAAACGTCTTAAAAATCCGCAGGAAATGATTAGATAGTCTGTTTTTTCTGGATTTAGTAAATTATCATAGTCGACCTTCTTTGCAATCTTAAATTCGATGTCTCTATCCATTTTTAGATAGTTTGGGTAAGCTAACCTGGTAAAGTATTATTCGGTTGCTGAAATCAATAACGCACTATTTTATTACGGAAAGATGGCTGTTTTAATGCGCCACGCTACTAAAAAATGGGAGAATAACAAAAAACCGAAATATTACGAGGGTTTTGGTTGTGACCCCCCAATCATGAGTGAAGAAGAAGTTCTTGAAGCTTTGAAGAAACTCCCGGAAATAGATACACTCGTGGTTTCGCCTTTCTTGAGAGCTCGACAAACTGCGGATGTAATCGCACAGGCTAGAAAGATTACCAAGATTATTTATGACCCCGATTTGCGAGAGTATTTAGGTAATCAAAAAGGTAAAACTGTTAGGGTGGATAATTCAACGTTTAACAAATGTCGCGGAGAAAAATTATTAGAAACATGGGATGAATTTAGCGCTAGATGCTCACGGCTTAAAGAGAAAAAATACTTTTTTGATGAAAAAACGTGTGTGGTGGGACATTCACTTACTTTTTCATTACTTACTAGGGAGCTGGTTGGCGAGAACATCGAACTCAGACCATCTGAGTTTTACGTTATAAAGAAAAAGAAGAGTCAGGAGTACTTTGCGTCGTCTCTTGTTTCTCCAGATCCAAAAGATCTGCCCTTACCAGATTTCGCTTTGCTAAAAATTTAAAGGGGCAATTGCCCCTTAATTGAATACTCTTTTTTACCTTATCGTAACCCCGCCTAAGAACAGGGCCAGTGTAAATGCACAAAGAACAAGTGAGATAACCGTTAGTGAGAGGACATCCTTGATATATAGGTATCGAATCATGTTACCTGGACAATCCGTAAGTTCTTGGTCGACCGAGAAGATCAAAGTACATCCATAAATAAACCATGAAATGTTAAAGATGGTGGTGAGGACCGTGAGACTTCTGACCGAGGATGAAAACTCAACTTTTCCCTCACTATCTGTGCTTAGGTAGCCCATATCCCCGCAAAACTTTGTAAAGGTATCACAAAGTTTGGAACAGAAAGAGAATGATCCGTCGACAACGAGCCAGAGAGCAATTTCGTTTCCTTTCCCCTCACATTGAACGTTAAAATTCAATAATCCGAGAACTAGAGAAGTAATCGGAAGTGCCAAATTCATAACCAAGTTAGCGGCAAGGTTGACAAGTTTATCTCCGGTGGTAGGGTTCTTCTTCATTGGAAGAGTGACTGTAATCCCTCCAGAACCCATCGATCTTGAGAGTTTCTTCATACTGGGTTTCTCTTTCTCACCTTCTGTGGGGGAAATAGTTCTATAACCACTTTCCATTTTCTTTGGAATTTTAGTTAAAGTATCTACCTCTAAACGAGGAGTCTACCAAGAACATTTATGAAGGTCTTCTGGTCGGTTAGACTCTCCGCTTTCGGCGAAATATTAGTGGCAAGAGATGAGTCAACTATCGTATGGCTCTCCCTAGATACTGATGTTGAGACCTTGCTAGAAAACTTCAAGAAAGACAAGGTAGAACATGATGAACAGACTCAAATTCTCGAGAAGATCTTATCACAAAACGAGATCCCTATAACTTTGAGAGGGACAGACTTTCAGAAGAGAGTTTGGACTGCTCTCATCGGTACTGATGGTCCCAAAGAGGGTGAGACGATGTCTTACAGCAACGTGGCAGAGATAATTGGTAGCAAGAACAGTGTTAGGGCAGTTGCTACCGCGGTTGGGGCCAATAAAATTTCTCTGTTGATCCCGTGTCATCGAGTAATCCGCTCAAATGGAGAACTAGGAGGATATCGATGGGGTGTTAACATGAAAACACGGGTTTTAAAATTCGAATGTAATAAATTCTTTTCCTAATAAAAATGTGGTTGTACTTCTGGATACTTTTTATTATCGGTATTCTTGCAATAGTTCTTTTTCTTGTATTTACTTTTTTGAAAAATAAGGATGTAGTCACCGTCCCTGAGATTATTTACCCACAAAACGAGGCTTATAAGAAATTCAACTTCGGAAAGAAAAGACCAGATGTAGTTCACCGTCCAATGAACAAGGAAAATCTCCTAAAATTACTTGAAAATTTACAAAGAAGTGGTCAATCCTACTTTATTTTAAACAAGGGTTATCCAAAACGAGAACCTACAGGCACTGGGATAGATCTTTCATCTCTAGAGTTTATTGACGTTTCCAACACCTATGTCAGAGTCGGTGCCACCACACTTGTCAGAGATATCTTTGAAAAATGTTTGGAGAATAAGTTGTATTTCCCATTCGATGTTGGTCATTTAACGATTGAAGAGGCTCTAATACTAGGGATTGGTTCAACTGTCCGTAAGCACGGTTTTCTTGCAGACAATGTCTTGGAAATGGAAATTATACTCGCAGATGGAACGATCCAAACGATTAATCCAGACCATCAACTTTTCTCCCCTGTGTTGAAAGCATCGCCCGGAACATTTGGAATCATTGTCTCCTACACTTTTAAGACATTTAGTTTTCCATGGTCACTACTTTCATTCCACCTCAAGTATCAAGTAACCCAACTACAAAAAATATTGGCGTGGGCGAGCGCCAGACGCCGTAGACGAACAACTTCCGATCTTAATTTATCTATACAAATTAAGAATTCGGGAATCGAGATTAAAGGTATATTTATGGGGAATGAAGATGCTCTGGCCCGCCGACTGCGCGAAATTTTCATTCTCCCAGTTGTTGAAAAAGAGATCGAGGAGTTATCTTCGAATGATATGCTTAAATATGTTAAGAAAATAGCGTCCAATAGCTTCAGGAAGACAAAATCCCACTTTGGGAGGGAAAAGCTACCTGATAAAATCTCCGAAATGATAATAAAAACCCTCTCCGAACTTCATTTAGATGTTGGTATTACTTTTTACTTGCTCCCAGGGCCCTATTTAATCGTATATAAGGTGGAGTGGGATGAATATGACGAACAGGAAACGAACGTCCCTTGGGAATTAGATCAGATCGAGGCACTTTATCAAAAAGTCGAACCTTTTGTCACACCATTGTGTTATTCTGGTTTTCCTGATCCGACCTTATCCGATTCCGGAAAATCATATTATGGAAAAGATCACGTTAAATTAGTAAGATTGAAGAAAAGGTTTGATCCTTCATCATTTTTCTATGACATCTAGTTTTAGAGAGTTTTCCCAACAATTGTTGGGAAAGAGGCTTCAAATTTCTAGAGCAATTTCACCGGCAATTTGCCGATTCTCGCAAGAGAGCAGACAACGCTCGATCTCCGCAAACCTTTTAAATGACTTTGAAAAACTCTCAGTTATGACCTGTCGATTGAATGTATTAATTCCTGACAATTTATCCATGAAATTTGTAAAACTTGACTCTCTCCAAACTGCACCTTTCCCAATACATGCTAGGGCCAGATCCCACTTGCTGGAATGAACAGCACGCTCGAATATTTCCTGAATCTCGCCTTCAGTTAAGTGAAACAAGTCATAACATCTTGAAAAGAGCCTTGCAATCTTTTCGCTGTCTCCAATCTGAGGGTTAAAGAGTAATTGACTAACGTCACTGTGAAAAAATGTAACTAGTTCTCCCAACCTAACCGGGTCTTCCTGTGGTTTTTCCAGAAGATCCCAAAATTCTTGGTTCTCTTTTCCTTGGTAAAAATTCCTGTCACAGAAGCGACGATATTCTTCAACATCAGTGAGTGGAAAAGAGTCCCACAGTGAGCTGAGATCAGTCAATTCGTAGTAAGTCAACTTTCTCTCTTTCAAAATCACCCATGCATCATCACTTTCAAGTTTGCCCAATCTGACTAAGTTGCAGATACTTTCAACCGATGCAAATGACATGTTTTCACTCATTAAGTGGGAGAGACCAAGACTTTTAATTTTATCGATCTGTGCAAAGTACGGGACATCGATTGCCAGCAATCTTCTTACTTTTTCTTCCGGTAACATATTGACCCTCTCGAGTGTGAAATTTACAAAATTGACCAGAATCAGTCTATCGAATGACCAATCTTTAACGAGATCCCAAATCATATTTAGACCGTCCGGATCTGCTCCATGGTCTAACAGCAACTTTGTCGTATCAAGATTTTTATTTAAAACTGATATCTTTACGCCCTCGTTGAGGACATCTTCTTTTTGGGGGAGACATTTTATAATCAAATCAACCTTACCTCTAGAAACTGCTCCTATAAATTTTAGCTCTGAAAGCATCCTTTTACCCTCCGAAACTATGGCCTAGACGTTGCCTGTGGATGTGAGTCAGGCTACCTAAAGTAGGTCGCCGGGATCCATGACCTGTGTTACTGTAGATCTTCTACCAAATCCGACGAAAAAAGCTATAATTATGAAGAAAAAAAGAAAAATAAAAAGAATAATTAACCAAATCGAAGCATCCATCTTCTTTATTTAACAGACACAAAGGAATAAAATAACTGCAAATAAAATTGCAATGACGGTGCTCTCGGTAAGCAAGAGTGCAAGGAGGGCCTGGGAAACCGTTGGCATTGGAATCCACACTAAGGTCGTAGTATTGGTATCAAAAATAACATTGGAATCACAGTTAATTGTTTTATTTTCAAAATAGTATTCTTGGAAGAGATAGCACATGTCGATACCGCACGAAATGTTTCCACTCACTGATTCGGAAACAAAAGGTACATCTTCCTCAAAGTGATAAACATTTGGGGGAGGAATACGAACCTTTGAAAGATTACCATTCACTGTGCATGTTGTTAGTAATATGTTCGAATAGTGGATCTGATAGTAGGCATAGAACCCGATGGTTATTAAAGTGACTATTCCAGTAATTACTAGAATAATGTTCAAAACTCCTAAAACTTTACCCATTTATATTTTCTCTAATGTGGAGTACAATACGTTTAGGGACAGATCATTATGAATAATTAAGTCCCATTTTTCCCAATCATCGAGATCCGTCTCAGAAATATGATTCAAATCACGGGTAGATCGCTCTCTCACCCATGCTGGATCACCTTCCATACGAATCAACATTCCTTCCGGGTGATCAACTATACTCTGTGCCTCATTCTTGAACCTAACATCGGGAATGATCAAAACATCAAAAACTGTCGCACGGCTTAGAGCGATTTTAACCCAAATATCGGGATCTACCGCAAGGCGGAGACCTGTGCCAACAAGTTGTTGAAGGGTTCCGTAAGATTTTCCAAGCACTGGAGAGATCATGTTCTTCCCACTATGTGTTAACTGGGTTTCAATATCAGTATCACACAATGTTGCGACAACCCTCTTAAGTTGTTCAGCAAATGGTATTTGAGCGGTGTTCAATCCAGCGGCCTTAAACTTATTTTCCAAAAAATCTGCTGCCGTAGACTTTCCGGAGCCGATTTTACCGCTAATGCCGATGATCTTCATTTTCTAGTTTCTATTAAAGAATCCCGACCAGTGAGAGAAAAATTTGTAGATAGTCTACCATGTTTTCAAGAAATCCTCATCAACTTTTTCTTTTGGTAGAGGTTCGTTTTCTCGGACAATAGGGTGACACCTTCTATCGATTCCCTGTAACATGTCTAAAAGAGTTTCGAAATCGTTCTTCGTCTTGTTCATAGGAGTCGCTGAGAGTAAAAAAATCTTCGGATGAGCCTTATTCTTCATAAAAAATTCCACAACCTTTGGATCCATTTTACACTGACATTCGCTATGTTTTTTCTTACAATCGTGGCAAAACGGATCATTTACTTCATCCATGATCCGGTTTCCAGAATGTCCTTCCCGCAAATCTCACACTTTATTTTATCTGACATTCTGCCCTACTTCCTAATACATAACAAGCTTCTTGCAGTGATATAATCACATGAATCCATTCATGATATTTTTCATGATATTTTTACTGAAATCGGTCGGAATCTGTGTATAGTGTAAATGTTTTGATAACGTTTTTGAGTTGAGTCATATCGTCGTGTAGTGGAAAATTCCAACCATCGTCCCCGTATACATCCCATCCTAAATCTTCAATAAGGACACGGTCGCCATGGCTCATTTGAATTCTTGAGAAATTTGGTTCCTTATATCTGCCGAGGAGGTATGAAGCTAAAGAATCAAACATCTGGTCCTCTGTTTTCGAATGTGATAGACCCTTCCTTTCAAGAAAATCAACAAGGTGGAGATTTAGATCTTCTAAGTAGACCCATTTTAGAGTTGCGAAAGTGTCCCTTCCCCCGGAGGCAACGACCTGAATCAAAATTTGACATTTAGTCATTTTTATAAATTTTTACCTTTTAAAATTTTAAAAATAGAGACAAACTGCCATACTAATTATAAACTTTTATAGATGTGATTCCATATAAATACTCTTTCCAAATACCGTATCGATTCCTCTGCCTATATCCGCCTTCTATTTTCTTCGTTCTACCGAGGCCGAAGTGAACATAAAAGATTATTTTTTCTCCAAATTCTAGGAATCTGTCTGAGTATTTTCCAACAACGCGTAAAAGACTCTGGGAACCGAACCCCTCGCTCACGAATAATGACGAAAAGTTTTCAAAGTCGTAAGAACGAGTAAAATGCTTACAAATACTTTCTCGAAGCCTCATTTTGTCTCAACGTTGTGAGAAACGGAAACATAAATAGTGAAAATGGGCAGTGACGGACGTTATTTCCCTGACCAAACACGAATCGAGTATCTTGGGTCGTTTTGGCGCACAAAGCCACATTAAATAAAACTACAGAATTTTTTGGAAGTACTTTGCCCCCAATAATTACTTGATTTTTTACGACCCTTAGTGAGTGTTTTAGAGGTGCGTTTTCGTAAACTATCTGTTCTATACTCTTATTAGGCTCCAAAAGAGTCTTACGAATTAAGATCGGACAGAGAAGTGTTGAAGCGATTGCATTATGGATCTTGATGTAGTCATTTCCAACTTTTTCGACTATTCGCTGTTTTGCCGAGACTATTTCCTCAAGAGGGTTTGTGCAGTTAAACATTTCTCCAAGCGATGGGAGTTTTCTAGCATCGGTTAGAAAATCCTTGTCAATAATACATCTCCCAAATTTATTTCCAGAAATTTTTGCAAATTCGACTAGTAATTCATCGTTACTGACACCTTGTCTGACGAGGTCAGAAATCTTCTGATAGTCTTTTTCAGTGATTTCTGATAAAGTAAGTCTTATTTCATCGACAATTCCTGAGATGATATACTCATCTGGCTCATTGACAAGTGGAAAATGTTTCCCGTTCTCTCCGGACAATGCGCTTGCTTCAAAATATGGACAAACTTTCGACCCCAATTTTCTCGCATCGTCTAGACGCTCTAATTCCGGAGAATTTAGCCATTTTTTGGTTAATTCCACATCGTCTATGATGAACGCCATCTTTAAAGACAATATACTTCACTTTTGAATCCTTATTAATTTATAAAATGAAAATAAATGGAAAATTTTGCAAGACAAGTTAGGGAAAGGCGGGGAACAGTTCTTAGCCCATTGTTGGATATTGATAAGAATGTTGAAATAAAATGTAAAAAGGGTCATGTTTTTAGTATGATACCCTCAGATAAAGACTGGCTCTGGTGTAAAAAGTGTCCACCCCCATCAATTGGGGAGCAAAAGATCGAAGAATATTTTCGCAAAAGGTCAATTGAATTTCGACCAGAATATCCAATCACTCTCCCAAAACGACAAAAATTCTATTTCGATTTTTTGGTAAAGAAACATCGTCTACTCGTCGAGTTTGATGGGAAACAACATTTTGAAGAGGTGGCTTTCTTTCGCAAAGGGTTAGAAGAACAACGAAGAATTGATTTGGTAAAGAATAGATGGGCAGTAGTTAATAAGTATCATCTAATTCGAATTCCTTATTTCCAAATTAATGACATCGATTCAATTCTGGACGCTGCTATCGAGGAAATTGACGTTCCGGATTGTGATTTTCTATTAACTCCCTGTGAAGATTACTATGTTGAAAAATAATTTGTTAATTCTATAAAAGAAAATGTCGCAATCGAAGAAGTACGATGTGTCTTTTGTTTTCGGCTCGCCGAGCATTGCTGTTGGCGCACCTTTGACCCAAATTGGCCCTGGCGGTGAGGGTATTGGTCGGACTAGTTATGATCTTCCAGTTACTTTCCAGTGCAAGTTTGACCCCGTGGAGTTTATCGGAGGGAGTTTTACAGCAACGAACGCAGTTCTTGGCACCACATCGTTGTTTGCTCTCGGAACCGATGGAATTAACCTCCGATTCGATGTTGGAAAACCTTTCGGAACCGGCTTTTTGGTTATTCCGGATATTGCAATCAACGGCGCAGTTGCTTTGGGACTAGTTGTCTTTGATGGAACTAATTTTGTACTGACAACAGCAGGGTCTCTTTTGAGGATATGTGTTTGGTATGCTCGGACTCAGTAAATTTAAAAAATTTTAACTTTAATCAAAGTTAAGGTAGAGTTCCCATAATTTTAGATTTAAAGATTAAAAGAGATGATAATGCGAATATGGATTCACTTCCTAGCCACATTCTCTGCTTGGGTGCAAAAATCATTGTAATTGAAGATGACGGGTCAGAGATTGAAGTTCCGGGAAGTCCAATTTTCGGTGGAGAATCGGTATACCGTTTCCGAAGGTCTAGAAATGTTTCAAAAAGAGACTTACCCCGACATGTTCCAGAAAAGTCGCTTCTATCGAGTGTAAAGTTTCAAAAAGATGTACGAACCTTTTCTTATATTGATATCAACGGTACGAAACACTCCTCTCCAGCTCCGTTTGGCCCCTGGGGTGAGAGCGCCGAGATAACTACCTTTCTAAACAATGTGCAAGTCGTCGCTCAGTTGAGTCAGAATCCTCGTGTTATCTTGGACTTCGAGGATTATCATCCACATTGGGTCCAAATATTTGGTAACGGAGAGTTTGTCCACATCCGTGCTAAGGAGGAAGGAAAAGAATACGTTGAGTTTATCTACAGACTGTGAGAGAATATTATTTTTCAAGAAATTTCTTGAAAATAAACTGTTCTAATCAAATTCGAGTAGTTCACTCAGTCTCTGAAGACAGTATTCGTGTTCTTTTTTCTCGTGCAGTGCTAGGAAAGGATAGATTATGTTTGGGGTTTTCTCGCTGTCTAATTCTTCACCAAGTTCCATATCTCTCTGCGTAAATTCGATGACTTCGAGGATCCTCGCCTTTAGTTTCTTTCCATCACGTTGTAAGTCTAGAAACGCCTCGGTGAAAGGGATTTCCGTAGGGTCAATGAGATGCGCTACCAAACCACTATCCTGGGTATTGTGTTTTTTCCAGAACCTAACCTCATCGTCTGGACTCGTTTTTTCGTCGATTTGATTTTGGAAGAACTTGAGTTCCTCAATCATATGCTCGACAAGACCTTGGAAGTTGAATCCAATCCAATATCCATCAGTTAAGAGATCATAGATTTCCTCTTTCAATTTGCGTGTCTTATACATAGCGCTGGTCAAATCATCTTCGTCCAGCGTTTCATGATACTCATCCCAAAGATCAATTGCAAAGTCCGCATCTTCCTTGAGGATACTGATAGTTTTACTCTTGCTAATCATCTTCTGAATCTTCGGATCATCTCCAAAACGATCCAAAATATCTTTTCTCTGAGCTCCGTCAACTAATCCGATCAACAAAATTAGGCAGTGTTCCTGCATGCGGTCGGACCAAAACTTTTTGAAATCCATTTCTTATTTATATAACTAAAAAATAACTTAGTCAGACTACTTTTAAAATTTATTTGATAGGAGCTCTTTAAAAAGAAAAAGGAAATGGAGAGAAAAACTCCAATCGAACTAGCGGATCTCATTATTAGAACCGAACATGAGTTTGTTGGATGGGTAGGAGATGTATTGACCGATGAAGATGATGAAGAAATCAACAAAATTTTAAAAGGAAGTGGAAAAAGTAAGGAGGAGCTGAAGGCCGATCCTGAAATGTTTTACAATGATCTAAAGCGGAGTGCAAGTTCAACTATCTTGGCAAACTCTTCCTTTTCTCTCCAACTTGCGATTATCCGAAACGAAACCCAACCCTGGCACTTCATTCTCAACTTCAAGAAACGAGAGGCTGGTTGGACCGTTCTAGATGTCATTCAAATTATCCAGAGATACGATAATATTAAATGGATCGATTACTTTGAACTAGAAAAAGTTGAAAATAATGTAATCTATATAAATGCTCATCATAAATGAATCGAGTGGAAGAGACTTAAAAAGCTCAACGAGTTTTTGCAAGAGATTGGATGATGAAATTTTGCTCCAATGGGAGCGAGATCAAATACAATTAATTAATTGTTCTGAAAGTTACTGAATAACGCAGTCCTTTACATGGTTTCATACAGTGAGTGAAAATTTCTCGAGACTTTCCACTCATCACGTATAACGAAAGGTCATCGACATCAAGCTCGGCCTTGAGAGTTGTTGATTCGAAGATCATTGTCTCCTTGGTTCCAAAACTAAAACAAGCAATGATTGGGCCAAACTCAGGGGAATCTGTGTGTGCGGAGATTCTCTCGCCGGCGCGGTACCGATTAATAATTACTTGATCGAAATTAACCCTGAATCTTTCGGGAATAAGTTCAATAAGTTCCTTGAGAATCGGGGGAATTTCTGGACGCTCTTCGTCCAGCCTACGCTTGGTGTAGGAATAGGCTCTTCCGAATTGGCATACTTTTCGACTCCCTGGGCCGTCTTCCCACTTCACGCCTTCTAGGAAGTCATTTACGCGTTGTTTCAGGTCTTCCGAAACATTTTCGTAGTAATGAAGTCCCGAAATTCCTTTGATCTTCATTTTTGCAATATAAAAGATTATTTTTCATTCGGAATAAATAATAAGGTCGTCTACCCACACATATCTTTTTTCCAGAAATTTATTAAGAATAAAGATGGATAAGGATCAGTGGGAAAACTTTCTAGCCCAGAGTGTCTTAAGAATCGACGGTAACAATCCCCAAGAATGGCAGAAGGTTCTCGATGATTTTGAAACCCCGAGTAGCGAGCCACACATCGAGATCTTACTCCCGGGGTATCAGGATCTCTACACTGTTCCTTTAAACAACAAGACAAAAGCTTTTGAATTGATGTTTCTCACGGCTGTGGGGAACCAAAAGTTCGGTATTCTTGATGAAATGGTTAATAACTGGCCTTTGGGTCTGGAGTCTCTAACAAAATTAGCGATAAAGATCAATGACGAGGACTTGTTACGCAGTGTCTATACCACTGCCAGTCAAGGGGAGCGCCCATCACTTAGAAAAATCATTGAAAAGAACAAAAATGTTGAAGCCGCTTATCGCGTTATTCAACCCTCTTTTTCGCGGAAGAAAGGGAAGCTGTTATTTGGTTCGGACCTCGTTGGAGGGAGGAAGGAAATAAGTGAAAGAGAAATTAGGGAAAAGATTGTGAACCCATATCATGGGAGCTTCGATTCACACCAAATGATGACATTGAGGGAAAGCTCTCCAGACGTGTATGAGCGTGTTACTACTTCTCTCAAGAAACTACCTTTCGTTATCAACTCCAAGAAGAAGCAATTTGTGAAGATTGAAGTTTCTGACCCCGGATTCTTAAAATTTGTCAAGGAAAAATGGGGAAATGATGCACAAGTCGTTTCCAGACCATACAATTATAGAAACCGAGATTTCGTTGATCAAACCGATAAGTTCAGCATGCAGTATTTCAACTCTCCGGTAAAAGTTCTAGACAAAGAGAGTGAAAAAGTACTGGTTCCTGAATCCCCAACCTCTCCTCTATCGCCAACCGAGATCAACGCAGATAAAGAAAGACTAAAACTCGAAAAGGAGGCTAACAAACAAATTAAAGAAAGATTGGAAGAGAAATATCCCATACTAGCAGAACTTCTCCCAAAGGTTAAGAGAACTGGAGCTGACTTGTTTATCGATGAGAAGTTCTTATTTCCGAGTAAATACATCCAACAAAGTGGCTTGGTCTATCTTCCGAAGTTCAAGTTGATGTGGAGAGAGGAATTACTCTCCCAAGAGGATTTTGATGCAGCAACAGCCGGGGATAGAAACATTGAAACTGACTTTTTCACAGTTATTTTGGATCTTATTGACTATGTTAGGTAGAATATGCTTCGTAAATCAAATTCCCTCTCTCGCCGTAGTATTTCCAAAGTCCAACAGGTACTCCTCCTTCCATATTTCCTTCGGCGAGAACTATTCCCTCCTTACTGAGTCGTTGAAAAAGTCCCTCAAAAATTCCTCCTGAGTAATATATCCTATTTACGTATTTTCCAGTCTCAATCCATAATCCTCCATGCTCCCGTTTTTGATTTCTCCTTCTGCGGTACTAAAAAACACATTTCCTTCGTCATCATCGTGTGCATCAAACGTCTTTTGGTAAATCGTTTCATTAAACAGTTTTACCTGGCCATTTTCGACTCTCAAGAAATTTCTTTGAGAGATTTCTGGAAATAATGGTACCAATTCTCTGGCGTCGTCCAAACCATGTAAGTTTCTAAAAATATATTCCTCAAATTCATTCATCTTTCTAAAATGTGGTTAATAATTTTTATTTTTGTAGTACTAATCCTGCTATCTTTCTTATTACTTTTTTTATACGGAAAGTATGTTAAACCATCACAAGTAAGAAATTTTGTGGTAAAAACTTTTCCTGGAGACGTTGGTTACACTCAGATTAAAGAAATATGGAATCAGAGATTTAATAACTCTCACCCTTACGAGATTCAGCAACCGGTCAACGACGCGGGGGTTATCCAAATTGCCAGTAATTTACCAAAAATTTTTGCAATCAAAGCAGGGGGTCACAATTTTGAATGGTTTTCAACTACTAATGGCCTTTTGATTGATTTGACACTGTTGAGAGGACTAGAAGTTAGTGGCAACCTCGTAAAGATTGGGGCTGGGTGGAAACTTGGAGAATTATATGATACTCTGGGGAGTAAAGGTTGGATTTTCGCAGCAGGCACTAGGGCGACAGTGGGAATGGGACAGCTTCTCGGAGGTGGAATTGGTTATTCGACTAGGAAGTTCGGTCTCCTTACAGAAAATGTTGTTGAAATGGAAATTGCTCTCGCGGATGGAAGACTGCTTGTGACTAACGAGCTTCAAAATCCAGATTTGTTCTGGGCACTGCGAGGCTCAGGGTCTGGTAACTTCGGAATTATTGTCTCTTACACGATGAAGCTATTCCCAACTCAGGATGTTACAGTCTTTACCTATAATTATCCCCTGAATACCGCGGAAGTAATTGAGTGGCTGACATCCACGGAAAGACTGATTATGACGGAGAATCTCACTTGTCAGCTAGTTCTTTCTAAAGATGGCTTGAAATTTACTGGACAGCTCTTCGGGTTTCCGGGAGAGGTTAAAAAATTGTTGAGAGATTTGCCAACCCCAGATAGTGAGGAAATCAAACTCGTTAGTTTTTCTGAGGCCATGGCTTACTGGAACACTCCAACAATTGTCCAGCAAGTAAAGGGAAAATCTCGGTTCTTTGATAAGACTCTCTCGAGAGAAGCGATTCAGATTCTGATCAGTGGTGTCAGAGAAATTTCCCAAGGTCCGGGAACATTTACCGTAGGAATACAACAACTATCAGGAAAAAGTTTGTCCCGAACGTCGATCCCTTGGGTGAAGACATGCCCATCATGGATAAATTTTATGTTGAGGTCACAAAACTCTCTGAACGATTACCAGCTCTTGCAGATGACTAAACTTTACAACTCTATTTTGCCATTCGCATCTTCTTGGTCATATCAGGGATTTTCCGACATCGATGTCATGGACTACAAGAAAGCTTATTATGGTAAATACTATGCTAAATTAAAACAAATTAAACAAAAATATGATCCGAACAATGCCTTCACATATCCATTAGGAATTAACTAGGTATGGGCATCCTTTCTCTCGACTGAAATAAACTTTCTATCCTGGTTTTCAAAAATGATTTTGACAATCATTCAAGAGATCAACGCGGTGATCACAAAATACGAAGATGTTTACATCGGAAAAGAAACCATGAGTGATGATTTTCGCAAGATCAGGACGTTTTTCGGAACATTAGAGTTCTATCTCCTCGGAAAGAGTCCGCGGATCAAGAACGTCCCACCGGAGATCGTTATTCAGGAAATGCGGGTGAATTACAAGTTTGATCCGGAATGGAAGTGGTGCGTTTGGAAGAACGCAACCATCGAAGAGCGGGAGTTTATCGCTCAGTGCGAGACGCAGTTCAGGGAGTTATACGCAAGGTTGCATTGGTAGATCAGCTTTGCTGGCCACAGGGTGATCAGTTAGAAATTCATGAGAATTCTCATGAACACAGTGAAGAATTATTTACAAATCTTCAAAAGTAGTTTTTTGGCGTTGAAAGTCATCATTTCACTCCCGGTAGTTGGAATTCGATACGTTTTGTTTCCTTTGACAATACGCGATTCGTTGATTGTAATAATTGGCGGGACTTCCTTCCCATTGACTAGCCTAATCGCAACTTCATCGATGATTGAAAGAGCTGGCGTATTCTCGATTAAGTCAATATGTGGGGCAAAGAACAACGCAAGCAGCCAACGACGTCGTTCCGGGGTTGTTTCGTCGATGATTTCTTCGGCCTCGCGAATTCTGTCGGTTTTCTCTGTAGAGTTGTCAATGGGGGTAATAACCACGCCATTAATTTTTAGTTCATTGTTTTCAAAAGAAACGATGCACTCATCGCCGTCTACGGAGATTGATACTTTAGGCATTTTTTCCTAGTTAGGAAAAAAATATAATTTTTTTAATGATCATCGTGCCTAGAGTTGTTCGACCAAGCGTCGCGCAATGGTTGACGCTTCCATATCGATAGCATGAATCAACAACTTTTTGAGAAGATCGCGCCCCAGTGGAAATAGTGTTTCAAGTAGATCAAATCTGGAGCTGATAAAGGTATATTCTCTACCATAACCGAAGCGGGTCTCTTCAGTTGCTACCACATATTCCAGTAACTCTTCTGCAGTAGTTTCCCCACGCCACAGGGGGTATAAATACTCAAAAACTTCTTTGGTAAGGAATTTCTGATAGTGTTTGAGTGGATGTTCCTCCTTAATGTCTGCGCTCGGATCTACTTTAAGATCTTCCACTAGGAATTTAACCGTCTGCAGGGAGGAACTTTTGTAAAGCGCTGTGTGGAATAGATCAACCGGCTTGGTAAGCCTATCCCTGTAGTGTCTGATGATTTCGATGTTATCGCCCACTGTTGCACTCATACAGACTTGACCGATTTGATTCGAATCGTCGAAACTAAGGTTCTTGGAAAAGAATAACTCGTTGAAAACGGGATTGCGAACCAAAACCCACCCTAGCTCACGTTCGCTTAAAGGAAATTCTTCGACGAGGTCCTTGACAAGTTGAAGCCGACTATTGACCACGAGAATTAGTAGGCAACCCGTTCGCGAATCCTTACACTCAGAGTACAACTTTTTGAGGAATGGTTCGCTCCCTTGGAGGTTATATTCACACAGCCATTGTAGGGTTGAAGATTCTTTAGTCTCGGAATGGTAATCGACCCAATGTTTCACTTTCCAAAAGTTCTCATCATGGATCTGAGAAAACATATGGGGGAAATCTCCAGATGCCTTTTCATCTCTAATGCATTCTTTGAGCTTTTCAAGCTCTGGGTCAGCAAGCTGTGGGCGATACATCTTTCTACTTTCGTTTGGAAATAATTATTTCCAAAAAATAGATAGGCTGCTCACACCAGCAAGTAGATTTTGGTAAGCACATCCTTAATCTCGAAAGTATCAAAGTGATGATTTTCACCCCCAATCTCAAACCCAGAAAATTGGTTTTTGTGATTCAATAATCTTTCTTCTGCAGACAGTTGTTTAAAGATAAAAACAACGAATCTCTCTTTTGATTTGTAAAATTTGAAGTAACCGTAGGTTAAACCGAGAGAAGCAAAGAATATTGATGTAAAGAAACAGGCAAAAACAAAAACTGCCTCAGTGTAGCACACTCTGGTGGATACTTCATTCGGTATTGTCAGATAAACAGATTTCTCGTCGAAGTAGCAAGTTTCTACCGATCCTAGTGGGTATATCCTTTGATACCGGTCTAGATTACTTTCATTCTCTTTAACGAGAGCAGGCAAACTCTGATTGACTGTAATAAAAATATCATTTTCAACACTGAATGGCAGTGAAGTGATCACACACAGGGTTTTCGAGTCCTCTAAGATGTAGACGGCCTTTCTTGCCTCATCGATTTTGTAAACATCCATCGTAAATCCATACCACATGAGACTGGTAGTTACTGCCAAGATCGTCGTTAGAATAATCAAACAAATCCCGCAGCCCTTCATCTTTTCCAACTTGTATTTTTGTTAAACTTTCGAGTTTTTAGGTCAAGTTACCCAAAGTATTTGACAAGCGGTTTCCGGTAAACCTGGACTGAAGATCCAAAGAATGCCGATGGTCGTCTCTTTACGATATATTTAACTCCATCATCGATTGTCATTTTGTCATTTTCCGAGAGAATATAGGCTAAACACATGCTACAGCTTCGGGATAAACCGGCATAACAGTGGATCAAAACGGTCTCGTCGTTGTCAACGGCATTTACAACGAAATTTACCACAACTGGAATGTTTTTATAAAACAAAGCGCAGTCAGCAGCGCTGCCACTATCGAGTAATGGAATATAAAGGTAGTCTTCCGGTCTTCTTCCAGTGAAGTTGTTGCACTCTTCTGCGCAACAAACGATCTTATCTACATCTTTTGGTGGTTTTTTAGCGCTATTTATATCCCCGACGTAGACCTTGTCGGTGATCAGGTCTTGATGATTCATCTTTAGATGTCTTAAATTTCCCAAATTGTATGATCATTAATTCATCATTTTTCTTGAGTCTTTTTGAAAAGTTTTCTCCAATAAAGTCGATTAGTCCTTGGTTAAATGTCTTATCCTTCTTAAAGCTAGTGAGTGGTTTTGTAAAAATTTCGCCATTTTTCTAATCTCTGGATCATCATCTTCCGTAGGAAGTTTATTATTTTCTTCAAATTAGTCAATTACTAATTGTGACTTCTCCGCTGAAGATTTCGCTTCTACCTTTTCAAGTCTCTTTGGAGCCTCCTTTCGAATGAGGTCGATCAGTTCACGATCATATTTTTTACCATTCTTGAAAGCTGCAAGTTGACGATCAAGAAACGTTCCAAGTTTTTTAATGTCTGAATCTTTGTCTCTTGCGGAAGGAAATTTGTTATTTTTGCTGAAATAGTCGTTTATCAGTTGAACCTTTGCAGTGATTGGCCTTAGATCTAGTTCTTTTTTATCTAATCTTTCAGGACATCTTTCTCCAACAATGTCAATAAGTTCTTGGTTGAATTTTTTTCCATTTTTAAAATACACGAGCTGAGTACTTAAGAAGTTTGCTAGTTTTTTAACTTCCGGATCCTTATCATGAAAAGCGGGAAATTTATTATTTTCGTTATAGTAAGTCAATATCAGATGTGTTTGTTTTTCGGCGGAATTCAAAACTCTCTTGACAATTTCGAGTCGTGCAGGTGAGTTTTGCCGAACAAATTCGATAAGTTTTCTGTAAAAAGATTTTCCATTTTTGAAATTAGCAATTTGAGTCTTTAAAAATTCCGCGGTTCTTTTAATTTCGGAATCTTTATCGGTGGTCGAGGGGAATTTGTTATTTTCCTCGTAATAATCGATAACTTTTTGAACCCTATTATCAGTTTTTTCTCTGAAATACTCGAAAATCCTTTCAATTATCTTCTCGTAGAGAAAGTTTGCATCCTCTCCGCAAGCTTCATCAACATCTATCTTAATCCGATGAGAGCTCTTTTTCTCTTTAATGATCTTCTTCAAACGTGAATCTCTTTCAGACAATACACGTAAAAATTTCAATGACTCAACCTCAACCTCGTTCTCACTCATCGGTAAAATCACGTGTCCAATGAACTTTCCATCTGCTGCCCGGACAATTCTTCCAGTTGATTGAATAATAAAATACCTGCTAGATCTTTTCTCGACGTAAAGACATGTATCTGCTCCAGGAATATCGATTCCTTCCCCTAATACGTTTACCGAAACTAGGATTCGAAACTTCTGATTCTTAAACCTTCTTAAAAGCTTCTTTCGCTCTTTCTTCGTGGTTTCCGAAATTAGATATTCAGCGTTAAATCCAGCTTTTCTCAGTTCTTCGGTGAATTTTTTAGCTTTCTCGATCCTCGTACAGTAGGCTAAAATTGATCGGAACTCCGGATGTTGGTGAAGGTATTCGATTAGAGCATTTTCGTACTTACCAGAGCTAAATACTGGAAGATGAATCTGATAATCACAAAGAACTTTATCAGCAATTCCTTCTTCCAGAGAATATGAGTAATCCACGTCCCCAGTAAGAGTTGCAGATAAAAATATTGTCGAAATTTCTCTTGTCTTTTCCGCGATCAGTTCTAAGAATGAGTTTCTCGTCTCAGAATCAACACTCTCTTGGTCTTCAACTCCAGAATCCTCTTCATCAGGCTCGCTACTGTCTTCGTCACTCTCGATCAAGTATTTTTCGAAATGATGCGCTTCATCGATGATCAATTCATCGACTTCTAGATCGATTAATTTCTCAAAACTGTTATAAACACATATTATAATCCTGGAGTCAAGATCTACTTGATAACCACTAGAACAACAAGAGTGTTCAATCTCAAGTTTATTTAGTTCATCCGACCATTGTTCGAGAAGAGCGACTCTCGGAACCAGAATGACAATTTTTTCCTCTTTTTCTTGTAAAATTTCACAAATCAGACGTGTCTTGCCAGTTCCACACATCATTTCAATTCTAGTATTCTCACCCCATTTTTCTCTGATGACTTTTAGGGCTTCCTTTTGACACTTTCGAAGCTCGAATTCGAAAGTTTGGTCTTCGTCCTCATAATCTAATGCTCTATCAATCCATTTTTCAATAATTGAGTCATCGAACAATTGATGATTTAAAAATTTATTATATTTTAACTTTGGTTGGTTTAATTTGACATTCCTAGGAGTCAGAAACTCCATTTCATCAGCCGGGATATTTGAATTCATCTTCAGATGGTAGAAACATAACATACTTCGATTCACATGTTCTGCTGGAACGTAACTTCCTGATTGGTAGTGTTTTACTTGTCCCAAATATGAAAGTGAAGGATCAATTAGATCTATTCCAACATCTTCGGACGGAAAACTGATTTCATCTTTGATGTCAGGATCTAAATCCTTCCAAAGAAGGATATTTTTTCCGGTTATCTCATTCTTTTCAAGAGCGCAGATCATTTCATAGAGAAATGCTAAATGTCTCAACATCTCTTTCGAAAGAGTTCCGGTACCTTTTTCGTTGAATAACTCTAAAATCTCTTCTTTTTCACTAGAGACATTTTTGAGCGCTTTTTGAAGACCTTGCAAAGACATTTTTCTTAAATAAGACGCTGGTATAACATTCGTTTTTGGAGGCTGCCTACGCAGAAATTTCTGCGTATCAATTTTAATTATAAACCGAGATACTCCTTCGAAGCCTTGATGAACTCCGGAGAGAAACTGAAAAACAAAGAATCGAATTGAGAGGTGAAATGAATTCCGGTTTTCGGAGTTTGGGTCGTTTCAATCCATACTTTCGATCCCTCAAGTTCCATTTTCTCAAAAAATTGTAGGTCCTCTCGGTCATTGGTTTCAATCTTACCGACATTGCCTAAAATGTCTAAAAGTTCGACTCCAGTTCTGATCTGACCAGTGTAGAGACGAAGGTAACGCACTCGGGGAGTGATTGGTCCACCGCGCACAATGTCCAACCACCTTAAAAAAGTACTTTTTCCACTCTTTGCTGCTCCATAAATCACAAAAACCCCATCTGGTGCCTTAATTGCACGAATTAGTTCCTCAACTTGAGGAGTTAAGGAACGGAGATATTCCTCAGGGTCTAAAACGTTCGAACCTCCCATTTCTTTTTCTAGTAAAAATACTGACAAAGTTTTTTGAGAACAGAAAGACTACTCAGACCCAGTTGGTCACGATGCTCAGTAAATAGTGGCTCCCAAAACCTGGGACCCGAGCTCAAAGAATTCTATCGTCGACATGGATTCTAATGAAGTTGTCACGGTTCAAGAGCCAATAAACAAGATTTTTACAACTGATCTTTCTATCTATGAGTTTGTTCATCAAGAAGAAGTTGAAACTCCTCGCAGAGATTCTGAAACTATGATAATTTATCATGCTCGAGTAATCAGTTCCTTGAACAAATATCCGGAAATTTCAAAATTCATCAACCATATTCTGATTAATGGGGATAAATTAATCTTTATCGTGCTCTCAGAGTGTAACCCTCCAATAGGTGGTGCGGAGACTGCTTGCAAGCACATAACAAGGTCATTTAGTAACTATTTGATTATGTTAACAAAAACACCGCGCGTAACATATGTGTCCGCAACCTGAGAGATAACTATTAATCCCACAAAATTTTGTGGAATGATATATAACTATTTGACGTAACCGAGTTTCATCATATCTTCTTTCCATCGTTGGAAGAGAATTCCGTTGCCACTGGGATTCATTGATTTGGTTGTCCAAAAATCTCTCCAAAGTCTTCCATATTTCCTTTCGAGCCTCTTCTTCCAAATAATTCTCGGATATAAATCTTCACAGTCAACTAATAATGCAAAAAACTGGAATTTGAGAAGATCCTCATACGAAACTGGGAGTTTTTTATCCATCAAAAAGTCAACTCCAAACTTTTTGAGTTCTATTTTTTCGTAAAGTTCGCTTTTCCGAACATAAATATTGTTTCCATCGCACTCTGCATCCAGTTTCAAGGCTATCAAAAAACTGCAATAAAAGAAACGGAGTGTTCGGTACAACATTTCATCGAAACATTCAGGCTGAAATAGTCCTTGTAACTGAGCTTGAATTCTCTGACGATAAATATCCCTAATTACCGAAAAGCCAAATAGTTTTATGTCGATTTTCTCTTCAAACGCGTGCATAACTCCCAGATGTTTTAGATCGATATTCCCATTGACAACGGGGAAATTTTTCAAGAGACTTAATTGGTGATAAATTGCTTCTTTCATTATTCTGTCGTCGGAAAATGATTTGATTCTTTCAGTTTCTTTTTGGTAAGCTTTATTGATCTCCGGAGTATCTCTTTCAAATGGTTCCCAGAAATTGGGAATTTCTGAGTGACTGCGCGTTCCCGGAAATCTATAATATCCCCAACCCCATCGACGAGCATTTTCTGAAGAAAGTCGCATCTGTTCGGGGGTCATTGTCTCCGACGCTGCTAGACAATTTTCTGGGAGTGTATACTCTTTTTGCAACCCCCAATAACAGATTACTCTGTGCCCAGTTGAGCCGATATCGTAACTAGGAATTCTTGGATCGAGTTGTCGCAGTCTCTCGATGATCAGTCTTCCATTTTCGCGGAAAATGAGTAAAACATTGCGTGGGAGTTCTCCAGTA
>Ga0182030_10007401_pt1 | contig 22901 bp, 22 predicted proteins | sample 812S3MmetaG_FD_121299 | JGI IMG/M metagenome (GOLD analysis project Ga0182030, IMG submission 121299) | Permafrost microbial communities from Stordalen Mire, Sweden - 812S3M metaG (Illumina Assembly) | ecosystem: Environmental > Terrestrial > Soil > Wetlands > Permafrost | place: Sweden...
ATTAATCTGGCGAATCAAACGGCGCTGGCTAAGTTTCAAGAAAGCATTGATCTCGTCTCGGGCACGACAACATTGCAAGTGCAGCCAACGACGGCTGCGGATCTCGATGAGAACACCCTTGCTAAGCTCGCGCCCCTTTGGGATGAGCAAATCAAGTTTACGCCCTTCATAGATCAGCTGGCTGTCACATCAGTCGAACCGCACGAAGTAATTCAAGTAATCGGCGTAGACTTGCTTGCAGACAAAGATTTTCGCAGCATGGATCTAGATAAATCCGCTGAGGATCACAGTGGCTTTGAGATATTCCGCCTGCGTCAGGCTTTTATTGGTAGCGAACTAGCGCAGCGTTTTCATCTCAAGCCGGGTGATTTGTTCAACGTTCTTGTTAACGATCACGAAGAGACGATTACTGTGAGGGGCGTCCTCGCTGCTTCTGGCCTCGGCAAAGCCTTCAGCGGTAATGTCATCGTTATGGATATTGGCAGCGCTCAGGAATTGTTCGATATGAAAGGGCGCATCGATCGCGTAGACATGATCGTGCCTGATGAAAAAATTTCTGATCTGTCAACACGCTTGCGTGGCTCTTTGGGACCAGGTATTGCAGTTGAGCGTCCTAAGCGGCGCGGCTTGCAAGTTCAAAAAATGCTGCGCTCTTTTCAATATAATTTGACTGCCACCAGCTTAATTGCGCTTCTGGTTGGTATGTTTTTGATCTATAACACTATGTCCATTAGCGTCATCCGTCGCCGGCTCGAAGTCGGCACGATGAAGGCTCTCGGTTTGCCTTCCGGGCTGGTGTTTTCGCTATTCACTGTGGAGGCGGTTATGCTCGGCTTGATTGGCTCTGTGCTTGGGGCCGGTTTGGGCGTGGTGTTTGCTCAATTTGCTGTTCGGGCAGTTGCTCGCACGGTGCAGGCTCTGTACGCTGATCAGCCCGTGAGTGGTGTACTGGTGGAACCAAGCACGATTGTCATCGCTATTATTGTGGGCACGCTGCTAACCGTGGTGGCAGCAATAGGTCCAGCTCTGGAAGCTGTTTCTATCGCTCCCGCCGAAGCCACTCGTCGTGCTTCATACGAGCGTAAAGTACAACGCCTGGCCCCTGTTCTTGCTCTCATCGGTAGCGGTCTGCTCGTCGTAGCCGGTATTGCTTCGTTGCAGCCGCCGATCGCTGGCTTTCCTTTCTTCGGCTATTTAGCTGCGGCATGTGCAGTATTCGGCACTGCTTCTTTTACTCCCATTTTTCTAGATGTGTTGCTTAAAGCCGGCGCTACTCCGCTTGCCAAAATCTTTGGCATGGAGGCTAGACTCGCTTCGCTCAGCTTACATGGCGCCCTTGGACGAACTTCCGTCACCGTGGCTTCTTTGATGGTAGGTATTTCTATGATGGTAAGCCTCGCCGTTATGATTGGTAGCTTTCGTCACACTGTGCTTACCTGGGTCGAACAAACTTTGCGCGCAGATCTCTGGGTGGAACCATCCACTCGTGCAGCAAGTAAACGCGCTGGAAAACTCACTGATGAGGTGGTGCGAAAAATCAGAAGTATTGACGGGCTGGACGCTGTCGATGCGTTTCTTGATTTTCCTATCGAATACGAAGGTGAGCCCTGCACTCTCGGGGCAGGTGAACTCAACGTGATGAAATCGCACGGTCACTTGTTGTTCTTAAACGGCGAACCCAGCGAGCAAGTATTAGGAAGAGTGGCTGATCACGACGCCGTGATTGTGTCTGAAAGTTTTGCTATTAAGCACAATAAGAAGATGGGAGACGTTCTCAATATAGATGCACCCAGGGGGAAGTTTGACGCGAAAATTGAAGGCGTCTATTACGACTACGCCAGCGACAACGGCTACATTATTATGCCGAAAGAGGCGTTCCGCAAGCATTTCGATGGTCGCGATTCGACGACCCTGGCTATTTTCTTAAAGCCAGGCTTCTCACCTGATGCGGAAAAACAGAAAATCTTTGCTGCATTGCCGCAGAACAGCCGGCTCATAATTAGAACTAATCGCGAGTTAAAAGCCGAAGTTCTGCGGGTTTTTGACAATACCTTCTCTATTACTTATGCTCTGCACGCTATTTCGGTGGCAGTAGCAATTCTTGGTGTCATGAATTCGCTATTTGCTTTGACAATGGAATCGCGCCGCGAATTGGGTATCTTCAAATATCTTGGTGCGTCGGACAAACAGGTGCGAAAACTTGTTCTGGTGCAAGCCGGCATCCTCGGTACGTTGGGAAACTGTGGTGGATTAGGTGTGGGGTTCTTGCTTGCACTTTTGTTGATTCACGTGATTAACAAACAATCTTTCGGTTGGACCGTTCAATTAGATTTGCCGTTGGGTTTTCTCGCGCAATCTTTTAGCCTGATCTTTGTATGCTCACTGTTGGCAGGTTTGGTCCCGGCGCGCCTGGCAGCGAAGACTCCGGCACCAGAAGTTGTGAGGTCAGAATGAGAAAACGTATTATCTTTAACCGCTCTATTTCAAACCGTTTTGTCGCAATTTTGCTCATGTCGCTTTTGCTTGTCTCTTCAGCGAATCTTAGCGCTGGCGCCGCGGACAAGCCTTCCGGCAAGGCTTCTGGCCAGTCTTCCGAGCAGTCTTTGAATAAAGTCGAATCCTCTAGCCAGGTCGTCCACGCAAATTTGCCCTCTTCTGCCAAATCCGAATATCGCCTCGCGCTGCCAGGATATAAATTCAAGTTCCCCGAAGATCATTTTTCGCACGATGAGTTTCGCACAGAATGGTGGTATTACACCGGGCACTTGCAGTCGAACAGTGGAAAGGAATTCGGCTTCGAACTCACTTTCTTCCGCTCGGGCGTGCCAGTTGCTGATGGTGTGAAACACGGACCATGGGTGCTGAAGAATGTATACATGACGCATCTGGCTCTGAGCGATGTCGCCGGCAAGAAGTTCTATCATGATGAAAAGATCTGTCGAGCAGGTGTTGGAAGTGCCGGTGCTGCTGAGAATGGTTACAAAGTCTGGACTGAAAACTGGAGCGTGAAGCGTGAGAATGGCAAGCATCTTCTCGTTGCGAAAGACAAGGAGTTTGGCATCAATCTTCAGCTAGATGAGGGGAAAATTCCTGCTATACACGGAGAGCATGGTGTCAGCCAGAAGGCTTCGTGTGTTGGCTGTGCATCGCATTATTACTCATTTACGCGCATGCCGGTCAACGGCTCTGTTTCTTTGCGCGGCGAGAATTTGCCCGTGAAGGGCATCGCTTGGATGGACCACGAGTTCGGCAGCAACCAGCTCGCCGCAGATCAGGTCGGTTGGGACTGGTACAGCATTCATTTGGACGATAACACTGAGCTAATGCTGTATGTGATGCGATTGAAAAATGGACGCTACGATCCGAATTCGTCTGGTACTTATGTCCTTTCTGATGGCAAAACTGAGCATTTGCCGTTGAGCAGTTATAAGGTTGCGGCAAATGGCTCATGGGTGAGCCCTCACACTGGTGGCAAATACCCATCGCGCTGGCATGTTTCTGTTCCGTCTAGAAAAATCGATTTGAACATAGAACCATTATTAGAAGATCAGGAACTCTTGAGTCGCCGTGGTGGCATCAGCTACTGGGAAGGCACCTGTAAAGTTTCTGGAACTAAGGATACAAAAGCCGTTACAGGCAAAGCGTATGTTGAGTTGACAGGATATGCCAGGGAGTTGAACAAAAACATTTAGTATGAAAAACGAAACTGTAATACTCTGGTTTAGAAGAGACTTCCGTCTTGAGGATAATGTCGCGTTAGAAGCGGCGCTGGAAGCTGGACGCGTTGTGATACCAGTTTTTATCTGGTGCCCCGATGAGGAGTCGCCCTGGCAACCAATCGGTGCTGCGCGTGTCTGGATGCATCATTCGCTTGATGCTCTTGATGCGGCTTTGAGGAAGAAAGGCAATCGCTTGCTTGTATTGAAAGCAAAAAACTATTTTGACGCACTTGTTAAACTGGCGGCGGAGCACAAAGTCGGACAGGTCTTTGCCAACAGTATTTATGAGCCCATCTGGTTGGATAAGGATAAGAAGCTAAGTCAGAAACTCAGTAAAGAAGGTATTGAGTTAAAACTTTCAACCGGAGCGCTTCTTTATGATCCCTTCGGTATCAAAACTGCACAGGGAAATCCTTTTCAAGTTTTCACGCCATACTGGCGTGCCTGCCTGCAGCGCGATTCTGCGCCGGGAAGCCCGATTTTCGAGCCTGAGAAAATTCCGGCATTGAGCCAGCATCCAGCTGGTGTTGATTTGAATGATTTGAATTTGCTACCGAAAGTAAAGTGGGACACTGGTATCGTAGAGACCTGGACTCCGGGTTTGGATGGTGCCAAAACAACTCTTGATGCTTTCATTGATAAGGCCCTGCGCAATTATGCTGAGACTCGAAATTTGCCCTGCGAAGTGGGTACTTCGCGTCTGTCTCCCTATCTGCATTTCGGCGAAATCAGCCCGCGCAGAGTCTGGCATGAAGTTTCAGAGCACCTCCATTCGACGCATGCCCTGCGGCAAGATTCGTCGAAAGTTCACGGTATGAAGGCGACAAACTCCGGTGAGGTGTATTTGCGCGAATTGGGATGGCGTGAGTTTGCGCATCAAGTTTTATGCAATTTTCCGAATACGCCAACTAAACCGTTGCGCGAAGATTTCGCTCATTTCCCCTTCCGTAAGGATGCTGAGGCTCTGAAGGCTTGGCATAAAGGGCAAACCGGCTATCCTATTGTTGACGCCGGCATGCGCGAGTTGTGGCACACGGGTTGGATGCACAACCGGGTGCGCATGGTAGTTGCATCTTTTCTTGTGAAACATTTATTGTTGCCCTGGCAAGATGGTGCGCGCTGGTTCTGGGATACATTGGTGGATGCTGATCTGGCAAACAATACGATGGGCTGGCAATGGAGCGCTGGCTGTGGCGCCGATGCAGCGCCATATTTCAGGATATTCAATCCGATTTTGCAGGGAGAGAAGTTCGATCCGCAAGGGACGTATGTGCGCAAATGGGTGCCTGAATTGGCCAAGCTTCCCGACGAATTTATTCACCAGCCCTGGGAAGCGCCATCGCTTATTTTGCATGCATCAAAGATTACGCTCGACGTAAATTATCCAGCTCCTATAATAGAACATGCCAAAGCCAGGCAGAGAGCCCTGGCTGCGCTGAGTAAAGTTCGAGGCAAGGAACCCTAGACCCAATGCAAAAACCGCTATCCGCATACATGCTTTGAAAACCCGGGAGCGCGGGCGTCCCGCCCGCTTCTTGATTGATGCGACGAGCAGAGAATCCTTCAAACATAGTAAAGATTTTCGGTTATGGATCTGACGATCTCGGAAATTTATATTTAGTTATGGAATTTCTCCATGGAAAGACTCTAGCAGCCAGGTTGAGAGAAGGTGCGCTTCAACAAGTCTCCGAATTTCGCGCCATCTTTTTGCCGGTGCTAGAAGCGCTCGGTTATGCTCATGAGCGTGGCATCGTGCATCATGATCTTAAGAATCTTGCAACCGCGCTGACCCCGACTATATTTCAGCCTTTGACACAAATGACCTGTCTCAGCTTATGTGCAATTTCAACAAGATCATGTTGTGCTTCCATCACCGCATCGATTGATTTGTAGGCTCCAGGAGTTTCATCGATGACGTCGGCATCTTTGCGGCATTCAATGCCGCGCGTTGCCTTCTCGTGGTCTTGCAAGGTGAATCGCTTCTTCGCTTCGGTACGCGACATGGTTCTGCCAGCACCGTGGCTGCAGCTTGCGAAACTTTCTGGATTACCTTTACCTCGAACGATGTAGGAGCTCGCGCCCATTGAACCGGGAATAATTCCCAGCTCGCCGGCTTTTGCGCTTACCGCGCCTTTGCGTGTAACATACACCGACTTGCCGAAATGATATTCGCGCTCGACATAATTGTGGTGGCAGTTAACCGCCATGTCTGTCAACGAGAATTTGGGCAAATCATTGCAGTTGTGCAAAGAACTTACGATGGCTTCCATCATAAGTTTGCGATTAGTGCGCGCAAAATTTTGCGCCCAGCTCACAGCCTTGACGTAATCGTCAAAGTGCTCAGTGCCTTCAGCCAGGTATGCCAGATCCTGGTCGGGAAGATTAATGAACCAGCGCTTCATATCTTCTTTTGCCAGATCGATGAAGTAAGTTCCGACGCGGTTGCCGATGCCTCGCGAGCCGCTGTGCAGCATGATCCACACGTTGTCATCTTCGTCGAGGCAAAGCTCGATGAAGTGATTTCCGGTGCCCAGCGTGCCCAGGTGATTTACGTGATTCACGTTACCAGAGCCCAGCTTTGGATGTCTGGCAACCAACTCGTCGAACTTCGGCTTGAGCTCGGACCACGCGGATGCTTGAGCATTGGGAATTCCATTGTGCCATGCTCCCACGTCATTACGACCGCCATTATCCGAGCGTCCATGCGGAACAGACCTTTCGATGGCTTCGCGCAACGGGTGCAGATTTACAGGCAAGTCGGCGCCTCTCAATGTGGTTTTTGTCGCCATCATTCCGCAGCCGATGTCCACTCCTACTGCGGCAGGAATAATCGCCCCTATCGTTGGAATGACACTACCAATGGTTGCGCCTTTGCCCATGTGAACATCTGGCATGACAGCAATCCAGCGGTGTATGAAAGGCATGCGGCTGATGTTCAGCAATTGCTGTTTTGCCTGTTCTTCCAGGCAAACGCCCTTGATCCACGCTTTGATGGGTGCGTTTCCTTCTTCGTAGATGACGATGTAGTTCGAGTCTGTTGCCATTTCTCGACTCCTTTGATTTTGCAGTAATAAAAAAGCTTTGCCTGTTCATGTTTCAGGCAAAGCGCTCAAGTGGACACTTATGAATTCTTAGCTGAACAGATGTTATTTTTAGCCCGGCTTGCTACCTTTGCGACCCCACGGAAGGGTGCTTGGTAGATCGAGTTGTATGCTCTTGGGGCGGCTGGCCAACACGCCGAGTCCCTCTACGCCAGTGTTGCTGGGTGAGAGATAAGAGTTCAACTTCTGGACGGCGTTCATCTGTCTTTAAATCCTCGTTATTGCAGGTTAGCATTTACCTGGCATAAAAAGCAAGAGAGCATTTTGCTGAAAAAATCACGGTACTTTGGCTTTCATTTCAGGAAAGCTTAGAAGCGGGAGGGACGCCCGCGCTCCCAGCGTAGAAGGATTGCGGCGGGTGCGCGTTTATTTATTGTACTTTGCCTCGCGCCGAAATCTTGCAAATAGATTCCAACCTGTTGTCGCGCATGATGCAGTAATAATCGTACAAATTGACTGTGGTATCAATGTGGCTTGGTGCGAATAAAATCTTGTCGCCCAAATTTACCTTAAGCCCTTTACCATCGGTGGATTCGATAATGCCGTGTTCGTCTCCTGCCGGCGTGTAACTCATGTGCGTCCAACGCGGATTTGCTGCGGCGTTTCCACTGTCGGTCGATAGCGATTTCATTCCAGCATCAACTACAGCGCGCGTTGATTCAGGCTTGCTTATGACCGTCGCCATAATGTGAAGCGCCTGCCGGAACTGATTTACCCCAGCCTTTCGATATGCCAGGTCCATAAACAAAAATGAACCCGGTTGCACTTCGGTAATCCCCTCGACTTCGGAACAGTACATGTACGTCCCAGTACCGCCAGTGGTGACTGTCTGGATTGCAAATCCATGCTCCTCTAAATATGCCACCATATCGAGCAATCGCCTGCAAGCATCGTGACACTTCTGTCTGCGCGCTTTCTCATCGGGCCACATCTGCAAGTGTCCTTCGTATCCTTGCATTCCCATTAGTCGCAAGTGTGGCAGCTCGGCAAGCTTCTGAGCAAGAGCAAGCGCCTCTTCTTTTGTATTTACGCCTGTGCGATTCTGTCCCACGTTGACGTCGATTAAAACCATGACTTGATGCTCGCATTTTGCCAGGCGCTCGTTGAGTTGTTCTGCGGCAAGTGCATTGTCAATTACAATGCGCAGTTCAGGATTGCGTCGAGCCAGGCTAGCTAATCGGCTTTGCTTGGGTTCACCCACTATTTCAGTTGTGATCAAAATGTCAGCGACTCCAGCTTCGAACATAATTTCTGCTTCGCTGAGTTTCGCTACGCAAATTCCTCTTGCTCCGGCCTCAATCAACTTCCGAGCTATGGTCGGCGATTTCGCCGTCTTCAAATGTGGACGCACATTTAAACCTAGGTAGCGTGTGCTGTCGAACATGCTCTTGATGTTCGCCTCCATGACCGCCGCGTCTACGACCAGGCACGGAGTATCGAGCTCATCTATTGGTGTTCCGATTTCTGGTGTAAACAAAACAAAATACCTCCAAAATGCTCTGGAGGTATTCTAAGTGATTTCTTTCGTGAATGGACGGAGTTTTTTGAAAAAGCGCTCAGTGACGAACTTGGTTTAGTGTGCCTCAGTGACAGTGATTCCGAAACCTTTGGTCTCTGCCTTAGTGATGGCGATGCCGCGTTCCGCAGAAGCTTTCATTGCCTCGTTAATTCTGGCATAATCCTCTGGTGTCCATTCGCGTTCCATGCCCCGGCTCATCGAAGTTCCGGAGCCAGCCGTCCAGTCTATTTCAAACTTTGGCGGTAGACTCGGCGGCGCAGAGGCATCAAATTTGATAACGCCCGGCACTTCGTCTTCATGAGGCCAGAGCCAATTTTCAGAAGCTTCGGGATCCGGGCTCAGCTTGGCACCATCCACACCTATCATTTTGATTTCGGGGGCTTTCAGACCTGCTCGCTCCAAATACCGCGCCATATCAGCTTCATTAATACCGCCACCAAGATCAATAATTCCGACGCCTTTTGCTGCTGATTTGCTCAGCGCCGCTCCAGTGTCTTCCGCCGCTGCCGTGCTGGCTTTTCCGGCTAGGGCACCCAACTCGCTTATCGAGGCGAAGTTGCCATGCAAAGCACCGTAGGTCGCAAGTGCGCCTGCGGCAAGTGCGCCGCCAATCGCCAGTTCTTTATTTTGAGAAACTGAATTCCAAACATCATCCATGAAACCACGGTGAGCTTCATGCTCTCCTTGAGGCAAATCCGTCGAGCTGCTCAGCTTTATCGCGTCATGTTCCATGGCCAAATTTCTCCAAATCCGATAACCTCATTGTCATGAATTGGATTAAATCTTCCTACGGCGATTTCCGCTAGCTTAAGATAGGAATCACGCACGCTTCATGCTTGATTCCTGCATAATTGTACAGTTCAATTTGAATCAGCATTCGCTGTTCTTTTCCGATGTCTTCGGTGTTTGTTCCAGACAATTTTGGTAACCTTCTCTGAAATTCGCGAAGCGCAACGTCATGCCCAGCTCATTCAAAATGCGCGAACCGTCAATTGCCCGATTTCCGCGCAATGAAAGATTCACTTCTGACAGGGGCACTGATTCAGGCATGGGCAAGTTCATTTCAGCGCAGAGCCAAGTCACAACTTCGCCGATGGGGCAGGGCTGTTCGTCTCCAACAACATAAGTTGTATCTGACATTTCAAAAGCATCGAAAACTTGCAAAATTATGCTGGCGAGATCGTCGATGTGAATGCGCGAAATTAGATTAGAACCATTTGCCGGCATCTTATAAGTTCCTTCAGCTAATCGCTTGTGCATGCCATTATGCGCACCATAAATGCCCGGCGAGCGCAAGACAATGGCACCATATTCGCGCCAGATACTTTCAGCTTCGACGCGCGGGCGGCTTTTCTCATCGCTGACATCAGGGGCGGTGCCGTCATCGATGCGGCCCGATTTGTTGCCGTAAACTCCAGTACTCGAGATGTAAACAATGCGTCGAGCGTCTGCGCAAGCCGGTGCCAAAATAGCATCGGTGCTGCCGTCCGGCGGAAACGAAACTAACACGTCGGCGCCTGCAACCAGATGCGAAATGATTTCGCCTGACGGCAAGGGCATAATTAGTGGCTCAACCGCCAGCTCAACGAATTCGAAAATTCGGTTAGGATTACGCGTGCTGGCAATTATGTGGCGCGTTCCGCGGGTTTGTTTAATTACTGCTTTCCCGACTTGACCAGTACCGAGCAGTAATAACCTGTTTGCATGAGACATGTTTTTTTTCTATTGAATTGGATTCTCTAACCATTATACTTGGGGAGACGAGCGGTTTGGTCTCAATGAAGTTCACTGTAAAAAGAAAAGATGTGCAGGGCGAAACGTTTGTTGTCGAGCGTTCCGCCTTAAGCGGCAGAGTAAGCGTTCAGCAGGGCGACAAGCCGTTAGCCAGGCTGAATGAAAAGCAGCGTCCATTCGACATCGTCATGAAAGATGGCGCGCATAAGAAATTGTATGTGCGCTCACGTTGGCTTGATCCTGTGCCTGTGGTGCTGTTTGAGCAAGAAGAAATATTGTTGGCTGAACGTTTGCGCTGGATCGACTATCTGTTTGGCGCATTTCCAGTGCTGATGTTTTTGGTTTACGGCGCATTCTCGACGCTGGTCGGTTTCTTTTTGCTGATAACTAACTTCAGGATTTTGCGAACTAAAATGCAGCCGTCAATTAAGTGGGCTGCGATTTACGCTTTAGATATTTCCGTATTCTGGATAGTTCTTGCCGTGATCAAATTCGTAGTGGGTGTTAAGTAAGGCTCAAGAAATAGGGCGACACCAAAGTGCCGCCCTGATTACTATCATATGAGTCATATCGACTTAGCTTCTTGCTGTCAGCCAAGCAAAACTCTTCAACTAATATTCTATTTATTGAAACTTCAACAGCTCAACATCGAAAACAAGTGTCGAGTTGGGTGGGATTGTGCCATCGGGAGTGCCGCCAAGACCATAGCCTAGATTTGGCGGAATAACCAGTCTGCGCTTGCCACCAACTTTCATTGTGGAAACACCTTCATCCCAACCTTTAATGACGCGGCCCTGTCCCAGTGGGAAATCAAAAGGTTGTCCGCGGTCGACTGAACTGTCGAATTTCTTCTTGTTGAGCAACCAACCTGTGTAATGCACCACAACGGTTGATCCTCTTGTCGGGCTTGGACCATTACCTGGCTTGATATCGAAGTATTGCAAACCGCTCGATGTCTTGACTACCTTTTGTCCTTCGGCAAAGGGATTGCTGCCATCCCATTGAGAAAGAGCCGGAGCAATCGAGCAGGAAATGCCGACTAGCAGCGCTAGAGGGACGAATTTATGCAAGAATGAATTTTTCATTTTGTGGACTCACTGAGGTACGTGAGTAATTATAGCGATGCGAATCTAATTTGACGTTGTATCCTTTTGTTTAAACTAGAGGGTAGCTGCCAAGAATGATTCGTTTGCTGATCGTCGATGACCACACGCCGTCGCGTGAGAAAGCTGTTGCCGATTTATCTTCTGGCGATTTGATCGAAATCGTGGGGCAGGCAGAAACTTCGGATGAAGCATTTAAGTTTGCTAAAGCGTTACTTCCCGACATCGTTTTGCTCGACTTGCATTTGCCGGGCTTAATGGGTATGGCCGATTTGTTCAAGCGATTGGTGGCACTGGCAAATGTGCGTGTCGTCGTTTTTGCAAGTCCGGGTAAAGCTTCTGAAGTGCAAGACTTGCTTGATGCCGGTGCAGCTGCCTACGTTCTGAAAGAGGATGCTGGGGCGCTTTTGCGCATGTCGATTCTAATGGTTTATCGCGGCTCGAAGAATGTAATATCGCCGGCTTTGCCTCCGCATTTGTTGAAGCTTGTTCTGCAAGAACGCAATATTTTGAGAGAAATCGGCAAGCGTGGTGGTATTGCCAAAGCCGCAGAGCGTTGTGGGTTGACTGAATATGATTTGAATCAAATTCTTTATCATACCGCTGAGAAGCTTGAAGTCGAGTCGATTGATAAGCTTGTCCGCTGGGCCAAGAAACACGGGTTTTGAACAAAAAACCCGGTGTTTTAGGCACCGGGCTTCTTGCTTGAGATGTGGATGTTAGTGAGAAAACTTAGTTTTGTTTATCTGATCGCTTAGTGCGAGTAGTCGTCGAGCTTAGTTGCAACGCGATCAAAAGCGGTGTAAAGTTCGCGGGCTTCGCGATCGCTCAATTCGCCTTTGAAGCGAGCATTGCGATAAGCATCTTCGCGAGCGGCGATGGCGCTGAGATCTGAACGCAGGTCAATACTTTGGGAGTAGCTTATGCGTCCGGCCGCCAGGCGGTCTAGAATTTTGTTTTCCAAGCCGATGCGGCGAACGGCAAGGTCATCCAATTGGATGATGTGACCGTTGATCATCGTGAAGTGTGATCCTTCGATAATCGGTACGAAGGTAAAGCTGGTGTAGATGGTGCGAACTTGCGTTCCTAGTATGTCCAGATCTTGGGCAAGTGAAAGGCAGCGTGAAATGCTTGGATTAGATTGCGATTTCAGCTCTACGATTTCAGCACCAATGCGGTCCATGTCACGACGCAAATTAGCAGCTTGCGCTTCGGAAATTGTGCCCGCTGAGCGAGCATTTACAATGGCTCGGTCGATTTCAGTGCGGCGAGCGTCAACTGTTTGCAAAATTGTTTGTGCGTCATTGAAGGTCATCGGTAGTACGGTAGTGGAAATCACGGTGCCAGGTGCCACCATCCCAGGTACCATCACTGGTACTCCAGCATCAACAACGACACTCTTTGTGGTTGTGGTGGTAGTTGTGGTGGTGTTCAGCGGATTTGCCGGGACTGTTTCAAAAGTTGTAGTGCGGCGTGTTTCGACAATTTCGTCGGCTTTAGCGGTTTGTGCCACAGGCGACAATATGCCAGCAATAGCCACGGCGGTGAGAAGTTTGGTAAAGCGATCTACTTGCATGGTTTAGTCCTCGTGAATAATCAGCGTTGTTGCATAGCGAGTGATATGGATTTGACGAATAAGTTCCCCAGAATTTCAAATTTCTTTTTGGACATCAAACGGCTTAGAAAATGTTGCCTTTACGTAACCGAACGTCGTGCCGGATCTGAGAATTTGTTAATCCGAAAATGCTTTCACCCGCCCGTATGCCCGTCGCTGCGTAGGCTCGGCGCTAGCTTGGTAATTCTTCAGGTCTCGACGAGGTTTGCAAGGGTATAATCTGGTTCCTTGTCAAGAAACCGGGGCAGCCCCGGCAACTGGTGATTTGATGCGATTGGCAACTCTAATCAATCTATTTAAGAAGAGCCCCTTGCCGGGAGCTATTTTGGTTTTTGCTTGCTTGAATCTTTTGTTCTTCGCCTGGAATCCTTTTGGTAAAGTGGACCCTGACGCATTGCCAGTGGCACGTAACTGGGTGTGGTGGGCAACGCATGAGTACATTGATGCGAAGAAGGCACCAAAACTGGTGGTACTTGGATCGTCAGTCGTTATGCATCCACTCTGGCACCATGAAGCTGATTTCCGCCAGCAGACGGTTGATCTGGTTGCGGATCATCGCAGTTTGTTCTTAGAAGATGTGATCAAGAAATCGTCGCCGCTAAGCAAAGTCGAGTGTTTCAACTTCGGTTTGCCCGGCAGCATGGCATCGGACGATTACATGGTTGTGCGTGCCCTATTTAAGCCGGAAAAGAAACCTGATGTAGTCGTTCTCGGCATATGCCCGCGCGACATGATTGACAATCGATTCAACTGTGCAGGTTCGTCAAAACATTTTCAGTACTTGTCTCGATTTACAGATGCTCACGAGTTGCTTGATCTCTCTATGCCACAGTGGTGGCAGCGCATCGGATATCAGGCTACTGAAGCTGTGTATGTGGCTAGCAAAGCCTCCTCGGCGCAGGTTCTGGCTTCTGAAGACATCAAGAAAGCTTTTGAGCCTTTAACTAGCAAGTTGCCGCCAAGTCCCCTCGATCGAAAGAGTGAAGAGGATAAGCATTTTGCGATGTACCAGAACCTGGTCGAAAAAGGTTTCTGGATTGCCAAACCAAATGCACCATTTATGTTTCAAGCCGATACAGATGACCTGAAGAAACGCTTCAAAAGCCCCAACAATTCGATGTTTGCCAATCAGAAGAAGTGGCTCGATCTTTGTCTGGAACTGTGTCATCAAAAAGGTATTCGTGTTGTTTTGGTAAACATGCCTAACACCCAAATTGCTCGCTCCGTAATGCCGCCAGGAGTGTATGAGCGCCATGTCGCTTGTTTGAAGGAACTGGCGACGCACTGGAATTGTCTCTATGTGGATGCCGATGTGCAGAATCTTTATGGTCACACAGATTTTACCGATTGGTGTCACTTGAGCGCCGATGGTGGCAAAAAGGCTTTTGAGTTGATTGGAAAAACAATCGGCTCCGATCAACAAACTGTGGCATGCTTGCAAGAGAAAAACGCAACGACAAGCATTGCCGGTAAGCGCGACCCCGGTGGGATGTAGGAGGACAGATGCTCTTTAATAGCTTCGCCTACATGGTGTTTTTGCCGATTGTGGTAATGCTCTATTGGGCTTGTCCGCGCAAATGGCGCACGCTGCTCTTGCTTGTCTCCAGCTACATCTTTTATATGTTCTGGAAGCCCATTTATGGCTTGTTGATTCTTGGGCTCACCGTAGCGAATTATTTCCTCGGGCTGCACTTGGACAAAACGAAAGAGCATCGCAAGCTATTTTTGATTGGTGGTATCACCTTCAATATTTTGGTTCTGGGCTTTTTCAAATATGCCTATTTCGCTCGTGATTCGGCAAATAGCTTCTTAGGTTTATTCGGCGGGCATCAGCTGCCTCAGTTCTCTTTCGAAATTATTTTGCCGTTGGGAATTTCATTTTTCGCTTTTGAATTCATTCACTACATCGCTGACGTGTACAAAGGTTCGCCGGCAGTGAAGTCGTTTACGGAGTTCGCCTTGTTTCCCAGCTTCTTCCCGACCCAAATTGCTGGGCCAATTAAGCGCTTTCAAGATTTCGTGCCGCAATTGAAGCACGATACCAAATTCAAAATTGAATATTTGAACGAGGGTGTGGAACTCATCCTTTTCGGCTTATTCAAGAAGGTCTGTCTGGCAGACAACGTTGCCATTGTGGTGAACCGCTGCTATGCTCACCCTGACTTGCTGACTGCTTCTGATATGTGGTTGGCGACATGGGCGTTCTTCTTCCAGGTCTATTTCGATTTCTCCGGATACACTGACGTCGCTCGTGGTTCCGCTCTTTTGATGGGCTTCAAAGTGCCGATCAATTTTGATATGCCAATGCTGGCTGGATCCATCGCCGATTACTGGCGGCGCTGGCACATGTCACTGTCTACCTGGTTGAGAGACTATTTGTTTATTCCGCTCGGTGGCAGCAAGCATGGCGAATTTAACACGCAACGCAATGCCTTGATCACAATGACTGTCTGCGGAATGTGGCACGGCGCCAATCTCAATTTCCTTGTTTGGGGCTTTTATCTTGGTTTGATGAGCGTCATTCATCGCGAATGGCAAAAGTTTTCACGCCGGCATAAAGTGCTGCAAGATATTGTGGCGACCAAGTTGTTCCACATCTTTGCCGTTGCCTTCACTTTCAACTGCTTTAGTTTCGGGCTTGTTTTCTTCCGCTCACAAGATATGAAGATGGCGTTTTCGGTTATGCGCAAAATGCTCTTGCTCGATCCTGGACCTCTAGGCACCACTGCCTGGATTCCCAGCATGTTGAACACCTCAGGCAATGTTATGTTCTTGCTATTGCCTTTTATGCTGGCTAGCTTCGTGATCGCGCAAATCATCGTTTCCAAATTCAAAGAAACTCCTGGCATAATGCCCACGCTTAAGTTTTTCCCGGGGTTCAAAGCCGTTTATCTTGCGGCACTGGCGATTATTCTATTGATTGTTGCTCCTGGCGTTACGGCAAATTACATCTACTTCCAGTTCTAGAAATCGCCCGCTCCCTGACGAAGGGTGCGGGCGTCATGCGCCGCCCGTGTTTGATGTCATTTCTTTTGATGATGCTGTGAAATCGATACGAGGGACCATTGTAAGTGGCGGGCGACGCACGGCGTCTCCCCTACGACTGTGTGCAATGGTGTCGCATCCTACGATTGTCTGCATTGTAGGGTGCGGCGCCATGCGCCGCCCGACTTAGAGGATCGATAACTTAATGAGGATCCCTCTGATGCGAGCTGTGCATCCAAAGAAGGGACAGCCGGTGTTCCCGCGTGATACCACTGGCGGTTACTTATTAGCGCCTAATATAAACGAAGCTCCAATGCCGCCAAGACAAAGCGCGCCGATGATAACCGTGACCAGTTCCATAAACGAAAATCCGTGTCTCATGATCTTCCCCGGCTCTTCGACTTTGTCCCAGTATTGATTCAACCAATGTTGCATTATAGCTAATGGCAGTGCCGTAGATAAGCAAAGAAGATAGGCGCTACCTGGCAATCGGGCCAGCTGGCATAACGCCGATAGCACAATGCACATGACTAGCGCACTTATAATCGGATGTTGAGCCACATACCTATCGTGCCCGTCTTCGTCTTCTTTTGGAACTCTGCGTGCAATTCCCAACGCCAGCGTGAACAATACATAGTTCTGCAAAACGGGAATCAACAACGCCAGGGTTCGCCACCATGGACTTGCCTGCTTAAAGCTAGCCTGCCCATTCGGCAAAAACTTGCTAAGGCCCTTTATCTCGGGCAGCGAGTCGCTATATTTGCTCAGCAGGCGCCACGTTTTAAAGCACCAGTAAACATCGTAGAGCATGAAGGTTGTGGCGCTAAGCACCAGCAAGTGCCACGCTGGTTGTCTTAAATCAGACAATGGAGGCATAGCATCGGCCGGGTTCGTCTCAGCAACCACTGCGGCGTGACCGTCTTTCTGTTTTGTGTTCTCGGTCAGGTCCGATCTACTTTGCGTCAACTTGAGAACTACGCCCCTTCTGAGAATGTAGTAATAATAATTTTGAGCCGATCCGCGCTCTCTTGCTCGCCGCGCCAAGCTTATTCTACTTGCAAACAGCAAATTCTGTTTTCAATAGCGAATTTCCACATACACATACGGAAAAAAATAAAGGATAATCAGGTCTGAGTTGTCTGCAGGGGTTGCCGGGGGTAAGCCATGGTAAATGCTGTTATGCTTGTGGGACGTGTTGGCAAAGATCCCGAAATGCGCTATTTCGAGTCGGGAAGAGTTAAAACCACGTTCAGTGTTGCCGTCAATCGGCCCACCAAAGAAAAAGAAACCGATTGGTTTGACATTGAACTTTGGGGACGTCAGGCCGAAGTTGCCGGAGAATATGTACGCAAAGGTAGTTTAGTCGGCATCGAAGGTCGGCTTGACTTCAGCAGTTGGACTGACGACGGTGGAACTAAACACAGCCGTCCATTCGTCAACGGCACTAATTTGCGCCTCCTAGGCAGCAAAAACGATCGCGGCGGCGGCAGTGGCGGCAGTGGCGGCGGTTCCGCTGCTGATTTCGACTGAGGTCTGGCAGTTGCACGTAGGATTTATCGATTACGTAATCATTTGCGTCTACTTCATGTTTGTCGTTGGCATCGGCTTTGCTTTGAAAAAGTCGATGGTCAGCACTGAAGACTTTTTTCTCTCGGGGCGCTCCATTCCAAGTTGGATTACCGGGTTAGCCTTTCTTTCGGCAAATTTAGGTGCCATCGAAGTTATGGGCATGGCGGGCAATGGTGCCGAATACGGTATCATGACCACGCACTTTTACTGGGTAGGCGCCATACCGGCGATGCTATTCCTTTCGGTATTCATGATGCCGTTTTATTACGGCTCGCGAATCAAGAGCGTGCCTGAATATTTGAAGATGCGCTTCAACGAAGCAACCCGCGGTTTGAATGCGATTTCATTCGCGTTTATGACCGTGTTGATGTCCGGCGTTAATATGTACGCCATGGCTATGGTTTTCCAGTTGCTGTTGAAATGGGACATGAATGCTTCGATCTGGGTTTCTGCGGTCGTGGTTCTTTCCTACACTGCGCTTGGTGGATTGACTTCATCTATATATAACGAAGTTCTGCAGTTCTTCCTCATTGTGCTCGGCTTCTTGCCGCTGACAATCATCGGCTTATCCAACATTGGCGGCTGGCAAGCGATGGCTTCAAAGCTTCCTCCAGGATTTTGCCACCTCTGGGCTAACACCGCCCCTGGTGCCGTTAATCCAATGGGATGCGACTGGATGGGCATCATCGCCGGTCTCGGTTTCGTTCTTTCCTTCGGCTATTGGTGCACAGACTTTTTGGTTATTCAGCGTGCTCTTGCCGCAGAAAGCTTACCGGCCGCGCAACGCACTCCGATTATCGCTGCGTTTCCCAAAGTCTTGTTTCCCGCAATTACAGTGCTTCCCGGTATGATGGCACTTGTTATCTTTCCGGCGATTGGGCATCCAAACATCGGTCAAAACAGATTCGACATGGCGTTGCCTTTGCTTCTGGAAAAGTACTATCCAAGTGGAATGCTCGGCATCGGCCTCACCGCCATGCTTGCCAGCTTCATGTCTGGTATGGCGGGCAATATCACCGCGTTCAACACAGTGTGGACGTATGACATTTACAAAAACTATTTTGCACCAAATAAATCAGACAAGCATTATTTGACCGTCGGTCGACTCGCCACTGGTGGCGGCATTCTTGTCAGTATCGGTTCTGCCTATTTCGCGATGGGCGCAGCCAGCATCATGGACTACATGCAAACAATCTTCGGCTTTTTCAATGCGCCTTTGTTTGCCACCTTCTTGCTCGGTATGTTCTGGAAGCGCGCTACGCCATGGGGAGCCTTCTTTGGCCTTTGCCTGGGAACCATTACCGCGGGAGTACATTTCTATCTCTCCACATTTCCAACAGGGCATCCAATGCTGGCATTCGCTTCACCTATGGCGGGGAACTTCTGGCGCGCTTCCACAGCGTGGTCGGTCTGTTTTGTTAGCACGATTTTGATTTCGTTTTTCACCAAGCCCAAACCAATTGAAGAACTCAAAGGTCTGGTCTGGGGTGAAGGTCCGATTATCGATACCAGCGGTCTGCCCTGGTACAAACAGCCACCAATTTTGGCTGGAGTGATTGGTATTTTTACTCTGGCTTGCAACATAATATTCTGGTGAAAAAATGCTCGATCTAAGACTGCCAATTGGGATTTATTTCGCGATCAATTCAGCGATTCTGATCTTGACGGGGCTTTTCAGTCCAGCTGCAAGCCAGATCGGCAGCTCCACCATCAACCTCAATTTCATTTGGGGCATCGTTATGGGTGTGTTTGGCGCGTTTATGCTGACTCTTGCTCTTACGGATAAAAAGAAGAAGACTCCCAAGCCTGAATGACGGAATTCATTGTTTTCAATTTTGTCCCGGTCGTTCTACTGGAATGTCTGGTATTGCGGCTGACAAAATGGGGCAAGATCTGTACGTGCTTGCTTGATTCTTTGCTGATGAATTTCGCTTCGTTCATTTGCTTGATGCTCGGTATCGCGCCGACGATTTCGAGCTCTCACGCGCTGGCGATGCTGCTTTATTTCACCTACTGCTTTTTGATCGAAGGCTTCGTTTTGTGTTTGCTTGAGCGTCAATCGATTAAACAAGCCCTGATTTCTGCCGCCGCCAGCAATTTTGTCAGCGTGCTGTATTTAGCTGGAAATGCGGCTTTAACTATGAACGCTCCATGAGCTAACACCGTTATGTGTTTTGCTAAACTGGCTATACGAAATAGTGTATCGCTTTTGACCTCGACTGAACTTTTCTGATGCGCAGGTGTATATCCTTTCGAATATGTAATTGTGCCGTTGCCGGCAATAACAAGCTTGAACCAAATGGCTTGAGAAAAACGCTAAATGTGTCTGCTAAACAGGTATTCCCGAGCGCTAAATTGAAACAACTGCCAACTAACAAACACGATTGCTATGCACAATAAGCAAGCGGCTGTCACCATCAAATAAAATATCGACACAGCAACACTCCTCTTAAATTCAAACCAAACCAAACTGCGATATACGCCGACCCAGCCGGCTTAAAGGCATCTAGAAATAACTAATTCATCTGCTTTCATACTTTCATGGTAGAACACAAAAGTAGGGACCGCGTGAGCATTTCGTGTGGTTTGCGTGAGGGGCTGATATGAGAAGTTTCGGCACTAAGCAGCCTGTCGCTTCACCGTCTCAAGATAATGATTCCGCACATCAATTGTGAGCGGGTGGATCGGTCTGCCCGTTTCGAGCAAATGCTGCAGCCCCAATTCTGTCGCAACTAAGATAGCCTTAGGTACATTGAGCTCCCCGTTTATAGAAAGCGCTGCCCAGATAGGAGCCGTGTAATCATGCGGTCTGCTCTCTTCCAAACAATCAGCCAGAAACAAGACTTCCGAAAGCTTGCACATCGGTACATTTCCCAGAGTATGCTCAGCGATCGCCGCAAGCAAGTCCTCGTTAGTGATACCAAGCTCGCTGCTCGCCACTTTTGCCGCGACCGGCCCGTGGAGCAAATGTCCCTGTTGTGCTTCCAGCGGCAAAACATCAATGCCCAATTCTCTCGCCTTCTGAACCAAAACCGGCGGCTTAAACTCCTTGCAGGCATCATGCAGCCAACCGCCAAGCTCGGCGAGATCTTCATCGCAGCCATAGGCATGGGCGATTCTTCGCGCCACCCTTGCCACGCCTTTAATATGCGTCAAACGCTTGTCCGAAACTCGCGGTTGAACCCAGTCTTTCACAAAATCTAGACTAATTTTGTCTGGTATGCCTTGCATGTTTGATCCTGCCAGTGCCGGGAGCTTTAGCTGCCTGCAATTTGTAAAGCCCTTTGCTCTCGATTATTTCGTTCACCGCCGGTGGTACCAGATACATCACCGTTTTCTCCGCCCGTATGCGAGTGCGAATTAGCGAACTTGAAACAGGCACCTGCGGAAAATCTATTAATTCAAAGCTCGCATTCGCCGCTAGTTCTCGTTGCACTTCTTCGCGAGTGACTGTGGAAGTGCGCGTTGCCACCAAAATTCTGCATAGAGAAAAAAGCGCCGCTGCTTCATGCCATTCTTTCAAACTTAGCAAGTTATCTTGCCCGACAAGAAAGTTCAATCGCAAAGCATTGTCGTCTTCGCTTTCAGTCGCGTTGTCCTCATCGAGAGTCCCGCCGCCGCGTGCTTCACCACCGCCGTCGTCGCGTGCTTCAGCGCCGCCGCTGCCTGCTTCACCGCCCTCATCTTCGCCCCCACTGCCTGGCCCCAATACCACCCCGCTCCCAGCGTCGCCCTGCGCGCCTTCCTCGAGCAATCTGATCGCACGCAAGGTATCCACCGTATACGACGGACCTGAGCGATCAAGTTCCAAACGCGAAGTATGAAAATACTGATTTCCCTGACAAGCCGCTACAACCAACTCGTGCCGCAATTCAGCATCAAGCAAATCTTGATGTCGATGCGGCGGGTTTGGGCTTGTGACGACAATCACCTTTTCCAGACCAAACTGATCGCGGGCAAACTCCGCCAGCATGAGATGCCCCCAGTGAATGGGGTTGAAAGTTCCGCAAAATACTCCTATCTCGCGCAGATCAAATTCCTCAGTTATGAGCAGCCAACATTATATGTGCTTGGTATGTTTGATTGATTATTTGAGTTTCGTCTGCGCCGGCAAGTTTCTCGTATACATGCGCGGCATGCGCGCTCGCAGCCGACACGCCAGTTCATAAGTAATTGTATCGAGCATATTTGCCCAGCTGGCCAAATATAAATGATGCGTTTGCCCATCGACAGTGTCGCTGCCGATCAACGTGACAACATCGCCTTCTTGCGCCTCTGGCACGCCGCTAATGTCAAAAAGCATCTGGTCCATGCTGATAAGTCCAACTTGCTTTACTTCCTTGCCCATAAGCAAACCGCTCATCTTATTGGAAAGTCTTCGATCGATGCCATCGGCATAGCCGATCGGCACTGACGCCAGGCGTGTGGGCGCCTCGCTTGTCCAAGTAAGGTTGTAACCAATTGCTTCTTTGGCATCTATTATTTGTATCTGGTTGATGCGCCCTTTCACAGACATCGCTGGTTGAACGACATCTGAAACGCTACGCGCTTCGAGCCCATACAAATATAAGCCGACGCGCACCATGTCGTAGTGCGTTTGCTTAAACCTTCGCGCCGCTTCGCCAGAAGCTAAGTGAACTATTTCCGGATTGTGTCCCTGAGATTTTATCTTCGCTAGAGCCTCGTCAAAAATCTTCTTTTGATAAAGGCTAAAGTCTTCCTCATCAGCCCTCGCCAGGTGACTCAGGACGCCTGTCAAGCGCAGGCTCGCGTTCGCTTTTATAAAAGTCAGAACTTCATCGATTTTTTCGGGCGCAATTCCCAGCCGATGCATGCCGGTATCGATCTTCAAATGGAAGCTGGCCACACGGTTTTGTCTTGTGCAGGCTTCAGCAATATCTTCTAATTGAGCAAAACTTGTAACGGTTAAAGTTAAATCTGCTTCCAGTGCTGTGCTGATGGCCCAACCAGGGCAAGGGCTCAGGAGCAATATAGGTATAGAAACGCCGGCAGCTCGTAGCTGGCAACCCTCATCGATCGACGCAACGCCCATCCAGTCGGCGCCACAGGCGATCATCATGTCGGCTACTCCCGCTGCCCCGTGTCCGTATGCGTCGCTCTTAACAACGGCCATCAGACGCGTGCCAGGATTTAACCAAGAACGTATTTCTGCAATGTTACGCTCGATTGCGTTGAGATCAACTTCGACCCAGGCATCCCGCCTGACCGATGAAACCATAGGTTGGCGATGTGCGAGCATTATAAACTCTCTGGTTGAAAAGTCTTGTGTCACCGAACTTTATGCTAGCATAAGGCTTCTAGATCGCACTAGAACACCACTGTGGTACATCTTATAAAGATTTGCTGCATAAGGGTTACGGAGTCTCCAAATGGAGTTACGATGTTTTAGTGGGTTCTCTTTTTTTGGGTATCCCGTAGAGATGGGTTTAGACGTGGGGTTAAAGCCTTGAATAAAGCTGATTTAGTAGATGTGGTCGCTAAGGAAGCCGGCACCACCAAGAAGGATGCAGAAACGGTCATCAACATAATGATGGA
>Ga0182030_10007404_pt1 | contig 22894 bp, 22 predicted proteins | sample 812S3MmetaG_FD_121299 | JGI IMG/M metagenome (GOLD analysis project Ga0182030, IMG submission 121299) | Permafrost microbial communities from Stordalen Mire, Sweden - 812S3M metaG (Illumina Assembly) | ecosystem: Environmental > Terrestrial > Soil > Wetlands > Permafrost | place: Sweden...
ATTTAAAAAAAAAAAAAAAAAGGAAAATAAAAAAAATAAAAAAAAAAAAAAAAAAAAAAAAAAAAAGGGCGCGTCTGCCAATGAGATGATGAGCCTTGCTCAATGGGCATAAGGGTCCCCCCTTGTTACTTGCAGCCGCAAATGTCTCCACCTGCAATGTAATCAGGTGGGGAAAGCGATTATACTGCCAGCCTCAACTTTGGGCGTTCTGTATAAACTAGGTCGAGGAACAGTGGTGAGCTTGTGTAAGCGGTGAGTTTTTCTCCCTCAGCTTATTTATCAGTCAGCGTATCTTATTGTCAGCCCGCCTTGGGAGTTATTATTGACCCAGTAAGGCTTACATAATAAATACACCGTGATGATTTTGTGTGATATAAAAAAATAAAGCACCGATCGGGATTATCTTGTTCGGTGAGGAATTGTGTTTGCATGGCTGTCCTTAGGCATCTGCTTCCTCGTATTAAAATGTTCGCCTCGCCTTCTTTGCCGTAATATAAGTCTCTTGAGCAACTCCACCCCAGCCTTGACTTTGCTTCAATCTCGTTTCCTCAGCCTTGGACCCGAAGTCCTCCGGTCGCTAAAATATACTGGAGACTTCCTAGAGCAATCATTTTGTCCAGTACCTACTTTCTTCAAACTGCGCCCATATTTACTGCAGTTCTGAATCCATTCGGTCAATATGAACAAACAGCCAGGCAGTCGAGAAAGTACCACGGTTCACTTCTGGGTGAGCCGATGGTTTGGGATAAGAGCTCAACCCCCCAAACCCCCGAAATCATTGGTCGTATACATCTGGTCCTTCATCGGCGCGTTTTGCGCTCTCTCTCTGCTGCAGGCAGTCTTCGGCCACACTTCTTACTTCGCGAGCCGCGGCGTGCCCCCTCTCATTGCATCCTATGTAGAGTTCACCCTTTCTCACCACTTACCTCCCACCCCGTAACTGTCAATCACTCGTAACGCTCGATCCCGCATGCTGAACCTACCAATTGCTTTTGTAATTCCCTAAAGAACCGACTAACAGAGTGAGTAGGGAGCCTCAGCCGTTCTATGCTTCGCCACCATTGAGGCACCACTGGCCCAACCGCGCGCACTGATCGGCGGCCACTTCCTTAGCGCTCTCGTTGGTATCATCGTCTGCAAGGCCTTTCACCTGCAGGACCTGCAAGACGATAACCCCGTGCCTTTCCTTAGCTGGCTGGCATCATCATTGGCAGCGGCCATAGCCATTGTGGTCATGCAGATGACTAAGACCACACACCCGCCGGCTGGCGCAACAGCGCTGCTACCGGTCGTCGAGCCAGCCATCAACCGTCTCAATTGGTACTTTCTGCCAGTGGTGCTACTATCGTCGGTCCTGGTCTTAGCCGTCGCTTTGCTCAACAACAATATTCAACGCCGGTATCCCGTGTTCTGGTGGGCCCCTCCGCAGCTACCGAAGCCTAAGCCCGAATCTGGGGCAACACAGGCAGGCCTGCCGACTTCGAATGCATCCTTAACGGTGGGCGAGAAAGAAACGCCAAATTCGCAGGCGACTTCCCCTGCTCGGAGCTTGTCCGGGCCATCTTTGCAAGGTCAGAACGACAATATTGTTTGAGGAAACGTATTCATTGCATATTCTGCAGTCTTGACGACCTATGGACTAAAACGGCGCGATTATTTCTTTTGCAGGTGGGCTGAGGGCTTGGATTTGTAACATGAATAGTAATATGGAAGTATACTGTTGTCCAAAGTAGCATCCTGATGTGCTGGCTTTCGGAGTTCCTCGGCTACTAGTAGGTATTCAAGCCACCTCGCCTCTAATGTTAGATTTCCTTTTTCATTCTTACATAAGTTATGCAAATCATGGATGGATCTTCTATAAACATTGCTTGTAATAGGCCGTCAACTATGATGAAAAGAAAAACTCTATTCCAGAGGGAGATTTTCCAATGAAGGTCAAAACTAGTAGCCGCCTTACGAGTACCCGTTCCTAGCCGATCGATATCGGACCCCCAAGACCCAAGATCAGCATTTTCCTCTCACTGCTTACAAACAACAAACATAACTATGTGACCTCGATAACAATCCTTCAAATGAGTGCATTCGCGATCAAGGCGGCTGGTCGAGCCGTCTTACGAAGATCGCATCTACCAAACCCCAAGGCCAACATCACAAAACGACACATTACGAACGGGACCCCGAAAACCAAGGCCGAGGATGACCACCATGCTGGCACTTCGATACCAGTTCCGAACACTGTTGCGAATCTGCCAATATGGCATCGATTAGGTCCTTTGTCCAGAGGATTTCAAGCATATGGGAGAAGCCAAAGGAAACGGCCTCTCACCACCCAATTTCTCAGTTCGCTGGTGATTTACTTCCTCGGGGACTTGTCAGCACAGAATATCAATGGGGATGAATATGATCCCACCAGGACAGTTCGAGCATTGATCATCAGCGCTGGATCTTCCATCCCAAGCTATAAATGGCCAGTCCCTTGTTTCTGATCTGTGGAAACAGTGCTGATATGAAAAACAGGTTCATGTTCCTCGGAAACAACTTCAACTATGCCTCCAAACTCCTTTCCCTAGCCACCAAAGTCACAGTCAACCAAATATGCTTTACGCCCATCTTCAACTCCTACTTCTTCAGCATGCAATCACTCCTTTCCGGTGACACGCTCCCCGAAGTCTGGGAACGGATAAAACGGACGGTGCCCATTTCAATAATTAACAGCTGCAAGCTGTGGCCTGCGGTTACGGCTTTCAGTTTCACGTTCATAGATGCGCAATACAGGAGTATATTTGCGGGTTTCATCGCGATCGGATGGCAGACGTATTTGAGTTATCTGAATAGGAAGGCTGAGGTGGAAGAGAGGCTTGAGCGGATGCTTGCGAGGCGTGGGGGTGCGGGGAAGGGAAATGAGACGACGGCAGCGGAGACAGGAAAAGTAAAATCATAGGACATTGCAGGGCATGTTGGGATAGGGCATTGGGTTGGGATGGGGTCACATATGATACCAGTGTTGCATTTACATGGCGTTGGATAGATGGCATTAAAGGGACTCACGCACATGCCGTGCAGGATTGACAATTTAAAGAATTCATTATGTTCATGCATGGTGGATCATGTTGGGCATACTAAATAGAAAGACTGCTACGACCATTACACCCTAGTATAACTATTTGCCGCGATGAAAGTGCAATTCGAAACCCCAATGTTCCCCCTAAGCACGTGGCTAGTCAGCCGACACTTCGAAAGGGGGATCTCATGGAAAGAGCGCCCCAGAGTCTCATTGCAAAATCATGTCTATGATTTCCGCCTTCGAGATTTATTAGCAAGATTGTTCTCTACTCCTTGATCTCGTCGCCATGACCGCATAGACTGATCGAGTATATATGACAAAGACAAAACTTTCGTATCCTATTATAGATTTCAGTCCAACGCAAATATGATTGCTGGAGATAAAGGTTAGAGATGAATGAAGTTATGTCCTTCAATTATATAAGAATTGGTGTCGGCACCACGGACGGAGGTACTTCTTTGCAAGCTTCGAAGGACGACTCATAGTCGCGAAGTGTTGTTTCGATATCATATATGTAACTACCCAAAACTGCAATATATCCTTCTGAAACTTTGGATACTGACTTCTTTTCTTGTCTAAAGTTCTTAACTTCGAGCAGTTTAAGTCCTTCTCAGCAGGATCCCTCATCCAACAGGCAGTTCCCTTGCAAACAACAACCTCATATTTGAGGGTACTGCCCAGAGAATATTAGAGCGTCCTGAGATGATGCTGCTCCATCAAGGTATTGTTTTCGACGATAATATTTTGTGACCTACCTTGCTTAATTCAACTCCTTTCGTATACCTAGGGCAACTTCCGCATGGCCATAGTTGTGCAGGATCGCCTCCGTGCATGGCGAAGCAAGTAATCTTCATTTGGTATCAGTGTATTGCGATTTGTGGAAGTTGGAAAACCGTGTAGAGGAAGTCCATATTATCAGTATTGTTGGCAACAACCTTTCTTGATTGTAGGCCGTGGATTTGTGCTCATTATTTGAGGCGGGGAGTGAGACGGCGATGGTTTCTTGGTTGCTGGTACATTCGTCTCTATGATCCAGGCTGGTACACCAAGTATTTAGCAGGTGAAAATAAGTTCATAGCCCTTAAGGAGTCATAGTACCATTCGAGCTTTACGACGGTTGCTGTATCCCTGGGGGAGCTTGAAGCTGCTTGGATCCGGGGAGAAATGGGGATTGCCGCATCACAGGGCGAGCTTGGTGTTACTCTTGATGTTGAAAGGCCGCCATGTTATTAGGGGGGTGTCCAACTATATACGGAGTGTGAAGTTCTGATCTGGAGGAGGCTGGTGACTCAGCTTCTGGCCATGGGTGCAAGATCTTCAAAACGAGAGCCACAGCTAGATGGACTTTTTCAAGTGATCATTCAAGACTAGCTGAATCATTGATGTAAAATCCTTGCCATATATGTGATTCAAATGGGCATACACGCAGTTTTCCTTCACGAGCGGTGCTTATGGATATCCGTTTGGGTATTTATAAACCAGCAATCGCTCAGCATGCGAAACAGAACGAGTTCATGAACGACCAGCCATAGTTACAGCGTCTGCAAACAGCCAGCGAGAAACAAGGGTTAGGCACGAAAGCACCATTAGCAGTGTCATTTAAACGACTGACGCCCTCATTATCATGGATGAAGGCCCGCCCTCGATATTGCAGCTCCTTTAACTTCTTCTCCACCGCTACTTTCTGCCAGTCTGGCTCTTGAAGTTCGTTGAAAACCCCCACAGCGATCCGTATCGACTCGTAAGTTTCTCAGGCTGATATGTCTCCTATTCATTTGTGTCCATCTTTGAATTCGTCCTCAAGGTCCGATTCTTCTGCTAGTGATAAACCATCGATGCTTGTCAAATTTCCGTAGGGCTCTAGCTCCACACCAACACGCAGACATTCGCTGCGAAAGGATCAAAACAGCCTTTTCAGATCTGGGAAAACCAGTAACTGACTGCGACTCAACCCACTCAAGCCATTACACCATGATGTATATCGAACTTGAAACTAGCCCTCGACGAGCTTCTTTTCGGTCTTTGAAATATCTCTGGTGGAAGTCATCAGCCTTCACCATGCAAGGACAATTTCAGCCGCCAACACTATCAGATTCTTGATGATGCGCCTATATCCTTCTTTGATATCACGCTGCAGGAATAACAGTTGCTGGCTTGGTTTGCGTTTCATTTCTTACACCCGGGTGACCGATTATGACCGCCAAGCTGGAGATGTTCCGACGATCATGTCACGAAGAGGATACCATCCGGTCGTTGAGACTATAATTACTTGTCGTTTTATCCTGCCCAATGTTCACCCTCTTCCCATTAAAAAATTCCTTTTCCCAGGCTTCCATAATCAATGCATCTTGTATCGTCTTCGCCGGCTGGTGGGATATAGCTCCGTTGTCTAACTTGCGTTCGAGGTGCGCGCTGCGATCGAGCTCGGGCATCCAATGAAAAATCCGTCTGGTTATCTCTGTCGGTATATTCATCCATGTTTAGTGTTTGGTGAGATGGATTGGCAGATGCTGGTGTTGCTGCATTTTGATCCTGCTCAGCCATTTTCTATTCCACTCGCTCGAATACCAACCAATGTATAGAAGAGTCGGCTGAGACGGAACAGTGGAGAGAGTCAGATGAAAGGGCGAAATACGCAAGGAATTGCGAGGCTAGAACGCAATAATGATCCCTCGAAAGGATCACAGTATCAAATAGAACCTTTTCCACCACTACATCGTTTGGAAACAACACATTCGCTTGAAATCCTTCATGAGAGGGCTGGCCAATTTGAGTCCATTAAGTTTGGTTCACCGCATCGTCGATGTTGAACACCACTGGCAAGATAATTTACACGAGCAAGCTCGCGAGGCGCTGGCAATTAGCCTTCTTAGGAGGCATACTTTCGATGATGGTCCTCCTATGATAATGTTAGTCAGACAACAAAGAAATTAAAAAGGAAAATCGTCACCTGGCTCTTTAGCCTCTCCCAATTATCGTGAAAATTTATCAGTCGTCGGAACCTGGCACCTTGATTGGGATTCAGAGGTCTTTGGGGTGGAAGTGTTGCAGATTAGGCCATCTACAGAAATTACATTGCTCAATCGAGGATCAAGTATGCTACATCGATATTATATGCGACTCCGTTCGCGCTCCTTTTTGTAAAAGAGCAATGCTTCCTTGCTTTGTAATTGAACAGATTATAGACACGAATAGAGTTGCTTAGAGAGAAGAATAAGTCGATGGTGTGTAGGGAAGGAGAGAAGAGCAAAGCGCAATCGACTGTAGAGCCTGCACCTGAGAATAAGGATAGCAGGTGAGTACAGGAGCCAGCACTTGCTGAAACTTCCAATAGATTTTGAAGACGGGATTTTGCATTTGAGCTGCATACATTTTTCTCCAGCTAGAATACCGGTGCTGTCGGCATTGCCGTATATGCCCCACCTTCCGAATCTAACCTTAATAAGGATACGACCTAACTTCATCCTCCTTCTCAACCTCCAGCCCCGCCTCAACCTGCTCCTTATGCTTCTGATCCAAATATTCCAACAGTACCTCCTCGTACCGTTCTTTGCCCTTGTACCTACTAACATCACTTCCCCAACTCCTAATCGCGCTCGCCAAGCGTCCCGGCACATACGGCTCCTCGCAGATCTCCGTAATGGGATGGAAGTACGTGCGGATCGTAAACACAACACCTCCACTCCTCGGCAAGCGACGTAATGTCTGACGCTCAGAGCGGAAATAGTGGTGTGAGATAGCCTTGTTCTTTTCGGCGGTAAACCAGCCGACTGTTCCTTCCTCGCCATCTTCGGGCCCGATGCTGGAGGACCACGCGAGTTCATCATCGACTTGGATGAAATAGTTGTTCTGTACACATTAGCTAAGGCATATTCCCGCGCATTTGAAGACATTTCGGATGAGTTGATACGTACTCGCTGCACGGGCCCGTTAGGTTGGACTCTGCGGAAGAAATTCATCATTCCTTTCTCCAACTTCTCTTTGAAACCTGGCACATCACCTGAAGTGTGAATTTCGCTCAACGGCATGCCTAGCTTGTCTTCCAATTTCCAAAACCCAGCTAATAAAATTGCACCGGCAAGTAGATAATACTGCCCGTCTTCCTTTTCGAACATAATTGCCAAGTCATCCTGTACTAGGCGCGCGGACATCTGCATAGGGTCCTCAACCAGTGGCCGTTCGACTATATTGAATGATTCTCTGGTGAGTAAATTGTCTATGCCGACTGGGGTGCGTTGGTAGAGTGACGGGTATCGCTCAGGTAAGTATCCGCACAACTCTTCGAGGAGCTCGACTGCACCATCATATGCGGAAGGATCCGTGTAGCAGCATTTGGCGCCACGGTCAAGGATTCGCTGTGCTTTGTCGGCGTGAAATTTCATATAGTGATTATCAAGTTCTGAGCATGTTAGTCTTGCAAGGGTACAGCTTTGGAGAAAGGGCACGCACCTATCCATTCATCCCAATTCATATTCCGAAGTCCCATCGTGATGTGATAGTTCGGTCCATACCTAAACGGGCGGTAGGGACTCGGCTTTGAGGTGTGCACATCCCAGTTGGGAGCCGGGGGAGCAGCGGGTCGTTTGAAGTTCACTGGCTCCCATACTATTAAGAAGTCAGCTTGCCTTATATTGTTGAGACATCTACACCGACCTCCTGGTATTCTTGGAGGCGCTTTGAAAATTGAAGTTGGGGCTTTCTCAAGCTGTGGAGTAGGTGTTGTATTTCCCGTCCGGTTTCTGAGCAGCTTCACAGCTCTAATCAAAAGCCATATTATGAGGCAAGTCAAGGCGACCCCGTATAGCACGAATTTGAGATTGTTTGAGACTTTTTGTACACCCGGGGAGGATCCATTTCTATCGATGACTTCCTTCACCCATTCGCCACACTTGTGAATATGTTCATCCATCATTGTGTTGACTGTGGTTGCATTTTTTCTCTTACACAAAAGGGGCTGGATATGGCCGTAGACAGCGATAATAGGCAGAGTGGGAGAATATCATTTTCAGGTGCTACCAAAACATATATATCAATCACCTTCAAGCTCTCGATAACAGGACCTAGAAGCCGCGGGGTCATTGCCCCACCTTTGGTCACAGTGGGATGAGCCATTGGTCTTATCGCATGGCGGGGGGATTCTATATCCCTTTTGGGTTAATGATAGCCGATATCAAGAAAACTAATGTCACTGCGTAAAAAGACTGCATCAGGAGAACATTCACTGGATATCATTCTTTGATGCTATCTCTTTTGCATTATTGCCATATTCCACTTGGAGGGCGATACCTTGATGTTATGCTCTTGTGATGTAAGGGGATTTTGGCGAGATATTTCCGTTAGCAGGAAATGGCCTGAGCATATCCGCTGGACTAACAAGAATGGTATCGTAGAACAACTTACCAAAAAGAAGAGGCAATGAGCAGGGGGTGTCATTTTGGAAATCGGAAGAAGCACGTGATGGTGCAATGATATTGAGGGTCGGATAACCCCTTTAATTGTACCTAGAAGGCAGAATCTTGGCGACTTGATCAATGAATAACATTGACACTTGGTCACCTGCGCTTTATACAGTAATCATACAATATGAGCTACCTCAAGGTGATTTGCTACCACCTCCACCAGAGTGCCGAGGTTGACTAGGTTGGCCTTGCTGATTCCAGAGATTTGATACACCGTTTTGATTCCCAGCAAAAAATGCAGGATTGATGAAAGCGCCAGATGGCAACTGAAAAGGTTGAGGCATGTTTGACCAGTTATTTGGCATATTTGAATATGGCTGTTGAGTTGCTTGTTGCATGCTTGAATAATGTTGTTGACTGGCTGGGGGAAAGGTTTGTCCAGCCGGAAATTGAGGCCATAGTTGAGGTTGTCGAGGCGAATACTCTTCATTTGGTGATCTGTAGTAATTGTTTGCAGTGTTTTGAGGGAGTTGCGGGAATGCCGTCTGCTGTGGACTGTGTGAAGGAGGTTGTGTAAAGCTACCTGGGAATGGTTGTGCATACTGCCCACTAGGACGTGACTGTGGTGACAATGAGTAACCGTTGCTGTCGCCTTGATATCCCCCTCTGCCTCGTCCTCGGTCTCCTCCTCGAGCCCTATCTCCCCGACCTCTGCCTCCTCTTCCTCTACCCCTAAAATCTCCATTTCGATCCGCGTAGCCACTGAGATTATCTCCACCAAAGTGAGAGCCTTCTTGAGGTGCTTCGGCTCGGCCGACTGTATCTGCGAATCCAACAGGGCGTGAAAGCGGCTTGTAAGGGCCATCATCTTCTGCATCATCATAATTCAGCCCCATACTTCCTTTCGAGGGTATATGTTGTTGTTGCTGTAATGGGTGGCCACCGTGATTTGAGCCTCCGTTCTGTTGCACCCTCCCGCCGCGCTTTTCAAGTTTCCTTTGCTTCAATTTGCGCTTATGTTCCATTTCTGCTTCATCATCCGAAAACTCCATTTCGTCGTCACCAACTTCCTCATCATGCAAATTCGAGGCATCGGATCCTTTATAAGCTTTTAGAGACTGTGTAAACACATAAGTTGAGTGGATCTCCGAGTAATAGACCTTTGTCCCAACTGCGAGTCCTGCTTCAGTGATCTCGCCGGCGTTTGTAAATCGTACAGAGTATAAGGGTTGTTGAACTCGCCCGAGTGTCTCTGATACTATCCCAATAACACTCCTATCGAACAGACATAGTACTGAACCACTTTCTAAAACTCTATACTCCCCTGAAATCTTCGCCTTGATGAGGAGGATATTTTCAACTATTGCTTCAACAGTTCCTAGCTCTTGGATCGGCATCTCCGCAGTAATGTTAACATCTGGTTTTGGGACAATTTCTTCAGGAACCTCATTCTTCGTTCGTAATTGACCACCGGAGCCCTTCATACCCTTGTTAGCGCCTTCATCGTCTGAACCTCCGTCGCCTTCCATTAATATTCTGGCCTGTTCTTCGGGGCTCAGAAGCTTGTATGAATTGTCGCCTTCTTCGTCGCTCTCAGAAGAGCTATCATCGCTGGAAGAATCATCAGATGATGATTCGATTGGAGAGGAGTCGATTTCCCATTCTGGGTGTTCTTCTTCCACAGCTACGCCAAGGGTCGTATTCTCGGGCAATGCTTCCCCTTCCTTTGCATCAATTTTCAATTCCACATTGCTATGTTCGGTTTCGATAGGCTCAGGGGGGTCGAGTCCACCGAGAAGAGCCTCTAGAGCGTGAGTAACAGGTGGTAGACTGGATTCTTTGTGTTCTCGATCATGATCGTTCGCGACCGACTGCACAGTCGCATCGTTCGTTTTGCCAGTCAGGTCTTCCTCAACCGGGAAATATGGTTCTGTCGGCACCATTGTACCAGTGAACTCTTCACTTGGTTTGTCCTCTGCTAACTGTTTCTCCTTGTCTAATTCCTTCTCCTTTTGTTGAACGATCTCGTTGGATGGTATTGGTACAATTGACAAGGGCGGTGCTTCCTGCTGATCGACCTCCATGCTATTCAATTGATCAGAAGATATGATATGATCTAATGGATCCGTCGGCGCTAATATATCAGCGACATCCTCTAATTCTTTCTTGTCTTCTATTTGTTTCTCCTCTTGTTCGACGATGTCGTTAGACGGTTTTGGCACAGCTGGACTGTGGGGTACTTCTTGGTGATCTACCTCCATGATATCGCAATTGACCAGAAAGATATGATATAATCTAAGGATGATAGTAAGTAGCCTATTCAATAATCACGTAGAATCGGAATGCAAAAACCGCTCCGACGCAATGGCGAGTAATCCAAAGGTGAAGATAATCCAGCTTGGAAAATGTCCCAATATTTTATTTTCAGTTCGCAAACCTTAAATTTCTAGCGGCACAGGGATCTTTAGCGGCGATGTCATTGTTCAGTCCCCTGAAACTTTCCGCAATGTGTCAAGCGACGGTACTTCAACCATTGAGTCGAGGTTGTTCAACATGCCTCCAAGGGTCGAAATAGGAGGGGTAGTCCCTCGAACCCAAGCAAAAAGGAAGTGAGTCTTAATTTCCCCTTTCCTCGAGCTTCGCCCACTGACCTCCACTTGAGACCTGCCACACCTTTTGCAGTGAAACCCATTGGGGCTTTCTACGTCTTTCTTGGGGCCAACATACTTGCAGCTCTTTATGCGCCCATACAAGACTGTGACGAGACATTCAATTATTGGGAACCGACGCATTACATTAGTCATGGCTATGGGTTGCAGACCTGGGAATACTCGCCTGAGTATGCCATTCGAAGTTGGACCTACCTTGCCTTCCATGCTCTAGCCGGAAGCTTTAGACGTCTTTTGCCATTCCCTACAAAGGTATATCCGGTTCACAATTCCAGTTTACTATCGCTAATACGTTTCAAGGTTGCGGAATTCTATTTCATCCGATATGCGCTCGCGTTTGTCTGCGCTCTCTGCCAGACTCAGATGTTTAGGGTTGTTAGCGGAACGTTGAATCCAAGAATTGCTATGTTCTTTATGATGGCTATGATATTCAGCCCTGGAATGTTTCATGCCTCCGCGGCCTTTCTGCCATCAAGCTTTGCCATGTACACAACCATGCTAGGGATGGCGGCATTCATGAATTGGAAGGGTGGGCTGAAAACAGCTCAAGGCATATTCTGGTTTGCAGTCGGCGGAGTACTGGGCTGGCCATTTTCTATCGCACTGTCAGCACCGTTTTTGTTTGAAGAGGTAGTCTTCGCGAGTTTGAGCAGCAAAGATGCGTTCATTGATGCTATTATGCGGTTCATTCGAGGTTCCGTAGCAGGACTACTCGTTTTGGTAAGCAAGCGCCTCCAATCGCTTACATGTGTCTGACACTCCTTAGCTATTCGAGTTCCTGATCTCTGGCTTCTTTTACAAGAAGCTTGTCGTCGTGCCTTTGAATATCGTCCTCTATAATATCTTCAGTGGCCCTGGAAGAGGTCCCGAGATTTTTGGAACTGAACCCTGGCATTTCTATATACGTAACCTGCTCTTAAACTTCAATATTTGGTTCTTACTAGCAGTCGCCGCTCTCCCACTTTTTGCAATAAAGAAGTTCTTCTCGCGGACTCCGCAAGAGGGCGGAACAGTCACTGGCCTCCGCAGTATCATCTTTATGACCCCTTTCTATTTGTGGCTGGGAATCTTTAGTTTTCAGCCCCATAAAGAGGAACGATTTATGTATCCCATGTATCCTGCACTGGCCTTGAACGCTGCGATGTCACTTCATCTTATCCTCGCAGCATTTGGTAGCACAGATCCCAAAAGTTTGGCCGGGAAAATACCTGCAAGATTAAAATTGTTCGTAGTAGTCGCTGTCATGTTAGGCTCGGTAGATCTTGGGGCTTCTCGTATTTACGGGATCATTACAGCATACTCGGCCCCACTTAAGATCTATGAACCTTTACAAAGTGGGAAAATTGGGACATCGGGTGATTCTGTTTGCCTTGGTAAGGAATGGTACCGGTTCCCAAGCCAGTATCATTTACCAAGAAACATGCGAGCGAAATTCGTCAAGAGCGAATTCAACGGTCTCCTTCCTGGGGAGTTTTCAGAAGCCAGGACGGGATTTGGTTTCTGGTCAGGGGCTTGGCTTATACCCTCTGGTATGAATGACCAAAATCTTGAGGATATGGGGAAATATGTAAGTAAAAAGACTTGCACGGAGATACCAGCTAATCCGTTCCCAGGTCGACCTACGATCATGCAACTTTCTGGTGGACACGTACTATCCGGGATCTAATTCTTCTGAATTGGAGCCACACTACATCCTCGACTCGGAAAATTGGGTTCAGGTGTCATGCGAGAATTTTCTTGATGCGTCTCGGACACATATTCTGGGTCGAACGATCTGGATACCTGATTTGCACATAATACCCGAAAAGTTTCGTAGGAAATGGGGCAAGCATTGTTTACTTCAGCACAGAACCAAAGTGTAAATGGTTGGTCCGCATGTATTTTCAAATGTACCAATATTTACAATCCTCCCTTCTACATATATACAACGACTGTGCATATCAGACCATCTACAACTCCCTACCTCCTTTTGATACTGTCCTATCAAACTCCCTAATCCACAGCCGTAGCCCCATTATAATAATGGATCTAGAAAAGTCAGTCTCTATCCAAACTCAAACTCATCCCCAACTTACCGTCTCATCCGCGCATCCCGCAGGCGTATCATAATCATAAGCCCCCAAATTAATAAAAAGCTGCTGATTCGCACACACCAACCAGGCACTCAAATTTGGTCTACTAATACTCGCAACACTCCACTGCACCGCATCACCACTGAACGCAAACGTGCCATAAGAATTCTGCGTCGTCTTAAACGAGACCGCTAGCTTCGTGACCGAGGAATTCGCCTGCGTCTGGACATTCGCGTATAGTAAGCCTCCGCTGATGAGCTCGACGAGTTGCCCGGACACGATCTGAAATTGACCAGCGGTGGTGTAGGAGTCCAGGATTGCGGTTCCTGGCACGTATTCGGGGGAGGTTTGCAGGTATTTGTGGAAGTTAGGGGATTCGACGGCGCGGATCCAGTAGTAGCCTGACTGCAGGGTGGTGCCGGGGTAGGCGGTTGAGCCAGTGCCTCCTGAGAGGGTGCTGGATGGACTGCTGCTACCAGTTGTTGAGGTTGAGGCGGGGGCGGTGCCGGGGATGCATTGCGAGTAGTCTGTGAAGTTAGGATGTGTTTATATAGCGGTCGAGAGAAATTTACATTCGCTATGATGTGTTAGCTAGGGATTCAGGTAGAGAGATACTATTTACCTAGAATATGTACACACATATCCAGATACGCAAGTTGTCGAGCCTGTATAATCGAGTCCTCCACCTGTATTTATCAGCGTTCGCAATCCATTATATTCCATACGCAACACTGACATTGAGCCCATGCTGCAACTTGCGCATACGCCGCACCAGCAGTGGACAAAAGGAGTATAATCTTCGATAACATCTTGAAATTATTTCTCAAAATCCTAAAATAAGCTTTTCCCAACCTTCTTGACAGTACATGGATATGTATTCCTTTTAAACACCTCCCTTTCATCTGGTCTCTAACCAATGTTACGGACCGAAATCACCGGGGCAATATATCTGCATTTTGCCAGATTGGTTTAAAATGCTACACATGATCAAGAGTGGTATTTTTATAGGTAGCTGATCGGGATACATTGAAGAAGAGATTTGGAATAGGCTGATTGGAAGGAATCTTAAAAGAAATGGAATGGAGGATGAAGCCGGTGCTTGATTTAGATTGCGGGGTGATTTACTGAGGTGGCGTCGGTAGAGAGGTTCCGAATCTTGGGAAGGGCAAAGGAAGAAAGTATAATAAATTCCAATTGTTTTAATCAATTAGAAAATATGGCATATTATTGACCTAAGATGGCATGACCTCGTACGTTGCAGAACATCATACTTTATTTTTAGCCTCCCCTTCTAGATAGCAATAAATGCTCAGTGCTAAGTCGAAAGTCTTTTCAGCTCGACATCGTAGACCTAGATTACTCGACGCAAGTTAGAATCTGACATAAACCTAAGACGACTTCCCAAAATTAATATAGTGACATCTTCAAATCCGATATCTACATCCAAGGAAGAAGTTGCGCTCAAAGCTTGTCTGTAAAAGGTTTTTCGGCGACAGCTAGCGTACGCCCTGCGAATTGGTGATTTTGGTGGAATCTTAATCATGCGATGATTGGGAAGGTTTGTAAGGAGAGGGGAGAGGCCTAGCCTGATATCTTCTATAGAAAAGATCTATAATGTGGAAAAGTTGGCCTTGAACTTGACCTTGTGTTTGGTGAACAAGTAAAAGTATATAGAAAATATTCCTGTGAAAGTTTCAGTGTAGGTTTTTGTGCCGTGCGGACGCTTAGTCAGCATGGTTCCATATCTGGTGATCTGGGTACGAGAGAGCACTGAAGACCCCTGAATCTTCAAACATACTTTATGCTCTAGACTCTTCCAAGATCAATTTAGGCTCTGCTATTACTTTTGACTTTTTTATTGTTAGGTCCCTAGATTAAGTATTCACATCCAAATAGGAAGCCGTATATCACATGATATGTCACCTCACTTTTGATCGTCTCACCTACCTAGGTAATCTTATGTACCTCCACTTCCCCAGCTCTCATCTTCACCAGTCTAGATCTTAGCCATTCAAGATCAAAGTTATGGCATCCCTAATCCATCAAAAAGCTCTAGCAGCCTACAGCTCACTCATCTCCTATTACCAGCGCACCAACCGCACCAGCCGCACCACGATCGCCTTCTCCATTTCTTTGGCATGTCTACTAGGCCTCGCACCAAGCGCATACCGTGACTACAAGACATTTATGAGTTATGGCCCGGGCGGTGCTCCATATAACGTATTTGGATGGCTTGTGGTAACGACATTGCTTCGCCCATTGGCATCCGAAATGTTCAGTACCGATATGTACGATCGGAACGAGGATAAGAGTACGTGGCTTTCTGCTGGGGATTTAACTAGCAGAGGGGAGAGACCTGTTGTAGGACCTCATGTTGTCCCGCAGAGACAGTTGAACCAGGTCCCGGACAAGGAAATCAATGAGGTGAGAATTTTCCCTTCTCCTTTTGCTGCTACTCGAAGGCATATACGTAGGCTGGGTTTCTGTTAAAATTTTGTGAGTGACTTTCGAAAAAAATAGAAACTTGTTGTTGCATTCGATACTCTCCATCACCAAAATCAAAAACTTATCAAGGTGTCACCATCCCTATTCGAGAAGCATACCGATGCCATCTTCCTCGCAGATGATATCGCCTCCTCGCCTATCTCAGCGGAGCTGAGAGAGATATCTCATATTCACGGTACTAGCGACCACTCTGTGCATGTCACGCTTTCGCCTATGGATTGTAAGCTTCCCCTTCACAGCTAAAACAAACAGAACCTGATTTTGGGTAGGCAAAGCTGTGATTCAATCTGGCTGGGGTCAAAGGCACCCGCTCGATGGATCTAAGGGTTTGAAGCGTCTTACTGGCATGTGGTTACCACAGCAGTATATTTTCATTTATGCGCCACGCAACGACGAGGAGATTGAGATTGTGATGCGGATTGTCAAGGCATCGGTGGGATATATGACCGGATCTAAGGACGTGCAGTAAGTTTACGCAAGTAAGATGGTGTTGATTGGCATCTTGTGTCCAGCCAGACTTGTATATGACGAAACTCCCTTCTCAGAGTAAAGACCACATCTGAGCCTAAAATAAATACCCCACTCTATATTCCTTATCCCTAGACGCCAAAAATTGCTGGATTGGCCTTCAAACTTATGTCACGGACACCTGTCCATCATCCTTCTTCTTCCCGATTTTCAACTCTCCTTGATCCTCTCCATTAGAGCGCCCTTCAGTTCCCCAATCTCATACAAAGTCTTGTGTTCTTCTCCAATACTGTGCTCATCATAATAGGTAATCAACATGCACAAACGCTCTTTCGACGTCAGAAAGGCCTGTGCGGCAAAATTAGCACTAGGCAAGATTTGAGAATTAGATGAAGCTCTAATGAAGAAACAAAATGTGGACAACGATGAGGTTCCCAACGTATCAATTGTGATATTAACGCTTAGCGTACATCGCGAGAGCTTACTTGTTTAAATCTATTCATGGGAACTTGCCACTTCCAGCTCCAACAACGATCGAAGTAGTGGCAATCAGAAGCCCACCACACTTGTGACACAGCAGTTGGGACAGCCAAGGAATTTATCTAGCTTTAAGTTTTTATTTTGGCAGGCGTGGTAGGTAGATATCATCACGACAGGCATTAGGAACGAAACATCACCTCAACTGTTTCGCGCTCTAGCAGCCAAAGCGGTTGGGGGCCGGACGCAAAGCAACTCATGGCTAGTCTTACTAGTACCGGCCTTGCATGAGAGCCAACGCGTCGATCATCGAGCTTATTTCCTCAGGCACGTCAATGACCATGATCTGGAACTTCTAGATTGTCATTCCCGAAATAAGCTTGAGGCAACTCGGTAAGTTTTGCCAGATGCTGAAGCTTGACATATTGCTTTGCATGTGGCGGTTGTTCCTCTAAACAAAATATACAGAAACAAAGATAGGCCGATCGATAGCACAACACAGAGGAGAGCACTTGCTACCCTAGATAGTATTTTCAATGGAAGCTTTGATGATGAGGCGAGTTAACAAATTTACATGGGTGAAATAAATAGGTATACATCGCTAACTTCCGCCGGATTTGGGTCCTTCCTATATGAACTATCCTCATGAACTCTTCTAATGATCCCATGTCCATGATTACACATCGCTTTTTCTCTTTCTCGACAATCGAACTTTCTCCTTCGCTTCGTCGATTTTCTTCAGCCTCCACTCGCACCCTTCAGCAAAATCACAACTCCTGCACTTGAAGGCCTCCTCAATAACCACACCTTGGGGCTCCCGTTCTCCTTTCCACCACTTCATCTCGTCCTCTACATATACCGCCAATCCCTGCTGGTCCATTGCGAATGTTTTGCTTCCTAATATATCACCAGTGTCCCTCGACCTGTACTCGGCTTTAAGAATTTTACCTAGAGAGGCAGCACCATCTGGCAAGGTTTCTTGGAACTCCGATATCATCAGTGACCACAAAGCGGATAAAGAACTGTATATCCGGAGGGTTGACGCCGAGTCTTGGCTCCATTGCCCAATAGATTCTTGGCTTCCATTGGGCGTTGATTCTGCGTCGTAAAAGGTATCGCCATTTAACTTACCAATCGCATCAACGAACTTATCGGAGAAGACTCTTGAAGCGTCGAGGTTGTAACGAGATGTAATTATGGACAAATCTACCATGTTTGTGGCGAGGGATGCGAGCAGGCTATGATACAGCATGAGCTGCATTCTGGTCGGACGAAATGAGACCTCTGCTGGCAGTGAGCGCACAGACCGAGTCTTCACATCGCAAACATATATTTTGTTTGAATGTGAACGACGCTTAGGTGTGGTGGCTTCTACTAGAGACGAACCCCCTGTGGCTTTGAAAAATTCGGAGATAGTTGCCTGATCTGGGGGAGCTTCATCTTTGGCAGGTTTTTCCAACGACCTCTCCAACTTTTCATCAGGGCAGATGTAGGAGAGCTCATCGATAACTCCATTAACCACAAGTCCGTCAATTGTTCCCCAGATCTCCAATTCTCGAGTCAGTCCAGTGCTCCGTAATGTGCGTAATCCCTGTATGACATTCCATATCCGCAGGCCCCATTTATCCTCTTTCGTCTCAGTATCGATTGGCACAGTCTTGTGGACTTGTTCTTCAAGGTGTTTGTGAACAACGCTGCCTTGCTTCATCGCTGGCGTTCTCTTCTTTCTCCCATGGAGACTCAACGTATACCAATACTGAAGCTCGCACCATGTTGGGGAAACCAGGTCTGTGACAGAAAGCGCTTTCTTGGGTTGTGTGCGAAATCGTTCGAGAGGGGAGCGGGTATCAGGGACTGTGGGGTCTGCTGGAGCAGGATCTGTAGTAGACTCTTCATCTGGGGACGACTCCTTTATTTGTTTACTCACTAGACGCTGAAACGTCAGTCAGATAGATCTGCTAAGTAGAAACTCGGGCACCTTACAGTCCGGATAGTGCTTACGGTTCTTGACCGAATCACTGGTCTGCCTAAAGAAATTTTCGGCATCGCGAACCGCTTGGAATAGAGGAGATTGCCGCTCCCTCCCAAGGACAAGAGGGAGGCGAAGATTGTGTTGCACTTCATGATGTTCGAGTTCGCTAACAATAGGATTGTCCTCGATCTCGACTTGCCCGGACAATAAACGCCCAACTATCTGCTCTTCTTCTGGTGAAAAATCAGACCCATAATCAGTATCGCTATCATTCGTAGACTCATCAACTATGGCTTCAATGGCAGGACTGGCCATGCCGAAGGTTTCATGCTTTCAAGCCATGGAAAGAAGTCTAATCTAATGATCTATGACGGCTTCTCGTCGCCTGGAAATCGCGGGCGACGAATGAACGCGAGATGTCTAAACGCGCCCCACGTGACGTTGCTCAAATGCTCCGATAGATTTTGTTCGATATTTACACAAGGGTTTGAGTTTAAGATCGCTGTATACTTGTATGATAAACGGGCATGATCGGTTTACCTTTCCACGACCCCGTGGTTTTCTAAAATCTCATGCCCGAGCCGTTCAGAACCAAGCCTTCCCTCAATGCTGCAAAGGTACAGAATCTCGCCATTTCTCACTCTGTGGGTCGTATTTCATCTGCAGAGTCCACTTCCCATTCTCATCCGGCTCATCCCCGCCAACAGTCCAATTAGATTTTAACCCTTCTCTTCTTGCAACATCTAGCTTCAACCTGATCACCAAATTCGGATGTCCCTTCCCTGGACCGAGAAACTTCTTCCTCAATTCCATATCGTGACTGGTCTCTACCTCGTCCTTCGTTGCCGTTATATATGCAACAGGAAACCAACTATCATCATGTTCAAAATCTTCTCCGAGTGTATATGGCTTTGGGATCATATGGCCATTATCAAGCATCTCCAACATGTCCGTATTGCCAATACTTAAATTTGCTTCCAGAACTCCTACATCCGTGATCTTGGTCCGGATTCTCAAAAGTGTAGGCTCGTCACCATGCTTTATCAATTGCCCATCGATAACGCCGCCATTTTCAGCAAACTCCCCAGCTTCAGTTGTGTCGATGTACCAAACAGCATCGCTATCTTTTGTACGTGCTTCGATGATGAGGAAAGGGCCAAGGAAGTCTTCTTGATCGAGAAGCTGGCGGATCTGAAGATGGGACAGGGAATAGAACTTCGGACGGTCACGAATGAAAAGCTCGACGCTGGGATGAAAACGTGCGAATGAGCCAATCGCGAATTGGGCATGAACTTGGTCGAGTACTGCAAGGGGCTGTGGCGCAGTCAAGTAGGCGTTGAGGATGGGTGGGGTAGGCCCCCTTTTGAAGACCACCATAACAATGCGTTGATACCGACGAGACAAGTCACACGAGACTCTCTACCTACTTCAACAGATGGCCAAGGGCTTCTTCGCCCAGACATTGTGGCGTAGGCTGGCGTAGATGGTCTTGCCTTAAACTTGCAGTAGTTTCTGCGCTTGGTTCCATGTTCCTGAACCCTTAACTTCTAAATTGCTTCCGTCGCGACATCATACCTTTTCAAGTCTTGCAGCTCTGTTTCGTCCTATGATTCCTTACATCTCTATCCTGTCCCGTATGTCCGGCCCCGTTAAAGATTATTTAAAAGATACTCAGCTTCTGAGTTTGTGCGCACCTGTTCAATCGGAGGTGTAAATATTGAAAATTACAATCGAACCTGTTTCGAAGAAGAAATACGAGGTGCCCTGCGAAAATATTAGAAGTTGCATTCTCATTGTTGTTCTTATGCAGAATATTTACGAATGGATACAAGTGTACCTGTTTGATTTCACTTCCTCCATACAACCCAAGCTAGGTTGAGCCACTCGAGCCTCAATCTTAAGCCTCTCTCCTCTGCTAGGATTTATCTTCCAGTAAAGCCCTACTCCTCTACTTACTCCTAGAGGGTTGGGGTTCAATTTAAAATTGTCAAATAATCATAAGAATTGAGGGCGCTCAGCAAGTATATCCTTTTTAGCCCACAATGATGCAGATTTCCTATTTTGGATCGATATACTGATGCAGATCAATGAATCCAAAATTATGCGAAGCCTTTGGTTACTTTTCTACCTTTCGAAGGTGTTGTAAACCTTGCGAATGATTATGGTTTCGAATATCACAAATACAGTGGGGCAGTCTAGCATTGTTTCTCTGCCGCCTCGACTGGAGAATCTATGCTAACCTGCGGGGAAGCTCAGCCATGCTTTGGGGCCGGCCTTGGAAGACATCCTCCGTAGTAGAGTGGGGTCCTTGAAACTAGGGAGCCAATGATCCAGGGCCCGAAACAACAAGATCATTGTGCTTTTCTTGACTCGGACCCCGTTGGCCTCAGTTCCCACAGAACCTATTTTGGGACTTGTTTCAAGCTTCGAAGGAAGGATAAGTATACACAGGATAATAAGTTTCAAGCCCCCGGGTGCTAGGCCAAGAGGAGGAAGGAGCCCTTCCATAGTGGGGATCCATAGCACTGGTTCCCGAGAGAATATATTGGACATATCTATATCATCAATGCGAAGAAAACCAATCTTAAAGAGCACCTGGCGGGTTGGGGAAGAGCAACTTTGCCGCCTCCCGAGGAATCTGAGTCGGATCATGAGTCGGATGTGGCGGTGCATAGTGGTGATGAGCACTAAGTGAAGATATCCGTTTTGCTCTGAAAGCGAAACGGACAGCAGAAAAGGGAGAGGGGAGAAGAAAGAAAGGAGAGGGGGAAGGGAAAGCGGTCCTCGCATATAAGAAAAAGGCAATCTGGAATAGAACAATATTTCAATCTCAAAGCAGAAAACAACAGAACATCTCTATCCTAGAAAATTCCCCCTTTGATTGTCCCTTCTTGAAGCCTATTTGATTATTCATGGGTCGATGGAGAACCCTTCCAAACACGATTCTTCGCAGCGGGCCGGGGAGGTCAGTGCCTCAACCCCGCAGTAAGATCTCATCCTATATAAAATCCAATCATATGTAATATCACTCCCAGGATTGAAACAACAACAAGAAAGTTGATCAATAATGCGCTTGGGAGACTCAAATACGAGGATTCAATCACATGTTCGAGAGTACGAGGAAGCCTAAAATCAGGCTTTCGTGTTTCACCTCGCCGCCATCGTCAACTTTAAATGTTGACAACTGTCTTGAACCTCAACATCAGGCAGCAGACAGCACAAATCTGCTTCAAATCCCGGTTCCTTGGTACCTGCATATCCTCAATCAATTCTCTCGAGCCCTTAAAGAATTGTTTCGTGGGAAGTTCTTCCAAATAGCACGTGATACCAGTTGCCTCGTCTTCTCCGTTTCAGGGCAATCACGACCCGACAGCCTCACCTATACACCTAAGGTATACAACACCATGGCCTCCCCCGAAGTCTCCAGCTCGCTCTCTGCAAGCACAAGACCCCAACCCCCAAGCCTCAGCACCCTGCCCCCAGAAATCCACCTCCTCATCTCCCACTACCTCACCTATCCCGACGCGCTGTCTCTCAAACACACAAATCAGCATTTCTATCACCTGGTCTATACGGGCGTGAACCTGAAGATTGAATGGTTGATTGAGAGACGGCGGTTGCATCTGGAGTGTCCCGGGGAAGCGGGCTGTGAGTTGGGGAGTGACTTGAGGTTTTGTAGGGGCAGTGTTGGGTTGTTGATGAAGCGGAGGAGAGAGCATGGGGAGTGTGATACGAGGGAGGGTGGGAGAGGATGTTTGGTTTTTGGGAAGCCGGTTTGTGAGTTTAAGAAGAGGGAGCGGGGGAGGTTGATGGCGGTCAAGAGGGTGGGGAGGGGGCTGATTGAGGGAAATGCGGTGTTTTGGTGGATTTTTGTCGCCTTGGTGGGGGTTGTAGTGGGGATGGGATGGAGCGAGGTCACAGGGAGAAGTTTGGGACGTGGTGTGGATTTTTGAGTATCTTGAAGGGATGATCTCTTGAAGGGCTGGACAAACGCGTAATGATATACGAGGAATATCTCTGAATATCTTTGAATATATCATTGAATATCTCTGATATGCATTTAATAATGCGTAATCACCTGTCCCATTGGGAGCCATTTAGCGCATTCATGTACTGTACATCCTACCTTAATTTGTATGTCAGCCTCAAGCCATGATACCTCAAGTCCCTGGACCCTCATTCGAACGAGGATGAATCTTTTCAATTATCACGATCATTTCCTTGTTTGTGCGCATCTCCGAAATACCCACCACCTACCAGGGTTTCAA